>ERZ1034973.37-NODE-37-length-84927-cov-19.598890_pt1 | contig 84927 bp, 140 predicted proteins | sample MGYA00520686_ERZ1034973 | MGnify/ENA primary metagenome ERZ1034973 (study PRJEB33766, sample SAMN09781775) | gut metagenome | biome: gut microbiome | host: Homo sapiens | place: Madagascar | study: EMG produced TPA metagenomics assembly of the PRJNA485056 data set...
TGCCAATACTGCGGGAAGTACAAACAAGCACACGAGGGCGCCTGTGACGGGTGCAGATGGAGGGAAATATGATGGATGCGTTAGAATTTTTAAGAGAACACAAAAGAATGTGCAACCGCTACGATGGTTGCTGTGACTGCCCGCTTGAAGTGTCTATTTGTCCTGGCAGCAGCACCATGCCTGATGAAGATTACAAGAAACTCATAACCGTCGTCGAGCATTGGTCTGCTGCACATCCGCACAAGACGCGGCAGAGCGTGTTTCTGGAGCAGTGGCCGAATGCGCGCCCTGCGGATGATGGGGTGTTGACTTTTTGCCCAAAAAGGTTTGACTTTCACATTTCATGTTTAGCAGAATGCCATTCTTTGAAAAAGTGCAGTGATTGCCGCCGCGAGTTCTGGATGCAGGAGGCGGAATGATGGACAACTTCTTACAGAACCTTGCTTCAGCGTTATGGATTGTGATAGGTATTCAGACACTTGTCTGGTTGAAGCACTGGAACAAGAAGTTCAGTGACCTGTATGATGAGCTGAAATGGGAGATGGGGAGATGGAGTGATGACTGAATATATTAAAAGAACGGCAGTGTTTGAACAGTTCGACAATGCAGATGCGGATGTGTGCGAAACAGATGACTTCGGTGGAGTTGACTATGGGTTTGGCATGAAGAACGTCAAGGAACTCATAAACGCCATTCCCGCCGCTGATGTCGCCCCGGTGGTGCGTGGGGTGTGGGAAAAAGAGCCATCATCTTATTGGAGGTGGACGTCGTCTGGTGCGGTAGCGGTTACGCGTACTACTTACAGATGCGGTCTCTGTGGACGGGGAACCGCCGTAAAATCTAACTACTGCCCCAACTGCGGCGCGAAGATGGACGGAGGTAACAGCGATGCGACTGATTGACGCTGACAAATTGGAGAGGCAAGAATATTGGGGGAATGAACGGTGTTTTGACTATGTAGATGCAGAGGACATAGACAATGCGCCGACGGTGGATGCGGTGCCGGTGGTGCGATGTAAGGACTGCAAGCACTACGACATTGGCGGGAGCTGCATTATTTGCGGGTTCCAGAGCCGCAAGCCGGACGACTTCTGCTCCTACGGCGAGAGAAAAGAGGGTGCGGAGTAATGTTCTGCTGGATATTCACCCGCGCTGCACAAATGGAGAACCACGAATTTACAGACGATGTAGCATACTGCTTCTGCTGGACAAAGAAGCAGGCCATCAAGAGGTTTGGCCAGCTGTACGACGATGTAAAGCCATTCGAGGTTGACAAGGTGGTGTTTGACCCATTCAGGCGGCTGCCGGTCGTGGTCACGGATTATTGAGGAGGTACAGAGCGATGGCGGAGATCACGCTGAAATACGCAAAGGGATATGAGATATGCTGCCCGCTGTGCGGTACGCCGGAGAACCAAAGCCCGGTGCGATACCCGGACGCGCAGAACCCGGGGGAGAGCTGGATAAAGTGCAGCAAGTGCGGCACGTCGTACAAACCGCCGGTGTGGCAAGCGGCGGGAGGTGGAAGCCGTGCTCACGTTTGACCCCGCAAAATGGGGAGACACGGAGCTGGAGAGGTGGAACGGCGTGGTAACGGCTATGCGGGTGAAGATGCACCAGTATATGGGCTGCGCGGGGACGACGCGGTGCCCGGAGGAGTGCAGGTATAAGCATTTGTGCGCATGGACAAGGGACGTGCAGATCATGTGCGGAAAGGAGCTGAACAGACGGCGTGGAGAACAAAAATAACCATGCGCCGGTGGCAAAACTGTACGCGCCGCTGGAACTGCTGAAAAGGATCCTACCGTCTCGGGAGAGCGTGGTACCGGAGGAACTGGCGGAATATGACCGTTTTATGGGCGGCAAGGACGCGCCGGGAAGCGAGTATGAGAAATTCCTGAAAAAAGTGTACGGCTGCAGCCATGAGTGGGGCGAAACGGTGCAGGAGGACGCATGGCTCGATCTGCGGAGCCGGAAGTGCAGGAAGTGCGGCATCATACACTGCCAGATACGGGACGGAGAACTGGTGATGGCGGAATACTACGAAGAGAAACCGGAAAAGGAGAGATAACACATGAAAACCATCAGCAAATATGAGGCATACGCCATAAAGGCGCTGCGGACGATGGGCGTGAGGGAGGACCTGGCGGGCTTCGACTACACGGTGGAGGCGGTACGGCTGGTGCTGGAGGGCGGCGTTGACAGGCCGATACAGTGGACGAAGAAGGGCGGCGTGTACGAAAAGGTGGCGGAGAAGTTCGGCATGAGCGACTGGCACGGTGTGGAGAGGTGCATACGCTACACCATAGATATGCTGAAAAAAGAGGGAGACTCGAAGAACTACCGGAAGGTGCTGGACGTGGCCGTGGAAAGCAGCATGAACGTGGGAGCATACACCAGCGCGGTGGCCAACTACGTAAGGCTGCAAGCCTATGAGGAGAGCCGGATGGTGGACCTGTCGCCGGCCATCGGGTACGCGCAGAAGGGCATGGCGCAGGTGCTGGTGACGGGCAGGGATTTGGACGTGCAGCTGCTGACGCAGAAGGCAGACCTGGGCGTGATCGTCCCGGAGGACAAGGCGGAGATGATGAAGCTGAAACCGGAGAACATAGCGGACGACGGGTCGGCGGTGTGCAAGGAGACAGGGGCGATTATCGTGCCGAAGGGATGGAAGGAGGGGCACATTGAACTGGACTGAAAAACTGCGGCGGAAGCTGATACATAAGCTGGGCGGCGTACTCATGGACGAGGTGTCTCCCCGGCCTGTGGCCGCGGCGGAAAGCTACACCACAGAGGAACTGACGTGCAGCTACTGGAAAACCGGCAACGCGGAATATGACGCACAATTCAGAAAGACGAACCTCGTACTGATGATAGATGCGGCGGATAAGGCGGGGCTGGTGGAGTGGACAGAGGTATCATGGGAAGAAGAACCCGGATTGTGGCTTATGATGGGGGAGCCGGACATGAAGGACAAGCCACTGATGCGCGGAACGCTGCGGGTGCTGCGAAAGGCAGGAGGAGTGAGCGCATGAGGGACAAGAGAGCAAAATACCGCCGCTGGGCGGTGGTGTACATACTGCTGGCGATGCTGCTGCAGGCGGCGCTGGTGCTGCTGATGGTGGCGGGTGTATATAAAACACTCGTGGGCGTATTGTGCATGGTGGTGGTGGCAGCGGACATGGCGTTTCTGGTCGCGGGCAGCGCGTATTTGTGGAGATAGGGGTGGCGCGAGGAGTGAACAGAGGGAAAAAGGCATCGCCACCGCAGGGACCGTACCGCCCAAAGGGCGGGTGCGACCTGTACATACCCATGAAAAACGAGTGCGCGGGACTCCGGGAGCTGGTGTGCAGCGCGAATGGGAAATGCCCGTTCTTCAAGACAAAGGAGAGGGCGCTGGCGGACAGGATCAAGAGCATACAGCGGCGCAAGCGCGTGGGCTTTCCCATATCGAATACGGAGGCGCAGATGCTGCTGGAAGCGGTAAAACTGCCGGACGCGAAGGAGCAGTGAGATGGCGGCAAACGAACTATTCCCTAAAAGACTGCGGGCACTGCGGGAAAGACGGCAGATCAAGCGCCGGGTGCTGGCGGAGCTGTGCGGACTGAGCCAGCACATGATACGACGGTACGAGGAGGGGGAGATGGAGCCGAAAGCCTCATCGCTGGAGGTGCTGGCGGACTATTTCGAGGTGACGGTGGACTATCTTTTAGGCCGCGAATAAAAAAATTGGAAAGGGACTTAAAAGTCCCTCACATAACAGAAAACCTGCGAAAATGGTACACGAGAGAGTGGATAATTCTCTTTTGTACCATTTTTACTATTTGAAAGGAGCGCAGGATGGCCGAACTTTTACCTATGGACGCGGAAAAGCAGCAGGCGTATTACGACCAGCTTAATGATGCGGTGGGGGAGAGTTTGGCTTATTTTTATGCCTGCATACGCTTCAACAAGCCCTTTGACATGAACGCGCTGCCGGCAAGCGGGAGCAAAAACAAGTGGACGACCTACTGCGATAAGCTGGCAAAGAAAAAGCTGGACCGGACGCCGGGAGGCGGAGAGCTGGGCTTTCTCGACGGGCTGACGGACATCACCAAGATATTCGGAGAGGGACTGGAGAACGGCAACTTCACCAAGGCGGTGAGCGCGGAGAAAAGCGCACGGGATGGCAGGCAGGGCACCAAGCGGCAGGCCGCAGACTGGGGCGAGGGCACGGGGAAAGTGCCATACACCAGCGAGGACTACAACGAGTTTGACCGGATCTATAACGCGCTGTGCGCCGACTTTGGCGGAGAGCAGGCGGTGAGCGCCAAGCAGCAGCTGATCCTGCGGAACGTGGCAAAGTGGACAAAGCAGATGAATGACGCCGCAGAGATGGGCGCCATAGACAAGGCCAAGAAGCTATCCAGCATGATACAGGAGAACCTGGCGTCGGAAAACCTGCGGAAGAAGGACACAAAACCGGTGGAGGACCTGCGGCTGGACAACATGGTGGTGGCGCTGGAGCGGGCAGGGCTGCTGAAAAACGGGAAGCCCTGCGAACCGGATGAGGCGTTCCGTATATTCTTCGGCCGGCCGTGCAAATACCCCTATACGCGGGATGCTGCCGACCAGATGATACTGATAAACGAAAACCGGATGCGGCAGAACGACGGACTGCCGGAGCTGACAGAGCTGCCGGACGAGATGCGGCTGGAGGACAATTTGGGTGAGTTTGCAGAGGAACCCAACGAGGCGGAGAAGGAAGCCTACGAAAAGCTGGGGCTGGTGCGGATGCGCCCGGTAAAAAAGAAGAAAAAGCCGGGTAAGCCGAAAGCGGACGCAGAGGATGTGAACACCGATGGCGAGGCGAACGGGTAAAGCGTATGTGGCCGGTCTTGGCTGGGTGACAAAAAAGCCCACACAGGAGCGCAGCTACAAAAACTATGAGGATGCTTTCTGGGCCTTTATTATGTGGGTATTCAGATGGTACCCGGATAAGGCGTGCGATATATTCAGGAGCACAGAGGCGGACTTTGGAAATGAAGAACTGCTGCAGCGGGTGATGATGCGGGTATACGCCCAGAAAGCCTCAGCATCGTTTACGGGAACCCGCGGCATGACAAAGACTAACACAAAATTCAAATATGCACTGGTAAATGGGCTGGTATGGCCGGGGACGCAAAGTGCATACTATGGGCCAAGCTACAAGCAGCTGGCCATTATAGGAAGCAAGACGTTCAAGCAGATCGAGCACGATTACCCGGCACTGGCGAAGCAGTGGCGGGTGACGGCGGAGAGTAAGGATGACTTCAAGATAGAGACCGACTGCGGGAGTGCTTTTTACATATCCGCTATGCGAGGAGACAACCTGCATGACGTGACGGCGGAGGAGTACGCCCAGGAGGAGAATCCGGCGTTCGATTTCAATGAATATACAACGGTGGTGCTGCCTGCGGTGCGCCTGACACATAATGTGAACGGAAAGCCAGACCCCAACTATATCCCCTACAAAGACCACGCCATTACCAGCGCGGGGCGGAAGCAGAACCATGCTTACGAAACGCGATGCGAGAACATGAAGGCCATGCTGGCGGGCGAGAGCGCCTATGCCTATGACATTTCGTGGGAGTGCGTGATACTGCAGCAGATGCGGCCATTCGCTTGGGCAATGAAGCGAAAACGAACATGCACGGCGGAAAAATGGATGCGCGAGTTCGAAAGCCGCTATACCGGGGCGGACAGCAATCCTATCGTGCGGGACGAGGTGCTGACAGAGTGCCGCAAACTGATGATCGCGGAGAACCGGCACTGCGCCTACGACATAGGCAACAAACTGAAGCCGGAGGACGTAATCTATATCGTGGGGTACGACGTATCCTACGCTGACGACAAGAAGAACGCAAAATGCGCCTGCGTGGTGCTGAAATGCACACGTCAAACGGACTGGCTGAAGCGGGACCGCTACCTGAAGCAGGTGGTGTATGTGGACGTTTGGAACCCACCGGTAAAGAGCATGATGCAGGCGCAGCGGATCAAGGACGTGTGGAGTCGCTTCTGCTGCGACGGAGGGGCCGCGACATACCTGGCAATAGACGCATGGCAGTACGGAACCAGCGTGGTGGAGAACCTGATGATGGACCTTGGCGACGGCCTTGCGCCGCTGTGCGTGCGGAACCACGCCAGCTTTACGGAGCTGGAGCAGGAAAACGCCATTCCGTGCCTGTACCCCATCAAGGCAGGCGGCGCGGGCGTGACGGACCCGGACGCGGAGATGGTGCGGTACGCAGAACTGCAATTTGAGAACCGGAATGTGGAGCTGCTGTGCTCTAACGTGAACGAGGGCGTGGAGAACTACAAGAAGTACCACCGAATCAAGGACGACAGCATGGATGCCATGCTGGCCGACCCCTACATAAAGACCCGGGAACTAGTGGGGCAGATACAGAACCTGAAAAAGGTGGCCAGCGGCACGACCCAAAAGGAAGAACGGATAAGCAAGCACATACAGCGCGATATATGGTCGGCACTGAAATATGCGCTGCGTGTGGCGCAGATACTGGAGCGCGAGGAGCTGGCGCAGGCGGTGCGGCATAAGAGCGACTGGGACGCGGAACTGGCAAAATACAAAAACCGCGCCGCGGCACCGCACAGAGCGGCGGCAGCCGGCGCGGGAGGCCGCACGGTGACGGCGCGGCGCGGCGGGAGGATATGCTGAAATGGCGGCAAGGAAGTACAGACTGTACGCGGCGCGGGTGACAGGCGAAACGGTGGCGCTGGCGGAAAAGGAGCGCTTTGTACGGATAACGGCGTGGTATATGCTGCTGTACCGCACTACGGCGCCGAAAAAAATGCAGACGATGGAGATCAAAGGCGCGGACTTGAAACGCCTGACAGAGCGAGACCGACTGTGGCTGGCGGACTGCATCGCGGCGGCGCTGGCTGACGGAGTGAAAAAGAACAGGGCTGACACGCAGAAGCGGCTGAACGAGCTGCTGGATGCGTGGGAAAGGGAGCTGGAAAAAGAGCGCTCCCGCATAGACGAGGAGGCGGCGCATGGAGCAGGAGAAGCGGAGGAACCTGACAAGTGAATTGCAGAGCGTAGCCTGCGGCACCTACCCGGAGATATTTCAGCGGTTCAACGCGCTGGCGGAGCAGTACGGCAATATGCCGGCAGGGGCGCTGGCCAGCGCTTTCAGCCGAGTGAGCATGAGCCAGTCGGCACGGGTGAACCCCTACATACAGAACCGAAGAGTGCAGGCCATCTCCTCGCTGCCGGAGGACTATACCAAGAATACGGTGGCAGAGATGCTGACCGCCCCGCTGGGCAACGAGCAGGGTCTGCGGCAGGTGGAGCACGGGCTGGAATTTACGGCCTATCCGCTTTTCCACACCCGGAAGATGTACCAGGATCTGCTGACGTATCACAGCTACATCGCCCCGGAGTTCACCGATAAGGACACGGCGAAGAACGACGAGTTCTGGCGGGAGTGGAAACTGCTGGAGAAGCTGCGGCGCAAGCTGGACGTAAAGACCACGGCCCACAAGCTGGCGGGACAGGCGGTGCAGGAGGGCAAAGTATTCTACTACCCCCGTGTGAGCGTGGACAAGCCCCACAACAAGGTGAACTACGCCTTTATGCAGCAGCTGCCCAGCGACTGGATAAAAATCGTGGGGTTCAACAGCGTGTCGAAGTACACCGTGGCCTTTAACATGATGTACTTTCTGAAGCCGGGATGTGAGCCGGCGCAGTTTGGAGACCTGTTTAAGCCCTACTGGGGCATATTCACCCAGGTGGCGGCGAAACCGCCCAAGGGCGCGGGCACCAGGTATGTATACGCGGCGAAGAACACCATCAATATGAACCGTTTTACCGAGCTGAAAACGGCAGCGGAGCAGGGAGGCGGCGTGCTGCCGGGAGACCCGGACGTGTACTATCAGAACGGAAAATGGTGCTACTGGGTGACGCTGCCGGTGGATGCCGTATATCCTTTCGAGATAGATGATGCGCAGACGGCGGTTGTATCGCCTCTGACGGGACTTTTCCTGTCGTTTATTCAGATCGCGCAGTATGAGCAGATACAGCTGGAACTGGTACAGAACCCGCTGATCTCTCTGCTGACGGGCGAGATCGAATACGACGACAACAGCACGAGACAGCAGTCGGACAGCTACAAGCTGAGCAACGCAGGGTGGGAGCTTTTCCGCACGCGGTTTTACAACGAACTGGCGGAGAACAACACCAGCGGCATAGGCTGGTACGCCGCGCCGCTGAAGAACATGGAGCTGCACCAGCTGGCCGAGGCGCCCAGCGCCACGAAGATAAGCTCCGCAGGGTACGGCTACACCATGGCGAAGGCGGGCCTGAGCGCACTGATACCCACCAGCGACGAGCCGCGGGCGGGCGTGGCGAATATCAGCTTGCAGATAGAGAGCAAGTTTGCCGAGCAGATATACCGGTGCTATGAGCGCATGATGCAGGGCATCATGGACGGGCTGAACCTGAAGTATTCATGGAGATTTGCCATGTTTGGCAACATCGCGGAGGACGAAAAGACCTTTGAAAACGCCAGACAGGGCATGACGCTGGGCATACTGCCCCAGACCATGCTTTACATGGCGATGCTGGACATGAGCGTGATGGACGACATGGCCATCAGCCGTGCGGTGAAGGAAAGCGGCATTATGGACCTGCGGCTGCCCCTTGTGACCAGCTACAACGCCAAGCAGAGTGAAAGCGGACTGCCGCCGCAGGCGGCCCACGACATGAACCCCGGAGGGAGACCGGCATCGGAAGGAGCGCCGGGAACCGAGGGACAGGAAGCGTCAGAGGACGCGGGAGGCTGAGAAGAAATGGGCATGACGGCAATACTGACGGCGGACGACCTGCACGAGATCAACCGGGAGCTGGCCCGGGGGAACGACGTGGAGATACGCCGGACGGCTGAGGGACTGGCCATAAAGGCACACACCGTACACACGGTGAAGAAAAAGAAAGGCATGGCACTGCCGATGCCGACAGACCGATAGGGCGGCGAGAGCCCCTGCGATAGTGGGGAACGAAAACAGAGAATGCGGCTGCTGTGACCGAAGGCTTGCGCGGATGCGCGGGGTATTGAGGTAGGCGCAATGGCCGTGAAAAGTGGATAACCGCGGCAAAGGGGCTGCGGGGAAAGCCGAATGGGGCTGCGCCGGTGGAGAACACCGGCTGCGGACCCATTTTTATTTTGCGGAGAGAGGGAGTGAGGACATGAGAGCACAGGAATACGCCAGCTGGGATAACCCGCGGTTCGCACCTATGCGGGAGCCGATGCGCCGGGTGATGGAGGCATACGGCAATGCGGAAAAGTGGTTTGCGGACATCAAGGACCGGGTGCTGTGCGACATGGGTATGCCGTTTCTGTCGGATGCCATACACAAGCTGGAGCACAAGCAGCCTGAGCGGATAGACGAGTTCGCGGAGATACCCCACGACTACCACCTGCGGCTGATGTACCCGGGTACGCCGGAGCTGGACGAGGAATTTGACAACGACCTGGACCGGGTATTCGAGGTGTGCGTGGCCATTGTGGACGGTGTAAACGAGGCACTGGGCGGATTTATCCGCGCCACGGCGGATGGGGAGTTTAACGCGCTTTCCCTGAAGGCGGAGGAGCTGCAAATCGCCAACACCGACGACAGGCGCAAACTGCTGGATGCCTGGACCATGTGGGACCAGGGGGGTATGAGCCGCGCCACCTTTGACAGCTGGTGCCGAAAACTGTTTGAAGGCGGTGAGGACGAATGAGCACGCTGAAAACCAAGGCGCTGCCCAAGAAGGTGAGCGCCAGCGGCACACTGAAGGTGATGCAGAAGCTCAACGAATATGAGTTCGGCGTGGAGCTGTGGGTCCTGCGCGAGGGTGAAAACCGGAACAAGTGGGACTACCGCAACCTGCGGGACTACTACAAGACCTTCATCGGGCAGCCCATTCTGATCGCTTATGTGGGGCAGCAGGTGGGGGACGGACACAACATGAGCAAGCGCAGGGACCCCAAGACCGGGGAGGAGTACCAGTCCTTCATGGAGGGGACGGCCGAGCGCATCGTGGGAACGCTGTCCGACGACGAAAAGGACTTTACCCTTGTGGAGAGGGGCGGTCATACATGGCTCAGAGCGAAGGGACGGCTATTTGCTTTTTACGCCCCGGAGCTGACGCGGAAGATCGTGGAACAGGGCACGATGGACGTTTCCGCCGAGACAATGGTGTCGGAGAGCCACAAAGAGGGCGATGTGGACGTGTTTACCAAATGGTCGGGCATAGGCGTGACCATTCTGGGCGACAGGGTAAACCCGGCGATACCGGGTGCGAGCATCGCAAAGCTGGCGGCCATGCAGGAGGAATTTAAGGAATTGAAACTGCGGGCCGCGTCGCTGCACACAGCCGCAGAGGGTAGCGACGGCAAGGAACCCGACAAAAACACAAAAAAAGGAGTGAAAAGCAACATGAACAAGAGAGCGATGGAGCAGATGCAGACCAAGTTCCCCAACCACAAGGTGCTCTCCATGAGCGAGGACGGGCTGAACGTGGCACTGCTGGACGCTTCCGGCAATCTTTTCGGCTACACCTTTAACGCTGACGACAACGGAGAGGTGATCGCCAGAAAGATCATGCCCTGCGCAGCGCACATCGTGCTGAGCGTGGGCGAGGTGGAGCTGAACGCCGATGTGGCGGACGTGGTGGACTACACCGTGGCCTCCGTGAAGGAGACCGACGGCGATGTGAAGAGCCTGAACGCCAAGCTGGAAGCCGCCAATAAGCAGATCAGCGCCATGCAGGAGGCGGAGAGCAAGCGCCGGCTGAGTGCCTGCAAGGCTTCCGCCAAAGCAACGCTGGACGCCTTCAACGCCAACCGCGAGGAAAAGGTGGAGGAGGACGCCATCAAGGCGGTGAATGAGAACATCGAGGCCGGACTGTACGCCAATAGCTGCGACAAGGACGGTGCGTGGCTGGGAGAGAAGCTGGTGCGCGAGGCGGTGCTGGCCGTGTGCGGCGAGGCCGTGATGGAGAGCGACAAACGCAGCGCACAGAAGCGCAAGACCACCTATGCCTGGGAGCACATCGCCGGAAACGGCGGCGAGGGATGCGAGGGTGTGGACGCTCTGCTGGACAAGTGGGGCATCGACGCCGGCAAGTAAAACGAAAAGGAGAGTGAACAAACATGGCATACATCGAGAAAACCGCGTTTGAGCCGCGGATCACCAACAACGAGTACAACGAACTGTGCAACATCACGGGACGCTATCAGGTGTCCGATGCGGATGCGGACTGCTCCGCTGGTCTGCTGGTGGTGCGCGGCGAGCAGCTGCCCTGTGCGGGCTTCAAGGGCATCAAGAACGAGAACGCTTTTTACATGAACGCTGCGGGCGCTGCCGCCAACGCCGACACCGGCGTGTACGCCTGCAATACCTACGAGTGGCCCACGCTGGGCGGACGCAACGGCAACAACTACGCCGTGGGCACCGCCACGCTGGGGCTGGGCGTTCCTGCGGGCCGGGACGGCACCTTCACCGAGATCGTGTTTGACGGCAAGCACGCCTACCGCTTCGGCGAGGGCAACCTGAGCACCGCCATCGGCGAGAACACCATCTTCACCATCGCCAACGGTCTGCTGGTGCCCGCCGCTGCCGCCCCCACTGCTACCGGCGCCATCTACTTCAAACTGAAGGGCACCGGCAACTTCACCGAGGGCGCCGGGCAGAGCTTCGTGTACTACGACGTGTGGGCCTGCAAGGTCAGCACCGTGACCGCGTGACAAGAGAGGAGAGTGAGTAAGAAATGGCAAAGCTGAACCTGAACAGCGTTTCCAACGAGGTTTTCGCCATCAACGGAAACGACCAGCGCGAGGACATCGTGGCCAAGGGCCGCGTGCTGTTTTATGAACACGCCCTGAAGGGCAAGATGGCCCTTTTGAGCGCCAAAGGACAGAACACCCCCGTGCAGCGCACCATGAACGACCGGGGCTACAAGCAGCTGAACGAGCAGTTCCAGCGGGAGAGCCTGCTGTACGCCGCCAAGCTGGCCTGCGCCAGCACCGGCAAGAAGGCCCCCGAGAGCTGGGAGGAGTTCAAGCGCAATGGCGGTGAGTATTACGGCAACGCCCGGTTCTACGCCGTGCTGCAGGGCATCTGGCAGGAGGTCATCATCCCCATTCTGCCCGCCGTGTACTCCGAGGCACTGAGCGACTTCGCCGAGACCGTGGAGATCGAGCTGGGCCAGACCTACGCCGTGAGCATCGGCAGCAACGACATCCCCGTTTTCCAGGACTCCAGCTGGGGCGCCAGCCGCAGCGTGCCGCGTAACCGCTTCTATTCCCGCGATTACACGCTGAACCCCACCCCCAAGAGCTGCTGGATCACCGCCAAGTGGATGCAGCTGGTGGGCACGAACATGGACTTCGGCGTTTTCTTCGCCAACATGGTGGCGGGTATGTACGCCAAGACCATGGGTATGTGGAACGAGGCCATGACCACCGCCACGGAGGACACCAGCCTGATCCCCACCAACCTGAACTTCACCTTCAACAACCAGAACTGGGTGAAGGGCGCCAACAAGATCGCCGCGCTGAACAACACCACCATCTCCGACGTGTTTGCCACCGGCGGCACCGTGGCCCTGAGCAAGGTGCTGCCCAACACCGTGACCGGCTCCACCAATGTGAACATGGATGCCGCTATCGCCACGCTGCTGGGCGCCGACTACACCAAGGCCGGCTACCTGGGCCAGTTCATGGCGGTGCGCCTGATGCCCATGCGGGACGTTATCATCCCCGGCACCCAGAACACCACCGTGGAGACTATGCTCAGCGAGAACGACATCTGGATGCTGGCCGGCAACGGCAGAAAGCCGCTGACCATCGGCTACACCAGCGGCACGCCCATCTCTATCGAGATGGATCCCACCCGCACCGGAGATTTCGAGATCGGCCTGAACCTGACCATCGCTCTGGACTCTGTGGCCACGTTCGCGTCCAAGATCGCGCACTTCACCGTGTAAGGAAAACCAAACGGGGGGAAGGGGCAAAAGCCCCTCCCCCGGATATGCGGATTTAGTTTAACCGGGAAAACGGCGGTCTCCAAAACCGCATTTCGGGGTTCGAGTCCTCGCGTCCGTGCCAAAAGCGGTGGACACTACCGTTGGGCAATGGCATAGCGCCGCTCTGAAAGTGTGTTAGCATTGGCGCTTTATCCGTGCATTGAGCGCCTAAAAGTAACACGGTTGCCGGTAAACGTGCCGCCCGTCCGGCGTAAAAGGCGGTTTGGAAAACAATTCCCGCGAGCCGAAAGGCACAGGGAGTTTATAGGGGCGAAAGCCCCATACGGAAATGTAGCTCAGTTGGCAGAGCATCTGACTGTTAATCAGAGGGGCGCAGGTTCAAGCCCTGCCGTTTCCGCCATAAGGATGTGCGGCAAAGCCGCGGGTATGCAATGCGCCGACGTGTAAACGGGGCAGCGGTGGGAGCCTTGACGCATTGCGGCAGATAGAAACAGACCATGAAATGAATCTGAAAGGAGCAGAAAGCATGGGTAAGCAGAGAAAAAGCGGAAACAGACTGGCCGCGCAGATCGCGGCGGAGGAGAGAGAGGACGACCAGGTGATGCTGGCGGCCCAGCAGAGCACGGACACGCCGGACGAGAGCAGCGCCGTGAACGCGGCGGCGCAGGAAAATGTGCAGGATGCGGCTGATGCCGCGGAAACGCCCGCCGCGCCGGTTACGTACACCGCCGAGCAGGTGCAGCAGATGATGCAGGAGGCAGCTGCCAAGGCGGTGGCGGAAGCGCTGAAGAACATCCCCCAGCCGACCGCGCCGCAGATCGTGCAGGTGAGCACCAGCGCGGAGCAGGTACACTTCCTGTGGATGGCGCCGGTGGCGGACGACAACGTGGTGCAGTTCGGCGACGGCGGAATGTACGGCAACATCGTGGGCAAGACGGGAAGCTTTTACGTGCCGAAGCCGGACCTGAGCCGCATATTGACGGAGATGAACCGCCGGTTCATGGCGCAGCGGTGGCTGCTGGTGGTAAGCGGACTGACGGACGAGGAGCGCGAGGCGCTGGGCGTGGACTACAAGAGCGGCGAGGTGCTGGACAAGAGAGCCTTTGCCAAGCTGGTGGAGCTGGGGGACGAACTGCTGAACATCTACCCGGCGCTGTGCGAGGGACACAAGGTGATGGCGGCGCAGATGTACGCCGACGCCTACCGACAGGGCAGCCGGTATGTGACGCGGGAGCGCACGGTGAAGCTGAACGCGCTGAGCAAGCGCAAGGGGCACGAGAAGGGCGACTTCATCACCATTATCGAGGACATGAACGAGAAGGACACCAAGTAAGAAAAAAGTCCTTGAGCATATAAGCGGAAGGAGGGAACGGCCATGATGCAGGGCGACGCCTATTCGCTGCCCATCGTGCTGCGGCAGGGGGAACTGCTGATAACGCCGGAGATGGTGCTGCGGCTGGAGATCACCATAGGGAACCTGACGAGGACGTACCCCGGCGTGGTGCGCTACGACGAGGAGAACGGACAGTGGCTATTCCCGCTGACGCAGGAGCAGACCTTCGCCTTTAAGGCCGGAAGGACGCCTCCGGTACAGGCGAGGATAAAATTCAACGACGAGAGTGTGGTGGGGGCAAAGGGCAAGACCATCTATGTCTCCGCAAGCCGGTCCAAAGGGGTGATGTAAATGGCGCTGCAGCAGTTCGCGGCGGAACAGAAGAAGAACGCCAACGCCAGCACCGCCCAGGTGGGGCAGCCCGTGGTGGAGATAGAGATACGGGATGTAGTGATACAGACCGGGGGAGAGATCATCCCCACCTACGAGGGCGAATATGAGGTAACACCACGGGTGGACGAGCCTGTTGTGCTGCATACAAAAGCCAAACGCATGAACGACGACGTGACGGTGAAGAAAATACCCCAGTACGAAGTCAGCAATGCCGCCGGCGGAAAAACTTTAACGATAGGAGATGTGGAGTATGGCTAATCAGTACATCAACAAAGTAATTCTGAACGGACAGGTAAAGATCGATCTGACCGCCGACAGCGTGGTGCCTGCCAAACTGCTCAAGGGCATTACTGCCCACGACAAGACGGGTGCGACCATCACGGGTACGTGTACCTTTGATGCGGATACCTCCAGCGCTACCGCGTCCGCTGCGGAGATCCTGCTGGGCAAGACCGCATTTGTGAAGGGCGCGGAGGTCACCGGTACGATGCCCAACAACGGCGCTGTGGCGGGCAACATCACCACAAAGGCGCAGGTGTATACCGTGCCCCTGGGCTTCCACGACGGAAGCGGCACCGTGCAGATCGCCGAGGCGGAGCAGGCCAAGCTCATCGCCACCAACATCCGTGAGGGTGTGACTATCCTGGGCGTGGAGGGCACCATGTCCGGCAGCGAGGACATGAAGGCACAGGCCAAGACTGTGACCCCCACCTTTGCCAGCCAGGAGGTCCTGCCCGACGAGGGGTACAACTGCCTGTCCAGCGTGACGGTGAACGCTATCCCCGTGAGCGAGACGGACAACGAGGCCGGCGGCGTGACGCTGACCATCGGCGCCTGAGAAGCGGAGGAAACGAGGTAAAAGGGCGATGGCGAAAAACGTAAACAAGGTCGTGGTGGACGGCGCGGTGAAGCTGGACCTGTCAAAGGACAGCGTGACGGCCAACACACTGGCGAAAGGCGCTACCGCCCACGACAAAAGAGGGGCACCCATCGTAGGAACGATGACAACGCCGCAGATCAGTGTGGCGGGCAGCGTGATGACGATAGCCTGACGGAGAGGAACAAAACGCATGGCGAGAGATGTAAAGATCAACGGCGTGACCTATACGGGCGTCTCCGTCGTGCAGGTGCCGCTGGCCGAGGGAGGCGCGGCACGGTTCATGCAAGTCAATGGTGCGCCCGGAGCGCTGGAAAAGTGGAAAGCGGGGCTGAAGATAAACAACTCCACCTACCCGAACATCGGGCAGATGCGCTTCCCACTGGCGGAGGGTGAAGGCTACGCCCTGTACCTGTACGGAAACGGAGACTGGGAGGCGACCTACCGGGTGGCTCCCGGCTCCGTGGTACAGGTGGGAGACTTTGTAAAGATCACGAAAGGGCTATTCCCTTCGGCGACACTGTATCCGTCGGAAAGCCTGTATCCACAGGCGGAAAAGGCGGGACTGATGCCCAGCAGCAATCTGTACCCCGGCAGGAGCACATACCCCAGCAACGCGCCGCTGGTGGAGGGGCTGGGCGGAAATTCGACCGGCGCGGACGGCGTGGCACTGACGGACGGCACGGCGGGAGAACTGATAACGATCTATATTCCGGCATAAGGAGGGGAGAACATGGGGACGAAGTGGAGCGAGGTCATATCGAACCACGCGATGGTGGCCATCGACGACGTGCGCTTGCAGGAGGAGGCAGCCAACGACCCGGCGGCGTTCCTGCGGAGGATGAGCCTGTATATGGTGAACGCCATCCCCCTATTCTCCCTGCCGGTGCAGATGAGAGCGTATCTGAGTGAGGGGCTGGTACAGCCCAGCTACGGCGACTACTACTGGACCAGCAGCGAGGACAGTCTGGTGGGAGAAACGGAAGTGGACACCGGAATGGTGGGCTACGAGCTATTCTCCTGCGCCATTGTGGAGCAGGATGTGACGGGCGGCATGACGGCGGTGCCGTACACCGGGGCGAGCTACAACGCCGAAACAGGCGTGGTGACGTTCCCCATGCAGGACATGGCGGGAGTAAATTACACGCTGGACTTTTACACAGACGGTGAATTTGGTCACGAGCTGACGCTGGAGCAGAAGCGGATACTGGGGCTGTGCGTGGCAAGCGTATGGGACGAGCGGTTCTTCCGCAACTGGCTGAACGACCAAATGAAGATAAAGGACGCGAGTTTTGACACGGTGAACGAGGGCACCTACATGAGAGAGGGCGCGGCAAAGCACGAGAAGAACCGGGCGCGGCTGATGGACGAGCTGCACAAGTATGAGCAGGACTGCACGTTCCTGAACACGGTGCAGAGAGGCCGGGGCGGGTACGGACGATACCAATTCCTGTGAGGCAGGGGAGGTGACGGGCGATGGCGGACATAAAGAAAAATCTGAGCAATATCGCCGCGATGGCGGAAAGACCGCAGGCGCCCACCAACCGCCCCGCGCAGTACAACGACAGGCGGAACCCGTACTTCGGAGACCCTACGGCGCGGTTCGTGCAGGCATACGGCAAGTACGCCAGCGACTACACTGCCTGCCGGGTGCAGGGACTGGACAGCGACCCCAACAACTTCTACGAGTGGAGCGAGCAGCTGGTACGCTTTGCCGATGCGCGGAAGAAAGGCAACGCCATAGACCGACCCATAGACAACTATAAGGAGTTCCTGTTTGTAGACCGGCGCATCGAATATGTGCCGGAGGGCGCAAAAATGGAGACAATGGGCTCCACATGGCTGGTGACGAACCCGGCCAACATATCCTCTGCCGTGGGCGGCGGCATTATAAGACGGTGCAACGCCACATGGAACCATCTGGATTGGTACGGCAACGTGCTGAAGGAGCCGATGGTGGTGGAAAACGTGAAGCTGAACGCCAGCGCCAACGATTTCCAGGAGACCATGCTCATCATGCAGGGGTACTTCAACATCATCATACAGCGCAACGGGGAGACGGAAAACCTGGACGTGAACAGTCGCCTTATTCTGGGGCGGATGGCGTATCAGATCACCGGCTACGCGGACGTGGCGCAGGAGTTCACCGGGGACGACGAGAGCTGCCGGCTGCTGCGGTTCACGGCGCGGATGACGGAGCCGGATAGGGAGAAGGACGACCTGGTTCGCCGGGTGGCCAACGCCTATCCCTTCACCTGGGAGGTGAACGTGAGCGGCAGAGCGGCCATGAGCATGGGAGAAAAGGCGAAGTTTACCGCCGCATCCCTGCGAAACGGAGAGGCGGCGGACGGAGACGCGGCACACCCCACCCGCTATCTGTGGTACAGCAGCGACGAGAACGTATGCCGGGTAGACCCCAGCGGAAACGTGACGGCGGTGGGCGAGGGAAAATGCACCATAACGGCGGTGCTGGTGCAGAACGAGGAGCACTACGGCACCTATACCGTGACGGTGGCGGAGAGCGTAAGCGGCGTACACTGGCGGACGGATCCGGTGGAGCGGCTGGAAGCCTACGGCAAGACCACGCTGACGGCCATATACACCGAGAACGGCGCGGAGACCGGAGACGCGGTGGAATGGACCTTCACCGGGGCGGAGGAGAACAGCTACACCGCAGAGGTGGACGGCAGCACCGCCACCGTGTACTGCTGGGGCGGCAGCGTGAAGCCCCTGACGGTGACGGCCACCTGTAAAGGCAAGAGCGTGAGCACGGACATTACACTGGAAGGGTGGTAAAAACGATGGCGAAGCCGATATGTGAGCACGCCTACCGGAAGGTGGGGGAGATTATCATACGGTGCAGGAAGCAGACGGGAGACCACGACTTCTGCTGCTACCAGTACCACTGCCCGGACAGCGGACGGTACGAAAACGCGGCCCAGTGGCGGAACTGCTCACTGCGGAAAAAGGAGACCGGGGACAAGTAAATAGAGACATCCATTGAGAATCTGAAAGGAGCGGAAAACGATGGAAAACAGCATCAAGGAGCGCAAGCCCATCACCATGAAGGAGGTATTCGCCAAGGCAAACGCCTATGTGCCGCTGATGGAAAAGGCGGCCATCGTGAGCCACTGCGCGGAGAGGTGCATCGACCGGGTGGTGGTGGATACCGGGGAGCGCTTCCGGGGCGATGTGCCGCCCATGTACCGGGAAAACGGACAGCGGAAACGGCGCTACCTGATGGGCATACTGTCACGGGCGTATCTGCGGCTGGACTTCGACGGCTGCGAGGAGGACAAGTGGCTGATGAGCGCCGACGACTACGATCTGGTGTGCGGGGTGCAGCTGGTCAACCAGATAGACCGGATGAAAAAGCAGAGTGACGCCCTGCGGGACAAGGCGTATGACCTGCTGGCGGATTACCGGGACCTGGAGAAGATGCTGAACACGGAGATCAACGCCAATCTGGCGGTGATGAACGATGTGGTGGCGCGGATGGCCATGAGCAGCGCGGCGGCCATGACGCCGGAGAGCATGAAGGAACTGGTAGAGCTGGCGGAGCAGGTGCAAAAGGGAACAAAATAATATTCAAAACGCAACGGAAATAAAAGTTGCAAAAATATCAAAAACGCAACGAAAAATACAATGTTTCATGTGAAACAATTAGAGAAACGGAAAGCGGGGTGAGGGCGTGAACACAGATTTCGACAGCCCCTACTATCCATTTGAGCACGTGGAAACCGGTTACGGCACCTTTAAGGGAGCGGAGAAGATACCGAAAAAGATCGTGAACTACCTGCTGGACCTGCCGGACAGGAACGGGTACACGCCCGTGGACGACAACGCAAGACCCCGGGTGCGGCTGATAAAGTACATCTTCTGCGACGGGGCGAACCCACTGGCCCAGCCCCTGCCCACGGAGGAGGAAAAGCTGAGCATTGTGTTTGACGGTGAGTCGCCGGCGGTGGACACGGAGGAGCAGAAGGCAAAGCACCCCAAGGGGTACAGGCTATTCCCGCTGGAATACTGGGGACAGGCGCAGAGTATGGCGCAGACGGTGGTAAAGGTGTACATCGGGCGAGTCATTCCAAAGACGCCTTTTACGGCAGCGGTGGGAATATACTTTGACATACTGTGCAACTACGGACACGAGACCACTACGCGGACGGACGATTACTCCCGCAGCTATGACATGGAGCAGTGCATCATTGAGGCACTGAACGGTGTGAACATAGGCGGAGCCGGGGTGATGACCTTTGACAGAGGGGCACACGCGGACAACGGATCCCACGCCATATACGACCAGGGCATGAACGTGGGGCGGCGCGTACACATGAGCCTTGCGTGGGCGGACAGCGACGAGGGAAGCGTCGTGACTACATTCTGAGAGAACGGAGGGCGGCGCAATGGATGAAGTGACTTTTGACCACCGGCTGACGGAGGTGGAGCAGCGGAGCAAAAGCAACACGCACCGCATAAACGAGCTGGCCGAGTGGCAGAAAGCGATGAACGAACTGGCGACCTCGGTGGCGCTGATGACCCGGGAACAAAAGGATATGCGGGAGGACCTGTCGGAGGTCAAGAAGGACGTAAAGAGCCTGACGAACCTGCCGGCGAAGCGGTGGAACGACGTGGTGGAGAAGCTGGTGTGGCTGGTGCTGGGCGGCGCGGTGACGGCGCTGCTGGTACAGGCGGGAATCCATGTATAAGAAAACTGCATAATCAATAAGGTGTTTCGTGAGGGAGGAAAAGAGTTTATATGGCGATCTCACAGAGCATAGAAAGGGCCTGCCGCAGGTACGAGGAAGTACAGGCGGAGGGACTGACGCTGTACCCCATTCTTGTGGAGGAGATGGAGACATTCGATTTGGCGCGACCGGGCATTGACATCGTGCAGCAGAGCCTCCCTGTGGCGTATGCTGTGATGCCGCTGCTGGCGGCCTACTACAAGATGGAGTACGACGCGATGGAGCGCGGAGAGGAGACAGTGGGGCTGCTGTCAAGGGCGCTTTTGATGCTGGCGCTCTCCCTGCGGCTGGGGAGAGGAAAGCCGTTGGATGAGCGTTTGAAGGCGTTTCGCTGCAAGGTGGACACGAAAGACCCAAGCCGGTTGACGGCGGTGGAGTTCGTGCTGCACGGAGAGGAGCTGTGGCGCATTACACCGGCGCAGTTCCAGTATCTGCGGGAGATCATCGCCGCACAGAACGGAATTGAGCTGACGCCGCCGGAGGCTAACCCGGAGCTGGTGGAAGCGCAGCGGGAGCTGGCGGAGATGAACGGCGGCGCAAAACTGAGCGGAGAAGCGTGGGAACGGGTGGCGACGGTGGCCGCGCTGGAACACGCGGAGGAGACGGAAATAGAGTCGTGGCCACTGCTGAAGCTGCAGACGAAAGCAAAAACGTGGCAGCGGATATTGGGGTACATGACCTGCACCATCGCGGAGGCGAGAGGAACACAGTGGAAACGGGGCAACCCGTGGCCGAGCCTGTTTTATGACCGGGTGAGCGAGGGCAACACGGCACTGCGGCCCGTGGAAGAATCGACACGGGGCATGGGACAGGCATAGAGAAGGGAATAGGCCCTGCAAGCGGGCAGGGCGGAACGCCAAGTGGGGCGAAGCCAACGGGAGACCGGGGCTTTGCCTCCATTTTTTATATCAAAAAGGAGTGAAAGCGGAATGATTACTTTTACCGATCCGAGACTGTATACCCGCGGCATCTGCGCCGCGCAGTTCGCCGACATGGAAACGGGTCAGGTCCTGCTGAGCAGCAATAAGTTCCAGGAGGGCAGCATCACCGTGACCGTGAACAGTGATCCCCTGCGTGCCGGACTGAACAACGGCATTGCCACCATCATCGAGAGCGACCCGGACATCCAGGTGAACTTCACCCAGGCGAACTTCGACCTGCGGACGAAGATGGCGGGCGTGGGCGGCGCTGTGACCTACAACGCTGTGGCCCCGGTGTGCCAGGTGGTGACGGCGAACAGCACCGTGCTGAAGGTGGACGTGACCGACGGCGCCCCTGTGGCGCAGTACGCGATGGCAAAGCCCTACGCCTATGTGCAGGAGACCAAGAAGGCGTCCGGCATCCAGCAGGGCGGCGTCGCCTATGAGATCGCGGCGGACGGCACCATCAGCGGCTTTACCGCGGTAAGCGGCACCGAGTACAAGGTGTGGTACTTCGTGAACAAGCTCAGCGCCATGTGCGGCAAGCTGACCACCGGCATGAACGGCAAGGTGGGCCTTTTCACCGCACAGCTGGCGGTGTACGGCAACGTAAACGCCAAGACCAACGAGGGCACCCGCCAGGGCTGGCTGTACATCAACGTACCGCTGAAGCTGCAGGCGGACACCGCCACCGTGACCGGCAGCCAGAGCAACTACGACACCACGCAGATCGTGGGCCGCGCACTGAGCACGGACGAAAGCGTGATCTCCGACAAGTGCGAGGACTGCGCCGGCGGCACCCTGGGCTGGTACGTGTACGTGCCGGACAGCGGCGCCGAGGTAGTGACGGGCATCGTGACCGCCATCGGCGGCGTTATCAACGTCCCTATCAGCGGCACGGCGCAGGTGAAGCCCCAGGCGGTGCTGGAGAACGGCCAGCTGGCGGTGCTGGATCCTGCCAAGTGCGCCTACAGCCTGAACGGCGCACCCAGCGGCACCACCGTGAGCGCAAGTGGACTGATCTCCGCAGGAAGCGTAGCTGGTGACGCAGATCTTAACGTGACCTTCGTGTACGAAGGTACCACGTTTACCGACCAGTGCGCTGTGAGCGTGAAAGAGTCCTGACAAAAAGGGGAGGGGCTTAATCGCCCCTCCCCCGACGGACCGGAGTTGTTAGTGCTTTCTCGACGGACCATTTATAACGCATTAAACGTGATTCAATCGTACTTGAACCTATGCCAGTGATTTGGCTCCATTCCGATAGAGTATGACGTTCACCGTTGTATTCGAGATAGAGATTAAACGCTGTGTTGTTGCACTGCTGCTTTTGCGTTCTCCAGCGGCAATTATCCGGAGAATAATCCGCATCGTTATCACGCCGGTCCAAAGTGCAAGTTCCTTTTGGCGCGTTTTCATCATAACCGGTCTGGATGGCCCAGTTATAGAAAGCCTCGAAGTTAGAGCGCCATTCATCACAGATGCCGATCCCGCGCCCTCCGTATCTATGGTAGCACTTCGAGTGTTCATTGTAGCAGCGGTTCTTCATAGAAAGCCATACGCCATAAAGCCGGGTGTGTCGGAGCCCATGTACGGTGCGAATCGCAGGAACCGGGCGGGGTGACTGCTTCAACGATTCCCGCGCAACATCGCGTTGATAACACCCACAGCTTTTTGTACATCCACGCCTGAGACTATGACCGGCGACAATGGTGTGTTTCCCACAATCACACAAGCAGGACCAATAAGAATCGCGGGCGGAACTGTCGTAGTGGTTGCAAGATTCAACGACCAAACGCCCAAACCTTTGGCCGGTTAAATCTTGGCGAGGCTTACCTCGATATGGGTGGCTTTCCCGCTTCTTACAACCGCAAGATGTGCGTTCTCCGCCGAGAAGCGCAGATTCTCGTACAACGACCTCTTTCCCGCAGTCGCATACGCAGCGCCATCCACGGCGACCACCTTGGCATTTTTCAAAAGCGATAGGGGTCAGACGTCCGAATTTCTGCCCAAGTAAGTTATTTTCGATAGATTCCATGTAGAAAACCTCCGATAGTTATACCTGCAATAATAATACCACAAAACAAAAAGAAAAGCAACAAAAAATGGGAACGAGAACGCAAGTTTTGCGGGTTGGTTCTTGCTGTTTGTTGATAAAGAGGGGAGGCGTGGGACATGGCGAAGCTGATGGGGAAGTTCAGCGGGTTCGAGCAGGACATGGCTGCGCTGGAAAAGCAGGTGAAAGATGCCTTTCGTGCATCGCGCCCCGCACTGGCGGAGGAAATGCGGCAGTGCTTGCGGGAACACGTGGTAGAGGACGTATACGACAAGCTGGTGCCGGAGGAGTATGTGCGCCGGCGCGGCACGAAGGGATTGGCGGACATGAACGCCAGCGCCACGGTGTATTCGGATGAGCGGGACGGCGGCATGAACCTGACGCTGCTGTACCACCCCAGCGGCGCCACGGACGGCAACGGAGAACCCATAGACCCCCATGTGGATGGGGATGACCTGATAAACCGGATCGAGAAAAACGACCCCGCATACAACTGGGGCAGACGGCCCAAGAACAGACCGTTTTTTCGCAACTTTGTGGAGGAGATGCTGGGCGGCAGGGCGGAGGAAACGCTGGTGCGGGCCATGAACGGCGCGGACCCCACGCTGGGGCTGGAAGCAACTTTCTGGGCAATGGAGCTGGAGGACGACGACTATCACTGATCTTCCGAATCTGCGTAGCGCCAGTGGTAGCCATAGGCCACATTCCGCTTACCACGGCACACAGAACCAATGTGAGAGTGGCTTTTCAGCCCAAGGAACTCCGCCGCCTCGGCAGCACACTCGAACACCTGACCGGTTTCAACCAACACAACACGCGGAGCGCGTTTCCGGGCAGCACGAGAATCCCCGGCACACATTTTGGCCCTTTCCACGGGGTCCTGCCAACGGGCAAGAGATTTCTGCCTGATAGTTTCCCGGTACTCATCATTTAACCACTCTAAACGTTTGGTAGAAATTTTCGACCGATATTCTTCAGATTGCCAGTTCTTTTTAGAACTTTCAGATAACAGAGCATGAGTAGATGGGCGTTGCAGAGCAGCGGCAATAGAGGCGCAGCGTTTAGCTTTCTTCTCGGGTTCACGAGCGCCCTCCTGCATACGGCGTAAGGATTCATCACGGAAAGCAGGGTCGCGCCAATTCCGCTGACCAGCGGCGGACAATTTGGCCCGGTATTCAGGTGTGGTCATAGTCTCGCGCATACGAGTCAAGCGGAAATCACGGTGAACAGGGTCCGCCCAATACGCCTTAGTAGCTTCTGCTCTGGATTGTATCGCGCTTTCGGGCATCGAAAACCCTCGGCAACCACCGCCTCCTATGGTGCGGTTATAGCCATTACGATATGAGTCTTTCCTATTGATCCACTCAATTTCCTTTTGATCAAGTTCTTCCACAGGGCACTCTTCAAGGACTACCCATTCAAAAGCATCGGCACCGTACTTTTTCCAAGCACGGAGCAGATGGATGGAGTCACGGGCACCCCGCGAAAGCAAGCTTCGGTGAGCGTTCCAACGCATACGGATGTTTGCCGCCTGTCCCACATACCACTTGCCATTGACAAGGTTGTGGATGCCATAGATGCCGCTGCTCATAGATTTTCCTCATGGTAGGCCCATCCGAGGTACTTGCCAGAACGAGAATAGATGGCGTAGGCGTTAGGCGGAATGGTCACGCCGGGAGGCGGGGGGCCGCGGCGGCCAGCGGGTGTAGGACGTTCGGGAGAGGAATTGGCGGCTGCGTGCATACCGGCAGCCACGGCGGGATCGCCGCCAGACAAGGCCATGCTTTCAAAGAAATCCATAAAATCACCCCTTTGCTTCAACGGCTTTTTTCAGAAGGAAGATGATGAGATTGGAGAGGGAACGGCCCTCCTCGGCAGCGCGGAGTTCCAATTTCTCCCGCAGGTCAGAGGGGATGCGGAACGTGTAAGACTCGGTTTTCTCAGACATAAAAATCACTCCTTTTCACCTGAGATTATACCACAAATAGTGAGACAATGCAAGACAAAACGGAGGTAGTGTATGGCGATTTTTAAGGTAACGGCAAAGCCCGACTTTACTGAACTGAAAAGCGCGATCTCCGGGCTGGAGTCTACCCCCATAAAGATCGACATAGACACTACGCCGGTCATAGCGAAGATAAAGGCCACGTCGCAGAACCTCACAAAGATGACGCAGACCCTTGACGGCAGCGGCCAACTGACAGGGGTGGTATCTCAGTACAACAGCAAGCTGGGTGAAACGGTGCAGATCACGCAGCGGCTGAACAAGGAAACCGGCAACCTGGAAGTTACGCAGGAAAAAGTCACCCAGAACTACGAGAAGGTGGCGAAGGCTGCTGAACGCGCCGCGCAGATACAGGCAAAAGCGCAGGAAGCGGCGGCAAAAGCGCAGGAAGCCGAAGCGAACAGAGCCGCAGCGGAAGCGCAGAAGATACAGAACGTTCTCGGTTCAATGGGAACCAACATCGGAACGTTCAGCGGCAATGCGGCGGAGGCCAAGGAGTGGATAGCTTCGCTGGATGGAATGTCCGGCGCAACGGTCAAGGCGACCGGCAACGTGCGGAACGCGGCGGGCGTATTTCAGACATACTCCGCGGCAGTAGACGGAGCCAAGGGCACGACCGATAACTTCACATTCGCCATTAACGAAAGCACCGGAGAGGTGTACAAACTGGCAAACGGCGCGGTGGATGCGGCAAAAAAGAACTCGCTGTTGGGCGACAGTATCGGCAGAGTCCTGCTGAAGATGGCCGCGTGGCAGGTATTCGGCGACCTGATCTCCAAGGTTCTCGGTTCGTTCCGCGATGCGCTGAACACCCTCAAGGACGTTGATACGGAAATGGTCAACGTGCAGAAGGTCACGGACTATTCCAGCACTCAGATGCAGGCGCTGGAGGAAAACGCTTACGCACTGGCCAGCGCTTACGGCAGGACGGCTGACGAGATAACCGCCATGTACACCACCTTCGCCCGCGCCGGTTATCTGGACGACCAGTTGGACAGCATGACCGAGCTGGGCACCCTGCTGGCGAATATCGGTGATATTTCGCAGGACACTGCATCGAAGTTTCTGCTGGCGGTAGACGCGGCGTGGAAACTGAACGGCAGTGAGAGCGAACTGATGACCGTCATGGACGGCCTGAACGAGATCACCAACAAAAACGCCGTGGACATGGAAGCGCTGACAAGCGGTATCACCGTGGCGGGCAGTGTGTTTGCGGAAGCCGGTGAATCCGTGCAGACGTTCTCCGCGCTGGTGGGCGCCGGTGTGGCAGCCACGCAGCGCAGCGGGTCAGAAATCTCTCGCGGCCTGCGTACCATCGTAATGAACATCCGCCAGATCAAGGGCGAGACAGAGGACGGAGAACTGGTAGACGGTGAGAGCATCGCAAAGGCTTCCAACGCCCTGCGAGAGTATGCGGGCATCAGCACGATGGCGAACGGACAGCTCCGCGAGTCCTCTGCGGTGCTGAGCGATCTGGCCGGGAAGTGGGACACGCTGGACACGGTGGCACAGTCGGCGATAGCCGAAGCGCTGGCTGGAAAGCGGCAGGCCAACATCCTGACCGCCCTGATGGGCAACTGGGAGACCGTTGAAAAAATGATGCAGGACTACGCGGACGGCGCGGGTTCTGCATTGAGAGAAAACGAAATCTATCTGGATAGCTGGGAGGCCAAGAGCAAGCAGCTCACCGCAAGCTGGACGGAGTTTGTAAGCCATCTCGTGGAGACGGACACCATCAAGGGCGCGTTGGATGATCTCATTGGGCTGGTGGAACTGCTGGACACGGACTTCGGGCGCGCTGTTGTGACGGCAGGGGGCGCAGCTGCTGCGCTGTGGGGAGTTGTAGCAGCAATCAACGCCATTAAAAAAGCTTCGGCAGCGCTTAATTTGGCATCGCTGAACCCGTGGGTGCTGGGCATTATGGCCGTGGGCGCGGCAATAGGTATTGTGCTGGAGGTTGTGAAGGCGGCGCAAAAGTCTATCGCCGATTTTGATGCGGAGATCGCGGACGCTAACGATAAGCTTCAGTCCAATAAGACACGGCTGGAAGAAATCAGCAATATGCCGTGGAACGAGCGCACTGCTGACATTATCAAAGAACGGCAGGCGCTTGAGGACGAAAACGCGGAACTTGAAAAGCAGATCGAACTGCTGAAAGAGGAACGCATTGAACGTGCTCAAAAAGATACCGGATCCGGGTTCAGCATTCAGACCGACAAACGGACGGCACAGCTGGAGCACGGCGCAGAGATCGAATACGGCAACACTTATTCCGGAGATGAAGCGTATAGCTGGGCCACGGATACGCTGAAAGACTACATCAACGCGCTTAAAGAAAAAGGGCAGCTGACAGAGGAGCAGATGGCTCAATATGAGCTCATCAATCCACAAATCGCCGAACAGGTAGAGTTGCTTCAGCTGCTTGAGCAAAGTGGGACGTCGCTGACCTCCGAACAGCAGGCACTTATTGCAGCATACAACGATATGTCCCGCGCGATGGAGATCGCGGTCGATGACGGGCAGACGCTTATTGAAAGCTATACCGCGTTGGCGGAGGCGGGTTATATCACCGAGGAACAGTATAAAAAGCTGATCTCGCTGTACCCGGAGCTGGAAAGCCAGGCGGTGCAGACCGCGAAGGGCTATGTCATTCAAAAAGACGCATTGACTGCGCTGATGTCTGCGGAGCAACAGCAGCAGGCTAAGAGCACCGTGTTGGTAAACGGCCTTATCGCAGAAGCGCAGCAGGCGGGGTATACGGGCAAGGCGCTGTACGATCTCGTGGCGGCGCAGATAACGGCCAGCAAGACGAACCTAAATTTCAGCCAGCAGATTGCCGCCCTGCAAGCCCTTGGTTATCAAGCGGGTCTTACCGCCGCCCAGATGAATGCCGTGTTTGGCACGAACATGAGTTCTGCCGACCAGGTGCGAAATCGCGAGCGCACAATTCAAGCGTATATGCAGCAGGGCATGAGCCGCAAGCAAGCTGAGACCAAGTACCTGTCTGAGATGCAACGGTATTTGTCTTGGTCTATTGGCAATACGACGAGCAAAGTGACGTCTGGCGGTGGTGGCTACGGCGGAGGCTCCTCCGGCAGCAGCGCGGCGAAAAAGAAGTATCAGGACGAGATCGACGCGCTGGAAAAGCAGCGGGACGCAGAGCTGGCGGCCATAGACGCGCAGATCGAGGCGCTGAAGAAGCAGAACGAGGAGACAGAGCGCGGCGAAAAGCTGGAAGAACTGAAGCTGGCCGTGCTGAAAAAGCAGGACGCGTTGCTGAACGCCCGGAACGAGCGCACGGTGCGGATGTACAACGCCGAGTCCGGGCAGTGGGAGTGGATCGCGGACCCGGAGAAGGTGAAGAAGGCCGAGGAGGACCTTGCGGACGCGAAGAAGGACCTGCGGGACTATGAGCGGGAGATGGAGCTGGACCTCGCCATTGAGGAACTGGAGGCGAGGAAGAAGGCCATCGAGGCGGCGTACCAGCTGAAAATTGACGCGCTGGAGGAATACATCAACGCGCTGGGTGAAACGGTTGCCCAAGAGGAAGTCCTGCTGGATCAGAGCGTGCAGAACTGGTGGGAATGGGCCAACGGGGTGCTGGCGGCAAAGGCGGCTGCGGCAGGCGTGACGATCACGGCGGGCGGTACGCCGGTAGAGGTCAAACGGAACGCGACCGGCAATGCGTCGGGATACACCGAGGTAAAGGTCGGCAACCTGACAGGCGTGCGGAAATCCACCAAGTCTGAAAAAGCCAGCGTATCCAATAAGCCGACGGGGAACCTTTCGGACTCCATCAGCATGGGCAAGAACAACATTTCCTTGCCGAACAGTGGAAAGTCAAACCGGACGAGCGTTGTGTCGGGAAGCATTATCGGCGCCGTCAGCGGGGGACGGAAGAAAAAGTACGACAGCGGCGGTGTGCTGCACGGGCTGGGCGGCATAAAAGCCACGGTGGACGACGAGATGGTGCTGCCGCCCGACGTGACGGCGAAGATGCTGAAGCCGTCGGCGGATGCGCGGTTCCGGGCCAGGGTGAACGAGCTGGGCGGATTGTACGGCGAGACGCCGGTGAGCCGCAGCGTGGCGGGGAGCAGCGATAACCGCAGCTACAGCGACCACAGCGGGCCAACCTACAACGTGAAGGGCATCACGCTGACGGAGCAGCAGGCGGAGCACCTGACGGTGGCGCAGATGTGCCGGATGGCGCACAACGTGAAGCCCTACGGAGGATAAAAGCATGGACGAGAACGCAAAGACGCTGGCGGAGCTGGCAAAGCGGTTGTGGGACAACTTTTATGTGCGGCGGGTACGGGAGACGCAGACGGATATGGTACGGCAGTACCGGGCGCAGGTGACGACCGCGGCGGCAGACGGGAAAATCGGCGTAAAACGCCCCTTTGACGAAACGGAGAGCTTTCTTCCCTATGTGAGCACGATGGCGGCGGCCCCGGTGGGAGCGCAGGTGGTGGTGCTGGTATTCGGCGAGGGGAAGAACGCTGGGAACCACATGGTTTTCATGTATGCGGACGGACGGAATATGTGAGAAAGGACGGCTGGACTATGGCGAAAAAGACACGGCACATCCTGGTGATGAAAAGCGGCAGAGAGATACCGATAACGGGCATCACGGGACGGTACTACATCACCCGTGAAAGCCAGTACCGCAAGGGAAACCCGGATATACGGAAGATCAGGGCGGCCACGGACGAGGAGTGCGACGCGCTGACGGCGGCGGAGGACAGGAAGAAGCGTAAGCGCAGCTGAACGGAGGGCACGTGCCATGACGGAGCAGGAAAAATATCTGGCGTACCTGAGAGCGCTGAAGGGCCGGTTTCAGAAGCTGTGCCGGCTGCGCTTTCTGAACCCGGACGGGAGCACGGCGTTCTTCGTGGACAATAACCCGCGGAATAAGTACAGCGGCGCCTTTATCGCGGAGGGGTCTCTGACGGTGAATTTGCAGAACGGCGTGAGGCGCACAGCCAGCGTGACGCTGGGGAACGTGGACGGCGCGTTCGACTACAACGTAAACCACCTGTGGTTCGGGCAGGAGATCGCGCTGGACGAGGGGCTGGTGCTGCCAAACGGCGAGGACTACTACATACAGCAGGGCGTTTTCCTGATACAGAGTCCGCAGGAAACGGTGGAGCCGGGACGGCGGCTGATGCAGTACGAGCTGGTGGACAAGTGGGCCAATCTGGACGGGACGCTGTGGGGCAAGCTGGAGGACACCTATAAGGGAAAGCTGAACGTAAACATCTTTCAGCAGATAAACGCCCTGCTGCAGGACGACAAGGGAAACGGGCGGAAGGTGGACCCCATCCCCCCGGTGTACACGGAGTATTACAACGGCAAGAAGCAGAAGCTGACGGACGGCACCGAAGTAAATTTGGTGGACGCGCCGTACACGCTGGAGGTGGATCCGGGAAGCGGCACATACGCGGAGGTGATACTGGGCTTTGCGGAGATGCTGAACGCCTGGATCGGCTACGACGCCACGGGACGGCTGCGGATAGACCCCAGCCAGGACGACCTGCTGGACAGTGAAAAGCCCGTCAGCTACGCCTTCTCGATGGGGGAGGCGACGCTGCTGGGCATGACGTACACGGCGCAAAACACCGAGGTGTACAACGACTATATCGTGCTGGGGGCGGCGCTGGACGACAACAGCCAGCCGGGGGCGAGAGCCACCAACAACGACCCCATGAGCGACACCAACGTACAGCTGATAGGCCGCAAGACGGTGTGGACGGAGGAGAGCGGCTACGCCACGGAGACCATGTGCCGGGACAGGGCGGAGTGGGAGCTGAAGCGGTCCACGGTGCTGCAGAAGAGCGTGGACATCAGTTGCGGGCAGATCTTCCACATAGTCGAAAATACCCTCGCCTCGGTAGTGAGAACGGATAAGCCGGGCAGCCCCACGGAGCGGCACCTGATAACAGGCTTTTCCCGCCCGCTGACAGGAGAGGGGCAGATGACCATATCCGCCACCAGCGTGGCGGACTTCCCGGTGGCGACGGTGACGGTGTGGCCGCTGAAAACGGAGACAAAGACATAAACGGAAAGAGGGAAGGACGATATGGCACTTTTCATGCCGACGAATATCACGCCCTCCACGCTGGGAGCGCTGGGCAACGGGACGGTGGACGCAAGCCAAAACATGACCGTGACCTGGCAGGTGGACGGACAGAACGCCATGACGGCGTTTGAGATAAAAATTCTGGCCAACACGGCGGAGAGCGCACAGCTCTACGACTCGGGGAGGCGGACGGACAACTGCCCTTTCTACGGACGGAACGCCAAGGGCGACGTGGTGTTTTTCAGCTACACGATCACGGCGGCGGCACTGGCGGAAGCGGGCATCACCAACGGGAACAGCTACAAGCTGCTCATCACCCAGTGGTGGACGGACGCGGACAGCGTGACACAGCAGAGCGCATCGGTATTCGTGTGCCGGAGCGCACCGGTGCTGACCATCAACGACTTTACAAAGCCGGTGGCGGCGAAGGAGATGACGTGGACGGCCAGCTATTCGCAGGCGCAGGGCGACCCCATTATCTGGGCGCGGTGGCAGCTTGCCCCGGCAACGGACACGGAGGACGTGCTGTACGACACGGGCAACGTGGCGACGGCACAGCTGGCGTTTTACTACGACGGCTTATTCACCGGGCAGGAATACGCCGTGCGATGCCGGGTGGAGACAAGCAACGGCGTGGTGGCAGACACGGGCTGGGTACAGTTCGCGGTGCAATACAGCGCCAGCAATTATACCGGCGCGGTGGTGACGTGCGTAAAGCGGAAGCAAAGCGGCGTGCTGGTGTCGTGGCCCGGAGCCTACGACATACCGGGAACGGCGGAGGGCGAATACACCATCCGAAACGGGGAGCTGAACCTGGGCACCGGATCCACGGTGACATGGGACACGGTGACGGGCGAAGCGATGGCGCTGACGACGCCCATAAGCATCGTATGGAAGGGAACGGTCAAGGCGCTGCCGGCGACGCTATTCAACCTGACCGGCGCGGACGGAAAGGCGCTGACGGTGACGGTGAGCACAACGGCGGTGCGGGCTATGCAGGGCGGCGCGGAGATAGGCCGGGTGAACGCTGCCTTTGCCCCGGAGGACGAACTGACAGTGGCGCTGACGGGCGGAAAACTGTACGTGCGGCGGCGGTACGAGAGGGGACTATTCCCGGCGGAGAGTCTGAAACCGTCGGTGCGGCTATTCCCCCGGGCCAGCCAGTTCTCGGTGCTGAAATACATGGCGGACGCGGTGATGGCGGACATGACCGTGGTGAACGTGAAGCTGGTGGGCGCACAGGTGTGCGACTACCTGTGGATAGAGGAGGGCGAGCTGACGGACACGGTGGTGACGGCGCTGATGAGCGCAGCGGGGTACACACCGGAGTTTGGCGACAGGACGCTGCTGCTGGCGGACTTTGCCACAGACCTGCGGGGCGGCAACATCGTGGCGGAGGAGCCGCTGACGGGCTGGGCCGTATACCGCAGGGAGGAGGGCGCAGCGTCGCTGGTACACGTGGCGGACGTAGGGTACGCGGAGCGCAGCGTGATCGACTGCGCGGCGGCCTCGCAGGGAACGTACACCTACTACGTATTCGGCGTGGGGGAGAGATCCTTTGTGACCACGGCGCTGCCCAGCCAGCCGGTGACGGTGTGCTTGTGGGACTGGACAATACTCTCCTGCGCGGAGGACGGCGACAACGTATACCGGGTGGAGGAGCTATTCCGGTTCAGCCTGAACGTGGAGAGCGGGACGGTGAGCAACAACAACCGGCCGACGCTGCTGGAAAACTTCACCCGATACCCCACGGTGCAGATGGTACCGCAGCTGTACCAAAGCGGCGAGCTGAGCGGCTATATCGGCGAGGTGGGCGCCAACGCGGAGTACAGCGACACGCTGGCGAAGCGGGACGCGCTGTTTGCGCTGGCGCTGACGCAGAACACGCTATTCCTGAAAAACCGGAAGGGCGAGGTGCTGCGGGTATTCGTCAACGCGGAGATCACCTGCGAGACGCAGGACAACACGCGGCAGCAGGCGCTGATCTGCGCGGTGCCGTGGGCTGAGACCGGGAGCGCGGAGGGCGCACAGATACTGATACGGCAGGGCGACGCCCTGTGGACCGTAGCAAAAAATTGACGGACGAAAGGAGCGAGGGACGATATGGCAGGTTACAAGAACCCCGGATGGAACAACGGTGCGCCGCCTGCACTGAACGCGGAGAACCTGAACGCGCTGTGCAACGAGGTGGAGGAACTGAGCGGCGCTGTGCCGGAAAAGCAGGACATAACGGACAAGCTGACGCTGACGCTGGCGGCGGCAAGCTGGACAGGGAGCGAAAGCCCCTACACCCAGGGCGTGACCATCACAGGCGGCACGGCCACCAGTCAGGCGGACATTCAGGCGGACGCAACGGCGATACAGCAGATGTTGGATGACGGCACCAACGCTATCTATATCGCCAACAACAACGGGACATTCACCGCCTACGCTGTGGGCGAGAAACCCACCGCTGACCTGAGCGTTCAGGTGACGGTGTACGACGTGAAGGAGGTAAGTTAACGATGGTAATTATCGGTAGGTCGCAAATAGCGGGGGGGGGGTGGTGTAGCACCGGATATTGATTTCGAGTATTCCGGGCAGTACATCCGCCGCGCAGAGGATAACGTTATAGAGTTTTTGTCTACCGGCGTGCTGACCATCAAGAAGGACGTGTACACGGACCTGTTTCTTGTGGGCGGCGGCGGTGGTGGCGCACAAAACGGCCTATTATCAGCTTTATGTAACGGTGGGGGTGGTGGAGGCTACACAAAGACGGTTTTGAATACCCTACTTCGAAAAGGCACTTATAACATAGTTATTGGGGCTGGTGGCACAGGGGGGGCGACATCAACTGGAGCGAGCCCCACAGACGGAGGGACAACATCTATCACTGGATCCGATGGGTTTTTTACAGCATCGGAGGGTGGAAAACACGCATCAACCAGTACCAGGACAGGTGGCAACGGAGGCTCTGGCGGTGGTGGTGGCAGCTATGCGAATAGTGCCAGTCGTGCACCTGGCGGGGGCGGTGGTTCTGATGGTGCTTCCGGTGCCAATGGCGGTGGCGCATGCGGAACCGGACAGGGCACAACTACAAGGGAGTTTGGCGAGACTACCGGGAAATTGTATTCCGGCGGCGGCGGCGGTGGCGCTACATACGACGACGGATATAATGCAGACTCCGGAGCCGGTGGCGCAGGCGGCGGCGGCAATGGTGCAAAATTCCGTGGTTCTGCTGGGGACGGAACTCCTAATACTGGTGGAGGCGGAGGCGGTGGTTTTAATTACGCCCATTCTCCCAGCGACAGTACCTCGGGCGGAAGCGGCGGCTCGGGCATCATCTGTATGCGCGTACACGAAAAATAAACACGGCCTCCGTTTCGGGGGTCGGGAACGGAGGTTTATATGGCAAGTATATGTGGTGCCCCTGTTTGTGCCGGTGGTAAGCCGCAGTTGAAGTTTACCTACACGGGGGATTACGTGGTCAGAAAAGACGGCGTGGTGGAGCTGCTGACCAGTGGGACGATTGTGTTCCTTGAGCCGCGGGTTATTGATGTGTTTATGGTTGGTGGGGGAGGCGCTGGTGGTTCTTGCGACAGCGGTAGTTTGAAAGCTGCTGGTGGTGGCGCTGGTGGCTACACCGCGACGGCTAAAAAACTGAACGTTAGCGGCGAGTACGATATAACAATCGGGGCGGGGGCTACCTATCCAGACCGAAACTTAACAGGAGGCGGGAAAACTTCGTTTGGAACGCTTGTTACTGCAAATGGTGGTGCGAGTGCGGAGCGCCTTGGCGGGAGCTCTAGTGATATCGGCAACGGTGCAGCAGGCGGGTCTGGCGGTGGTGCAGGAGTGCAAGACTCGCCCGCTGGTGGAAAAGGTGGGGAAAATGGTGGTAACGGAGAAGATGGAACTTCGCGGGCTGGTGGAGCAGGTCAAGCTTTCTCTACAAGAGAATTTGGCGAAGCATTTGGGAAATTGTACGCTGGCGGGGGTGGCGGTGGACGTGTCTACGGCGGGAGCGGTGTAGTAAAGCAGTCAGCCGGAGGCGCTGGCGGTGGTGGATACGGCTCATTCATTGACGCTCATAACAACGTCCAAGCAACGCACGGTGAAGCTAACACGGGCGGGGGTGGTGGCGGTGGTTCCGCGCGGTACAACCCCACAGCAAGTGGCGCTTCTGGTGGTTCAGGTATCGTGTGTTTCCGTGAAGCGCAGGAGTTGCCGGAGTTGGCTGGGACGTGGGTGTTGAATGAGAGGTTGTATCGCCCGAATGAAGTGTTCACAGAAACCATTAATTTCGAAGTCTCGCTTGATGGTACATCGTTCTCACCTTGCACCAAAGCAACTTTTGAGCTTCGCGCGCTTTTCTTGAACATTCCAAATGCAGGAAATTTGAATGTTTATTCATTCAATGACAGTTCATGGACACGAAGGTATAAGTATTGGAAATTTACCGCTGGTGCAACCGCTACCGACAAGTTCCGCGCATGGCTGGCGAGTAACGCGACAAAACAGGCGTAGGAGGTGCTGCATGGCTATTACAGGAAAACCCATCGCAATGGGTATTAGCGGGGGGACGGTGTACTTCCCGGTCAGCTACACGGCCAGGCACAGCATGAGGGACGATGGGAGCGTGGTGCTGCTGGAAAGCGGACAGGCTACTTTTGAGAAACCCACGGCGGCAACAGTGACCACAGCAGACGGCAAGAGTGCCACGGCGGTGCTGGATGGCACCTACGACGTGGCGATAGGCAGCGAGGGCGGCACGACTTCTTTCGGCGACATCGTAAGCGGAGAGGGGCCTGTGACGCTGACAAAAGGAGCGTGATTAAGTGAGATACGCATTGGTTGAAAACGGTGTTGTTACAAACATCATCGAAATGGACAAGCGGAACGAGCAGTTCTTTCCCACGGCGGTGTACACAGGCGATCGGCCTGTGGGCATGGGCGACACGTACACGGAGGGCAAGTTCTACCGTGACGGCAAAGAGGTGCTGACGGCACTGGAGGAAGCCAACAACGAGATAGACAGTCTGACGCAACAGCTGGGCGAGGCTGTGGAAACCATCTATCAGGCGGATATGGAGGTTATCGGATGAGCATTATTATCGGTAAAGCGTTAATTGCGGGGGGGGGGTACTGTTGACCGGTTAGATTTTACCTATACGGGGCAGTACAACGAGCGCCTTGAGGACGGCGTGGTAGAGCTGCTGACCAGTGGCGTGATTACGTTCAAGAAGGAAACGCCTATTGATGTATTCATGGTAGGTGGCGGTAGCAGTGGAAATAGCGGGCGAACTACACAGCCTGATAGTGACGCGGATGGATCTGGTGGTGGGGCTGGTGGTTATACTAAAACGCTTCTAAATATTATTCCGAGAGCAAGGCAGGGATATCAGGTAATTATAGGCAGTGGTGGGGCTGAGCAGACAAGCAACCTGTCTTTTGGCAACGCTGGCGGGACTACTTCTGCGTTTGGTTCTTCGGTTAGTGGTGGAGCACCAAAGACCACCGCCAGGAACGTTGGCGGGGATGGGGGTTCGGGTGGGGGCCAAGGCGGCGCCCGGGCTGCTTCAACCCAAGCTGGACGTGCTGGAGGTGTGGATGGTGGAAACGGGGGCTATTATGACGCCGCAGGTTCTGGCGGCACTGGACAGGGAACGACCACAAGGGAGTTCGGAGAAAGTACCGGAAAGCTTTACGCAGGTGGAGGCGGAGGTGGCTCTTCTAACTACACTGTTGTAGGCTCTACCAATGGAGGTAACGGTGGCGGAGGCGGTGGAGGTAATGGTGCAGGATACAGTGCCAATGCTACTGCTGGAACACCTAATACTGGGGGAGGAGGTGGAGGTGGAGCGGGAAAAACAACTTCCTCTTCTTTAGAACGTGGTGTAGGCGCTGCTGGCGGCTCCGGCATCGTGTGCATCCGGCTGCATAAGGAGAGCGAAGTCCCGGAGCTGGCCGGAACGTGGGTGCTGAATGACACGCTGAATCCTGCGTTGAATACCATTAACGAGACCGTGGCGTTTTCTGCAACAACCCCCGGCGGGTCTTTTAACGGAGTCAAAATTGGAGTGGGAAGCACTGGCACAACAACAGCAACTTTTTATCTCAACGCATCCACCATTTATACGACGTATCAGTTTTCCAACAATTCGTGGGTTGATTCAAGCAGAAAAATCACACAAATTACATTTGCCACCGGCGCAACGGCATCCGACGAGTTTATGACGTGGCTGGTAGCCAACGCGACAAAAACAAGCTAAAAACTGAAAGGAGAACAACTATGTATAACATTATGATGAAGCTCATCAACAAGCGGTTTTACAAGACCCGTGAGGAGGCACAGCAGAAGTGCGACGTGTTTTACGCCGTGGGACGCATTACGGACGAGGAGTACACGGAGCTGTGCAGCCTGATCGAAAGCGTGTACGCAGAATAAAGGGCGGGGAGATTTACTCCCCCCGCCGGATGTAGGCTTCCTCGGCACGGATCTGTGCCTGTTTGAGCGCGGCAACGGCCTTTTCAAGCTGGGTAATGGCGTCGGTGACGGCGTTGAACAGGGTGAAATACTCGGGCATGGGAACACCTCCTTTCTGCAAGCAGGATAGCACAGGTGGTGTGTCAGAAACGGTCGAAGGGTGTCGAGGGTGCAAAAATAATTTGAGAGGAGAACGCGGCGAATGGAACCGTGGATGCAGGAAGTGCTTTTGCCCATCGTGCTGGCTGTGCTGGCAAGTAACGGGCTGTGGGCGCTGATAGGGAAGCGTCGGGATAAGAACGATGTGGAGCGGAATATGCTGGTAGGGCTGGCGCATGACCGCATCGTGCATTTGGGAATGGTGTACGTTACACGAGGGTACATCACGCAGGACGAATACGAAAACCTCAATGACTATCTGTATCAGCCGTATGAAAAAATGGGCGGCAACGGCAGTGCAAAACGGGTCATGGAGGAAGTAAGGAAGCTGCCCATCAAGCGAGAGGCGTAAAGCCGGAAAGGAAGAAATTATGAAGCTGAGCAATCGTATGTATGACATCATCAAGTGGTGCGTTATCATCGTGCTGCCCGCTATTGCGGCGCTGTACTCCGGTCTGGCCGGCATCTGGGGCTGGCCCTATGCGGAGCAGATCGTGAGCACTATCTCCTGCATCACTGTTTTCCTGGGTGCCGTGCTGGGCATTTCCAGCGCCAGCTATAAGAAGGAGAAGGATCTGGAGGAAGCGGCATGAGCGGCGCCAGTAAGGTCATCAAGATAGCCCGGGAGGAGCTGGGCTATCTTGAGAAAGCGTCCAACGCGCAGTTGGACAGCAAGACCGCCAACGCAGGGGACAAGAACTTCACGAAGTACGCACGGGACATTGACGCCATCCCCCATTTCTACAACGGGAAAAAGCAGGGATACCCGTGGTGCACCACGTTCGTGGCGTGGGTGAACGTGCAGGCGTTCGGCGTGGCAGAGGCGAAGCGGCTGCAGAACCTGCCGGACGACAGTCTGGGCGCGGGCGTGTACTACCTGAAGCGCTACTTCAAGGCGGCGGGACAGCTGGGCAGCACGCCGAAGGTGGGGGCACAGGTTTTCTTCGGCGACGATCACACGGGCATCGTGACGGAGATCGTGGGCAAGGGCTTCCGCACCATCGAGGGCAACACCAGCCCGCAAAGCGGCGTGGTGAGCAACGGCGGCGGCGTGTACGAGAAGGAGTATGCCAGTGTGAAGTCCTCGTACACCTTCGGCTACCCGGATTATCAGGAGAGCGACGAGGACGCGCCGGCGGAGAAGCCGAAGATCTATCTGTCCCCGGCGTACCATCAGGCGAACCAGTGCTGCTACAAGCGCCCGGACGGCCAGCAGTGCTATGAGACGCTGGAGAACAACGAGTTTCTGGACATTTTGCAGCCCATGCTGGAGCGCTGCGGCTTTGATATCATGCGCGGCCCACGCCGGACGCCCATGAGCGACGAATACGGCCCGGACTATATGTACCGCGCCATCAAGGAGAGCAACGAGTGGGGCGCAAAGGTGCACTATGTGTCCCACACCAACGGCAGCACCAACGGCCCCACCGGGTACGGCACGGTAAAGGGCTTTTTGTCCATGTACCACCCCAGCAGCGCTAACGGGAAGAAGCTGGCAGAGCTGATGGTAAAGTACCGGAAGGCCATCTACCCCCACGGATGCCGGACGGCGACGCGGAGCGACCTGCACGAGCTGGACGACACGAACGCCTACGCCGTGTACCAGGAGCACGTGTACCACGACAATCCGGAGGACGCGGCGTGGTTCCACGAGCACATGGAGGAGTGCGCCGTGGCGGACTGCAAGGCGCTGTGCGAGTTCTGCGGGCTGGAATATGTGGAGCCGGAGAAGCCGCAGGAGCCGGAGACACCGGAACAGCCGACCGTGACCGAAACGTACACCGTGAAGGTGACGCGGAGCGCGGACGGGAAAAGCGGCACGTGGGAGATCGTGAAGTGACCGCGGAGCGCATAAGGCGATAGGACAAAAACGACCGGAGAAATAAAAATAAGCCCCCTGCGGCGCACAGAGCGTCACAGGGGGCTTTCTACTTTAACAGGAGGGTAGTTTGACGGGTAAAAAAGAAACGCCGCAGAGGGCGTTTACGGGCGAAACAGAAAGATGCCTCCCGCCGGGAGTGAAAGGGGGGTAACACTCGGCAGCGGGAGGACTTGAAAAGTGGGAGACGCAACCTGTGTGTAAAGGGAGGGCTGCATCATATTTACTGTAGCACGAACGGGCGGGCGCGTCAATGGCGGGCGGCAAATTTTTACGCATTTTGCACGCTCCCAGCCAAAATGTTGGCGTTGATGTCCGCCTGACGCTCACGGGCTTCGAGAACGAGGGCGGCGGAGCGCTTGCCGGTGCGGGAAAGCAGACGGCCTGAATAGCGCTGGGTGACGTTGGGGTTGGTGTGACCCAGCTTGGACTGAAGCTCCTCCTGCTTCATTCCGGCGTTGAGGTCGATGCGGGCGCCTACATGGCGCAGGTCGTGGCTGCGGATGTTGGAAACGCCGGTGACGGCCCTGACGTGGGATTCCACAAGGGTGGAGAGCCACTGGCGGGAGCCGCGCTGCCACTCGCGGCTTTCATCGCCTGTGCGTGGACCGAAGGAGCCCTTTGGCGCGGTGTTGCCGAACAGGGGCGCTGTGTCGGGGAGGTCCTTCGGGCGGATGCCGCTGGCCAGATAGATACGGACGGCGGACTGTGCGATGTCGGGGAACTCGATGCGGCGGAACTTGCTGCCCTTGCCGCTCTCGACGGAGAGCTCGCCGTCCTCCCAGTGGAGATCCGCCGGGGTGAGGTCCAGAAGCTCGGCGTTGCGGAGCTCGGTGGTCAGAAGCATGATGACGATGGCGTAATTCCGGGGCCATGTTTTCGCCTTGGCGGTGGCGGGCTTGTCGTTGCGCCAAAGCTTCATCACCTGCTGATCGGTGAGAAGCACATCATAGGGACGGCGGGCGGTCTTGCGGGTGTCGGGCGTCAGGCGGCGGGAGACAGGATTGTTGGCGTACCAGCCGCCGCACTCGGGGTCGCTGGCGTAGTCGAAAAAGGTGCGGAGCCGGTTGACGTAGAGGGCGACAGTGTAGGTGCTGCAGCCGCTGTCGATCAGGTTGTCGCGCCACAAAAGGATGGTGGCGTAGGAGGGGTCGGCGTAGTTCTCCTTGGACTCGATGAAGAAGTTGACAAAGTTCTCCAGCGTGGCGGTGTACGCCTCGACGGTGCGGGGAGAAGCGCCGGTGGCGGCGCAGTTTTTGATGTAGGAATCTGTTGCGGCGCAAAGCTTCATTTCCGCACGGCTACTTCTGCCCATCTTCCGGGGCCTCCTTTCTTTTTTGACCGGCTGGTGTTAATAAGGCATCTTCGATACTCCAGCCTTTTTTGATTCTGTGATAAAGCGTTTTGCAACCTAATCCCATACGGCGTTCCCACGTTCGCATAGGGAGCGTTTCACCGCGAAATGTGATTAAATGCCGCGTAGTATGGTGACCTTCAACAATTTCGGCGAAAGGTTTTCCCGCGCGTAGACCAGCGTGTATGATGTATTTTGGCACGCTTAAAAGTGCGCTCCACTCGGCGATAGTATGGCGTTCGCCACGGTAGTCGATAAAGTGATTTGTAGTTTTATTATTGGCCTGAATTTTCAAGTTTACCCAGCGGCAGTTTTCGGGGCAGTAATCTCCGTTTACGTCGATACGATCAAGCGTACATTCACCGTAGGGCGCATTTTCGTCATAGCCATTGGCGAGTGCCCAGTCCCGGAACACTTCGTAACTGTTTAGCCACGCCGCGCATACACTGATTCCACGAGCACCATAATTCTTGTAAGACGGCTCATTTACATTATAACAGCGGTTTTTGACGCCGGTCCAGATCCTAAACAGCCGAGTATTGGATTCTCCGTGGGTGCGTACTTTTTCGGAAATCGTTTGAAACCGGGTACAACCACAACTCTGCGTAGCACCACGTTTCAAAGAACTTCCGAGGATAACGGCAGTATTCCCGCAGTCGCACAGGCACTTGTAGTAAACTGTGCCGCTACATCTGTGGTCAACACCTTGAACATAGAGCCGGCCGAACTTCTGACCGGTGAGATTAGAAAAATTATGGGCGGGCTGGTTGCGCTTTATGCAGCCGCAGCTTTTTGTGTGACCACTTATAAGGTTTGATGCGAATACCTCTATGCTGTTGCCGCAATCGCACTGGCAAAGGTATTTGGTGTGGCCTTTTTCGCTGACTTTTTTGATAACGATAAGATGCCCAAACTTCTGGCCAATGATTTGAGGAGTTGGTCTTGGCATAATGGTAGGCCCCCTCGCGTCAATATTTCTCTTCTGGCTTTGGCCGGATGAGCTCCACGGTGTCGGGGAGCAGGAGACGGGCGGCGGACTCACTTTCGGCGGTGATGAGCATGGTCATAATCTCGCCGTCCCGCTTGCGGCGGACGGGGATGGGATATTCGCGCTTGACGACGTTGGTGACGAGCATGGGGTCATTCCTCCTTTTGCATATTCTCCACAGCGAAGGTGAAGCGGATCGTGTTTTCGCCGACAGCCATGTAGATGCTGTCCGAGAAGGAGCACAGGGCGGCGAATACCGATTTCGACGTACCTTCCAGCGCGGCGGGGTGGGGCAGTTCCAACGCTACAGAGGCGTGATTGCTGCCCGGCTGCGGGTCGGCGGCGGTGACGGAGGCGGCAAAGCGCTTGGCGAGATCGGCGGTATCCTTGAGGGAGAGGTACTGCTTCAGCTTTTCGGGTTTGATAGACATGGGGATTTCCTCCTTGTAGAATTTTGTCATAGTATAGTCTACCGGCAAATGCGGATTTTGTGCAAGGGATTTGAAAAAATTTTTTCGGAATTAACCGCGTCGGAGTGCGGGGACAATATCGGCGATGATGCGGGCGGCATGGTCCGCCTCCTGCCGGGTGTTGTACCAGTCGAAGGAGAAGCGGATGGTTTCCAGCGCCTGCTGCTCGGTAAGGCCGCTGGCCATGAGGTTCTGGGAGGCGTGATTCTCGCCGCTGGAGCAGGCGGAGCCGGTGGACACCATAACGCCACGTTCGCTGAGGGCGGCGGCAAGGGCGGCACCGTAGACGCCGGGAAATGTGAGGGACAGGATGTGGGCGGCGACATTTTTACCGCCGTTTACCCGGTGCGCCACGCCGTTTTCCGTCAGGCGGCGCAAAAGGCGATCCCGCAGGTCGATGAGGTGGGTGATGTTTTCCTCCATGTGGGCGGTGTGCCATTCCAGTGCCGCCGCCATCGCGCAGGCCAGCGGTACGGACACCGTTCCGCCGCGCTCTCCGCGCTCCTGTGCGCCGCCGAAGATTATGGGGGCGATGGAACACCCCTCCTTGACGATCAACGCTCCTATGCCCTTGGGAGCGCCGAATTTGTGGCCTCCGAACATTGCATAATCAGGGGAAAGTTCTTCCACATTTACGGAGATGTGACCGATGGCCGCAGTCATGTCACAAGCCAACAATCCAACATTTCCACGAAACCTTTTGATGTTGTAAATTTGCCCAGTTTCGTTATTGACCAGCATTTGCGCGAGGTCCAGCTTGGTGTATCTGGGGATGTCGTACTGCGCTACTGCCTCGGTAACGGCGTGATGCTCGAAGGGGCTGGCTATCATCGAGCGGTGCCGGAAATCTGCGGTGGAGCAGATGCTCTTGACTGCCCAGTTGCAGGCCTCAGTGGCGCCGGAGGTGAAGTAGACCTCGCCGGGAAAGCAGTTGATGCACCGGGCGATGGTGGCGCGGGCGTTCTCCAGCGCGGCTTTCGCCTCGCGCCCGGCGGCGTGGCTGCTGGATGGATTCCCTTGCGGGGCACCTTTCATGGCCTCCCACGCGCAGTCGAGCACCGGCGTGGTGGCGGCGTTGTCGAAGTAGATCATGTTAGTTTTCTCCTTTTCGTAAAAAGTTTCGCAAAGTGTGGCTTTGGTTATTTGTTGTGTTTTTGCAAAGCGTGTTATGATTTTCACTGGCTGTGTTTGCATATTTGCCGATATTCAAAACGCAACGGAAATATATTTTGCAAAACAAGCCGGAGGGCGGTGTGCCGTCCGGCTTGTTCTGTGGGATATTTTGTGTGGGTGCGGATGGCGCGTCAGCTGTTGACGACATCCTTGAGCTGTTTTGCGGGCTTGAAGATGGCCACGCGCTTAGCGGGGACGGTGATGGCCTCGCCGGTAGCGGGGTTCTTACCAGGGTGCGCGTCGCGGACCTTGCTGGTGAAGATGCCGAAGCCGGAGATATTCACGCTGTCGCCGGAGCGCATGACGCCGGTAAGGGTGTTGGCAGCGGCGGCGATCACGCGCTCGACGTCGGACTTCTTCATGTCGGTCGCTGCTGCCAAAGTGGAAATAAACTCGCTCTTGGTCATGGAATGTGCCTCCTTTCTGTTGTAGATTTTAGACTGAAACGTTTTATCGCCTTGCGGCTGGTGGGGGATCGGGGACTTGAACCCGGAACCGGGCCGTTATGAGCGGCCTGCTCTGCCGATTGAGCTAACCCCCCAGGGGGTTGGGCGGCGGGCTGCCCAGACCGCGCCGCCCGGAAGGAGAAATCGCTTGGCCTGCCTGTATTCCAACAGGAGCCGGGGAAAATGAACAAAACCCGGTGCTGCTTCTTACGGCCACAGCATTTACAAAGGAGGTCCTATCTGGACCGCGGACGCCTGTCGCGTCCGGTGGAGCAGGAGGCGGGAGTTGAACCCGCATGGCTTGCCGGCGCACGGAAAAGATGACATGAACATTGGAGGTGTTGATGTGTCCGAACAACAGCAGCAGAAAGGAGATTTCTGTGTGTGCCGTGCAAGCGCCCCGACGGCGCTCCTGCGTAGAGAGTGGGGAGGACGGGCTGGGGGAATGCCCGCCTCCCCGATGGGGGTGGGGCGTTCCTACATTCGAGAGCAGCGCCCAAAGCGTTCTATCGGCTATATCCACCCGACGACACCGCTGCCAGACGAGGAGGTTTCATTCCTGACGGGGGAAGTCATCCATCAGGCGGGCATGGAGCAGCGTAGCGGATTTGAACCGCCACTCTCGGCTTGGAAGGCCGATGTGCTGACCGTTGAACACTAACGCTGCAAATTTTGCGGGGACACAGTTGGCGGGGTGCCGGTGCGGATGGCTACTGACCTACACGGCGGCCTTGTCCAATGACAGCCGCCACCACGCCGCTTCCACATCTACAGGTTTCGCCTCGGATTTTCGCCGCACACGCCGGCACCCGAACCAACCACGGAACTTTTCAGCCCTGCGCCGGTACGTCGGTCGCATCCGTTTCTTCATTCATAGCCGGAGCCAGCCAAATAATTATTATTCGTCCTGCCGCTTTCGTACAGCGCACAGGAAAGACCACTTCCGCAGGCTTACGCTCCGTGCGGCTGCGAGGCAAGAGGTCACGCCTATGGTGGAGATGGGAGGATTCGAACCTCCGTGCGCCGTGTTCTCCCGTGCCACTCACCCACGGCTATTCCTGCCGGGAGTTGCAGAACGCAATTACCACTCTGCCACATCTCCATGAGGGGGGGTGCCGGTCTTTCCCGGCTGTCACCGCTGCGTGTCGGCTGCTTGCGGTTAGCCCCGATAGGTACACGTTTCTGCTTCCTTCTTGTGCTCTATCCCCGGAAGCCCGTTCAGCTTGTACTTCGCATGAGCACTGGATCTGGTGCAGACGGCTGGACTCGAACCAACGACATACCTCCTGGCGCGGTGCTCTACCGACTGAGCTACGTCTGCGTAGCTCCCCTGCGCGAATTGCACGCGAGATGCCGGGTTCGTTGCAGCGAATTGGCCGGCGCAGCTCCTGCTTACGGGGTGGAGCTTATATAATTCGGGGGGTACACCGAAGCCGTTGGGGAAGGTGTCTCCCCTTCGGCAATTTTAAGTATGCGCTCCGTGTCAAGGGAACTTCTGAAAGTTTTTGAAAAAATTTTCAGGTGTTGAAGGACTCGCGGATTTTGTAGAAACCGAGGTCAAATTCGGCGGTGTAGTAGCGGCCCTCCGGGTGGATGTAAACGACTGTTCCGGTGGCCTTGCGGTCTGTGGCCTCGATGCGGCGGGTGACGGTATCGCCCAGGTGGATGTTGGAGGGGATCATGCTGCGCCGCCTTTCTTGACAAACTGCTGCTTGAGGACGAGTTCAACGCCGCCCTCCCAAATGTGGCAGGTTTCAATAACAAAATCACCGTAGGCCAGTACCTCAAGGTCATTGGAAGGGTTAAAAGGAACGGAGTTCGCGCCGAACGTAAGATCGATGCGAGACTTTTTAGCATCGTCAAATTCGAGGACGGCGCAGATTTCTCGGACTGTCATGGTAGGTTTCCTCCTATTGAATAAATGGTGCATGGGGTGAATGCGGGTATACAGAGTGTAATCACACGGTTTCTTCGGTGGCATCAAAACTGACGATCCCATCCCGGAGGGCATCAATGAACCTGCTGATGGCGATCCACAGTTCCATATAGGAAGGGCAGTTCGCTTCTTCCTGCTCCATGCCGCCAGTAATCATGTGCAAATTGGCCTCCTTGAAATCGCCGTTTCGAGCGCTGTCAACGGCCATGACGAGGTGCAGGCACAGAGCTCCGAATATAGCTACCTGATCCTCCGTTGCCAACGTTTTGTACTTGTCAGACAACAGAAGGGGCACATTGTTGTTAAAGGGGGGTTTCTTCCTTTGGGAGAGTTTGTCAAGCCTCCGCTGGAGTTCTGCCTGCTGTCGGAACATTTCCTCAATGGCGGGCGCAAGTTCCTCTGCGGATGACGGAACTCCCGTTCTTTTCTCCCTATCCACGAGGGACATAAGGTATTCATGGAGTTTTTCGGAGGTACTGATGTCGATATCCATTGTAATTTTCCTTTCAGCGCATACGAGAGGCGGCAAGTTGGGCGGCCTTCTCGCGAACGATGGCCTCATAGATGTAACGGAGTTTGGCATCCTGGGAGATGACCACCAGTTTGCTTACGGCTTCCCGCTGGGCGTACTTCGCGCCGCCGAGACGCATACGTTCACGGAGGTTCTTCTGCCGGACGGAGAGATTAACATGGGCACGGCGCTCCAACTCGGCGTACATCTCACCGATGGTGGTGTGGTAGTTCAGGCCGTACTCCTCGCACATGGTGCGTACCTTGCGGTTCATCACGTCGCGCCAGCGCTCCTCGTCGGTGGGTGCAGCGGCGAAGGTGCTAAGGGCGGTCATGACAACGTTTTTAGTTTTCCGCTGATCTTCAGACAGACCCGCGAACGCCTGCTTCTGCTCTCGTTGCTCGGCTTCGATTCTGTTCTGGCGCAGTTCCATGTTGATGAGCGCCTGTGTCTGGGGGGAAAGGCCGGGGATCATGGTGGGAGAGGTGACAGTCTCGCGCATCTTCTCAAAGGCGGTGACGTAGGCGGCAGTGAAGAGAACGCCTTTTTCGCCGGTCATCTTGTTTGCCACCATGTCGCAGCCCTTCTTGGTGAGCAGGTAGCAGGGGCGTTCCTCGCCCTTGGTGTCGGTGTAGGTGCTGGGGATGAAAAAATCAACCAATCCAAAATTGGATTCGTTAGATTTTTCGATGACTTCTGCGTAGTTGTGGATGTCGCGCATCAGATGTGCGTGCTGCTTGCCGATAGCCTCGGCGACTTCTCGGCTGTCGATCACGTCAACGCCGTTCTTGTGGATGATGGATAACTCATTCATGGTGTTTCTCCTTTCAACGTAGTCTTTGGTAGTCGGTATACTACACGCCGTGTCAAGGGGATTCCGAAGGTGGATTTCCAAAAATGAGCGCAAAAATCCCCTGCGGAAAGCTGTTGACTTTCGCAGGGGCGGCGTCTATAATGAGATTTAGACGGCACCCGTGCGGTGCTGGCGAATAAGTGTTTCGCTTCGCTTGTGGAAGGGTGGAGGCGAGACACTTATTTTTTTTTCGTCAGAAGTAACTGCACACCTTGCCGTAATGCTTCGGTTCTGGTTATGTTATGTTCTTCACAATACGCCAGCAACTTTTCGTGCGTAAGTTCGTCGAAACGAACTTTAACGTCAACATTCTTTGGGTGCTCAGACTTCGGACGCCCGGTTTTCGGACTCATGTTACACCTCACTTTCTGCGTTCCGATAATTAGATTATAGTTTATGGAACGCAAAATGTCAAGGAAAATTTTATGGACAAAAAATGAACCCCGCACGGCGGATGCCGCGCGGGGGATGCTTTATTCGGAGATATAGGCTTCAGCGATGGCAAGCGTTTCGAGTGTAGCGGCGTTATAAAACGTAAATTTTACTCGGCTGTATTTGATCGTACCTATTCCGTGTTCCCACCCTACCCAGTAACTGTCACCATTTCTGATTTTATAAGGGATCGAGCCGCTTTCTGTTTTATCGGAGTATCCCAAACTGGAAGCATAAGGAGATACATAATAATCGACCCAGTATTCTACAGAAACCGTCTCGCCCTTTTTCCCGCCGAAAGCCGTAAATGTAACGTACAAAGGGCTGTTCTTCCCAAATGTGCCGTATACAGGATAACCTGCTGCGGAGTCGGTAACATAGGCTTTGAATTTCCAGCCATAGATGCTGTCTGCGAGAGATTGGATGTTGGGGTAGTTTTTTGAAGTGAGGTATTCAATATATTTTTCAGTGACAGGATCTGTGCAGCTCTTGGTTACACGTATATACTGATACCGGGCATCCAATGCCTTCTGCGCGGAATCCTTGAAGTCTCCCAAGGCTTCAAATGATCTGACAGCGGAGACATATTCGCCGGAATCGTAAAAAGCCTGCGCCTCGCGGTATGCCTCCATTTTGTGGGAATACTCGATGTAACGAGGGATATAGATAATGCAGAGAACCGCCAAAATGACCGCGAGAACCGCCCCTAAAATGAGAAAAGTCTTTTTGCGCTTTTTCTTGTGCTGCTGTTCCTGCTGCTCCAGCTGGAAGTCTGTATAACGGGGGTCCTTGCCGCAAGAGGGGCACTTTATGGCCTGGTCACTTACGTTGTGGCCGCAGTGGGGGCAGGTCTTGAGGGCCATTACTGCTGCGCCTCCTTCTTTTTGTTGAGCTGTTCCAGGTTTACGCGGGCGGCGTGAACGTCAATGAGCAGTTTGGATGCGCCGTAGAGCAGGCCGCCGAAAAACAGCGCGGATACAGCCGCGGCGACCGCCAGGAAAAACAGCGTGGTTCCTGTTGTTTCAGAGGAATAGTAGGAATAACGAAGCTGGCTGGCCGAGATGGCGATGGCGATGACGCTGATACCGCCGCATACCCAGATGATGTACGCGAGCACTTCCAACATATTGGCGGCGCCGGTTTTGTATCTGATGTCGGAGGTCTTGGGCAGCGCAGCGGCTGCGGCTTCTTCCTTGGCGGCGTTTTCACGACGTTCCTGCGCGTCCTTTTTCTGCTGGGCGGCGTAGATGGCAGATGAGGGACAGCCGCACTCCGGGCACATTCCCTTGATGCTGAGCTGTTCCTGGGTAACGGTGGCACCGCACTCCGGGCAGGTGTAGTTTGTGGTCATAGTTTTGTTCCCCTTTCGATTTTGTGGTGTGGTGTTTGCTGCGGTCAGAGGACGATGGAAAAATCCTCGTCCGGGAGACTGTAGACATAGAGGGCGCTTTCAAAATCCTCAAGGTCGCGTTCGGTAAAGAACTTCTTGTCGGGGTCGCTCTCAAAGAATTTTGGCAGCATTTTGTCGATGTAGGCCCGGTCGTAGTTGAGCTGCTGCGCCTCGGCGGTAAACTCGCGCTTTGTCATAGCTATTCCTCCTATATGTCAATTTTTTTGGGTGGACATAGGATAGAGCGATTGTGCGGCGGCGAGGAATGCGCCGCTGAGCCGGGGCAGGTGATGAGCGCCATGATGTTGCTCCCCTTTCGGTTTTGAATTATCATTATTCTCCGTCGAAAACAGAGAAAATGGTCTGCATGATTTTGTGGATCTCCGGGTCGTCGTAGCGGTCCGGGGTAATGACGAGATTGAGAAGGCCGAGTCCGTCCAGGTCGGCGATGTCGTAGGTTTCCTGTTCGCTGTGCTGCGTCACCAGCTCCGCAAGGCGACGGGGGAAGCCCTGGCGCTCCGCCTCGTCGATAAACTGTGCAGCGGTCATTTGCTGTTCCGGGCCGGAAAGCGATTCTGCGTTCAGCTCGTCCATGACGATGCCGGACAGCTCGGGCGCTGCCCCGGAAAGGCGGAGGGCGAGGTCCAGCGCCTGTACGTCGTGGGGCGTGTATGCCTGCTTCTCCGGTGATGCGGCAAAGGCACGGTCCAGGGCGGCGTTGGTGTCCTCAAAACTGTAGGGCAGGATGCTGTGGGCGGCGGTTCGGGTCAATCCCAGAGGTGGGATTCGCAGTAAGCCGCCCACTCGCTGTTCATGTTGTCGATGGCCTGTTCGTAGTTTTCGCCATTGATGATGGTTTCCAGCGCTTTCATGCCGGCTGCGGCTTTTGCATCGTTTTCGGACGCCGCGAAATCCTGTGCGTCCAGATACGCCTTGGCGCGGGGATATTGGGCGTACATAGCGTCCATGTCATACTTCGGCTTGGGACGGACGCCCACGCCCCCGCCGTTCTCGCTGTCAAAGCTGGCGTCAAATTCCAGTTTCCAATTTACCAAATCGGCGCGGGCGGCTTCAATCTCCCGCAGTCCGGGAATGGCGTCGATTTTTGCCCGCCGTTCCTGTTCGGCGCGGAGACCGGCTTCGCGCTGCGCCAGCAGGGCGGCAACAATCTCCGGCTTTGCGGCTTTGATGGCGGCAAGAACCGTTTTGTTGGCGCGGTACACAACCAAATTCCCGGTGGGCTGGCCGTGTTCGTCGATTTTCAGGGCAATTTTGTACCGCTGGATCAGCTCCTGCGTGTTCATGTGCAAGATTCTCCTCTCAAATATGCGGCGTTTTCGCGCTCCCAGCCTTCTTCCTCTGTCAAGGTACGGGCGATCATGTCCGCGATCTGCTGCTGAGATTTGAAGCGGATGGCGAGACCGACCTTGGTAACGTCCTCGTCGTGGTAAACCGTCCACTCCTCCCGATCCCAGTGGTACTTGCACCAGACATCGCCGGTGGACTTGTCGTAAAAAATCTCCACATACTCCCCCGTGCGGGAGCCGAGTCCCTTGGTGGAGTCGGAGGCGTTGGCCAATGTCTCCATGTTGATTTTTCTGCCGTGGGCGTTGATCTCCATAGTCTGTTCCTCCTTTATGCTTTATGGATTTTACTTTTGCTTAATTTTATCACGGTTTTTCCGGGGGTGCAACGGTGAGTTTTGCGCTCCTGTTCGTTGTTTTAGGGTTGCTGTTATGGGTCGAGGTCAAAACCGTCGTAGGGTTGGCTCAGGAAGTCGGTGCAGCATTTGACGCAATCCTCGTCGAGACAGAGGTCGGGGTCGGCGGAGTAGGGACACATAATCCACTCCGCCAGCTGTTCGGCGGTCATCTCGCGGAAGTGTTCAAGGTTTGTTTTGGGGTGCTGTTTCAGTTGGAAGCCCTGCTGGGACTTTTCGTAGGCAGATGCACAATCGCCGTAGGCGGGACACTGGGGCGCCGCGCAGGGCAGCACGGTTTCCATGCCGGTCATTTTGCAAATGTGGTTCATACGTTGCGTTCCTCCTGTTCGTCGGTGCTGTTGGCGATGTGCCTGCGGATGGGCATGATGAGGGCGTCGCCGTCCGGGCTGTGGAAATAGACACAGGACAGCTCATCGGGGCGGCAGGCGGCGGTGCAGCCGGGAAGCGCCTCCAGAATGTTCAGCAGATAAAGAGCGTTGACCATCGGCAGGCCGAAGCCCCAACTGAAGCAGGTGGAGAGCGTGTCTCCTGCGGGGTGGGACTCGGCCTTGTATTTTGCCCGGTCGCTGGCGATCTTGGCGCGTACCTCGGCGGCAGTTGGTAGGTTGAGGGTGACGGTGGCGCCGTCGCTGTTCAGCAGTTCCGGTATGGTGTCGTAGACGTGAGGGTCGTTAGGCGGCGGCGCCCATTGCAGCGCGGTGGAGGGTGTGTTCAGGCGCAGGAGGGTAAAGCCGTCCGTGATGCACTGGCGACCCTGTTCGTCCAGAAACGCGCCGGCGAAATGGGAACGGATACAGCCCTGCTTGGAAACGGAGGCGTTGTACAGACGGCGGAGGGCGGCGGCGCTGGTGCGGCGCTTGTCGTCCCGCTTGTATTGCTGGGCCATGTCGGTACGGATGGCGCGGACCAGGAGCGCCAGCTGGTGGCCGGCGTTGATCTCGCCGTGGGTGTTCGGGTCGATGGCGGGTTCCAGGGCGCAGAAAAAGCGGCGTTCCTGTTCCGGGAGGGAATAGGCGATGGCGTAGAGGTTTTCCAAAAGCTTTTCGGGGGTCATGGTGTGGTGCTCCTTTCGTGTGGTGTTCAGGCGGTGAGAGCGTCACGCTGGGCGATGAGCGCTGCCAGCTCAGCGGTGTGGATGGTGCGGCGGTGCTGTTCAATACAGTTGTTCGCCGCCTGACAGACGCGCTGGCGCTGCTCGGCGTTGAGGTACGGCGCGGCGGTGCGGAGAGCGGCAGCGGCGGAGAGGAGCTGCTGGCGCTCCTGCTCCGTGGCCGCGGTGTGGGTCTTGATCCGTGTGGGCATGGGTGGCTCCTTTCTTCGTCAGGTGCGCCGCCGGGGTGCGGTGCGGTAGGCGGTGCCGTTCTTGGTCGCGCCCTGGTCAATCTTGCCGGTGTTCACAAGGGCGGTGAACATTTCGCGGATCACCTGCTCGGTGATGTCGCCGGTGCAATGGCCGTTCTGGCCGTCCAGACGCTGGACGTGGAATTTGCTGATGACCACGGGCAGGGCGTTGTAGTCGAATTTATAGAGGTTGCGCCGGGGCGTTTTGAACGTCTCCAGCAGGGCGGCGTTGATGTCGCCGCGCTTGCTGTTCAGATAGTCCCGGTACTGCTGCGCCGTCCAGTTGTAGGCGGTCTCGTAGATGTCGGTGGCGTAGTGCTGGAAGGTGCAGCCGTGTTCCAGTGCGGCGGAAACGGCGGGGATCAATTCCTCGGTGACGTAGCCGCTGACCGCCTGCGGGTGGATATAAAGGGAGCTGTTCCCGTTGGCGACGGTGGCGCCGCTGCCGTTCCGGTACGGCTGGGTGATTGTCCAGCCCTCGGCGGCAAACAGGCCCAGAATGTCGCTGTAGAAATTCTCGGTCTTGTCCTGGTCCATTCCCTTGCCCCATACATAACCGGAGTCCAGGCGGAAATAGACGTGCTTATAGGGGGTATCGTCGCGCTGTTCGCTGTTTTCCTGGCGGCGCTGTTCGGCGTAGGCTTCCAGCTCGTCCAGGCTGTGGCGGATGGCGGAAATGGCGTTGGTAGCGGTGTCGCTGGTGGGGTCGCCGGTGATAACGTCTTTCAAAACGGCGGCATTGGCAGCGATGGCGGCGCAGTGGGCGCGGGCGGCGGCCGCCTCCGGGATGGGATACTTGATGGTGGGCATGGTGATTTCTCCTTTCGTTGTTCAGATGATGGCGGAAACGTCAACGCCTATGAGTCGGCCTAATGCCTGGGCGGCATCCGTATAGGTGGGAAATTCTGCGTCGGTGTCGTACTCGGTGGCGGACGTCTCGAAAACCGTCTCGGCCAAAATCGCGTTGAAGTCGGGGCTGTTGATGATCTCCGCGTCCCAGTCGTACAGCTCGCACAGCAAGTCGCGCTCGTGCCCGTCTAAGTCGTTGTCGAGATAGACAAAACCGTGGGCGACGCGGAACAGGCCGGCGCCGTATTGGTTTACCTGTGCCAGCTCAAAGACGTTGTGGCCGTGTTCCGGCGCCTGGCGGCGGTATTGGGCACAGTCGGGATCGGTGCAAATCCAGTTTTTGCGTTCGGTGTTCATGCGGTTTCCTCCTTGCTGTAGTGGTTTAGTCGGGCTGTTCGGTCACGGGGTGTTCCCATGTGCTGTCGTGGTGAAAGACGAAATACAGGTGTTCGCCGTAGTTCTGGATGGTGTCCGGGGTGCGGGTCAGGCCGTGGCGGGCGGCGGTGTCGATCACGCCCTGGCGCAGGGCGCGAAGGTCGCGGAAATAGTTTCTGTACGCGACGTCAAATTTCACCAGCAGGATCACCTGCTTCATGTGGTCATAAAATCCATCGAGATCAAATTCCACCTTGACGGCGCCGGGGAGGGTAAGCAGGTCGCGCTGCAGCGCGGCGCACTGTTCAGAGATGCCGAAACGGGCGGCGGTGGCGGCGGTGCGGTCGTTCATTTTATTTCCTTTCTGCCCTCGTGACCTCCGGGGCTGGCGTTTAACTTGCTGGTAACTTGCCGGGCGGTTTTGTTATTCCGTCAGGCCGAGGGCGCGGCGGGCGGCGATCTCGGCGTTTTGGGTCAACTGGCGCTGCCATGCCTTATTGCGGGGAGACCAGCGGAAGCCGTTTTGTTTCAGCGCGTCCCGCTGCTGGTCGTCGGGCTTTTCGTCAAAGATGATCTGGAGGCGGTCGGCCTCGGTGTTGCGGACGATCTCGCCGCCGGGGAACTTCTCGTTTTCGGTTGGCTGTGTCTGCTGCTCCTGCCGCTTGTCCAGCTCGTCGAGGCGGGCCTGTGTACGCTTGATCTTGCCGCGCAGGCTGGTCAATTCGTAGTCGGGGCAAGGATTATCAATCCACGGGCAGCGCTGGCGGGTGTCGGCAAAGTCTGCGGTGAGCTTGGCGGCGGCCTCGGCGGTCAGGCCGGGAAATCCGTCAAAGGTCTTGTGCTTTCTGTAATAGGCGTTCAGGGCCTTGCTTTCGTCGAGCTTGCTTTGGAGCTTCTGGAGCTGTTCGGCCAGCATTTCGCGGGCGTGGGGGTCGGCGAGGTCTACCGCGCCGGTGCCGACGGCCTCGATCTTGTTCAAGATGGCCTTGATCTCGTCGTACTCTTTCCAAAGGGTACCTTCGCGGGACATCTTCTTTTCGTGCTTGCGCATATTGTAGCCGCTTGCGCCGGAAATGAACTGGCTGGGATAGCTGGCCTGATTGCGGTTGTAGTCGTTCGTCCACTGGGCAAGGCGGCGGGCGTAGCGGTCAAGTAGCGCGTCGAGCTTGTCGTGGTAGTAGGGGCTGACCTTGGTTTTCCGCGCCTCCACCAGCGCGGCGGCCTCGTCAACGGCGGCGCGGTAGCCGTTGGTTGCGCTGCCGGGCTTGTAGTCGCTCATGTGGACGCAGTAGTGAGCGTTGCGAGCGGTGTCCTCGCTGATCTCGTAGTAGGTCGGGACCGTAGCAGGTCGATTTTCCGGGGCGGGCTGTTCTGCCTGTTCTGCCGGTTCCGGGGTGATGGCCTCCGGCTGTTCTGTGAGCGCTTCTGCACCTGCGCCGGTGGCGGGCTGCTGTTCGGCGGCGGAGGGCTGTTCAGCCCGGAGGCCGTCGGAAATGGAGCGGTAAAAGGCTTGTGTTTTTTTCGCATCTTTGACGGTCTGGTTGTCCTCGCCAAAGTCCCATGTATACCGGTTGATCGTCGCGTCAAGGCTGGCCGCCTCATCTGCAAAGTAGGCCGCAATATGGGCGGTGTTGGGAAATAGCTTGATCTCGATTTCTGCGCGTTCCCGGTTCCACTCGTTGGCGGCGGATCGCTTGTCCCGGCTGTTCACGAAGGCGTGAATAGGCCAGAAGCAAAGATTATCCTTTGCGGTGCTGAGTTCGCCGTTGCGCTTGATGCGGCGTAGGCAGTGATCGCGGCCACTCCAATTCGGATCGCCGGGGGAGTGCTCGACGAAGTAAAGTCCGTTGTCATTCTTGAAGTATGCGCCGGTGATTTCCACCACGTCGCCGGTTTTCATGGAACGGTTGTTCTTGTCGTTCATGGTAAAACCTCCTGAAATTGTGTTTGAAATTGATGACATTTTGTGTTCCTCCTGTTTTGTAGTCTGTTCCCCGTGTCAAGGGAACGAATTTACTTTTCTTGATGGGGTGGAGCTGGTGCGCCCAACTCCCCAGAGGCGGCGCGGCGGCTGTTCAGCGTTTGCGGGGCTGGTCGATCCGGTCCAGCAGACGAACAAAAAGCGCCGCCAGGGTGGCGGCGCCGGTGGCGGTGACGATGTAGGAAAAGACGGTCATAGGGCGGCGTCCTCCTTCTTCATTTTCTTGACAAAGCCCATGGATTTCAGCGTGTTATAGACCATAAAATCTTTCAAACACTCCTTACAGAGGGGGCCACTCACCCCCTCGAAGAACTCGTCCTTAATCGTGTGACCGCACTTGATGCACTGCTTGATTCTCTTGCCTTTCATGGTGTTTTCCTTTCCGCCCGGTTTCGGGCATGAAAAAAGCGCTCCCGGAAAATCTCCGGGGGCGCTGTTCGTGTTTTGCCCCGCATTTTTCCGGGGCTGCTGTTCAGGTTTTCGCGCTGTTCTGCTCCGGCTGTTCAGCCGGGGCGGGCTGTTCCGCGGTCATCGTCTGGCCGTCCGGCAGGTGGAAGGACACCGAGAAGCCACAGCCCAGGGCGGCGGCGATGGCGGCCAGATCGGACACGCTCCAATTATCGCGGACCATTTTTTGACTGATATTTGATGGGGTGACACCAAGGCGGGCGGCCAGTTGTGCGCCGGTGGTCTCACGTTCCAGCAGAACGCGCCGGATTGTTTTAGTGATTTGCACTGTCTCACCTCCTCGGCGGTTTCGCCTTATAGTCTACCACGAAACGCGCTTTTTGTGCATATAATATAGCTTTTTCTAAATATTGTCAAGATGCACATAAAATCTGTGTAGTTTTTGGTTAAGTTGACGATTGACGAAATGCAGGTATAACTATATAATATGTAGTGTAAGCTAAATCAATTTAATTCGTTTTGGAGGTTTATATCATGACAAAAATTGAACTTGAGGCCCTGTTGGAGATCGAGAAGATCGACGACGAAGTAGCGCGGACTACAATTAGAAACTGGTTTATCCATGACGCGAATTTCCGCACAGGCTATTTGAACTGCGGCGCGATGATGCGGAACGCCGCCGACTGCGAGAAGGAGCGCCAGCGCCGCCAGGAGGCAGAAGCCCAGCGCGACAAGGCAAGATCCGACCTTGACAAGGCGCGAAAGTTGAACAAGGCCAACAGCAAGGGCAGGAGCGCGGCGGAGGCCGTCCGGGACGATTGCCGCCAGCAGCTGGAAGCGGAGAGGGCGAAGCGAAAGGCGCTTGAATCCGAAGTAAACCGGCTGAAAGCGCAGCTTTTCGACCTGATGGAGGCCCGGCATGGCCGGACAGCGTGAGGGGGTGAGGAAATGAAAGTAACTTACATTGAGCGCCGTTTTCTTGACAAATACCGCTGCATTGACACGGAACGGACCTTTAACGCGATTTCTTCTTTCCAGCAGGGCGGCCTTACATATTTCAAAACTGACCGCTTCAACGTCCGCGTAATTGAAACGCATTTCATCAAATCTATACAGGAGGGCTAAACCATGAACGAGAACACCAAGACCGCCCGCGCCGAGTGGGAGAGCATGAGCGGGGAACAGCAGTATAACGCGCTTGTGGCGATGGCCTGGACCGTGCGGAGAAAGGCCGAGGCCCGCAACCAGACCGGCGCCGCGTGGATCGAGACCGAGGACGACGCGCAGACCGTAGCCGCCGACGCCTGGACTCGTATGGGCGCCGCGCTGGATCGTAACGAGGCCCAGGACGCGCCCGCGCCGCTGGCGGTGATCCTGTACCGGGCAGCAGCACAGGCCGCGCACAGCATAAGCAGGGCCGAGCAGAGACACGCCCGCGCCATATCCGCCACCATTGACGACGACGGCGCCGAGCGCTGGCAGATCGACACCGAGGCCGGCGCGGACTGCGACGCGATAGCACCCAGCCCGGAGGCCGCCGCGATCCTGCGGGAAAGCGTGGAGAGCGTCGCCCGGGATCAGGTGGACCGCGTAGCGCTGACCATGACCGCCCGCGGGTACACTATGGCGGAGATAGCCGCCGCGCTGATGGTTGACCGGTCCACCATTTCCCGCCGCCTGTACGCCATGCGGGACCGCTACCACGCGCAGCAGGACAACGCCCAGGACTAACCACGGACGCGCCCAGCAGGGCGCAGGAAGGAGACAAAACACCATGACGACCAACAACACCACCAGCCCGGAAACCCTGCACAACATCGCCCCAGAGGGCAAAGCGCAGCTATACACCGCCGCGGAGATCAGAGCCGCAGCGGTGGACGGCCTGCAAATCTGGCTTGACGTGGGCCAGCGCTTCCCCCGCGTCCCGTGCCGCCTGGCCGCCAACGTGGGCGGATGGGTGACGGCAGTAAGCGACAAAGGCGCAATATATCAGGCATGGGCCGGAGACTTCCACGGCACCCCCGGCGAGATCGTCGCCAGCTGACCCAGCCGCCAGCCATGAACAGACAACCGCAGAAGCCCAAACCAGCACCGCCAGGACGGAACCAAAACCGCCCCAGCGGTGCTAATTTTATGCCCGTGTAGATTTTTGACAATGCCCCCGGAAATATAGAAAACGGACAGAAACGCCCCGCCACGCTTTCCGAGCGTCGAAGGAATGCCACGACACCGACCCCCAAAGAAAAACGCCGTCAGCAGCCCCACAGAGGGCAAAGAAACGGGAAAGAGCAGCGGCAGCCCCTCACGCGTGCGCGCGCGTTTATTCCGGGCGCGGTTGAAAACAGTATAAAACAGTATCATATACAACCACCCCCAGCAGAGCAGAAACCAGCACCAAAGACCCCAGCAGGACAGCCAAAGCAGGAGGACACCAGAGCAGAACGGAGACCACCAGCGGGAAGCACTGACCGGAAAAAAAGAGCAGCGGCGAGGGGAGGGAAGGAGAGTCGCCCGGCGGCCTATGTTCCGGGCTGAACAGCTGACCGACGGCGACCGCCAGCGGCGGCGGGCGCCCCGGCTCCATGCCCTGACCGTCCGGCAGGCGGCAGCCGCCACCGACAAAACAGCCAAAACCGGCGGAAATCGTCAAATCAGAGACCGAAAGCGGACGAAATGCATTAGAACTTGCAAAAACCGGAACATTTGTTTACATATTAGGACAATATGGAAAGGAAAGCCCCCCGGCGGCGGGCGTATTTCCTGCAAAATCCGGCGGAAATGGACGGCACCGGCACCCGCTGACCACCACCAGGACGGCAACCCGGGGGAGGTTTACAAACCGGAAGGGCAAAGCCTTTTCTCCCTGCTACGCAACTCTCCTCCCCGCTCCCATGTTCCCCTCTCCGACACCAATTCGCGTTTCTCACGCAAGTTACCGGCAAGTAAGGGGTAGGGGGGTGGTTTTGAAACCGGGTCGAAAAAATGAAACGGTCAAAAGGCCGAGGTCGAAAAAATAAAATTTCGGCGGGCGCAAGCGCCATATATGTGAGGGGAAGGTACGGCCTTTGTGCGGCGCTGGTGCGAGGGCGGCGGTATGGTGTTGACACGGATGTTATATGGGGGTAAAAAAGTTTTTATGCTTCCCTTGACACGGCGATTAGACTACCGGTTGCCAAAGGGCCGGGAGCAAGTGGCCGGCAAGTTAGATCGAGGGAGTGCTTTGGATATGGTGGTAGACATTTTCGGGACTGATAAGAAGTACAGCGTGATTTACGCGGATCCTCCGTGGACGTTTAAGACTTACAGTGCAAAGGGCAAGGAGAAGAAGTCTGCGGAAGCGCATTACCGCTGCATGAGAAAAGAGGACATACAGGCGCTGCCGGTGCAGGGCATAGCGGCGGAGGACTGCGTGCTGTTTCTGTGGGTGACTATGCCTTGTTTGGAGGAAGGCTTGGAGCTGATCCGCAAGTGGGGCTTTACCTACAAGACCTGTGCGTTTACATGGGTAAAGCAGAACAGGAAGTCGGACGGGCTGTTTTGGGGACTTGGTTTCTGGACCCGGGCCAACGCGGAGCTGTGCCTGCTGGCGACAAGGGGCAAGCCGAAGCGCGTGAACAAGGGCGTACACAGCGTGGTGCTGAGTCACGTGCGGGAGCACAGCAGGAAGCCGGATGAAGTGCGAGACAGGATCGTGGAACTGATGGGAGATATACCCCGCATCGAGTTGTTTGCTCGCCAACAGGTGGACGGCTGGGACTGCTGGGGTGACGAGGTATAAGTGAAGGTGATTTCGATGACTATGCGGAGGATGGGGGATGTGGCGACGGACGTGCTACTGGACGAAGTGCTGGGCGGCAGGGCGGATGAAATGCTGCTGGACAGGGACGCAAACCTTGGTGCGCTGCTTCGGCTGCGGCGGCACTTCCCGAAAGCGGCGCTGAAATTGACAGACGATCAGTGGATGTACCTGAGCGAGATGTACGATGGCGGCATGAGCGTGACGGAGATCGCAGCGGTGCACGACGTAAATAAGAGCACGGTCAGCCGGAGCGTGAACCGTGCGAAAAAGACTTTGCAGGACTATCTACAGTTCTGCCTGTGATGGGAGTGGGAACGAGATACATGGGACGGATAAACCAGCCGCTGACGAATGAGGCGGCAAGGAAACTGATGGCGCTGGACGTGCAGGACAAGGAGATACTGACCTACGAAAAGCTGGACGAATGGTACACCGCATGGGGCGGACAGTGCTACGTCAGTTTCTCCGGCGGCAAGGACAGCACGGTTCTGGCGTATCTGGCGGCACGGTACCTGTCGAGTTTCAGGACACCGCCGTGGGAGCTGAACTTGGTGTTTGTGAACACTGGGCTGGAGTACCCGGAGATACAGAAGTTCGTCAATGAGTACGCCGACTGGCTGCGGAGGGAGTTCCCCCTCGTGACCGTCAACCTCCACCGTCTACGCCCGAAGATGAACATTCGGCAGGTGGTGACGAAGTACGGGTATAGCGTCATAGGAAAAGATGTGGCGCACCGGATAGAAACAGCGCGGCGATCACCGGAGAGCCGAAGTATGAAGCTATTGCGTGGGGAAGTCTTACGCGCCGATGGGGAAAAGAGTATGTACAACTGTGAAAAGTGGGAGTATTTGCTTTCGGCTCCATTCCTCATATCAGACAAGTGTTGTGGAATTATGAAAAAGTCTCCATCAAAGAGCTATGAGCACCGAGCGGATGTCAAGCCCACGACGGCAACAATGGCGGAGGAAAGTCTTTTGCGGATGCAAAAATGGCGCGAAACTGGCTGCAACGCCTTTGAAGGAAAGCGTCCCTTATCTAAGCCCATGAGTTTCTGGACGGAGCAGGATGTGCTGCGGTTTATCGTGGAGCGCAACCTACCCTACGCCAGCGTGTACGGCGACATCGTAGCCAGCGACGGCGAGAACGACTACGGCGCGACGCTGATCGACTGCAATCTGCACTGCACGGGATGCCAGAGGACGGGATGTATGTTTTGCGCGTTCGGTGCGCACCTCGAAAAGGGCGTCAACCGCTTTGAACGCATGAAACTGACGCACCCGAAGCACTACCAGTTCTGCATCGGCGGTGGGGCGTTCGACACGGATGGGCTGTGGAAACCCACGAAAGACGGACTGGGCTATGCAAGGGTGCTGGACTACATAGGAGTGAGGTATTAGAGCGAAAGGAGAACAAAACAATGAACAAGACGAAAATTGACTGGGCGGATATGTCATGGAACCCCGTGACCGGCTGCCGCCACGGGTGTGCCTACTGCTACGCAAGCAGAACGGCGCACCGTTTCGACGCGAGGCTGGAGGATCGCACGCCGCGCTCCGACGGCTTGCACGTCCTCGACACAAAGATTAAGGCGACGCCGTACCCGTTTGGGTTCGCGCCTACCCTGCACCGCTACCGGCTGAACCAGCCGGAGCGCATAGCAGAGCCGCAGACGGTTTTCGTCTGCTCTATGGCTGACCTGTTCGGGCGTTGGGTGCCGACTTCATGGATCGTCGAGGTGCTGGACGCCTGCAAGCGCGCACCGTGGCACCGCTATTTGTTTCTCACAAAAAATCCGGCCCGCTATCTTGAATTAGACCACCTCGCCCTGCTGCCGCATGAGAAAAATTTTTGGTACGGCAGTACCGTGGCAAACGAGGACGCAAAGGCCGTGTACCCCATGCAGGAGAGCGGTATAAACGCCTTTTGGAGCATGGAGCCGCTGCTGGGGCCGGTTGATATGCGGGAATGTACCGAGGGCCTGCCCTGCTGGGTGATCGTCGGCGCGGAAACAGGAAACCGCGCGGACAAGGTGGTGCCGGAACGCGCGTGGGTGGATCACATCACCGATTTCTGCGCCGAGAACGAGATCCCCGTTTTCTACAAGGACAACCTGCGGGCCTATTACCCCGATTTGCCCGCCTCTGCCTTTCCGTGGGCGGTGCAGGAATGAGCGAGATCAAAAAGGCGGAGTTTGGATATGCGGAGAAGAGTGCGCTTTTCAATGAAGTTCAAAAGGCGCTGAAAGCCCTTAATCTGAGGGCGAAGCAGTACGGCGTTGACGAGGTTTATAACTGGTGCAAGTTCGTCCTGGGCGCGAAGCCGGGGAGCTTTACCGAGGGGCAGCAGATCGCGGCGGCGTTCTTCATGCAGACCGTACACAAGTTCCTTGATGGCCTTGCAGATGTGCGCGATATAGGCGGGGCAGAACCCCGGCCGACATTTATGGAGTTCAAGCCGAAGGTGACATACCGCCTTGAGGAACAGATCTGGTGGAAGTTGCTTCAGGCGCGAGCGCTTGGAGGTGAGATGATATGTCATCAATAAACCGTAGGCTTACTGAGAACCTGAGAGAGCATTACACGACCGGCATGGGCGGTATGAGCCGCCTGATTTTTACTGAGGCGTGGCACTTGCACACCAAGCGGTTATACGGCTGGGAACCGGCGGCGTATATTCCTGCACCGCGAGATGGCGATGTCGCCGTTATATGGAACCGGAGAATGTGCCATTTGCTTGCGCTGCAGAGCCACAACGAAGGAAATCCTTACGGGTATATCTTTTGGAAATGGTATGCGAGAGAATTTGAAAAGCGCTACAAGATGCGCGTGAGCAACAGGCCAAAGCGCATGATGACCTTTGCGCCGGAGATAAAGTTCCGCGGGGAACCGCTGGATATGAGGATGGCAAGGATGATGGAGGACTGGACATGATTTTTGAAGCAAAAGCGCAGCCGATCAGGGCGGGCGCGGGAAGCCCGGTCACGCGGGTGCTGGTAGGCATCGGGGTGTATAACCCGTTGGCGAAGCCGGAGAGTGGAATGAAAGGAGAACGGGCATGAGAGTGAAAATGGACTACAACAACTTGGTCGAGGAGATCTACAGGACGGTGAGTGCAAGCAGGAGCCGGGCGGCAAGAGAAAACGCCTTTGGAATAGGCATCGGGCTTACTATGCTGAACGGCTATCTCACAGAAATTGCGAAGCGTGCCGTAGAGCTGAACGACGACAAACTGATTGGCCTATGCGTTGATATGGGGATATTGAAACAGGAGGAAAAGGCATGAGCAAGGCCGTGATGATAAGCATACGCCCGAAGTGGTGCGAGAAGATTGCCAGCGGCGAAAAGACTATCGAAGTGCGCAAGACCCGCCCGAAGCTGGAAACGCCGTTCAAGTGCTATATCTACTGCACGCAAGCAAGTGTCAGGTATCAGACCATCTGTGGTTGTCATGTGCTGAACAGCGATGAATTGTATCGTCACCCGGAGCAGGGCATTAAACACGGCGACAGCATAGAACTAATGCTGTGTGAAAACTACACGAAAGACAATTTCTTAAACGGCAAGGTCATTGGTGAGTTTACCTGCGACCGCATTTATGAGCTGGAAACGCGCTCACCCGGCGGCAGCTACTATGTCAAAGGTGAGGATCAGCCGACAACAAACGATGTTGCGCGGCAGTCGTGCCTTACCCTCAAAGATATGCACGAGTACCTGCAAGCGAAGGTCGGTTACGGATGGCATATCTCCAACCTGAAAATCTACGATACGCCGAAGGAGTTGAGCAGGTTTTCGCGCCCGTTTGAAAACTGCATAGACAAAGTGTGTGATGAATTTGGGTGTGCATCATGCGAAAATGGCGGTCATATCAAGCGCCCGCCCCAGAACTGGTGCTATGTGGAGGAAATGTGATGAAAGTAATTACTTTTGATGATTTGCGCCAGCTTTTGCTTTACCGGCGCATCGTGAAATGGGATGACGACCGCATTGAGCTGGACAACGGCGTAAAAATCCGCATTGAAATGACGGACTACGACTGCTGCGCTCGTGCGGATGGGAATTTTCAGAATGTTGTGCTGGATGCCGCCATTACCGGCGTCTCGGAAATAGAGCGCGAAAAATGGGAGGATAGCGACACCTACGGCTGCCGCGCAAGGGTGACGATTATGCACAACAGGAATCCCATTTGCGAGGCATACGCAAACGCAAACGCCGGGAACGGTGGGTATTACTTCTCTATCGCATCGTTTATCGTGACGCTGCCCGGTGTAGACGAGGAGGGCGCGTGCGAGTTCGCAAATAGCGGATTTGAGTTTTCAAAGCAGTACGGTGCTACTTTTGACAGGAGGTTTTTGTGATGGTTTTTGACATTGAAACAATGCGACTGGTGTATGGGAGTTTGCGGATCGGCGATTATGTTGAAACCGTGGATGGTGTCTGCGGAGTTGTGACAAATGTTATCTACGCTGGAACTCCTGAGTTGGCGCTGCTGATCGAAGCATCCCTTTGTGGTGATTGCATCGTGCAATGCCCCGTAATTGACATACCCAAAAATTTTGTCCGCGTCGGTCAGTGGACAAGCGCGGACTGGAAGAAGCCGCCGATGCAGCATAGGGAGAAGCATTTTGCCTCGACATTGAAGCCGTGGGAATACTCCTTCAGGATGCCGCAAAAGCCCGACAAGGTGCTGATTTTCCGTGCAGAGGGTTCGATTGACGAAAAAACACGCGAAGATTGGGCGAAGCGCATATTGCAAGGTGTAGAACAGGGCGTTGTTCTGCTGCCGGATTTTATTCGGCTTGAGGCGGTGGGTGGAAAGGAGACTGACAATGGCGACAAAGAGAGTGTGTGACCGCTGCGGAGCGGAGATCAACCCGTACAACTCCGTCACATATGCCGGTATGCGGCGAGTTAAGAACGACATAAACGACAACGAATACGAACTGTGTGTTTCGTGCGCTCACAGACTGCGGAAGTGGTTTTCCGCTCCTTGCGAAGAGGCGGAGGAAGCGCTGAAGGAGGGCGAGCAGAAATGATATACACCTTTCATGCGGGAGATTATGCGAGGTTGGAACGCGCCGATGGCACATTATCCAAAACGCTTACCGGATATGTGTTTTCTTACGAGAGGTCAGGGCGGTTTCACAGTTTCATTTTCAAGTGGGACGATGGGACGCAGACGGCCTGGAGTGGCAATATAGAGGATCTGCCGCAGAATTTTACTCGCATTGGCAAGTACGATTTTGCGTGGCTAAGAGCGGTCAGGGATTGCGGATATGCGGAAAAGGATGAGCTCGACAAGATGAGCTCCACGAAACTGTTGATGATGCCGGGAAGCCTGCACGAAGGCGACTTTGTGGAAACCGTGGATGGCCGGGTGGGGTACATCAAGATCATCTGCCGGTGTGAGAAATGCCGGGAGCGTGGGTTCTATGAGCCGATTGTACATTTTACGGACGGTGAGGAGGACTGCATCACCAAGTACGAGGCGGAAAACGACTTCAAGGGCTATAAGCGCATCGGACGGTGGGAGAACGCAAGCGAAGTACAAAAAGCACAAAAGGTGAATGAAATCGAGCCACTGAAAGAAGTGGAAAAAGGGAATATCTGGAATGAGCGTAGTGGTGGCTGGCTATATGTCCAGCAATGCAAGATCAACGAACTGGTAGACGCCGTAAATAAACTGCGAAAGGAGAAACAGAAATGACGGAACGAAAGGTGCTGATCGTCCGCGTGAAGGGCGGTATGCAAATAGTGCAGGGCGTAACCAACTATATCATAGAGGGGCTGGTGCGGGGCGTGCTGGTGCTTCCGGAGGATGTCATCACGTCCTACGCTGTCGAGGAGTTTCCTGCACTGGGCGTGGAGAATGAGGACACCATCTATACGGTCGTACCGAAGGGCGTACCAGCGGTAAAAATACTCAACAAGGACGATATTCTCCCCATTGGCGCGTTTGTGCAGGTGCAGGAGGAAAGCGAACAAATCGATGATGAGGAAGCCCCCCCAGCTACCACACCGCAGCCGCCGGAACCCGCTACACCATTTAAGCCAAAGGGCGCGATGGCGGAGATCAAACGGGATGTTTTTATACGGCTGCAAGCCTACCAGCAAAGAACGAAACTTGGCTGGGCACAGAGAGTGTCTGACGCCACCGGCGGTAAGGTGGCGCCCGATGTGGTGCGGCTTGGCCTGCTGGAGGCGCGGGACATCGGCGTTGACCGCTGGAAACTCATCGGAAAGGCGCTGGACAAACTGGAGGAGGACTGACCCAATGGATAAGGCCATCTGGACGGTCCGCACCGCCAAGCTGTGCCCCAAGTGCATCAAGGAGATGGAAGCGGAGTACATCGTGTACCTGACGCACGAGCAGCAGAGGAACCGCATGAAGGACATAGCCACGCACGGTTACTGCGACCGTTGCCACGAGGAAAGCTTTATGCTGCGGATGCGCCAGTACACCATGAACGGCAGGACGCTGCGGGCGAAGGGACTGGATAAAAAGTGGAGGGAGTATTTATGAACATGGACTGTTATCACGACGGATGCCCCTTTCGGGTAAATTCTTCCAGCAGTCTGTATCGTTGTGAGTGCATTACTTGCCCGAACCGAACGGTAAGCAATTTGACGTATACCACCGATAGTACGACACCCGAGCAGGGGAAAGCGGAGGGTAGATAGTAGAGATGTCAGAACAAATTGCATTGAACGTAGACTGCATGGAGTATATGCGGACGCTACCGGATAAGGCGTTTGACCTCGCCATCGTAGACCCGCCGTACTTTACCGGCCCGGAACGCAGAGGGTATTACGGCTGCAAGGTCAGCCCCATCGGCGTACACCGGGACTATCCCATATCACCGAAGTGGGACGTGCCAGACATCGACTACTTTTCCGAGTTGGTGCGCGTGGCTAAAAAATATATCGTATGGGGATGCAATTACTTTGATGTTGTTTTTCCTCCGGGCCGTATTATCTGGGATAAATGCAACGAAAATAGTTCTTTTTCGGACTGTGAGATTGCGGCGACAAACTGCCATGACAGCGTTCGCATATTCCGCTATATGTGGAATGGGATGTTTCAAGGAAAAAGCATCACGGACGGCATAACGCAGCAGGGGAATAAGGCACTGAACGAAAAGCGTATCCATCCTACGCAGAAACCTGTGGCGCTGTACGAGTGGCTACTGATGAAGTACGCCAAAGAAGGCTGGCGTATACTGGACACGCACCTCGGCAGTGGAAGCAGCAGGATAGCAACCTATAATCTCGGCTTTGAGTTCGTTGGGTGCGAGATCGAGCCGACATACTTCCAACTGCAAGAGCAGCGGTTTGCGGAGCATACGGCACAGGTAAGGATGTGGTGAAGATGAAAAGAAAGATAGAAGATCTCGGAACAGGCGGAGCCGGTGGAGTTGGTCCGGTATACATCGCCAATGGTGGTGCCGGCTGCGAGCCTGGATCCGGTGTATGTACGCCCGGTTCAGGAGGCTCCGGTGGAAATGGACGAATTATCTGGCACCGCACAGAGGACGCCCGTATGGTGCGTCTTTGGCAGAGCGTTGCGGATGGCATAATCAAAGCAAACGCAAAGATTGAAAGGCATACTCCACAGGCGTGTTGCCTAAAGCATAATCTGAGACTTATTCAAGACCACGGAACGGAGATCTACCACAAGTGTTATGTGTGCGGTAGAGACTGGACGGAGCCTGTGTTTAAGGATGGAATGACCTTCGACGAGTATATCAACTCCCCGGCGTCAAAAACGCTGGGGACAAGAATCGTGACTATGTGAGGAGAAAAGCATAATGGGAATTTTTTTTGGCGTCCTTGTCGGATTCGTTCTGGGCCTCGTTCTGGCTGGTGCCGCATTTATCGAAATCGTTTCAACGGACAATGGGCGAGGCTATCAGCCCAACAAGCCCTTGAACGGTCCTCCCCCCAACAAGGGGAACTGCATACAAAAACTACCTGATGACAAGACGCGGCATAAGGCGGCGCTGATGATACAGACCGGAGATTTCCGCGAACCGGAACGGATTATCGGTATTGTTTATGGGGAGGATGCGGCCTTATGGCACGCTTACATTTTCAAGTCATGCTGCGGCGCGGAATATTTTGAGGACAACGGGGAACTGGCCGGTGTTGTTATTCTTCCGGCGGAGGATAAGTGATGAACCAGTATAACAGAAAGCCCAGCGGTCAGCTGGAGGTATGTCCCCACTGCGGAAGAGACAGCGGTGAGCGCAAAATCGGTATTCATGTGCCGGAAAGGTATTATGTGCGCTGCGCGAGCTGCGGTTTTACTCTGTCAGGGTGGAGCCAGAGCGCCGCTACGGCAAGCTGGAACAGACTGAGTAAGAAGGTGAGGACATGAAAAGCAAATGCTGTGTCGGATGCAAGTGGCACGAGGAGTGGACGTGGGCGTGTTTCAATGGAGACAGCCCCTATTGCGCCGACTTTGTAAACTGCGGGTGTCCGCTGTATGAGGAGAAAGAGAAGGAGGGCGAAGAATAATGGGACTTTGCGTTCGTGCGAAAGGGCTGACCGATGAGACTGGTTTTGACTGTGGGTATCTTACATACGGCACGTTTATCCTTGAACTGATAAAGGTTGCCTACGGCCAGCGGTGCCAAGACATTTTCAAGCGGCATATGTTCCACGGTACGCCTTTCTCTGACGCGGAAGCGGAATACTGGGGCGCGCACTGCAACGATGATTTGGACATTCTGATTTTTCATTCAGACTGCGGAGGCCAATTTACCCCGCAGGAGTGCCGCAAGATATACAACGCCATGAAAGCTCTGAAGTCCGATATGATGGGGCACAATTACCACGTAATGAAACCCTACAATATGTTTGAGCACTGGAAAGCAATATTCAAGCACTGCGCTGACCGCCGGGTAAACCTGTACTATTCGTGAGGAGCGATATAATCAATGACCAAAAGGGAACAGATAGTCTATAAAACAATGAGCGAGAACATTGCCCGTGCCGGCGAGTTCGGATTATGCCCCGGACCGTTTGTGGCCATGCGGGCAGAGTACCGGCGCGTTGTGCGTCGAGAGCAGACACACTTCCTGTTAGAGTTCATGCTGCTGACGCTACTGATCTTCGCGCTGATCGCCCCGTGGAGAGCCAGCGCGGACACGCCGCACACCGTTTTGCGGGTGGAGTGGGGCGAAGATGTTGACAGCCATGATACAATCGTAGAAGAGGATCCCGATGAGTCGGAACGCATACTGGAAGCCGTCAAGGCAAAAAGCAACGTGCTGGAGGACTGCATCATTACCGGCTACTGTGCAGACTGCGTTGAGAAGTACGCTCACATGAACCAGGACGAGTTCGGCCGGGTGTTGACCGCCAGCGGCCAGTGGGTATATCCCGGATCCTGCGTGGCGACCGACCCGGATGTGATACCGACCGGCAGCACAGTTATCATCGGAGACAAGACATACATCGCCCTGGACGTGGGCGTAATAGGCAAACACGTTGACATACTGATGACCCATGAGGAGGCCGCCGTGGCGGGAGCCAGAAGGGAAACAGTGTGGTGGTGTGAGGAACGGGGATAAAGAAAACCAGCCTCAATAATGGGGCTGGTTTTTCATATCGAAATTCATATCGAAAAATATCGGTTTTTTTGGACCTGAACAAAACTTTCTGTACCGCTTTCCGACAAATTTGTCGCGCCGAAAAAATCCGCAAACCGCATAAATACAAGGAAAACCCGCAACCACAAGGGATGCGGGCTTCCTTTCTCATTGGTGGAGCTGAGGGGAGTCGAACCCCTGAAAAGCGCCTTAAAAAGCGCATAAATACGTGGTTTTTTTGTTCCGTATCGAAATTCATATCGAAAACTAACAATTCTTTTCACCATTGTTGTTTTTCGCGGTAGGGATTTTTTCTGCCGTCCGATAGAATTTTGCCATCTTGTTTTCTGCCTTCAGCCTGTCCCTTTGGGCGAGGTGCAGATAAATGTCGTGTACGGTGGAGTTGTCAGACCAACCGCCCATGCTCATGACCTCGATCTCCGACAGGCGCAGATGATAGCCAAGAGATGCAAATGAGTGCCGCAGGCAATGCTCCGTGATATTGGGAAGTCCTTGCTGCTCTGTAATAGTGCGTATGTGCCGGTTGATGGTGCTGTTGGCTTGCGTTACGATGTAGCCGTCTTTTGATTGCGCTTCAAGCAGCTCCCTGAGCCGTGGTATCATAATGGGGACAGTGCGTGCAGACTGCCGCGTTTTGTTGCGCTGCTTGAAAACCTCTTTGTTATTTTCATCCCGAACGACTGCACCGGACACGAAGATGATGCCGTTTTTCATGTCAAAGCTGTCCGGGAAACGCAAGGCCCTGATTTCCGACATTCGCAAGCTGTGCAGGCCGAGAAGCATCGCCATTTCGCAGGTATCTCCCTTGGCCGCCTCGCAGAAAGCGATGATCTGCTGTGGGTCAAGAAACTCTCGTTCGTTTTTCTCCGGTACGGGGAACAGAACGCGGGGGACAGGAAGCTCGTTTACGCGCATGATAACGGTCATAAGACCCCATGCGTTTTTTACGGACTTATCAGAAAGCCTTGTAAGTGCGTCGTTGATCTCCGCCTGCCAGTTGACCTGCGTGCTCATAGGCTTTTGCATAATGGCATGGAAGCGGTTTCGCTGGATAACGCGGTATCCCCGGACGGTTTCCGGCGACATCGATTCGGATCGGTCGGCGATATAGGTATCTATTGCCTTAGACCATGTTAATGTGGGCAGCTTCTTTTGCCGATCCAAGAAACCGGCGCGGAAAGCCCTTGCCTTTGCCTCACACAAGTCCTTTGTGGCCTCTGTGATGGGCTGCTTTTCTGCGGCAAGGTAAATATGCCAACTGCCGGAGGGGAGCTGCTTCGGCTTCGGTATGCGGATTTCGCCGTTCCGCTTTTTCTCCTTGAGCAGCTTTTTTCCGCACCAGTTGCAAAAAATGGAATTTGTTTCGATCTCGCGCTTACAGAACTTGCATTTCGTTGACATTTTGATATTTTCGTGTTACCCTACTGTTGTAGGCTCCTTTCTTTAAGACTCGTGATGGTGTTGGCGGGAATAGAGCTTATATGGAAAAGCCGTCCGATTGGGCGGCTTTTTCTTTTTTTAACAAAAAATCTCAAGAAACTTGTGATATGTGTGCATTGAAACCAGGAAACTTGTGATATATAATGTAGAACACAGTAGAACCTATGTTCTATTTTTGCTCGATTATATTTTTTTCAGCATCGCGCAGCGCACGGTATCCGACAAGGCTGCACACGACGATAGAAACAGGCGTAAGAATGATAACAAGCCACGCAAACGCTGTAGGCCCGTCCTGGAGGACAAAACCAGCATGGGGGTTGCGGAAGTCGAAAAAAAGGTAAACAATTAAGAACAGGGAGAGGACCGCGGCAAAAATTGAGGAAAACACAGACCAGCGTTTGTAATGATCGCGCTGGCGGATAACGGCATCCAAGCGCTGGGTGCAAAGGCCGTTGACCTGCTTCAGGCGTACCACGTCGCCGGAGCTGACGGCGTTATCCAGTTCCAGCTCGTGGATGCGTTCCCGCATGGCGGAGGGGGCGGACGCAGGGGGCTGGATCTCAAACGTCTGATCGGCGGAGATGCCGACGGCTTTCATCACGGCTACAGCATCGTACAGCTTTGGATCGCGCTCACCGGACTGCATTTTGCAGACGGCGGAATAGCTGATGCCGGACAGTTCGGCCAGTTCCTCGTTGGTGATGCCCTTGTCCATTCTGGCTTTACGGACAAGGGCAGGGAAGTCCTGAATATGCTGCGCGATTTCCTGAATTTCTGACATGATTTCCCCTTTCTATCGGTAACGGATACTATTTCATCCGCTGCGGATCTTATTTCACCCGTAAATTTCCATATTTGGGCGGCAGTTTCCCCAATATGGATCGGCCTCAGAGTGCCAATTACCCAAATTGGGGAGCGATTCCCCAAAATGAACGTAGACACCGGGGTGCACATAGAGTACGATTGAACCAAGCAAACGCCGAAAAACGACATACGAGGGGGTACAGAGAAATGAACGAACAGGAAGCGAAGAAACTGGTCTCCACCCTGACGATGGAGGAAAAGGTCAGGCTTTACGAGCTGCTATCAGCGCTGCGGCAAAGCCCTGCACCTGCGCCAGTTCAGTAGGCGTAAGAGAACACAGCAACTTAACAAGGGCGGAATCGAGTTCGCTTTCCATTTGGGAAGCGGGCTCTTTTTCTGTTTCTATCGGAATCAAATACGAAGGGTGGACATCCAGAAACTCCGCTATCTTTTTAAGCTTTTTGGCGGAAGGAGAACTTTCGCCGGCTCTCCACGCGGAAATCGAGCTTCTGTTGATCGGGATGGCGGCGTAAAATTCACCTTTCGATATGCCTTTGGCTAAAAGCAGAAGTTCGATTCTCTCAAGCATCGCGCAATTACGTGCTTTCAGCGCCTCTTTCTGCTCTTTGGTCATTTTGGACATAAAACAATACCTCGCATTATAAGAAGTTACAAAAAGCAATGTTCGGTAAATGTTTGTCTTGACTTCCGCTGTGTGTATGATAAAATGAACATATGGGCAACAAGAGACAAACATACAGGGAGCAAAACGCAAATAGCTAACGTAGAATTAGCTATTTCAAAACATCACAACAACAACTTACACCGCTTTCCTGCATTTGTCAAGTAAAATTAGCATTTTAGAGGTGAGAAAGTGGAGAAGAAGGAAAAAACAGCGTTTTTCTACTGCCGCAAGAAGGCGGGCGTTTCGCAGTTGGATGCCGCAAAACTGCTTGGCGTTACGAGAACGACGCTTTGGGCATGGGAAACCGGGCAGACAGCGCCTGATGCGCGTGGGCTGCGCCGTATGGCAGAGATCTACGACTGCCGGTTGGCAGACCTGATAAGCGAGGTGAGCCTGACGAAATGAACGAGATGCAGGTTTTCAGAAACCCTGAGTTCGGCAGCGTCCGCACAATCAAAGGGGACGGCAAGGTCCTATTCTGCGCCAGCGACGTTGCGAAAGCCCTGGGCTACGCCCGCCCGAATGACGCTATTGTTTCACATTGCCGGTATACGGCAAAACACCGTATACCTCACCCGCAGTCTGCTGACAAGACTATTGAAATGACTTTCATCCCCGAAAGCGACATTTACAGGCTCGTGTTTGGCTCAAAACTGCCGACTGCGGAGAAATTTACCGACTGGGTTACGGATGAGGTTTTGCCGTCAATTCGGCGCAACGGCGCGTATATGACCCCAGAAGTCATCGAACGGACACTGACTGACCCGGACTACATCATCCAGTTGGCTACCACACTCAAGGAGGAGCAGCAGAGACGCAGACTGTTGGAGCGTCAGGCCGAAGCGGATAGACCGAAGGTGCTGTTTGCGGATGCTGTGAGCGCGTCCCACACGTCCATCCTTGTGGGCGAGTTGGCAAAGCTGCTGCGGCAGAACGACGTAAACATCGGGCAGAACCGGCTGTTTGCATGGCTTCGGGACAACGGCTACCTGATCCGCCGCAGCGGGACGGACTATAATATGCCTACGCAGCGGTCGATGGAAATGGGGCTTTTCAGTATCAAGGAAACTGCCATCAGCCGGTCGGACGGCTCCGTTACCGTCAGCAAAACAGTGAAGGTGACGGGCCGTGGGCAGACGTACTTTGTGGACAGGTTTTTAAGCAACAGGGAGGGGAGAAAATGCCGAGAGTGAAGCCCTTGGGTGTGAACCCAACGGAGCAGAAGATCGTGGCGCTGCTGTACGGCGCGATGGAGACAGAGGGCGTGCAGAAGCAGGAGCTGGCCGCAGCATTGGGAATGACCCCCAAGACGCTGCGGAAGCGGAAGAAAGACCCGCTGGACTTCACGGTGCGGGAGCTTCAGAAAGCCTGCCGGACGCTGCACATCCCCATAGACGATCTGCGGTCGGCCATCACGCTATGAGTTGGCGGTGCAGGATATGCGGCGTGAGGTTCGACGCACCGGTGATCCGGGAGAGGAAAGAGAACCTGGACGGGGAGAACGGAATGGAGGTACGCCGGGATATGTATTGTCCGGTGTGCGGAGAGACGTACATAGAGGAGGACGATGATGAGCAGAACGCGGAATGAGCGCCGGCGCGACCGGGGATGGAAGATACTGCTGGGCGTGAGCGCCTTTCTGGCGTGGGGAATCATCGGAGAGGTGGAGAACGGCGGCTCGTTGTGGCTGCTGCTTCTCGCGATAGCCGCCCTGGTGGGCATGTGGACAAGCTGTAAAGCCCTGGGGCTTTTCAGGTAAGGAAAATGGAGAGAATATGGCGGGAATAAATCTTACGGCGGAGCAGGTATTCGCCATCAACATGGCGCTGGCGAAGGGGCAGCGGATAGAGATCATCCCCCTCAAAGACCGGATAAAGGTCGTCGCGGTGAAGCGGGACGAGCTGAAAACCAAATAACGTACCCCGCCTAAGTCAGTTGGCGGGAAGGGCGGAGCGTCGTCGAGTGGTTCGGAAATTCCGAACAGCTTGGCGGCGCTCTTTTTGTTTGCAGGAAGGAGATGGAGAAAAACGGAACGGCTGCACTTTGAGAACCGGGAGGACTGGCTGGCAGGACGTATGCAGGGTATAGGCGCCAGCGAAGCCGCAGCAGTGGTGGGGATGTCCCCGTGGATGTCGAAATTGGAACTGTGGCGGCTGAAGGTGGGCGCGGAGAAAGCCAAGGATCTGAGCGGCAGCGCGGCGGTGAGCCGCGGCGTGCGGATGGAACCGGCACTGCGTAGCCTGTACACCGCCATACATCCGGGACACACAGTGGACTACTACCCCTACGACATTCTGTACCAGAAAGAACGGCCCTTTATCTTCGCCACGCTTGACGGAGAGGTCACTGACGAGCGAGGGCGGAAGGGCATTTTGGAGATAAAGACCAGCTCACCAAACGGCAAAGCGGGATGGGCAAAGTGGGACGGGCATATACCCGACCACTACTACTGCCAGATACTGCACCAAATGCTGGCGACCGGGTACGAGTTCGTAGACCTGATGGCAAGCTTGGAGAACATGGACGGCGACCTGAGCATACGCACCTATCACTTCGAGCGGGCAAATCAGGAGGAGGACATGGCGTGGCTGCTGGAAAAGGAGACGGACTTTTACCAAAACAATGTGCTCAACGGGGTACCCCCGGCGGCAATATTACGACTCTGAAAGATCGAAAGGAGAAACACATGAAACTGAAACTGACGATGACCAACGCCGAGACCGGCGAGGTGCTGCACGAGGAAGCCAACCTGAATTTTGCCATGATGTGCTTTGGGCGTAAGACGGATGAGGGTATGGATTTCCAAGCTGTGACGCGGGGAGCGGATATGACCGCCGCGGACTTCGCACATTGCCTGGCCGGCGTTGACAATGCTGTGGAAAAGAATCTCCGCGACAACAAAACCGTGTGTACGGCCTACACGCTGGTCAAGCTGGGCGTTCTGGGAAAGATCGTAGACGCGAGCGCAGAAGCGCGGCCCGGAGAGGGCGCCGCCGATGCCAAGAAGGAGGGTGAACAGGGATGATCGTAAAGGCGATGTACCACAAGCCGAAGCTGAACGGCTACGGCGGACAGGCGTACACCTTCCTCACCGACCTGCCGCTGCACCCCGGCGACAAGGTGCTTGTCCCCGGCGGCGATGGAACGGAGAAGAAGGCCATCATCACAGAGGTGGACCTGCCGGAGAGCGCCATTGACCCGGCGTGGGCGGACAGGGTGAAACACATCACCAAGTACGACGCGGAGGTGACGGCATGAGCGCGGCGGAATTTCGCATCACTACAGACCTGGCTCCGCTTCGGCAGTTCCAGATCGAGGCCAATTTTGAGGAAACGAAGGCATGGCTGACGGAGAACCTGGAACCTCTGCGGACGATGGCGGTGACGGCGGAGAGCATGAGCCAGTGCAAGCAGTACCGCGCCTCCATCCGCAAGGTGAGCGCCCGCATCGACGAGAGCCGGAAGATGGCAAAGGCGGCGGCGCTGGAAGCCTACAGCGGCTTTGAGACTAAGTGCAGGGAGCTGACCGCCCTGTGCGAGGAAGCCGCTGGTGCGCTGGACGTGCAGATCAAGGCGATGGAGGAGGCGGCGAAGCAGGAGAAGAAGGACCGGCTGGCTGCGTACTTCACCCAGGTGGTGGGGGACATGGCGGAGTGGCTGACCTTCGACGACTGCTTTAACCCCAAGTGGCTGAACGCCACCTACGCCGAGAGCACGGCACAGATGGACGTATGCGCCGCCATTGACCGCTGCCGCGCCGATCTGAACGCCATCCGTGCGCTGCACAGCGAGTTCGAGACCACGCTGCTGGACGAGTACACCCGTACCCGGAACATCAGCGCGGTGCTGGTGAAGAACGAGACACTGGGCCGCATGAAGGCCGCCGAGGAGGAGCGCAAGCGCAAGGAGGCGGAGGCCGCGGCGAAGTACGAGGAGCAGAAAGCCGCCTGTGCTGCTGTCCGCATGGTGTCCGCCGGTGACGCTGTAATTGAAGAACACAGTGAAGTCGGACAGGTTATCGCCACCGTGGAGCGCGAAGCATTTGAGCGTGCCGTGTCTGAGCCGGAACCTACCTACACCGTGGATTTCCGCGTATTCGGTACGGCGGCGCAGTTGGACGAGCTGCGTGTGTACATGAGGACTAAGGGCATCCGCTACGGGCGTGTGCCGCAGGAGTAAGGAAGGAGAAGGAACATGAAAACGCAGAATCAGACGGGCTTTACGCAGATGGCGCAGGCCAAGAAGCCCACATTCAGCATGGCGATCACGGCGCCCAACACCCAGCAGATGATCTCGCGGGCGCTGAAGAACGACAAGATGGCGGCGCGGTTTACCAGCACCCTGATCGGCGCGGTGAGCGCCAGCGAGGCGCTGAAAGCCTGCGACCCCGGCACCATCATCGCCGCCGGCCTGCGTGGCGAGGGCATGGGCCTGATCTACGGACATGGCTACTACATCGTGCCCTACAACAGTGTGGCGACCTACCTGATGTCGTACAAGGGCTACATACAGCTGGCCATGTCCACCGGCTACTACGCGGACATCGACTGCGTGGAGGTGCGCGAGGGTGAACTGGAAGGGCGCTCCCGCCGCACGGGCAAGCCGAGCATCAATCTTGCCAGGTATGAAACGGATGAGGAGCGCGAGAACCACAAGGTCATCGGCTACTACGCCTACTTCGAGCTGAAGGACGGAACGTTCCGCTACGAGTATTGGAGCATGGACAAGCTGCTCAAGCACGCAGACCGGTACTCCCCGGCCTTCAAACTGGATAAGTATAACGCACTTGTCAAGGGCGAGCTGGACGCCAAGGAGCAGACCAAACTTCTGAACGGTTCGCCGTGGTACGACGTGAACGGCGGACAGGATAAGATGTGCCGCAAGACCATGATGCGCCAGCTGCTGAACAGCGGATACGCGCCGCTTTCTAACGAGGTACGCAGCTACTTCAACGAGGACGGCGAGGACGCCGTGATCGCCGCGGGAGACGGGATGGAAACGGAGCCGGTAATCCCCACCACCGGCCATGTGGTGGAGGACGATACCCCCGCCGCAGAGCCGGAAACCACTCCTGCCAGCCCCACAGCAGCGTCTGAGCACGCCGCAGAGCCGAATGAGGGTAACAACACCGCCCCCACCCGCAAACGCGCACAGAGCGCCGCAGAGTGCAATACGGAGACAAAGGCGGAGGCGAAGGACTACTCCGCAGGGTTCTTCGGGGAGGGTGAGCAGTAATGCCGCTATTTGTCCGAAAGCGTCTGGACGGAGAGGGTAAGGCTGACGGAAGCCAGTACATGATCTGTACCGGCTCCGTCAGCCGGGACCCCCGGATAGGCGCGATACCCAAGAACAACCTGCCGAAGGTGGAGTTCGGCATGGGCTACGACAGCAAGCAGTTTATGAACGTGTGCGCCGTGGGTGATAACGCCGCCACAAAGCTGAGCGCGTGCCTGGAAAAGGGCGATGCAGTATGCGTGGTGGGCACATGGCGGCAGAAACCGTACACAACCAAGGACGGCGAGGCAAAGGTGTGGAGCGAGCTTCGCGCAGACCATGTGATCCCTTTGGGAGCGCTGGAAACGCTGCTGCAGGTGCCGGTGGAGGTATTCCTACGGCTGGCGGATCTGCTGCCGCAGTTGGAAAAGCTGTGCGCCGGAGAAGCACCCACCAGGAAGCCCGGCGGCGTGCAGAACACTGCGCCGCAGAACGCGGCGGGGCTGCACGAGATGGAGGAGGATGAGCCGCTGCCCTGGGACCGGGACGGCGCGGACGAGGACTACGACCTGGGCATCTGACGGGGAGGAAAAGCATGAAAATCATTTGCACCAAAGAAGAATTTGCCGAGATGTTGGAGGTCTGCTGCGACAAGGTGAAAGGCGGCAATTGCAAAGCGTGTCCCCTGTACAGCGCTTGCGGCGGCGAGAAGGGGATCGTCAAGGTGTGCCGCATAGCGGAGCCGAAAGTGGAGAATTGTGCCGAAGAACACCATAGACCGCGCAGACCTACACGCGCAGAGTGGATGGAAACGCAGAAAAGGATGGCTGAGTATGGCGACAGGTAAAACATACTACTGGATGCGATTGAAGGAATCTTTCCTGAACAGCGACACAGTGGACTTCTTCATGAGCCAGCCAAACGGCGCGAATTATGTCGTTCTCTATCAAGCACTGTGCCTGAAAACCATTAACACGGAAGGGCGGCTCTCTCGGCAGATCGGAGACATCATCATTCCGTTTGACATTGAGAAGATACGCCGGGACTGCAAGTGGTTCTCCGCCGATACCATCCGCGTGGCGCTGGAATACTACAAACGGTTTGGCCTGATCTACCAAGACGTAGACGGAACGTTGGTCATGGCAGACCACCACAATCTTGTTGGAAAGACGACAGATTATGCAGACCAGAAAAAGGCTCAACGTATAAAAAACGCCGAAAAACCGAAACTTTTGGCAGATGGTGGTGTGGACAATGTCCACAGCAATGTCCACACAGAGATTAGAGATATAGAGAGTAGAGATATAGATACCCCCCTATACCCCCCCACAGGGGGGCAAAAGGAGAAACGCCGCCCCGATGTGGAACCGAAACCAGAGGACAAATTCAGCGGTGAGCTGCTGGACGCGGTGAACGGCTGGCTGGACTACAAGTGGGAGAAGAACAAAAGCGGCTACTACAAGGACACCGGGTACAAGAGTTTGATAACACAGTTGGGTAACTGCGCCAAAGATTACGGCGAGGAGGCGCTGGTACAGGTCATACGGCGCAGCATGGCGAACAACTACCAGGGCATTTGCTTCGGTGAACTGAAAAAGGGCGCGAAGATGCCGGAGACCTTGTATGACCCGCAGAGCAAAGCGTACCGCGCGGCCAAATACTTCGCAGAGCAGAAATTGGCTGACTACCCCGACAGGTCACAGCCCACGGAGGCGGACTTGCAGAAGTGGGCCAAAGCGCTGGATGAATTGCATGAGCAGAACGGCGTGAAGTGGCAGGTGATGGCAGACACGATGTTCTTCGCCTGCGAGAGCCAGTGGTGGGGCCGCAAGGTACAGAGCGCCTACGACTTCAAGCGGTACTTCAACGAGATATTCGCCGACATGGTGAAAGAACAGGGTGCGGTGAAGGAGTGAGGAACGCATGGAGATAGGCGTGATCGAGAAAGCACCGGCGGCGGAGGTAGCGCTGTGGCAGCAGGACTACTCCGGGGACGCGGAACGGGCGGTGATCGGCTCGATGCTGATAGACGCGGCGTGCGTGAAGGACGTGCTGAACGCGGTGGAGGCTGACGACTTCTACATCAACACCAACCAGGAGGTATTCACCGCCATACGGCGGATGCACGTGGCGGCGAAGCCCATAGACGGCGTGACAGTGGCAAGCGAGTTGGAGCGGGAGGGGTTGTACAGCAGCGAAACGCGGAACTACCTGCTGCAGTGCATGGAGATAACCCCCACAAGCGCCAACGTGTTGGAATACGCCGGAATCGTGAGGAAGAAGGCGGAGAAGCGCCGCTTCACCAAGGCGGTGATGGAAGCGCTGGCCACGGATGAGGACCCGCAGGCGGCTGTGGCGGCGATATGCCACCAAAAGATGCGCTCACGACGGGGCGGACGGCTGAAAACCATGTCGGACGCCATGAGCGAGGCCATGAGCAGCATAAGCGGCAAGAAGGAGGGGCGGATAGACACAGGGTTCCCCCTGCTGGATGCGACGCTGAAAGGGCTGTGGCCGGGACAGCTGATCCTCGTGGGCGCGAGACCGGGCTGCGGAAAGAGTGCCATGTGCATGGAGATGACGGAAGCCGCCGCCATGAAGGGCAAGACGGTGCTGCACATCACAGCGGAGATGCTGGCCGGAGAAGTGGGCGAGAGACTGCTGGCCAAGCGGGCGGACGGCGTGACGATGGACCAGCTCATTGATGGGATGCCGGAGGACGAGGGCCTGTGGGCCAGCGTGGCGGAGGCGGCCAGTTGGGAGAGCCGATTACCGGTGTACTTCTACGACGGGCCGGACGTGACGGTGAGCCGCATCAGGGAACTGGCGCTGGGCATAGACGACCTGAAGATGATCGTGGTGGACTATCTGGGACTGATGATCGGCGAAAAGGACAAGAAGGCCGAGAACCGCAACCTGGAGCTGGGCGGCATAAGCCGGGAGCTGAAGCTGCTGGCGTCGGAGTTGGAGATACCCATTGTGGCGGCGGCGCAGCTGAGCCGCACGGTGAACGAAACGGACAAGCCGAAGCTGAGCTCCCTGCGCGACAGCGGAGAGCTGGAACAGAACGCGGTAAAGGTCATATTCCTGTGGAAAACCGACCCGGGGGACGAGACACAGGTGGGCTGCACGGTGGCAAAAAACCGGAGGGGCCGCACCGGGGACGTGAACTTTTACTTCGACGGGTCGAAGATGACCTTTACGGAAATGAGCTATCGGACAGACAACGATGAGCCGGTGGACAAGTTCCACCAGCGGCCCCGGAGGCGGCGGCTGGAAATGGGCACGGTGGACGAGGGCTGAAGCGTATGGGACTTACGATGGAGGACATAGGCCGCTTCGGGCAGAGGGCACAGGCGCAGATATTGCAGAAGGTACAGGCCCAGCAGGCGGCGCAGAAAGTGGCGCAGGAGGCGGAAAAGGCAAAAAAGCCGAAGAAGGGAAACAAGCTTCACGCCGAGAAGGTGGACATGACCATGCCGGACGGCACGGTGATGCACTTCGACAGCAAGCGGGAGGCGCGGCGGTACATGGACCTTTGGCTGATGCAGAGAGCCGGTGAAATATCCGGGCTGCGGACGCAGGTAAAGTACGAATTGATACCGAAGCAGGTACACAAGGATGGCACGAAGGAGAAAGGCATAGACTATGTGGCCGACTTCGTATATGAGCAGGGCGGCGAAACGGTGGTGGAGGACAGCAAGGGCTTCCGCGACACCAGCAGCGCCTCATACAGACTATTTGTGATGAAAAGAAAGATGATGCTGTATTTCCACGGCATCACGGTGAGGGAGGTATAGAACATCATGTACGCAATGCAGGGAACGATGAGCGTCGGCGCCTTTATGCGGAGCCTGGGCAGCGCCAAGGCCCCGTGGCTGACGGTGGATGCCGCGGCGGAGAGCCGGCGGCAGGAACATTGCGGAGAGACGGGACAATTTTTGAGCGGCGCGGTGGAGGACAGCCAGCATGAGCCACAGGAGCGCATAGACCAGTGCATGAACTGCCCGTACCCCGAGTGCCGCAACTGCTGGGAGCAGGCGCGGGACCGGAAGCGCAAGCGGAAGCAGTCAGCTCGGGAGCTGGCAGACAGCCTGCGCCTGCGCCGGTGCGGGGAGGTGTAAGGCCATGACGACGGTGTATATGATCGTGTCGCGGGACAAATACCGGCTTCCCCGCTGGTGGGGCACCACAACGGCGGAGCTGGCGCGGCGTTCCGGGCGGTCCTACGCCAGCACACGAAGCGCGATATGTAAGGCGTACCGAAACGGCGGACGGTTCGGGTGCTATGAGGTGGTGCACATTTCGGAGGACGACGGGAATGGGTAAACAGCATTTGAGCAGGGACGACCGCATCTTTATGCGTGGCAAGCTGCAAGGCACACGGGAGAACATGGACATGGTGGCAATGGTGCTGATGGACAAATGCGGCTGGCACGTATTCGAGGAGACATCGGACAGCCGGGATACGCAGAGCATCGCGTATCTGTACGAGTGCCTTGAGAAACTGGCGCAGGAGATAAACGAAGGCCGCATCAAGCGGAAGCACATCAAGGACGTGCTGAAGGACGAGTGCGGCGTGGTGTTTGGAGATTAGGGAGGATGAAATGCGGTTGATTGATGCGGACAAACTGGTGGATATGCTGTATGACAACGAGTTCACCGTACTTTGCCCGCTTGACGAAGTAAGCGGTGTGATTGACGCTTGCCCCACCGTGGATGTAATGCCCGGGGTGCGGTGCAGCGATTGTGAACACTGTAAAGAAGTGGCTGACCACGAAGGACGCGGTCTTTTCTGCGCGATTTGGGGGCGCGGTTGGCATCGGGTGCAGCCTGATGACTTTTGCTCCCACGGAGAACGGAGGGGAACACCATGATCCATCTCGGAGATATAACGAAAATCAACGGCGCGGAGATCGAACCGGTGTGGTGCATCACCGGCGGAAGTCCGTGTCAGGACCTTTCCATCGCGGGGAAGCGGGCAGGACTGGCGGGAGCGCGAAGCGGTCTGTTTATGGAGCAGGTACGCATTGTAAAAGAAATGAGGGAGGCGGACAAAAGGAATGGACGGACAGGTGACATGGTTAGACCTCGGTATCTCGTGTGGGAAAACGTGGCCGGAGCCTTCAGCAGCAACAAAGGAAAAGACTTCGCAGCCGTGCTCGAAGAGATCATCAAAATCGTCGAGCCGGAAGCCCCCGGTGTTGAAGTGCCTGAAAAGGGCTGGCCTACCTGGGGGGGATACCACGATGAAATGGGAGGACGATGGAGCGTGGTGTGGCGAACTCACGACGCGCAATACTGGGGAGTGCCCCAACGCCGCCGTCGTATCTCGGTTGTCGCAGATTTTGGAGGAGACACCGCATCCGAAATACAATTTGACCGCAAAAGCGTGTCAGGGGATATTACGGAGAGCGGGACGCCGGGGGAAGGATTTGCCGAAGCTGCTGAAGCAGGTGCTTCTTATGCAGTCCGCATCAGGGGGGGCTGTGACGGAGGAGGAAAAGGCGCGTTAGTGCAGACGGAGAAAATCGGAACGCTGGGCTGCGGCAACGACCAGACGATATTCTGCATGGCCACCCAGCAGGGCGGCGGCGACCGGCATGGAGTGATGTGCATGACACCTTGGGACGCACAAAGCCAGCGCGTTTACGATGGAAACGGCGTTTCGCCGACACTGAGTTCCCGCGAAAACAGCTGTCTGAACCGCGAAGCCGTCGGACAAGCTCACGAGGGCGCGGCCATGACGGAGGAGGTCAGCCAGACGCTGAACACCATGCACGATGCCCAGGCGGTGATGTGTAGCGCCGTAGATTGCCGGAATTTTACCGAGGGCGGAGAGGTAAACGGCACGCTGCAAGCAAAAGAAAGCGGCGGGCAAAGTCTGAACTTGAACAATACTGTCCGGCAGAACATGGTCGTGCGCCGCCTAACGCCGATGGAGTGCGAACGGCTGCAAGGTTTCCCGGACCACTGGACCGACATCGGCGAGTGGATAGACGAAAAGGGCAAGAAGCACAAGGACGCGGATAGTCCCCGGTACAAGGCGCTGGGTAACTCCATAGCCCTGCCCTTCTGGGAGTGGATGCTGCAGCGCATGGCGCGGTATCTGCCGGAGGACGCGACGCTGGGGAGTTTGTTCGACGGCATCGCGGGCTTTCCGCTGATTTGGGAACGGATACACGGGAAAGGAACGGCGCGGTGGGCAAGCGAGATCGAGCAGTTTCCCATCGCCGTGACGAAAAAATGGTTTGGGGAGGAATGACATGACAAGAGATGAGATCGTGACCGCGCTGCGGTGCTGTGCAAGCCCGGAAGTGGATTGCAAGGGGAATTGCGCGTTTTTCGGTGCGAGCAGCCCCAACGAAGATTGCAGCCAGAAGAAAAATACCGCTGCCGCCGACCTGATCGAGAACCAGCAGAACCACATCGCCGCGTTGATGAAAGCCAACGACAGCCTGAAAGACGCCATTGCGCGGCGGGATAAGCAGATAGAGGACATGAAGCAGGGTATGGCGCAGCTGACAAAGGCTGTGGCGGTGAAGGAGGAACAGAAATGAGCCTTGAGGTTTGCCCGATGACGCTCAAGGAGGCGAACGCCTTTGTGGAGCAGCACCACCGGCATCATAAGCCAGTGGTGGGACACAAGTTCTCCATCGGCTGCACGGACGGAAAAGAAATCGTGGGCGTTGCCATTGTGGGTAGACCGGTGAGCCGACATCTGGACGACGGATGGACGTTGGAGGTCAACCGGCTATGCACAGACGGCACCCACAACGCCTGCTCTATGCTGTACGCCGCTGCTTGGCGGGCGGCGCGGGCGATGGGCTACAAACGACTTGTGACCTACATACTGGACAGCGAAAGTGGTACAAGCCTGAAAGCCAGCGGGTGGAAATGCGTGGGGCAGGCTGGCGGCTTGCGGTGGACGGGTAAGCGCAGACCGGAGGTTGACCTATACCCGGCACAAATGAAAATCCGGTGGGAGAAGGAGGAACACGATGGATCTGTTGACTAAGTACACTGCGGAGTTGAGAAAAAGAATAATTGACCTGCGTGACGAGTTAAAAACTGCTTACAACAGCATTTCGCAGTTGGACGCTTCCAACAGTAGGCTGATGGCCGCAAACGAGAAACTGGCGGCAGACCGGAAAGCACTTATCGGCGAGCTATGCCAATACTGCGGGAAGTACAAACAAGCACACGAGGGCGCCTGTGAC
>ERZ1034973.42-NODE-42-length-80560-cov-12.402236_pt1 | contig 80560 bp, 67 predicted proteins | sample MGYA00520686_ERZ1034973 | MGnify/ENA primary metagenome ERZ1034973 (study PRJEB33766, sample SAMN09781775) | gut metagenome | biome: gut microbiome | host: Homo sapiens | place: Madagascar | study: EMG produced TPA metagenomics assembly of the PRJNA485056 data set...
GCTGAAGATACTTGGCGGGAAGCTGCCTGGGAAATTAGGAAGTCGCCGGTTTTTTTCCTATTTGGGCTTGTAGCTCAGCTGGTTAGAGCGCACGCCTGATAAGCGTGAGGTCGGTGGTTCGAGTCCACTCAAGCCCACCACGAAAGCACGGAGCATTGCGCTTCGTGTTTTTTTATGCGTTTTTATACAGGGTCTCGGGCCCTCGCTGAGGCGAAGGCGACTGAAGATTATACTGTGAATTTGTTCGCTACATACAAACTTCACTTGTCTTTTTATTCGGAATATTATAAAATACAACAAGGTATGTTTGTTATTTCTTAGGATATCTTAGAATAACGGAGGGACATAATGTACGATATTAAACAGGTGCAGGGGGAGTATAAGACCAAACTGATTTCTGCGGAGTTTGCAGCCAGCCTGGTTAAGAGTAACTACCGCCTTCACTTTGGTGTAGGCACGGGCACCTCGGTATACATGGATCGGGCGCTGGGAGAGCGCCTGAAGAACGACACCCTGCTGCGGGGCGTGGAGATTCAGACGGAAGTGGCGGTGCGAAACGACTATATGGAGACGTTTAAGGCGAAGCAGCCGGTGGAGCGGGTACGCTTCTATTCTTCTCATTTTACGGGAATGGATCGGAGAATGTCGGAGTCCGGAAATACGTGGTATGTGCCGATCATGTTCAATGAAGAGCCGCTGTACTGGTCTTTAGAGGGCAATCAGTTCGACATCTGCTGCATTCAGGTAGCGCCGATGGACAAATACGGCAACTTCAATTTTGGGCCGACCAACGCGGATTTGCACGGAATTATCAAGGCGTCCAAGAAGGTGATTGTGGAAGTCAACGAGAAGATGCCGATTGCTCTGGGGTATGAATCCCACATCAATATTTCGGATGTGAATTACATTATCGAAGGGGACAGCCCGGACATTCCGGAGTCCCTTCCGAAGGATGCGGATCCGGAGGACCGCCGGATTGCGGAATATATTGTCAGTGAAATTCGAAACGGCAGCGTGCTGCAGCTTGGAATCGGCGCGGTTCCCAACAGTATCGGCAAAATGTTGGCCGAGTCGGACATCCGGGACCTGGGCGGACACAGCGAAGTGCTGGTGGATGCTTTTATGAATCTGTACTACGCGGGCAAGCTCACCAACAACAAGACCCGGGACAAGGGTCTCAGCGTGTACACCGCGGCGGTGGGCAGTAAAGCGCTGTATGATTTTATCGATGACAACCCGATTTGTTGCTGCGCGCCGGTGGATTACGTGAACAATGTGCACACCATTTCGGAGATCGACAATTTCATCTCCATCAACAGCTGTATCGGTCTGGACCTGTTCGGCCAGGTTTGTTCGGAGAGCGCGGGGTATCGCCAGGTGAGCGGAACCGGCGGACAGCTGGACTTCGTGCAGGGGGCTTTTGCGTCGAAGAACGGCAAGAGTTTCATGTGCACTCATTCCACGCGGCGGGATTCCAACGGAAAGCTGCATTCTCTGATTCATCCGGTACTTCCGGCGGGATCCATCGTGACGACACCGAGAGCTGCGGTGAACTACGTGGTGACCGAATTCGGTGCGGTGAATCTGAAAGGTAAATCCACCTGGCAGCGGGCGGAGATGCTGATTAGCATTGCTCATCCGGATTTCCGGGAGGACCTGATTCGCGAAGCGGAAAAAATGGGAATTTGGCGAAATACCAGCAAGATTGAGTATCTCTAAGGCTTTCGCAATACCATAAAAACAAATGCGACAAAAACAAGGAGTGAAAAGTATGAAGTATGACGTAATCATCGTAGGTGCCGGTCCGGGAGGAATTTTCTCAGCCTATGAGCTGACAAAAAAGAATCCGGAACTGAAGGTGGGGGTTTTCGAAGAGGGAAATCCTTTGGAGAAGAGAAAATGTCCCATTGACGGAAAGAATGTAACAGCCTGCATCAACTGCCCGACTTGTGCCATCATGAACGGCTTCGGCGGTGCCGGCGCGTTCTCTGACGGGAAGTACAACATCACCAACGATTTCGGCGGGACGCTGTACGAATATATCGGCCGGGAGAAGGCGCTGGAACTGATGAATTACGTGGACGAAATCAACTGCGCCAAGGGCGGCGGCGATACGAAAAAGTACTCCACCGTGGGGTCCAAATTCAAGAAGATCTGCATGCAGAACAAGCTTACATTGCTGAACGCATCCGTTCGCCATCTGGGAACGGACGTGAATTATATCGTTCTGGAAAATATTTATAAAGAACTGCAGGACAAGGTGGACTTCCGCTTCCGCGCACCGGTGGAAACGGTGGAGGCGCTGGAAGACGGGACCTACCGAGTGATCGGTCGAGACGGCAGCACGGCGGAGTGCGACAAGTGCATCATCTCCGTGGGCCGCAGCGGCAGCAAGTGGATGGAGAAGCTGTGCCGGGATCTGGAAATTCCAACCAGCTCCAACCGGGTAGACCTGGGTGTCCGGGTAGAACTGCCGGCGGTAATCTTTGAGGATTTGACGGATCAGCTGTACGAGAGCAAAATCGTGTACCGCACCAAGAAGTTCGAAGACAACGTGCGCACCTTCTGTATGAATCCACAGGGTTTTGTGGTGAACGAAAACACCAACGGAATCGTGACGGTGAACGGTCACAGCTTCGACGGAGCGGATAAGAAGACGGAGAACACCAACTTTGCCCTGCTGGTGTCCAAGCATTTCTCCGAACCTTTTAAAGACAGCAATGGGTACGGTGAAAGCATCGCCAGACTGTCCAACATGCTGGGGGGCGGCGTAATCGTGCAGCGTTTCGGCGATTTGGAGCGAGGCCGCCGGAGCACGGAAAAAAGAATGAAGCGCAATACGGTAATCCCGACATTGCAGGCGACACCGGGAGATCTGAGCTTGGTGCTGCCGAAGCGAATCCTGGACGGAATTATTGAGATGATTTACGCCCTGGATAAGATTGCTCCGGGAACCGCGAACGACGACACGCTGCTCTACGGCGTGGAAGTGAAATTCTACAACATGGAAGTGCAGCTGGATGAGCATCTGGAAACGAAGTATCCGGGGCTGTACGTTATCGGGGACGGAAGCGGCGTAACCCATTCCCTGTCCCATGCATCCGCCAGCGGTGTATTCGTTGCCAGAGATATTCTGGGAATGAACGAATAAGTGACGGCGGGAGAAAGAATATGACGGAAATGTGCACGTCTGTGTTGACGGAGTGCTACAGTATCCACATACAACGACTAAGGAGTCTTTACCGAATCTACATATAAGCTTGCTATTATATGGGTGTCAGGAAAAGCAAACAAAACGACAGCAAAACATTTTCCTTAATTGTTCTTTCTTAATTAATAATTTCGTAGTGAAGAAACAGGTATATGGCCTCCAACATATACCTGTTTTTCTTTTTTGATTTTCCTTTATATATATATACAAAATCCGAAAAAGAAAAATGTAATAGATAAAAAAATAACTTATTCCGCAAGGGGTTTCGGCATATTGACGGCGGATTTTGTGAATGATAATATAGGAAAAGAGTTTAATGTACGAATGGAGGTACAAAAGTGGAAGGAAAAAAAACACCCCTTTATGACACCCATGTGAAGTACGGTGGAAGCATCGTGGACTTCGGTGGTTTTCTGTTGCCGGTTCAGTACGAAGCCGGTATCAAGAAGGAACATATGGCAGTTCGGACGGAGTGCGGCCTGTTTGACGTTTCCCATATGGGAGAGATTCTGGTTCAGGGCGAGAAGGCTCTGGAGTTCTTGAATCACGTGCTGACGAACGACTACACGGATCTGAAGGACGGTTGTGCGAGATACAGCCCAATGTGCAATGAGAACGGTGGTACCGTAGACGATCTGATCGTTTACAAGAAGGCGGACAACGATTATTTCGTCGTTGTAAACGCGGCAAATACCGAGAAGGATTTCCAGTGGATGGTGGATCACAAGATTGACGGCGTGGAACTGTCCAACGCATCGGCAGAGTGGGGCCAGCTGGCACTGCAGGGTCCGAACTCCGAGAAGGTTCTGGCAAAGGTTGCGAAGCCGGAAGCAATCCCGGCAGGATATTACACCTGCGTATTCGATACCGAAATGCAGGGAATTCCATGCATGATTTCCCGTACCGGATACACCGGCGAAGACGGTTTCGAAATCTACATGCCGGCAGACAGAGCGGTGGACGCTTGGGAACTGCTGATGGGTGCGGGTCAGGAATATGGAATTCTTCCATGCGGCCTGGGTGCAAGAGATACCCTGAGAATGGAAGCAGCAATGCCTCTGTACGGACACGAGATGAACGATGAGATTTCCCCGAAGGTTGCCGGCCTGGGATTTGCCGTAAAGATGGACAAGCCGGAATTCATCGGTAAGGAAGCCATCGAGGCAGCAACTCCGCTGAAGCAGCGAAGAGTGGGCCTGAAGGTTACCGGAAGAGGAATTCTGAGAGAGGAATGCGATGTATACAGAGACGGAAAGAAAGTGGGCGTAACCACATCTGGAACATTCCTGCCATACCTCAAGGGATCCTATGCAATGGCAATCGTAGAAGCAGCGGACAGAGAAATCGGTGCGGCTTGCCAGGTAGAGGTTCGCGGAAGAATGATTGACGCGGAAATGGTGAAACTGCCATTCTACAAGAGAGAGAAATAGAACACGATAATTATTTTTACTGTAAAACAGGAGGAACATATAATGGCTAATACTAACGAACTGAAGTATTCGAAATCTCACGAGTGGGTACGTTACGAAGGAGACGAGGCGTACATCGGAATCACCGACTTTGCACAGAGCAGCATGGGCGACCTGGTATTCGTAAATCTGCCGGAAGTAGACGATGAGATCGAAGTAGGCGAAGCGCTGGGCGACATCGAGTCCGTAAAGGCCGTAGAAGACGTACTTTCCCCGGTTTCCGCAACCGTTCTGGAAGTAAACGAGGAGCTGCTGGATGCACCGGAAGCAATTAACGAGCATCCGTATGACGCATGGTTCGTTCGCGTTGGAAACATCACAGAGACCGAAGAGCTGCTGGATGAGGAAGCGTACGATAAGTTTGTTGAAGAAGAAGCGTAAAAAAAGCTTATAAAAGAGAGGACCAAAAAGAAATGGGGACTTTTATTCCGAATACAAAAGAGGAACAGCTGAAAATGCTGAACGAAATCGGCTATGCGGATTTCGACGACCTCTTTAAGGACATCCCGGCGGAAGCACGAGTTCAGGGTGAGCTGAACCTGCCAAAGGGAAAGTCGGAAATCGAAGTAAGCCAGATCATGGAAGAGCTGGCATCGGACAACGTTGTCTTTGATTCGATTTTCCGGGGCGCAGGCGCATACAATCACTACGTACCTGCAGCAGTAGATGCGATTGCCAACAAGGAAGAATTCCTGACTGCTTACACGCCGTATCAGGCAGAAATCAGCCAGGGTATCCTGCAGTCCATCTTTGAATATCAGACCATGATGTGCCAGCTGACCGACATGGACATTGCCAACGCATCCATGTACGACGGCGCTTCCGCAGCGGCAGAAGCATGCGCAATGACACAGGATCGGAAGCATTCCACAATCTATGTATCCGATACCGTAGACAAGAGAATCCTCAGCGTAATCAAGACGTACGCATTCGGTAAGGATTCCGTGGTAAAAACAATTCCGGCAGCAGCCGGCGCGACCGATCTGGCAGCATTGAAGGAAACGCTGGAGGCAGACGATAAAGCCGCTTGCTTCCTGATGCAGTATCCGAACTTCAACGGAATCATCGAAGACGGCGATGCAATCGCAGAAATCGTTCACGGTGCCGGCACACAGCTGATCATGAGCGTGAACCCGATTGCCCTGGGCGTTCTGAAAACACCGGGCGAAATCGGTGCGGATATCGTTGTGGCAGAGGGACAGCCTCTGGGACTGGGACTGGCTTACGGCGGTCCATACCTTGGAATTCTTGCAACCACCGAGAAAAACATGCGTAAGATTGTAGGTCGTCTCGTTGGTGAAACAAAGGATTCTCAGGGCGAAAGAGGATTCGTTCTGACACTTCAGGCAAGAGAGCAGCACATCCGGAGAGAGAAAGCAGCCAGCAACATCTGCTCCAACGAGGCTCTTTGCGCACTGAAGGCGTCCATCTATCTGGCAACCATCGGTCCGAAGGGACTGAAGCAGGTAGCCACCCTGTGCACTTCGAAGGCACACTATCTGGCAGAGAAATTCGAGGAAATCGGCATGAAGAGAGCATATGAGGGTGAATTCTTCCATGAATTCGTAACCACCTGCCCGAACGCCGATCAGCTGCTGGACGCACTGGAAGACAACGGCATCCTGGGCGGACTGAAGCTCAGCGATACCGAGATCCTGTGGTGCTGCACCGAGCTGAACTCGAAGGAAGATATGGATGATGTAGTAGAAATCGCTAAGGAGGTGTTCAGCGCATGAAACTGATTTTTGAAAGAAGCATGCCGGGCCGTGGCCAGGACATCTTTCCGGAATGCGATGTAGAAATTAAACTGCCACAGGCAGCACTGAGAGAGAAAGAAGCAGCGCTGCCGGAAATTTCCGAGAATGAAATGGGCAGACATTACACCGAACTGGCAAAAGCATCCCGCGGTGTAAATGACGGATTCTATCCGCTGGGTTCCTGCACCATGAAGCACAACCCGAGAATCAACGAGAAGATGGCCGCACTGCCTGGATTTACCAACATCCATCCGCTGCAGCCGGAGTGGTCCGTATACGGTGCGTGCAAGGCTATGGAAATGCTGGAACACGATCTGGGCGAAATCACCGGAATGGACCGCATCACTCTGCAGCCGGCTGCCGGCGCACAGGGTGAATTCACCGGACTTCTCCTGATCAAGTCCTATCACGAATCCAGAGGCGAGGATCAGCGTAAGGAAATCATCATTCCGGACTCCGCTCACGGAACCAACCCAGCCAGCGCTGCAATGGCCGGCTTCAAGGTTGTTGTCATCAAGTCCAACGAAAAGGGAATGATTGACCTGGACGATCTGAAGGCACATCTCAGCGAGAAGACTGCCGGATTGATGCTGACCAACCCGAATACGGTAGGTATTTTCGACGACAATATTATGGAAATCACCAGAATGGTACACGAGGCCGGCGGTCTGTGCTACTACGACGGTGCGAACCTGAACGCGGTAATCGGTCTGGTTCGTCCGGGAGACATTGGTTTTGACTGCATTCACCTGAATCTGCACAAGACCTTCTCCACCCCGCACGGCGGTGGCGGCCCGGGTGCAGGTCCGGTAGGCTGCAAGGACTTCCTGGCAGAGTTCATGCCGGGAACCTATTCCAAGGATGACGGCTTCGTTCGTGCAGAGAAGAGCCTGGGAGATATGACCGGATTCCACGGCAACTTCCTGGTTTGCATGAAGGCGCTGACATACCTGCTCACCATCGGTGCGGAAGGCGTTCCGGAACTGGCAAAGAATGCGGTTCTCAATGCCAACTACATGATGGAGAAGCTGAAGGATTACTATCCAATGGCATATGACCACACTTGCATGCACGAGTTCGTTATGAGCCTGGAGAAATTCCACAAGGAAAGCCACGTATCCGCACTGGACGTAGCAAAGGCACTCCTGGATTACGGAATCCATCCGCCAACGATGTACTTCCCGCTGATTGTGGACGAAGCACTCATGGTAGAGCCGACGGAAACCGAGGCAAAGGAAGTGCTGGATGAAGCCATCGAGGCATTTATCGCAATTCATAAGCAGATGATGGAGTCACCGGAAAGCGTAATGGCTTGCCCGGTAACCACACCGGTTCGTCGTCTGGACGAAGTGAGTGCGGCAAGACATCCGATTCTAAAGTACACAGCTGAATAAAATGCATTGCAGTAAAGGCGCGGGCCGCAAGGTTCGCGCCTTTATCCACAGGAGAATCATGACAAAATTAAAATACATACTCACAGACTGCACCGACCCGGCAAAAAACTTGGCCGTGGAAGAATATTTGACATTCCGGGCAGACCCGGACGAGGTAACCATGTATCTGTGGCAGAATGCCAATACGGTGGTAATCGGAAGAAACCAGAACCCATGGAAGGAATGCCGCCTGGAAGAGATGGCGGAAGGCGGATGCACTTTAGCCAGACGAGTTTCCGGTGGCGGTGCGGTATACCACGACCTGGGAAATCTTAATTTTACATTTATCGCACAGGAAGGCTTGTACGACGTGGCAAAGCAGACGGAAGTCATCCTTCGGGCGGTACAGATTCTGGGAATTCACGCGGAGAAAAACGGTCGAAACGACCTTACCATTGACGGGAAAAAATTCTCCGGTCATGCATATTTCAAACGGGGAAAGTATTGCTATCATCACGGAACCATCATGATGGACGTAAACCGGGATGTGCTTTCCCGCTATCTGAACGTTTCCACGGCGAAGCTGAAGTCCAAAGGCGTGGACTCGGTACGTTCCAGGGTAACGAACCTGACGGAGTTTCGTCCGGAGCTGACCCTGAAGGAAGTGGAGGATGCATTGATTCAGGCGTTCGGTGAGGTATATCAGGGGGCACCGGTGGAAGAGCCGCTGCCATCCATTGAGGATCCGGATGTTCGAGCCTTGTACAATCGCTATCGCTCGGACGAGTGGCGCCTGGGCCGCTGCATTCCGTTCGATGTGGAAATCGACGATCGGTTGGATTTCGGAAGCGTGACCATTCAGCTGCACGTAGTGGGAGGCGTGATTCAGGAGGCGAAAATCTATTCGGACTCTCTGGAAACCGACGTTTTCCCGGAAATCGAGGAACTGCTGAAGGGTGCAGCATACAAAAAAGCAAACTTGAGCGGATTGGACTTGAATCAGTTTGAGACAAAGGAAGAGCAGGCAATTGCAGCAAAGGTGATTGAGCAGATTACTCTGCAGATGGAGTAAAGCAGGAGGTAGGATTATGAGCGAATTTCAGTATGATCTGGTGATTATCGGAGCCGGACCGGGCGGATACGAGGCAGCGTATGAAGCGGCAGATTTCGGCATGAAGGTAGCGCTGGTGGAAAAGGATCTGGTAGGCGGAACCTGCCTGAACCGGGGCTGCGTGCCAACCAAAACAATGATGCATTCTTCCGATGCGTATCGGATTGCCACTCAGTCTGCAAATATCGGCGTTTCCGCCGAGGGCGTAAAAGCAGATTTGAACCGCATCATCGACCGGAAGTGCGAGGTTTCCGAGACGTTGAGAGACGGGATCATGTTCTTGCTGAAGAAAAAGAAGGTGGATTTCGTAGCGGGAACCGCAAAGGTTACGGACGGACACACCGTTGAAATCAGCGGAAACGATGAGGTATCGGAACTGACTGCGGCCAACATCATGATTGCCACGGGTTCGGAACCGGCAACTCCGCCGATTCCGGGTGCGGACCTTCCGGGCGTACTGGACAGCACCGGATTGCTGGAGCTTCGGGGCGAAATCATGAAGGATTTCGTAATCATCGGCGGCGGCGTGATCGGTATCGAGTTTGCAACTATCTACAGCGACCTGGGAACGAATGTTACCGTTGTGGAGGCCATGGATCGCCTCCTTCCAAACATGGACAAGGAGCTGGGCCGCAGCTTGAAGATGAACTTCAAGAACAGAGGCATCGATACGCATACCAACGCAATGGTAGAGAAGATCGAAGAACGCAACGGCCGCCTGGTATGCTTTTACAAGGAGAAGGACAAAGTTCAGGAAGTGGAAGCCGACCACATCCTGGTTTGCACCGGAAGACGTCCGGTGACCAAGGGTGTCTTCAGTGAAGAGTTGGAGGAGAAGCTGCTGGGCGCAAGAGGTTTCCTGCAGGTCGACGATTGCTATCGCACGGAGATTCCGTCCATCTACGGAATCGGGGATGCTATCGGCGGAACCATGCTGGCCCACACCGCAACGGCAGAGGGCCGAAATGCGGTGGCAATCATGAATGGCAAAGAGCCGGAAATCAATATGAACGTGGTTGCAGGATGCATCTACACATCTCCTGAAATCGCTTCCGTTGGACTGACTCAGGACGAAGCGAAGGAAGCGGGAATCGATGTAATTACCAAGAAGTTCCCGACTTCTGCCAACGGCAAGACCATCATCGAGGAGTTGGATCGCGGATTCATCAAGCTGGTTGCCAGCAAGGAAGATCACACGCTGCTGGGTGCACAGCTGATGTGCGGCAGAGCCACCGATATCATCGGAGAGCTGGCAGTAGCAACTGCCAATGGATTGACCATTGAAGAAGTGGCAAACACCATTCACCCTCACCCGACTTTTGTGGAAGCGGTTTGTGAAGCAGCAAGAGCGTAACGAATAGTGGAAAGGCAGCGGTTTCGGCCGTTGCCTTTTTTGTGCTTATTCAAAAATCCGGAAGAATGTGATATAATAACTATAGCTCATATATTATCCATAAATGGCAAAAATGAGCGATTATAGACAATATATTAGCTGTAGAAAGAAGGCGAAAATGAGTGCATTGGTATGGGAAACGGCAGAAGAATTGAATCAGAAACTGGCGGACAGAGTACGGAATATTCGTCGGAGGCGATCTATTTCACAGCAGAAACTGGCGAACATAAGCGGTGTCAGCTACGGCTCCATTAAGCGGTTTGAGCAGACGGGACAGATTTCACTGTTATCATTGACTCGAATTGCGATGGCATTGGACATTGCCGGCGAATTGCGAAATCTTTTTACCGAGGTTCCCTATCAAGATATTCAGGAGGTCATAAATGAAAACAAATGATACGCTCAATGTGTTTTATGACAATCGGCATGTGGGAACGCTGGCAATGACAAATTCGCATAAGGTTGCATTCCAGTATAGTGAAGAGTGGTTAAGAAATGGCTTTTCGATTAGCCCATTTTCCCTTCCTCAGGAAAAGAAGGTTTTCGTACCATCGGAAAGTTGTTTTGATGGACTGTTCGGCGTTTTTGCAGATAGCTTGCCGGATAATTGGGGCAGGCTGCTGTTAAGTCGATTATTGAAGGAACGAAATATTTCAATGGATTTAATTACGGTGTTGGATCGGTTGGCCATCGTGGGATCTTCCGGAATGGGAGCATTGGAGTATCGACCGGAAATGAGCATTGCCCCGAAAACGGATGAGGATAATTTGGACGAATTGGCGGAGCAGTGTCGGAGCATTCTGAACACGGAATACTCCGACAAATTGGATGAATTATTCTATCTTGGTGGATCTAGCGGTGGTGCTCGCCCCAAAATATTAACGGAAATTGACGGAACGGATTGGATTATAAAATTTCCCGCACATGTAGATTCGAAAGATGCCGGAAAAATGGAGTATGATTATTCCGTCTGTGCGAAGGCGTGCGGAATCCTTATGCCGGAGACAAAACTGTTTTTATCAAAAAATTGCAAAGGATATTTTGGAGTAACAAGGTTTGATCGGTTCGATGAAGACGGTAAAAAGAAGAAACGGCACATGCTGACGGCCGCGGCACTTCTGGAGTTGGACTATACACAACCGAGTTTGGATTACAACAGCTTGATGAAGCTTACGAAGATACTGACAGGAAACAACACGTCGGATATGGAAGGGATGTTTCGAATTATGTGCTTCAATGTTTTTGCGCACAACAGAGATGACCACTCGAAGAATTTCTCATTTCTGTATGATGAGGAGGAGAATCAGTGGCATCTCAGTCCGGCATATGATTTGACCTATAGCAGCACCTATTACGGCGAGCATACCACAACGGTGGATGGAAACGGAAAAAATCCGGGGGAAAAGGAGCTTCTGTCTGTCGGCCGAAAGGCGGGGATGAAAGAAGCGGATTGTATGAAGATAATCCATCTGATTCGAGGTTGTGTGAATGAAATGCTGGAAGAATATATTGCAAAGTAAAAAGAAGCGGACTCACCGCTTCCTTTTACTTTGTATTGGTAATAATAGGTATTGATAGCTTTGGGGTAGGGCACACACCCCCCATGGGGATGCATGCCGAATAATATTGAAGAACAACTATGTGTTATTTGAGCATCTCGTAGGATGTTACATCGAAAGCACCCATGGATGCGAGTACGAGGATCATCAGCACAATCTGTGCACCGGAACCAGCTGAGACCGCGTCCATTGCAACAGTGAATACGATTCCGAGAGCTGCGCTAACTACCAGAATAATCATACCAATTACATTGTACATATTTCTCATAATGATACCTCCTATATTGTATGGTGTATTTAGTTATCACTGCCGAATTCCTTCGACACCTATAATATACCACCGGGCAATCGATTTGTTAAACTAAACTATTTAATAAAACCATTTAAAAATATTAATCAATCAACCTATAGAAAATACAAATGTTAAACCAGCTTAACTGCGAAAGATATCTATTTCTTCTGTTGAAAAACGGGTGTTACACTAGAGACAAAGAGGTATTGATACGACTACGCATATGGAAAGAGTATTTTTGATACAGGAGGAAATAAGAATGGCAGATTATCATCAGATGTGGAAAGATCTCGGAATGGACGTGGACAACCACGATGTCCTGTGCAACGTGCTTCCGGGTGCAATCGGCGACGTATTCCTGTCCCAGGAAAACAGACCGGAGAAGATGGACTACTTTGATTTCGTACTGGCAGAGGTTCACGGCGTTCGTCCGGCAGAGCTGGTAGATTTCAAAGAAAAAGGCGGAAAGGTATTCGGCACCTTCTGCGCATACGTTCCGGACGAAGTGATTTTCGCTGCAGGCGGAATTGCAACCGGTCTCTGTGCCGGCTCTCAGTTCTGGGTTCCGGGCGGTGAGAAATATCTGCCGGCCAACACCTGCCCGCTGATCAAGGCGATGCTGGGTGCACGGTTCGACAGAACATGTCCGTTCTATCGTCTGGCAGATGTATATATCGGTGAGACCACTTGCGACGGCAAAAAGAAAGCATATGAAATCCTGGGAACCGACGTTCCGATTCATGTAATGGATCTTCCGCAGATGAAGAGAGATAAGGACGTGAAGAAATGGGCTGAGGAAATCCGGGAACTGAAAGCACTGGTAGAGAAGGAAACCGGAAACGAAGTTACTCCGGAGAACCTGGCAGAGAACATCAAGAAAATCAATGCCAAGAGATCCGCTCTTAAGAGACTGTACGATCTGAGAAAAGAAAAGAACATTCCAATCAGCGGAACCGACACCTTGCTGATTTCTCAGATTGCATACTACGACGATCCGGAAAGATTCACCCAGATGGTAAATACCCTGTGCGATGAGCTGGATCAGAGAGTGAAGGACGGCGTCAGCGTATTCCCGGCAGGCACCAAGAGAATTCTGGTCACCGGAACACCGATGGCAATTCCGAACTGGAAGATGCACAACTTAATTGAAACCTCCGGCGCTGCCGTTGTCTGCGAAGAGACCTGCACCGGAACCCGCTACTTCGAGAACAATGTAGACGAAAGCGGCAAGACTGTAGACGAGATGATCGACAAGATTGCCGAGAGATACATGGGCATCAACTGCGCATGCTTCACACCGAATACCGGAAGATTCGACGACGTAGTTCGCCTGGCAAAGGAATACGACGTGGACGGCGTCATCGACGTCACCCTGAAGTTCTGCCAGACCTACGACATCGAAGGTGCGACCCTGGAAAAGAGACTGCAGGAGGAGAACATTCCGGTACTGCGCATCGAAACCGACTACACCGATGCAGACGCACAGCAGCTGAAGACCAGAATCGAAGCGTTCTGCGAAGTCATCGGCGAATAACCTATCCCCCATCCTTACACAGGAACACGGACTGCGTCCCCTTCTGGAGGACGCAGTCTCTGTATGTTAGAATAAAACCATGAAACACTACTATATACTATTCAACACCCATACAGACGGGCTGGCCATGTATCAGGCGATAAAAGGAGCCGGCATGTATGCCCAGATCAGTCCGACTCCTCGGGAGCTGTCGGTATGCTGCGGCATTTCTCTATTAATCCATCAAGAGGATGTCGATGCCATCCGAAAGCTGGCAGAGGAACAGGAGCTGGAATACATCGGAATCGAAGGCTTGGATAACGAATTCAACAACCGGCGCCATCGGTATGGTTAGACGAAAAGAAATTTATTTTTAGGCGAGGAAACTATGAACTACATTGGAATCGACATTGGCTCCACGGCGTCAAAAATCTGCATTCTCCGGGAGAATGGGGAACCGGAATTCAAGGTGATGCCCACCGGCTGGAACAGCAAGATTACGTCCGGAATTATTCTGGACGGGCTGACGGAAGAGCTGGGAAGCGTGGAGGATTGCCGGATTGTTGCCACCGGGTACGGGCGGATTTCCGTGGACTACGCGGATAAGGTGATTACGGAGATTTCGTGCCACGGCCGGGGCGGATACGAGATGATTGGGCGGGACTGCTCCATCGTGGACATCGGCGGGCAGGACACCAAATTCATCAACGTGAAGCGTGGCCGGGCGGTGGATTTTCTGATGAACGACAAGTGCGCGGCCGGAACCGGGAAGTTCATCGAGGTGATGGCCAACCGGCTGGGAGTGACTATCGGGGAGCTGTTCGATCTGGCGGCGAAGGGAAAGCCACTGCCGCTAAGTTCTATCTGCACGGTTTTTGCGGAATCCGAAGTCATCAGCTACATGGGCGAGGGCAAGGAGAAAGATGAAATCGCAGCGGGGGTAATCAATTCCGTGGCGGTAAAAGTAGTTGCGCTGATGCAGAGGAAGGAGCTGATGGATACGGTCATCGTTACCGGCGGCCTCAGCGACAATCCGTTCTTCGCAAAACTTCTGTCGGAAAAACTTCACCGGGAAGTTCTGCCCATGGAGAACGGTCGGTACGCCGGCGCCTACGGCGCAGCGATTCTGGCTCGAGAGAAATTAGGACGCTAGCAGGCAACTTTTCAACTTGCAAAAATTTGTGGTTATTGATATAATTAATCAAGATTTTTTGTAAAATAATAAAAGGAGAGAAGAAAACATGAATATCGTATGCCTGGATATGGAAGGAGTTCTGGTACCGGAAATCTGGATTGCGTTTGCGGAAGAGGCGGGAATCCCGGAATTGAAGAGAACCACAAGAGATGAGCCGGATTACGACAAGCTGATGAATTACCGGCTGGACATTCTGAGAGAGCACGGCCTGGGACTGAAGGACGTGCAGGCAACCATCGGAAAAATCGATCCGCTGCCGGGTGCCAAAGAATTCTTGGATGAGCTGCGTTCCATTACACAGGTAATCATTCTCAGCGATACCTTCCTGCAGTTTGCACAGCCGTTGATGAAGAAACTGGGATATCCAACCCTGTTCTGCAACGAGCTGGTGATTGGGGAAAACGGAATGATTGATGATTTCCGGATGCGTTGCGAGAAATCCAAGCTGACGACGGTGCGAGGCCTGCAGTCTATCGGTTTCGAGACCATCGCGGCGGGCGACAGCTTCAACGACCTGGGAATGATTCAGGCCAGCAAGGCAGGATTCCTGTTCAAGAGTCCGGAATCCATTCAGGCGGAGTATCCGGACGTTCCGGCGTACGAAGAGTTCGACGAACTGCTGGATGCCATCAAGAAGGCACTGTAGACTTTTCTTTTACACACGAGAATAAATGGAACCCCGGCGGGAATGAGCGTTTCAGTCCCGCCGGGGCTTTCTTTTGCAGCCGGACCGGGTCTCCCGGGCCGGCTGCTGCTGATTTGCCGGGCGGCGGTTCGCGCCTGAAAACCAAAATCAATGGGTTTGCGGGGAGTCGAGCGCGAACCGCGCCGGAAGGAAACTACGATATAGGAAATACAAATAGGGAAAGATATTGCGAAAAAAGACTAAATTGTTATAATCATCTAAACAAGACATATCACTTAGGAAGTAGGTGACAAACATGACCAACACGAAGAAAATCAAATTCACAACACTGGTGCTGTCTGTTTGCATGCTGGCAGCATTATGGCTCATGGACAGCAAGTATGGGGAAGGGATTCTCTTCCGCGGAACGGAACCGTTCCGATTCGGTACAACCCCGTCGTACACGTTTCATTCAATTGTCGAAAAGCTGTTAGTTCTAACCGTGTTCAGTTGCGGGGTGCTCTTGCTTTCGTTTCTGACCAAAAAGAAAGACGGGGTATTCGGTAATGACCGGCGAATGCTGCAATTGGTGGCGATTCTGGATCTGTTCCTGGTAATTGTACTGGTCTATGCCGGGGTTCGAAGCGCAGGAGGAATCTACAACGTGAATGATGCCGGAAAGGCAGAATACCTGACAAGCTATTGGATGGCAGTGGCTCCGTGTGGAATTGCCGCAGCGGTGCAGGTGCTGCTGAATGTGTGTGGGTTGCGTTCAGTAGAGAAGTGAAGAACTTCTAATTGAGCTGTTTTCGGGAAATCGGTGAAAAATGATGCAGGACCGTTGAAAAAAGAGGATCCTGCATCATTTTATTCGCGGCCGCTGGGTAGATTAAAGGGATGATGTCCAGGGTAATGGTAGGCTGTGATGTAGGAAAGCAGAAAACAGATGCTTAGGCATCACTTTTTTTTGCAAATCGAAAGTAAAGTAGAAGAAGAACAACGTCAAAATGATTGGAGTTGATGTATGAGATGCAAAATCGGGTGCTCGTGCATCAACTCTGGAAATTAAGTTGATGCACGGGATAGAAAAATAAAGGATCCTGCATCACTTTAACTAAGAGAGAGCGGTATCCAAAGTAAACGCCAACTCTGCATTGTTTCTTCGAGGCAGTTCAACTAAGATTGGTCCTAATAACTATCTCACCAATATTCCTGAAGGGGGACTCCTAATGATGCTTGGCATTCTAAGTCTAATAAAACTTGTTGACAACGGGGGGTACTATACAATATAAGTAGCATGTTAACACGTTTACGTTTGAGGATGGTGAAGAAAATTAACACGATTGATTCCGTACACCCACCTGTGTGACTATCGCAGGTGGGGTTACTATTCTAGATTACGAGCAAGCATTTCCTTTAGCGTTCTAATTGTGTCTTATTGGATGGGGTGGATGCTGCTTTTATATTCTTTTAAAGTTTTTAAATCGCAATTTCCGCACATAAAAAACATGTTGTTTCCCTGTATCCAGAACAGGGAGTAGCCGTTCCCCTTTTTTGAAACAATGGTTTTGACTCCATCAAGTTTTTCAAATCTCATATAATCATTTTCGCAATCGAGTCCGAAAGATGTGCTTTCGGAAATTTTCGACTGGTCGTAATTGAACCCAATTTCTGGATTTTTCTCATTAGTATAGTCAAAAATGTACGTTTCTTCGTCGCTGTAAAGTTCCTTTGCGCGGTAGCCTGTAGGGGTATCACCCCGTTGATAGGTGAAAGGTTTAGTTATGGTTCCGGGAGCTTTTTCAAAAGTAATGTTCCATTCATGCTTGCGTTTTTCGATATTCATGGAATATCCCGGTTTCCTTTCAGCAATTGAAGAAATGATCATTGCCATAAGAAGAATAGAGATGAGTGCAGCGACTAGAATATAGCGCTTGTGAATTCTTTTCATTCGTTTTGATGAACCGTTAAGATTGCTTTCAGCAATTCCTTTGGCCTTCTTTATTATGCGTCGATGTTTATCGGAATAAATAGGCTTCAAGCATTGTTCTTTCTCTAATTCATATTGGGTTATTTCTGAATCTATGGACTGGATAATTAATTCATGAAAAGTCATCAGAGAACTCCTTCTTGGATATTGGTCATCGATAATTAAATTGTAATATGAAAGCGCATTTTTGTCCAGAATGCTCCGGTGCATTTGTTATGTATATAGAAGCGTGTTACTCACTTTGAATGAAATGAAAGGATTGAAAGGTAGGTATCAAATATGATAAAAATCAAAAAGGCAACCCTTTTATTATCTGTTTGTTTAACGGCAGCATTATGGCTCATGGACAGCAAGTATGGGGATGGAATTCTCTTCCGCGGGACGGAACCGTTCCGATTCGGCACAACTCCATCTTATACTTTTAGTTCAATTGTCGAAAAGCTGTTAGTTCTAACTGCGTTCAGTTGCGGGGTGCTCTTGCTTTCGCTGCTGACCAAAAAGAAAGACGGGGTATTCGGTAATGACCGGCGAATGCTGCAATTGGTGGCGATTCTGGATCTGTTCCTGGTAATTGTACTGGTCTATGCCGGGGTTCGAAGCGCAGGAGGAATCTACAACGTGAATGATGCCGGAAAGGCGGAATACCTGACAAGCTATTGGATGGCAGTGGCGCCGTGCGGAATTGCCGCAGCGGTGCAGGTGCTGTTGAATGTGTGTGGTTTGCGTTCTGCAGAGAAATAACGGAAACATAATAATGACGTCCGGTTTGGGTACCGGGCGTCATTTGAGTTTGTCAATAAGCATCTTGCGAGCACGTTGAATTCGCTTGTATACCGCGCCGTCGGAAATCTGGAGGAACTTTGATATTTCGGAAATATCATGCCCGTATACGGCATACAACTGCAGTGTCGCTCGATATTTTTCGGGAAGTTCGTTCAGTGCGGCCAAGGTCGTATCCAATGTTTCCTGTTCCAGAAGTGCGTTCATGGATTCTTCTGTAATAAGCGGAAGCTTGTAATCGTCAAACTCGGTTTCCGGGTATTTCTTGGCGCGGGCAATCATGTTCAGCGAAAGATTTTTCACGCTTACGGCAACGTATCGTTTCACAGGAAGAGAATCTACCGGTCCGATTTCCAGAATTCGGGAAAAGCACTGTGCAAGGCGAAGAAAAGTCTCGCTGACGGCATCTTCCGCACGCTGGTGATCGTGGAGAACATTATATGCAATGAAATACATTAAATCACGATGCGTACGGTATAGTTTTTCAAACTCAGACTGATCTTCCGGCGAGTCCAGCATCTGAAGGTATAATGCAAGCATGAAGCACCTCATTTTTTTGTAGAATTGAGCTGTGTTTATTAGATAATAACATATCTAAAGAATGATTGCCAATGAAATTGGAATCTAAACACCCCGTCAGCGATTGAAGGCGGGCAGTGGATGTGTTAGAATTTCAGTATCGAAAATCCTGCATGAACGCATTGATAACCAAAGGAGAGGGCGTATGGGAAGCAAGAACAAGAATCGCACAAAAATAATCGGTGCCGCAGCGGCTGCCGGGGCTGCACTGGGATATACCGCCGTTTGCAATCAGCTTTTTGATTTTACGGTGGCGCGAAAGAGCCTGTGGAGTTACGGCGGAAAGAAAAAGAAGGCTAGGAAGGCCAAAGCCGTGCCGCTGGATCGGTACGGGCGGATTCCGGAACAGGACCAAGAGTGGCTGAAGAACCGGGAACAGGACGAATTGGAGATTTGTTCCACCGTGGACGACACCCCGCTGTTCGGGCGCTATCTTCGATGCGAGAATCCTAAGCGGATTGTACTTTGTGCCCACGGATACCGAACCAACTCCCTGAAGGATTTTGCCGGAGTCGCCCGGTGGCTTCACGAGAACAATTGCGACCTGCTGACAATCGATCAGCGGGGCTGCGGCAAAAGCGGCGGGGAATACATCACCTTCGGCGCCAGGGAGAAGTACGATGTGTTGGACTGGCTGGATTTCATCGAGAGCCATAACAGAAAAGGCCTGCCGGTCTATCTGTACGGCGTGTCGATGGGGGCGGCCACCGTGTCCTGCGCTTCCGGTCTGACCCTTCCGCCCAACGTGCGGGGGATGATTGCGGACTGCGGATACACTTCCATGAAGGATATCTGCACCCTTTGCCTAAAAAAATGGTTTCACCTGCCGGCATTTCCGTTCATGCAGAGCTTTGACCGGCGATGCCAGCGGAAAGCGCATTTCGGAATGCAGGAAGCGGATGCGGAACACGCCCTTCGAAAGTGCCGGATTCCAAGTCTGTTCATCCACGGGACCGCAGACAAATTCGTGCCGCCGTCCCATGCCATTCGGAACTATCAGGCTTGCGGTGCGGCGGATAAAGATATCCTGTGGATTGACGGCGCGGAGCATGCGGTATCCTATTACGAGAACCCGGCAGAATACCGGAGTGCACTCAAGGCTTTTTTCGACCGGACGGAGCACCGGAAGCCGAGAGAAACGGAAGTATAGAAAGTATAGAATAATTAGAACGGAGAGAAGGTATGAGTATAGAAATTCGTCCGGCAAAAGCCTCCGATATGGAGTTTTGTGCCGCTTTGTACAAGGAAATATATAACACCGTTTATCAGGGAATCGTGGATTCTCGACTGATTACGTCCATCAACCAGGAGGACACCGTGCAGCGGATGCGGGGAGACTGGCTGCAGCCGGGGGGCGAATTCTGGATTGCCGAGGACGTGTCGGAGGCGGGAGAACGCACCTTCCTGGGGTTCACCAGCGGATTGCCGTCGCCGGAGGTTTTGGGCGCCTTCTGGCTGGAAAAGCTGTTCCTGACGGAAGCGGCTCGGGGCAAAGGTCTGGGCCGGAAACTGATTGAGCACATGGGACGCTGCGCGAAAACCCAGGGATACGGTCAAATGGTAATAGATGTCTTCAAGGGAAACGACAATGCGGAGCAGATGTACCGCCATTTGGGGGCGGAGCTGATCAGCGAGGAGTATCCGGAGGAAATCAACCTGTTCCCGATTAAAGCGAAGCTGCTTTCCTGGGACGATCTGAGCATTTTTGAAGAAGAATAGCCCTTCGCCCATTTCGACCTGAAGGGCTACGAGTAGTTCCAATGACGGAACCATGAGTGATACGATTCTGGCGGGCGAGGACATCGCTAAGAGCCTGGCCCGGCTGCCGAAGGTGGAATAAAAACGACAATCCCGAAAAGTGAACGCCAAAAAAGAGCGGAACGGCCCATTGCCATTCCGCTCTTTCGGGTATTTGATTACTTTGTTGATTCCTTTCGCTCCTTAATATAAGCTTGCAGTACTGCTTCGGAATCAAGACCGGTTTCCTTGAGTGCTACTTCCACCGGAAGGTATCCGGATTCAAACATTTCAAGGATAGTATCTATGCGGCCTTCTTCACGACCTTCCGCACGGCCTTCTTCACGACCTTCCGCACGGCCTTCCTCCAGGCCAAGCTCACGTCCCTCTGCACTTCCTTCTGCGAAAAAAGCTTTGTATTTTTCTTCCAGCAACATATAAATCCTCTCCCATCGTACATTATTTCGGGATTTAACGACTTCGTTCTGAATCCGATCGGTGAGCGGCGTATCCGGATTTTCTCCGCAGAGGTAGCGGAGAAAACCTTGCAGTTCCGGGGACATGCCCGGAATTGTACTCTTGGCATTGATGAACACTTTGACAGCACCGTCATCCAGATGAAGATCCGATGATTCCTGACAGATGTTCTCAAAGGTATATTTCGGAAATCCTTTCCCGAACAAGTCAAAGGTGTTAATGAAAATAATGTAGCTCGTTTTCAGCTCATCGTATCCTGCTCCGGAGCTAATCATATTTAAATCAACGGTACCTTGGTAATAGCGACTTCGTTTCGGCAGATTTCCGGTATTGGAGGTCTGCATTTCGATATTGTATGCAGTGCTGAGATCGTCTTCAAAGTAGACATCCAGGCGAACTCCTTTCTGCTCCAATGCGAGATCGATGGATTTCTGAGTTTCACTGTAAGCCACTTTGCCAACCTTTCGGTCCAGCAGCAGTTCCACCAATTCTTTGCAAATGTCCGGATTGTTCTGCATGATATTGCAGAACAGAAAATCATCGGTAAACGACAATTCCTTGTAGGTTTTGTACTTCCTTCTCGTACTCATCTATTCCTCTTTTCTTTATTATAAATCAAATATAGTTCCTGTCAAATCTTAATGGCAAACACTGAAACTATATTGGGCTCGAAATAACGGTGCGCGCGCGTATGTTTCTGAAATTTCATGGTTCCATCCTATCAGAAATAGTTTTAATCACAATATGTTTAGAACAAAAAGGACTGAAACCACCGATAAAAAACTATACAACCTTGTTTTTAAACTCGAGGAAGCAACCCAACCGGAAATCGCAAGAAAAGTAAAAAATCAAAAAAGAGAATCAGACGCATCCGATTCTCTTAGGTGTGTTCCGCATAATCGGAGATACACCGCAATTCACATCATTTGGTTAAATGTATAATAGCACCAGCTTTAAGTCGCAGCCAAAACCCATCACCACATATGTCTCGCAAAGGTGCGCGCCTTGGTCTCAATCCCCGGCACATTCTGGATGGCACCGGGGTCGTTGGCGGTTTCCACGATGGCAAATCGTCCCGGCAGGATGAAGTTCTTGTTGAAGCAGAAGGCCCCCAGAATCTGCTCCGATACGATATCGCCGCCGCTGTAGCCGGAAACCACCAGACTGTAGATTCTTTTTTTACTAAAATCATGGGTTCGGAACAGTGCAGTGAGCCGGTTGACCATAGCGGTGAGGTTGGCGCTCAGGGCATCGTTGTAATTCGGTGAAATCAGCATGACCGTATCGCTGCGAAGGATGGCGGGAAAAACCTTCTCCGTCATGATTCCGCCGTAAAAGCAATCTTCCTTCTCGCCGAAGTGACGGCAGGTCTCGAAGGTGCAGCCGCGACAATCCTGAATGGAGCCGTTCCGGAGGGACACCTCTTCCACTGTGGTGCCCTCCGGCAGGTTTCGCCGAATCATATCCCATAGAAGAAGTGTGTTGGAGGTTTTTCGGGAACTGGAATGGATAGCGGCAATGTGAAGCGGGGACGCAGACGAGGCGTCATCCGGATGGCGCCACCCGGCATCGGTTAGATCGAAGTCCAGGACCTTTCGCATCAGATTTTCCACCTGAAGGGCGTAGACTTCTTCTACCGACTTTCCCGTGATTTGGCTCAGGACCCGGAAGTTCGCCAGGGTGCCGGTGGCTTCCACCAGGGGTTTTCCGGGAAAGGTGCAGCCCGAACTGTTGGCGGAGAAGGCCATGCGGCGGGCCAATGCTTTGGTGTACAGGTCGCTGGCGCCGTCCACGATAATTCCTCCCACGGAACCGTCCAGGCAGTGGGGATGGAGCCGGAAGGCTTCCAGCAGTCGGTAGTATTCCAGGTTGACGCCGGACTCCGAGAGGCAGATGGCGAAAATCACCTTTTTTCCGGGCATGGGAATATCCTCCAGTTCGGAGACTTTTTCCACCAGGGTAACCCGGATGCCTTCCGCTTCCAATCGGGTCAGGCAGTCTCCCAGCACCTGTTCCATCCGGCCGATTCGTCCCAGCATCTCGCAAATGGGACGAATCACCAGAAGTTCTTTTGGCTTGTTATTATGAATCTCATTATCGGATTTCGCAGAGGTTGTCATAAGCGTTTCGAATCCTTTCGTAAAGCTCTTCCGGAAGGTCCAAATCCTCCCATTCCCAGCCGCCTTTCGTAAGGCGGTTTTTCATTCCCAGAAATGCACCTCGCTCCCGGGTGCCCAGGTACAGGGAGCCGTAATGCCATTCACCTCGGAGTGTGAGAAGGATGGACAGTGCGGCAGAGGAAAGGGCCGGTGCGATGTAGGGTTTGAAACCCAGGTCCCGGACGGCGATGTTGGCCCGAACTGCCTGTTCCGTCAATTTCCGGGAAAGGGCATCGTCGTATCGGTCAATGCTGTTGGCAATCACCAGGTCTTTCCCGTGAGGACCGAAGGCCCGTCCCTCCGTGAGATAGGAGGCGAAACGGCAATCCTTGGAGGCGTAATATTCCGCTCTCTTGTGCATGACCCCAAGGCCGTATCCCTGAATCTGCCATGGCTCCAGCCCGGATTCATCCAGGAACGCTGCGCACAGGTTGTCCACCGGATCACTGACCACGCATACCAGCCCCTGATACCGGGCATGTCGTGCCAGTCCGGCATAGTGGCGGATGATATCCCGGTTGGCATCTAATTGAGCCATGCGCACGTCCGCTTTGGAGCCGGGCTCCACCGGCGGAATCCCTCGGCTGGCGCAGAAAATCAGCACATCTCCGGCAAAGAGTTCGTCTTCCGGCACCACCTCCACGGACGGAAGCGCGGGCCCTTCGAAGGGGTATCCAATCTGATTCATTTCCATTTCCAGCCGTGCGGTGTTTTCTTTCCGAATATCGCAGATGCCGATGGACTCGATTACATCGCTTCCCAGAAGCTTGAGGCCGATGAGCATGGTGGTGCCCACATCCCCCAGCGCCACGATATTCACCCGAGCTTTGGTGCCCGGGATTACCGGACACTTTCGCAGGGAGAGGGTTTCTTTTACCAGATCATGAATATGCATTGTCTATTCCTCCAATTCGCATTCTCGGTACAGGCTCAGGCGCTGCGCCTTCCGGATATCGCTTTCCACGTACTGGGACGGGGAAAGGTGCTCATCGTATTCCAGGTCGGCCCCCAGCACCGGCATCCGCGGATTGCTGATGATGGCTCCCAGCCGCCGGATGGTCAGCTTCTTGCCGAAGGTGGCCTGATACTCCTGCTCCAGCACCTGAAGGATATCCCGGGCGTTCTCCAGGCAGGTCATGGAGTATTTGTAAATGTGCTCCAGATTCTTTCCGCCCACGAAGTTAAAGCTGGTGTACGGCAGGATAAAATTAACGGAGCGTGACGCGGAACCGTCCGGCCGTTCGATGCTGTCCCCGCCGATGAACGGGTAGCAGTCCCGCTCGTTGAGCCACATGGAGATGGTCGGGATGAAGTAGGCTGATTCCACCTCCCGGCCTCGCACGCTCATGGTGTCCCGGGCGTTCCCCGTAAGGAGGCCTACAATGATTTTGTGCACGTCGATATTCTGTGCCCGAAGAATCGGGTCGATGTTGTTCATGCGCTGTCCCTTATGGAGCAAATCATCGATGAGAATCACCGGCCGGTTAAAGGATTTCAGCATCCGTGCCTGATTCTTTAGAGATGGATAATTTTCCGATGCGCCCACGGTAAAGCCGGACAGGTCGTTTCGGAAATACTTCTCTGTGTACAGCGCTTTCGTTACCGTGTTGGGAACGGCCACATCGGACAGCGCTTTTCCGAACGGTACCGCCAGATACGGTCCGCGTTTCTGTGTCGGATCCGGAACGGTGGATACCCCGTTGTCCAGTGCCACCAGATCCACAATCTTGCTGTACACCGCACTGGTATTAAAGGAAATCACCAGTTTTCCCGGGAACATCTGGGTAAAGGTATTCAACAGCCGGTTGTGGGCGTCGTCGATGGCCTTTTGAACTTTTGGAATCTTGTTCAGCGGCGCTTTAATGACCGTCTCTACATCCCGGAAAATGACAATCGGGTCGGTGAGGTCTACCGCATACACAGGATGAGCGGCGGTATCCGAAATATTTACAAAACCCTGTCGGCGCAACGCCTCGATGGTGGCACCGCTGTAACCGCTTGGGTCAATCGGATGGTAGACCGCATAGGCGTAGTCCTTGGCCAGCAGACCGGTGAGCAGTTCCGTCAGAAGAATCTGGTTCAAATTGCTGACGGAGCGGTTGGCGTTCGCGTAGAATGCACCGATAACCGCAATGCCCCCGTGGGCCTGATTTCGAATGGTGGCGGTAATCTTCGGATCCTGAAATTCCGTCAGCAAATCGTGGGTCTCAAATCTTCGTGCCGCCGCAAAAGCAGAAACTTTTCGATTCTTCTGTCCGCTCTCCACGTAGAGGGTCTGGGTGTCTTCGTGGGAGAGGTAGTTCCACAGGGCGTCGAAAGCGTAGCCCCGGCCGCTCAGCTCCTCTCGCATATTGGCGATGGCCGCGTAGTTGTCGTGTTTGTAATCGCTGATCTTCAAATCCTGCGCCTGCAGTACGTGTTTGTACGCCGGCTCTCTGGAATAGAGGTTGTGGTCGTAGATATAGTTCTGCACAATCGGGTCCAGCAGGTTGGAAATATCCCGCCCCATATCGATGTTGTCCCGAATCTTGGTGGAACTGATATCTTCGTAGTACTTCTTCAGCTTCAGGTGGATGACCTCTCCCGTAATCGGATAGGCCTCGCCGGTTTCAGCATCCACATTCTTGGCATCTCGCGCGAAGACGATGTGGTTAAAAGAATGGATGGAGTTTTCGCAGGGCTCCATCCGGTAGCAAGAAGCGTTCTTCACCACATCGGAGCCCATTGCAATGTAGACCTCCTGATTCGGAAACAGGCTGCGCAGTTCCGCCAAATCCTTCGGATTGGCAATGTTGACGGAAATGTCATCCGGGAAAACATAGAGGTTCTCTTCATCGGCGATGGACATGGTGAGAATTTCTTCTCGCAGCATGTGGGGCAGGGTCTTCTTGGACCAGGAGAATTCGTCGATGGCCAGATATACCTGATACCCCATGTTTCGGATGGTGGTGGCAATGGCCTTGTGCCCCAGACTGAACGGGTCGAAGGTTCCCGGGAAGAACGCAATCTTCTTCGTTTCCGGGAAATGGAAGTCGCCCACCTCCGTCTGGTATTCCGATATGAAGCGATAGATGTTCAGCAGTCCGGCAGAGTTATTGTAGAACTGCAAATCCTCCCGTTCCTTGGCGGAAAACGGGATAATGGTTACCAGCCGCTTGAAGCAGCGGGCCGCGAGGTCGTGCTTCTGTTCTGGGGTGAGCTTTTTGCTATGGAAGATTCTTTCGCCGATCATTCGGAAGGCTTCCTGAGAGATTGGCGCACGGTAATAGGCAAAACCCTTCATAAGGAGCCCCAGCAGTCGGGAGGTCCGGGCTTCCATGACGCCGTCCTTTTCTTTGAATTTGTAGATACTGCATTCTTCCAGAATGACGGCAATGGTCTGGAGGGCCGCACAGGCGGAACGCTCCACGCCGTTGTTCAGCATCTTCTCCAGTTCGTCAATCACCTCATCCAGCTCCTTCGGCGGAAGGTACAGGGTGATGACGCCCAGCACCTTCGGCAGGGACCGGCTGAACTGGTAATCCTCAATTTCCAATCCGTTGAAAACTTCAATCATCAGCTCGTTGGCCTGATCCGATGTGAGATCCGGCAGGATTTGGAACAGAACCTGAGCCGCATACCTACGAACCGTGACGGTTTCACTGTTCTTAATCAGGTTGGCCAGGTGAATCGCAATCTGAAGAATGCGGGCCTGTCCCACCTCGGTATGCACCGATTCCAGCATATACCGGACGTTGGCCATCTTTCGGTTCCAGGAAGTGCGGGTTTTCAGATTGTCCAGGAACATGGTGGACAGCTCTTTGTCGGTAAGGGTTTCTCCCGACAGCCCCAGGATATTCCTTCGGCGGATATCCGTGAAGTTGTCCATGGTGTCGCCGAAATAGTGATCCATCACGTCCAAGGTGATCAGGTCCACATCCTGAGAGAAGGAACCCAGCATATTCTTGGAAAAGAAACGGATGGTCTGAATAAAGGAGTCCGGGCACCAGGCCGGATTAATCCGAAGGGCGGTAATCATCAAAACGACAATTCGCGCTTCCGATACATCGTCCGAATCGTAATATTTCTCCAGCACATCGAAATAGAAGTGCCGGCGTGCCGGATTGCAGTTGTTCAGAGCCGCTTCTACGTAGAAGTCCGCACAGGAAGTAATCCATTTCCGATGGTGGTCGGTCACCTTGTAGTCCGGGTTCAGTATTTTTACCAGGAATGTTTCAAACTGATAGATGTTGGTGGAGGTGATGTTGGGCGAAGGGACGTCCTTCGGCAGCTCCTTTTTGTATTCCTCCCGGTAATTCGCCACGATGCGGCCCATGAGCGCCGCCGCCTGTTCCCGAATGTCGCTGGCCTGATGGGCCAGCATTTCGTACAGGAAATTCAGGGTCAGGTTTTTCTGATCCTCGGACATGTAGGTGGAGTACTCGCCCAGAAGAGTGATGTAAGTACGGGTATCCTTCCAGCGCTGGCAGCTGCGGGCGGATTCAATCAGGCTGGCAAACTGTTCCGGGTTGCTAAAGCGGCTCATCACTCGGATGTTGTGGCCGATAGCCCGGAATTTCAGCTCCTGAACCACCTCGTCGTTCCGGAGCAGGGCCGGGCGGAGGCGCAGTGGAATCGGCTTCTGAATGCACTGCTCATCGAAATGGGCCGTGGCCTCTTTCGGAAGATCCACGGAAACGCCGTTTTCAATCATCAGATCTTCGAAATCCTTCAGCTTGGCGTAGACCTTTACGTACCGATGGCGCTTGGCGGCATCCACGTTGTCCAGTTTGTTCAGAATGACATCGAAGGCTTCTTTGAGGGAATAGAAGTGAATGACTTCCTTATCCTTCACTCGGGTGCTCTTTACGCGGAAATCCGCATAGATGAGCAGCAGGGATTCCACGGAAAGGTTTTCCAGTTCCAGATCCCAGGTGGAGTGATTGGCGGCGATGTGCGCAATGGTGGGAAGCGCATTTCGGCTGAGGCAGTAGTTGGTGTAATAATAATGAAGATACGGTACCCGCTGTTCTTCGAATGGGCGGCAGCCGTATTTTCCGATGTCATGCATGGCAGCGGCACCGGAGATGATGCCCAGATCCACCGGCATCCCCACCTGGTGAAGCTGATAAGCCATATACATGGCAACATAATGAACACCGCTGATGTGCCCCAGGGTGTTGTACGGTGTAATATCGATACCGATGCGCATGAATTCGTAGATGTACTTGTTCCGAATCAACTTGTGCATCTTGGTGTATTCCGGATTGAAGTGGCCCGCTGCAATCTGAACATCGCTGAGCAGGCGAAGATCCTTTGTGGGATCGAAAGGAAGGGTTTTCTGCTCGTATATGAATACGCCGCGCATCAGCTGGAGCAGGTTGTTCCGCTGCTGGCGGAAGGCGTCGGCATCCGCCGGTTTTGGAAGATGGGGGAACAGCTGATTCCGAAGGAACATGTAGCAATGCTGCAGCCAGCCGTCCTCCGGTTCCGGACCGTCGGGATGAAGGTGGTTCTTCCACACGGCCAGAATTTCCGGTGTGTGAATTCGTCCGGTTTCATCGCCCCGGTCAATCAGGTCGTAGGCCATGGCTTTGAACAGGTCTCGGGAGCGGTTTACCTGATCCTTGGTCAGACCTTCGCCATGCATATACCCTCGATCCAGATAAGCACCGGTAATCTCGTTGTACAGAATATCTGCATTGTTTTCACTAAATAACATAAAAGCCCTCTCTCTGCTCGATATCATCGAGCGGTGCGGCCTCCTCCCTTCCCCGCGGAGAAGGCGCGTTTTTCTAAATAACCATATAAGTAAGTAAAATTATTTCCGATTTGCCATGGCCAACGCCATGGTGAGCAGTTCACCCGCCGCATCGAATTTGGATTGAATCGGAAGTTCCCGTACCAGATCCTTGGTGATTACCGTAATCACGTTGGTGTCGGTGCCGAATCCGGCTCCCTCCGTCCGCAGGCTGTTGGCGGCAATCATATCCAGTCCTTTTCGTTCTAATTTTCCCCGGGAATTTTCGATGAGGTTCTCCGTTTCCATGGAGAACCCGCAGAGGATCTGGTCTGCCCGGCGAATTCCGGCAACGTCCTTCAGAATATCCTTGGTTCGGGTAAGGGAAATGGACATGTCCTCGTCCTTCTTCTTGACCTTCTGATCGTATGTCACTGCCGGAGTGTAATCCGCAACGGCGGCAGCTTTAAAGACGAAGTCGGCTTTCGGCACCTGTTCCAGAACCGCGTCATGCATCTCCTCGGCGTCGGTAACCGGAATGAATTCTGCGTGTGCCGGCGGCTGAAGGGCAGTAGGACCGGAAATCAAGGTGACTTCCGCGCCGCGGAACGAAGCGGCCCGTGCCAGCGCGTATCCCATCTTTCCGGTGGAGTGGTTGGTGATGTATCGCACCGGGTCGATGGATTCCTGCGTTGGACCGGCGGTAACCAGAACCCGTTTCCCGGCAAAATCCTTGTGGCAGGCCAGGAGGTACAGAATTTCTTCCAGCAGCACCTCCGGTTCCGGCATTTTTCCCGGACCGGAATCGCCGCAGGCCAGGTGGCCGTTGGCCGGATCCATAATGTGGAATCCATATTTCCGGAGAATCGCCATATTATCCTGAGTAATCGGATTTTCATACATGGCAGTGTTCATGGCCGGCGCCACCAGCTTCGGACACTTCGCCGCCAGAAGAACGGTGGTGAGCATATCGTCGGCCAGACCGTGGGCCGCCTTTGCCATGAAGTCGGCGGTGGCCGGAGCCACGCAGATCAAATCTGCAGCTTTCGCCAAAGAGATGTGTTCCACATCGTATTTGAAATTCCGGTCAAAGGTGTCCACCGAAACCCGGTTGTTGGTCAGGGTCTCAAAGGTGAGGGGTGCGATGAACCGAGTGGCGTTCTCGGTCATGATGACGTGCACATCGGCGTGCTGTTTCTTCAAAGCGCTGGCCAGCATGGCACTCTTATATGCTGCGATGCCGCCGGTAATGCCCAGCAGCACGGTTTTTCCCTGTAGCATAGTGAATTTCCTTTCAGTAATCGATTCGGCAGAGGGATGCATCCCGAACTGCCGGAACATGTTGAAAAATAAACCTTTTTTTACAAATATATTATAACCATCGGGGGAGCGGGGTGCAATGATTGATAGGGAATGGACAAATTGACGGGGTGAAAGCGCTTCCTTCACGAAAAATCGAAAGAAAAGGGCAAAAAATCCGAAAAATAGAGCAAAAATCCCTTGCGTACAGGGTTTCATGCTGATATAATTATAAAGCTATTTGGGTAATGGACTAAGCCGTGCCCGGATGGACATTCACAGAAAGAGGAGAGACAACATGAAGGAAGGAATCCATCCTGATTATAAGGAATGTAAAGTTACTTGCGCATGTGGTAATACATTTATGACACTGTCCAACAACTCCGAGATGAGAGTGGACATTTGCTCTGAGTGTCATCCGTTCTTCACCGGTCAGCAGAAGTTTGCAAACCGTGGCGGACGTATCGAAAAGTTCAAGAACAAGTACAACCTTTAGGGAACGAACGAGTAAGGGGGATGCTGTGGGAGAGACTGCAGCATCCCTTTTTCGTATGACTGTATTTTATACGGATGTGGGATGTGATATAATGGCAAAGAGCGTGATTTTCTTGTAACGACAGCAGATGACGCGCCGGAAGACCGGAAGAAATGTTATCGTTTTTTTACATATATAATATAGAGGAAAAAGATTATGTTTGACAAATTGGATTTTACCGTAGACAAGTACGAGGAGCTGGCAAAAAAAGTTTCCGACCCGGATATCATTTCCGACCAGCCGACATGGCAGAAGTACATGAAGGAAATGGGCGAAATGGAGCCGATTGTGAAGGAATACAAGCATTACAAAGATATGAAGCAGGAGCTGGAGGATTCCAAGGAAATCTTCGAGATGGAAGATGATGAGGAACTCCGGGAGATGGCTCGGGAAGAAATCAAGGAACTGGAAGCGGGCATCGAGAAATCCCAGGAGGAGCTGAAGATTCTGCTGCTGCCGAAGGACCCGAACGATGAGAAGAACGTTATCCTGGAAGTTCGTGCCGGCACCGGCGGAGACGAGGCGGCGCTGTTCGGCGGCGACCTGATGAGAATGTACCTGCGCTATGCAGAGAGAAGAAGATGGAAGACGGAAATCATCGACTTGAACGATACCGGAATCGGCGGTGTGAAGGAAGCGGTTATCATGATCAAGGGTAAGGGCGCGTACTCCCGTCTGAAGTTCGAGAGCGGCGTGCACCGGGTACAGCGTGTGCCGGAGACGGAATCCAGCGGACGGATTCACACTTCTGCCGCATCCATCGCGGTGCTGCCGGAAGTAGATGACGTGGAAGTGAAGATTGACCCGAACGACGTCCGGGTGGATGTGTACCGCGCTTCCGGTAACGGCGGACAGTGCGTCAACACCACGGACTCAGCGGTTCGTCTGACCCATATTCCGACCGGACTGGTGGTAACCTGCCAGGATGAAAAATCCCAGATTAAGAATAAGGACAAAGCTTTCAAGGTATTGAAGGCCCGCCTGTACGACCTGATGCTCCAGGAGCAGAACGACAAGATTTCGGCAGAGCGCCGGAGCCAGGTGGGAAGCGGAGACCGTTCCGAGCGAATCCGGACGTACAACTTCCCGCAGGGTCGTGTAACCGATCACAGAATTAACCTGACAATCTACAAATTGGAAAACTTCCTGGATGGAGATCTGGACGAAATTATTGACGCTCTGATCACCCATGACCAGGCAGAGAAGATGAAGAGCTTCTAATGGATACCGAAAGACTTGAGATTACAGAAAAAAATATCGCTCATGCCGGCGAGATCATCCGGCGAGGCGGACTGGTAGCGTTTCCCACAGAGACGGTGTACGGCCTGGGGGCCAATGCGCTGGATGCGGATGCGGTTCGGTCGGTGTATGAAGCCAAAGGCCGTCCCAGCGATAATCCCATGATCGTTCACATTGCGGAGATGGGACAGCTGGCGGATGTGACGTCGGAAATTCCGGCAGTGGCGGTGCCGCTGATTCAGGCTTACTGGCCGGGACCGATTACCTTTATCATGAAAAAGGCCGAGAGTGTGCCGATGGTGACCACCGGAGGATTGGATACCGTGGGAATTCGCATGCCCCTCAGTGAGGCGGCCAGAGATTTGATTCGGGCGGCAGAAAGACCGATTGCGGCGCCCAGCGCCAACCGGTCCGGCAGACCCAGCCCGACCCGATACGAAGACGTGCTGGAGGATATGGACGGCCGGATCGATGCGGTTCTTCTGGGAGAAGACTGCGAGGTAGGCATTGAATCCACGGTGCTGGACCTTACCGGGGAAGTGCCGATGATTCTGCGGCCGGGATATATCACGAAGGAAATGCTGGAGTTTACTTTGGGAAGCGAAGTGAAATACGATCCGGCGCTGTTCGTGGATCCGATGCATCGCAGCGAGGGGGAAGAGTTCCACCCGAAGGCACCGGGAATGAAGTATCGCCATTATGCGCCGAAGGCGGAAGTGAAGATTATCGAAGGCGACGATGACGCTGCGGTGGAGCGGGAAATCGAAGAGCAGCTGCGGCTGTGCAAATACGCTCGGCAGAAGGCGGTGGCGCTGAATTACGGCCGGGACAGTAAGGCCGCGGCGAAGGATTTTTTTGCCCGTCTGAGAGAATTGGATCGGGAAGATGTAGATGTGATTCTAGTTCGGGCCCTTCCGGAAGAAGAGCTGGGGTTCTCGGTGATGAACCGGATGCTCAAGTCGGCAGGGTACGATGTGATACATGTGTAGGAGGTGGAAAAAATGATTATTGCGATTGGATGCGACCACGCGGGTTATCCCCTGAAGGAAGCGGTCAAGGAGAAGTTGATTGCGGAAGGTCACGAAGTGCTGGATGTGGGCACGAATTCTACGGAGTCGGTGGACTACCCGATTTATGGAAAAGCCGTTGGAGAAGCGGTGGCTTCCGGTAAGGCGGAGCGGGGAGTTGCAATTTGCGGGTCCGGTATTGGAATTTCCATCGCCTGCAACAAGGTGAAGGGCATTCGCTGTGCGCTGTGCACTTCCGTGGAGATGGCAGAGATGTGCCGGAGACACAACAATGCCAACGTAATCGCCATGGGCGCTCGGATGATCTCTCGGGAGCTGGCTTTTGAAATGATCGATACATGGATGAAGACGGAGTTCGAGGGCGGAAAGCACCTGCGCCGAATCAATATGCTGGAAGAGATTTAATCGGAGGAAAGTAATGGCAAGAGAAGGAAAGGTTTATGTATTCGATCATCCGCTGATTCAGCACAAGGTTTCGCTGATGAGAAAAACATCCACGACCGTAAAGGAATTCCGGGAGCTGGCAACCGAGGTGGCAATGCTGATGGGTTTTGAGGCAACTCGGGATCTGGCGCTGGAGGATGTGGAAATCGAAACCCCGATGTGTACCACGCAGGTGAAAATGCTGAAGGGAGAAGATATCGCCATCGTTCCGATCCTGCGGGCCGGACTGGGGTTCGTGGATGGAATGCTGGCACTGGTGCCGAACGCAAAGGTCGGTCATGTGGGGCTGTACCGGGATCCGGAAACCCACAAACCGGTGGAATATTACTGTAAGCTGCCGGTGGATATTGAGAAGAGAGAATGCTTCGTGGTGGATCCGATGCTGGCAACCGGCGGAAGCGCGATTGCAGCCATCGACTTCATCAAGAAGAGAGGGGCTACCAATATCAAGTTCATGTGTCTGATTGCGGCACCGGAGGGAATTGAGGCGCTCCACACCGCACATCCGGATGTGGACATCTACATTGCGGCAAAGGATGAATGCCTGAACGAAAACGCTTACATTCTTCCGGGCTTGGGCGATGCGGGAGACCGCCTGTACGGAACGAAGTAGGGAATAAAAAATATAGAGGACGATGATTTTCTCGGGACTGTCGGACGGGGACGGTACGGGGAAATTAAAATAAAATTCAATATGTGATGATTGGTTATTTGAAATGTAGAGGGAAGCACGCATTTTACTTTTAACTAATAATAGGGAACCCAGAGCATCGGCGGATGCCCCGGGTTTTCTGTTGCACGATTTCATGAATTGGAGGAGAACATGAAAGGGTACATCACAGACAAGACGAAACTTCGCAGAAGGGTATTTGAAGAGGTGGCAAGGCTGGCCTACGAAGGAGGCGGTCCGGAGCAGCTGGACGACCTGCCGTACAAGATTATTTCCGGAGAGAACGAGCCTTTCCGGGACAGTATTTTCCTGGAGAGAGCCATCATCGGCGAACGCCTTCGGGTGGCGATGGGGATGTCGCTCCGGAAAATCAACGAGCATGCCAACACATCAAAGGGCGTGGATGAGAGCATGATTGCCGAGAAATACTATGAACCGCCGCTTATCGATATCATTCGGTTCGCCTGCAACTGCTGTCCGGACGGCGTGACGGTGACCAACGGATGTCAGGGATGCCTGGAACATCCGTGCAAGGAGGTCTGCCCGAAGGATGCCATCACCATTCAGAAGGATGGACGTTCCGTCATCGATCCGGACAAGTGCATCAAGTGCGGCCGCTGCGTTCAGGTGTGCCCGTTCAACGCCATCGTAAAGCAGGAGCGCCCTTGTGAGAAAGCCTGTGGAATCAACGCCATCCACAAGGATGAGTACGGTCATGCGGAAATTGACCAGGAGAAGTGCGTTTCCTGCGGCATGTGCCTGAACTCCTGTCCGTTTGCCGCTATCGTGGATAAGGGTCAGATCTATCAGACCATTAAAGCAATGCAGGGCGATGCACCGGTTATCGCTATGGTGGCACCGTCCATCGCCGGACAGTTCGGAAAAGAACTGACCGATACCAAAATGAAAGAAGCTTTCGGCAAGCTGGGATTCGCGGATGTCGTGGAAGTTGCCGTAGGTGCGGATCTGTGCACCATCCAGGAGGCGGAGCACTTCATGCACGACGTGCCGGAAAACCTGCCGTTCATGGGCACCAGCTGCTGCCCGGCGTGGTCCATCATGGCGAAGAAGCAGTTCCCGGAATTTGCCGGAAACATTTCCATGGCGTTGACGCCGATGGTACTGAGTGCCCGCCTGGCGAAAAAGATGCATCCGGAGTGCAAGGTGGCATTCATCGGACCGTGCCTGTCAAAGAAGCAGGAAGCCAGCCGCCGGAGCGTGAAGAGCTACGTGGATTTCGTATTGACCTATGAAGAGGTTGCCGGAATGTTCGCTGCGAAAGGAGTGGATTTCAGCGCAATACCGGAAGGAGAGGAACTCCGCCGCGCCAGCAGCGATGGCTACGGTTTCGCCCGCAGCGGCGGCGTAGCGGAAGCGGTGAAGAAGCGTCTGGAAGAAGTGGATCCGGATCGGGAAGTTCTGATCGAGCGCGCCGAGGGCTTGGACAACTGCCGCAAAATGCTGATGCGGGCAAAAGCCGGAAAGCTGAACGGATATCTGCTGGAAGGAATGGCCTGCCCGGGAGGGTGTATCGGCGGGGCCGGAACTCTACTGGCGTTGAACCGCGCGGATTATCAGCTGGGTGTGTCCGAGAAGGAAGCCGGCGTTCTTCGCTGCTCCGAAAGTCGATATGCGGATATGCTTCCGGGTTTGGAACATCTGGGCGAAGAGGTGGCTCGTATCGAAGCAGAAGTTCGGACGCAGGAAGACGACTAATCGGAAACGTTCGGGCAAAAACAATTGTGCTTTTGCACGAAAACTTCCGAAAAATATGTTGACATCATACAAATGCGGTGATATATTGTAATAAATCACAACACAAAGAGGATGGAACAATGACTACATTTCTTAGAAACAGATCTCACAAGCAGGCCTACTATTACCTCTTCTCCTAACTGAAGAGGTGATTTTGTTGCGATGTGGGTTCAGAAATCCGGAAATGAAGTATTCAGGCTTCGCGGCAAAATGCTGCGGAGCCTTTTATTTTGCCCCGGGAATGTGATAGAATAATGTCATCGTTTCGAAGGATAATTTTATTATGATAGATTGAGAAGGAGAGAGAAAATGTTTCAGATTCCAGACAATGTGAGCAAGTACGATAACGTGTTCGACGTACTTCAGGAAAGAGGATTGATTGAACAGTGTACCAATCCGGAGGCACTGAGAGACCTGCTGGGCCGGGAAAAGATTAAGTTCTACATCGGTTTCGATCCGACTGCGGATTGCTTGCATGTGGGACACTTCATCCAGATTATTATCATGCTGTACATGCAGAAATACGGCCATACTCCGGTTATTCTGCTGGGCGGCGGCACCGGTGAAGTGGGCGACCCTTCCGGTCGAAGCGACATGCGTCAGGTGATGACCATTGATACCATCGACGATAACTGCAGAGCGTTCAAAAAGCTGTTCGAAAGATTCTTCGAGTTTGACGATGAGTGGAAATACGAGGGCAACGGCGGCGTATACGTTCCGGGACATCAGAACAGAGAGCCGCTGGAAGGAAAGGCTGTCAGCGTAAATAACGCGGAATGGATTCGGAAAGCGAAGTACACCGAATTCGCCAGAGAAATCGGTACGCAGTTCAACGTAAACACCATGTTGAGAGCGGAGTGCTTCAAGAGCAGAATGGATCGGAACGAGGGTCTGTCCTTCTTCGAGTTCTGCTACATGACACTGCAGGCATACGACTTCATGGTTATGGCAAGAGACTTTGACCTGAAGGCACAGTTCGGCGGAAACGACCAGTGGTCTAACATCATCGCCGGCGTGAACCTGACCCGCAAGGCATGTGACAAGGAAGTATACGGCATGACCTTCGGACTGCTGACCAACAGTGAAGGCAAGAAGATGGGCAAGACCGCAAAGGGTGCGCTCTGGCTGGATGAGAACAGAGTATCTCCGTACGAGTTCTTCCAGTACTGGAGAAACGTGAACGATGCGGACGTGAACAAGTGCCTGAGAATGCTGACCTTCCTGCCGATGGAAGAAGTGAACAGACTGTCCGCACTGGAAGGCTCCGAAATCAATAAGGCGAAGGAAATCCTGGGCTACGAGGTGACCAAGCTGGTTCACGGCGAGAAGGCGGCGCAGGAAGCGCTGGAAGCATCCCGCAAGGTATTTACTAGCGGAAACGCTGCTGCGGCAGAGAACATTCCGAGCGTGGAGATGGAGCGTTCCGTATTTGAGGGCGAAGGCATCGGCCTGGCTGCTCTGGCAAAGGAATTGAAGCTGGTGGGCAGTAACAGCGAAGCATTCCGCATGATTGAGCAGGGCGGATTCCGAATCAACGACGAGAAGGTTGTGGACAGAAAGCACCAGGTAACCCTGGAGGACTTCAATGATGACAAGATCATCATCCAGAAGGGAAAGAAGAAGTTCATCGCAGTAGTGCTGAAGTAATTGAAGAGAATTGCGTGTAGTGAAAGCCGCTCGACAGGATTCGAACCTGTCGGGCGGCTTTTGTGGTGTGGCGGCGGGGGCGAGGGCATCTTGCAGGAAAACGAGAATGCTCGCCGGAGGCCTCCCGGAGTGCCCTCCGAGTGTCTGCTCGACAATTAGAGCGGTCTCGATGCAAATGGTTAAATATGCCTAGAATTTCGGTGTGACTTCACGCTATTCTTACATTTTGGGCGGATTAGCGTGAACGAATTCCTTTTTTCAGCCGGTGTTTCCGAGCAGCCCGCTGCGTGAAAACATGATTTCAAAAAACAGTTCACGCTTTTTGAAGGGGAAAATTCTTTTTAGCGTGAACAAAAGGCAGGGCGTCATCGGTCAGAAATTAGAATTTCATAAAGTCGGCGGATTTCGTTCACGCTATTTTGAAGTTTTTTGTTAAACAGCGTGAATCATCCTCGAAATTCTGGGCATATGGGATTGTGTGCCGAGAATAATAGATAATGCAACTAGGATTCGGTCGGTTCATCACATGGGGAGGGATTGATTTAGGAATTGACATGTAAGAATGTATGATGTATAGTACATGCGACCTGGCTGAATTATTGTATAGGAGATTGAATCATGAAATTGTTATTCAGAATCGTAATTGTTTACAATATCTTGAATATTGCGTTTGCTTATTACAGACGCAAAGAACACGCGCTGTCTGGTGGGGTGCTTGTGAATTTGATTTTTTCCTTCCTTTTATATGGGGACTTGTTGATTAACCGAATCGCAGGATATAAGAGCAGCACCTTCGTGCTTGGAATTGCGGTCTGTTGGATTATCTCGTACATAATCGTATATGCAAGAAACAAAATGGCGAAATAGAAAGTAATAATGCAAAAAACTCGGCAGGCGTCTGGCTTGCCGAGTTTTCTATTGTATCGTTTTACAATAGGAGGGATTTCCCATAAGGATTACTCAGTGCAATCGAACAGATTAAGGGGGACGGCATGCACAAAGAAATTAAAATGACTAGAAGAGCAACTTGTTTAGTAATTATTCTTATGGTAGGATCAATTATAAACCTTGGTGTTACCGCGCGTCAGTATTATGCGAAGAGAGTATGCCCTAATGGTGCGCACCATTGCAAAAAAGGAAAGTAGTGAGGAAGCAAAATGACAAGTGGAAGACGCAAGAAAATCGTGATTGCCGGTGTGGTTCTGCTTTGCGTGGCGGGACTGTTTGCAGTTGCACAGATTTATGCTTCGTACACAGACCGAAACGAAAGGGCGATATATACCGGAACGTATGTGTTGGGGGAACAGGTAAGCGATGACTGCCTTTATGTTGCAGTAGGAGAACCCACTTCGGAGAAGAAGCGTCCTGTTGTAATATATCGACAGAATGATGAAAAAAATGTGCGGGAAGGATTTGGAAAAATAAAAGATAATAAACTTGTCGTTGCGGTAGCGGAATTGACAATAGAAGGAACGGGGGAACAAGTTACAATCCATTACGGTGGAGAGAATTATCCCGGTAAAAAAATTGACGACGTTCCGAATATTGTCAATAACGAAAAAGCAGCGGCTACGTTCGACAAGCACTACAAATAGAATGAAGAATAAAAACTCGGCAGGCGTCCGGCTTGCCGAGTTTTTTGTCCCATAATTTATTATCCTTCGATTCCGTTCCGTTCATCCAGCTCATCCGGGTCCGGCAGGGACTGCATGGCTTCCAGCACGGTCTGGAAAAGATCGGTCAGTTCCCAGCCCAGCATCTCCGCACCCTTTTGGATGACTTCCCGGTCGCAGCCGGCGGCAAATCTCTTGTCTTTGAATTTCTTTTTCACCGACTTCACGTCCATATCCTTGCAGCTGTGGGACGGGCGAAGAATGATGGCGGCACCGATTAGTCCGGTGAGTTCGTCGGCGGCAAAAAGAAATTTCTCCATTTCACACTCCGGCCGGACATCGCAGCAGAGGCCGTAACCGTGGCTGCAGATGGCGTGGACCATTTCCTCCGGCGCCTGGATTTCCGCCAGAAGCTCAGGGGCTTTGGTGCAGTGTTCCTCCGGCCACTGCTCGAAATCCACGTCGTGAAGCAGTCCGCAGATTCCCCAGAAATCCGGATCCTCGCCGATTTTCTCCGCGTAATATCTCATGACGCCTTCCACGGTCACTGCGTGGTGTTGATGAAAGGGCTCTTTGTTGTACTTCGTCAGAAGTCCCCATGCGGTCTCTCTTGTAATTGTGTTCATCTCTAATCCTCCCTTGATGGTTTGATTTCCGGCAGCTGTAAATAGAGTCGCTGCGGAACCCAGGTCGATTATAGCACAAGTCTTGGAATTTTGGGAAGAAAACGGGGGCTGCCGTCGGCAGCCCCCGCTTTTCGTGTAATGTAAAGGGAGTTATTATGTGTAAAGTGATGTAAATGGATCTATATTATTCTATGCCAGCGTCTGTCCCAGGTTCCGGCAAGCGGTCTTCGCTTCGTCGTCCGGTTCCTCGTTGGCCATCACGCTGTCGCAGGCCAGAATCGCACCGGCATTCCCTGCGCTCTCTTCCCAGGTGCGCATCCATTCGCCGTCGCCCCATCCGTAGGAACCGAACAGCGCAATCTTCACGCCGCTGAGGCTGCCTTCGCACTCGTTCCACATCGGCTCGAATTCCGCCTCTTCCAGCACTTCCGCACCCATTGCCGGGCAGCCGAAGGCGATGGCATCATAGGCACTGATTTTGGAAGAATCGAAATCCGACGGAGTCAGCACGTCCGCTTCCGCACCGGCAGCCTTTGCGCCGGCAGCGACTTCCTGTGCCATGATTTCTGTATTACCGGTTCCGCTCCAGTATACTACTGCGATTTTGCTCATTTTTTCTACCTCTTTTCTTCGTAAAAATAAACTACATATATGTTAAGCAGCTACCGTGAGCTGCAAAACACTTCGGCCTTGCTCCCAGAGACGGAGATACACGTCTCGGCATTTTCGAAACTGGGCAAACTTCTTGCGGCAGGCGCATTCGTCACAATACACCTTCCAGCAGCCGACGCATTTGAAGTTACGACCGCTGTTGGCGATGAATCCCCGAACATCTCCTAGGGGGTAATCGAGAAAAATCCCGATTTCATGGGGAAAATCACGGTTCGCTGAAATGCGGTCCCGAAGTCGGGCCAGCGCGGCGGAAAGGTGAATATCGTCATATCCGTAGGAATGAAGGAACTCCGCCACTTCCGGGCTGTTCAGCCGGGACGCCAGCTGTTTTTCTCGGTATACGTATATCAACGCACGATTTCCCTGAAAGCGCAGGAGGAACAGCCGGACGCCCTTGATTTTCAGTTGGATATTCCAGAAACGAATCTGGTCTTCCGCATCCTCTTTACTGAGAAAGGTGATGTTGAAGAGGCTGGCAGCCTTAATGGATGCCAGTGTAGAGGAACAGAATTCAATCAAGCAGCGTTCCAGCATGAAGACCTCCTTGCACCAAGTTAATGTGTAGTATGAACATCCGTAAATGGGATTGATGGTTAGAGAACTATTACAGAAGTTAAATAAGTCTAACCACAATGAAATAATACAAGACGGCGATTGCAATGTCAAGAAAAATATAAAAAAAGATTGCACCCCGGCCGGGATGCAATCCGATGCTTCGCGATATTTTATTTTTTCCTTACAGATAATCTGCAATCACCTGCGGTACTTTCTCCGGTTCCTTGGCCTTCAGAATTTCCTTTTGCTCTTCCCACTCCTCTTTGAGAATCGCCCGCATCTGCAGGTCGAAGTAGTCATTTCCCTGGCGACCCGCATTCTTCATAATGCCCTCCTTCCGGAAACCGATGCTGTCGTAAAGGTGCTCGCTCACCATGTCGTCCAGGAAGTGATCGATGGCCACCCGGTGCAGATCCATCTCGGAAAAAGCGTACTCCAGCACCGCACGGGTGGATTCGCTGCCGTAGCCCTTGCCCCGGTAGCAAGCGTCTCCGATGTAGATGATCTTCAAATTCATGGAGTTGTTAATCGGGTCGATATCGTTGATGCCGATTCGACCGATGGGTTTGCGATTTTCCTTCAGCATGATAGTGAGCCATTTCCGAGAAGGGTCGTGCGTCACATCGTGGAAATCGTCCGTCAGGGTATCCAGATTTCGCTTGTGGTCCAGGCAGAAATGCTCAATAACATCGTCCCGGGATTCCCATTCGGCGAAAGTATCCAGGTCTGCAAAAGATGCGTTTCGTACAATTAGGTGCTCAGTTTCAACCATTGCCTCGTAATCTCCTTCTCCATAAAAACAGTTTGCGCCGCGCCGGACGTCTCCGGGGGTGCGAATTTTCTTTTTACCGTATACGAATTATAGCAAAAAATTATACGGAATTCCACACCGGGGAAAGAGTTTTATACCGTGCAACCCTTGAAAATGAAAGGGTATGAGTGTAAAATTACTAAGTTAATATTTTTTGGGGAGAAAAAATGAGAGCAAAGTTACAGAGATTTTTTGAGATTTCCGGATTTGAAGGGAAGGGGAAGGTCCTTCTCGTCCGGAAGATTATTTTGACACTGATTATTATCTGCGGAATGGGAATGGTGCTCATGAATGCCGGCACCTTTAACCGCAACTACGTGCTGGAGCGGCTGGAGACCCATTCCTACGAACCGGTGCAGATTGCCGGCGATCGAGAGGTCACGCAGACCTTCGTGGCCCAGAAGGCCCATCTTTGGAAGGCCGGGGTGCGGCTGTACACATTGGACAAAACCGTTCTGAAGGGAAAGGTGAAGGCGGAAATTCGGGACAAGGACGGCAAGGTGCTGTCTGCCGTAGAGGTGCCGTGCAACGAAATTCACCTGACCAAGTACGATGATTTTACGGAATTCGAATTCAACACGGATCTGAAAAAAGGACAGGAATACGTGCTGGCGGTGCGCACCGAGGGCAGCCCGAAATCGGACAACCTGGGCGTCTACATGGGCAAGATGGCCGATGAACAGAAGGACTACCTGAAGGGCAGCACCGTTTACGGCAAAAATAAAACCGGTCAGGACTTCCGCGTCCGGTGGGTCTATCAGTTCCTGCCGGTGGTGAGCGTGGCATTTATGATCATCATGCTCCTGATGGCCCTGATTTTCACCTGGCTGCCGATGGACTGGATTGACGCGCGGTGGAAGCGGAAGAAATTCTTCCCGCAGGCTAACCTGAACCGAATTTTCGGCTGGCTGTTCATGGCGGCGACGCCGTTCTTCTGCCACATCATCATGATGCGGTACTACGACATGGGGCTGGGTGCCATCATCCACCAGGCGACCCGGGTGCCGCTGGTAGTCCTGCTGAACCTGCTGATTTACATTCTGGTGGCGTGGATTTTCTACGTGATCACCAATCGGACCACCGTGGCCGCTTCTCTGACCGTGCTGGTGGCGTCGGTCTGCGCGCTGGGAAATTACTACGTGTTCAAGTTCCGGGGAACCCCGATCATGTTCCAGGACATCTATTCTCTGGGCACGGCGACGGAGGTGGCGGGGAACTACTCCTTTGAATTGGATCTGCGGATTATCTATTCCCTGATATTCACCATCGTCTTCGTGACCGCAGCGCTGAGCCTGCGCATGGAGAAGGGTTTTTCTTGGAAGAAGCGTCTGCTGGGCCTGCTGGCCTGCGCCGTGGCATTGGGCGGGTTCTATCACACCCTGTTCAACACCGACTTCCTGAAGAACCACGATATCCAGGTCAAGACCTGGCATCCGCAGGGATATTATAAGCGGAGAGGCACCGCCCTGTCCTTTATCATCACCTGGACCTACAACACCATCGAGAAACCGGAAGGATATTCCGTGAGTGCGGTGGAGAAGGTTGCGGCCAAGTATCCGTCGGATCCGGAGAAAAAGAACACAATCGGGAAGAAGTCTCCGAATGTGCTGGTGGTGATGAACGAGTCTTTGGCGGACCTGAACGTGGACGGCAAGATCAAAACCTCTTCGGATTACATGCCGTATATCCACAGCCTGAAGAAAAACACCATCAAGGGACATTGCCACATGTCCATCTTCGGTGCCAACACGGCCAACTCGGAATTCGAGTTCCTGACGGGAACCTCCATGGCCTTCCTGCCGCCGCGAAGCGTGGCCTACAATTCTCTGGTGCACACGGAACTGGCCAACTTTACCACTACGCTGAAGCAGCAGAACTACGGATACAACAAGGCGGTGCATCCGTATTACGGAAGAGGCTGGAACCGGGAAGTGGTCTATCCGCTGCTGGGATTTGACGACTTCATCTCCATGGAGGACATTCCGGAAAGCAAGTTGGACTTCATCCGGGCAAAATACATGTCCGACGAAGGGGACTTTAAGCTGCTGAAAGAATACTACGAGGGATATCGGGCAAAGAACCGGAGCAATCCGTTCTACCTCTTCAACGTCACCATGCAGAACCACGGCGGGTTCGATGCGGCGAAGCAGGGAGACATCGATCGTCCGGTTAAAATCACCGATTCCAAGCTGAAGGACGATCAGGCGGAGCTGTTCCTGAACCTGATGAAGAAATCCGACGATGCCTTCAAGAATTTGACGGAATACTTTGAGAACGTGGACGAACCGACGGTTATCGTCATGTTTGGAGATCACCAGCCGGCCCTGGAAGATTCCTTCTGGGATGCCCTGTACAACGGAAAGTCCGTGGACAACATCTCCAAGGAACAGCAGGCCAACCGGTATATCACCCCGTTCATCATCTGGGCGAATTACGATATCGGATCGGAAGACAATGTGGACATCAGCGCCAACATGCTGGGCGCCTACACCTTGGACAAAATGGGCGTTCAGATGACGGGTTACCAGAAGTATCTGGTGGATATGCATAAGACGGTGAAGTTCGTTGCCGGAGAATTCTACATGGGTGACGACAACAAGCTGCACCGCTTGACGGAGAAATCCAAGTACTCCAAGAAAATCAACGAGTATCAGAAGCTGCAGTACAACCTGCTGGCGGATACCGGCCACACGGTGGACAGCTTCTTCAACCTGAAAAAAAGCGGTAAATAGACATGGAAAGAAAACTGTATCTAATCCGGCACGGAAACACGGAGGGGACGGAACGGAGGCTGTTCTACGGAAGCACGGACCTCCCCATTACCCAATCCGGCCGGCAGGAGGTGGAGGCGAAGCGGCGGCGCGGGTTGTATCCGGAGGGCGAGGCCGCTGCGCTGTACACCTCCGGGATGCTCCGCACGGAGCAGACCTTTGAGGCCATCTACGGGGAAAGGCCTCACGGCCGGATTCAGGATCTTCGAGAGATTGAAATCGGAATTTTCGAAATGAAGACCTTCGATGAGGTGCTGGCCACTCCTTTGGGAAGCCGCTGGCTTAAGGGGGAGATGCCGGAATTTGATTTTCCGGGCGGAGACTCCTACGAAGGCTTTTTTCGCCGGGTCAACCGGGGCCTGGAAACCCTTCTCAAAGAGGACAATCCGCGGGTTATCGCGGTCCTTCACGGAGCGGTAATTTCCGCAATCATGGAAATCCTGTTCTCCGGCGAGAAGAAAAATATCTTCGACTGGACGCCGAGCCCGGGTTGCGGATACGAGATTCACATCCAAAACGGCATGGCCACAGAACATCTGGAAATTGCGGCAGAGCCGGAGGCGTAACGAGAAGCGCCTCCGGCTCTGCCGTTTTTTTATTCCCAGGTGTCAAAAGGCGCCGGACGGCCAGGCGTCCGAGTTGGCGCCTCACCCCCGGCAAAGCCTTGAGCTACCGTTTCGAGGCGCCAACTTTTCTCCCACAGAGCCTGACTCGAAATCCGTCCAGGCGGCTCGCCGATTGGGAAGCCAAAAAAGATAGATGTACAAATAAAGTACACTATGCTATGATGCTTATACAACCAGAAAGGAGGCTCGTATGAAAGATAAGATGTTTTTATTTCCGGCACTTATTTTGGTGCTAACCCCCTGTGTTTGGTACAGCAATCAGCCGGGGGTGGATGGAATTCAAGGAATCGACTTCCTGCTCAGCCCGGGATGCTTTTTGGCAACGGCAATAGCGGTGATTGGATGGCTTCTGCGGAAGGAAGCGATTTGCTTGATTGGAAATCTGCTGTTCATTCCGGCAATGCTGTTGTTTGTGTATCGTCAGGGACAGATTTTTGAAGGAAACAGTTATTCCGCAATGACGCTGGTGTCCGGCCTGAGTGCATGGGGAATTGCGGTAATCGGGATCGCTGTGGCTGGATGCATTGTTTCTGCTGCTCGAATGGCAAAAAAAGCATGAAAAAAGAACGACAAGGCGGCGGAGTGAGTTCCGCCGCCGCATTCGTATCAAATTCCTACCTCATTCCTATCAATCCAATCTATACTTCCCACCCCATCTATTGAAAAAACCTTCCAAAACCACAGTCCCGATAGTTGAAATTCTTTTATTCACCACAATAATATAGTATAATTCAATGATGCGTAAGCATATTTGTAATTAGGGACAGGAGGAAATTTTTGACAGTCTATATTTTCAGTATTTTATGTCTGTTATTGTTATCCGCTTTCTTTTCTGCAACGGAGACGGCGTTTACATCCCTCAATCGCATTAAGATGAAGAATATGGCCAATGATGACGTGAAGAACGCGAAGCTGGTGCTGAAGCTGGAGGACCGGTACGACAAGCTGCTGTCCACGATTCTCATTGGAAACAATATTGCCAATATCGGCATGACCGCCATTGCGACGGTGATGTTCGTTGCGCTGCTGGGCGGCTCGTTGGGACCGACCGCATCGACGGTGGTGATGACCGTGGCGGTGCTTATTTTTGGGGAAATCTCTCCGAAGAATATTGCAAAAGAACACCCGGAAGGGTTCGCACTTTTTGCGGCACCGATTATGCGGGGGCTGATGTGGCTGTTCACGCCGCTGAACGTGCTCTTTTCCTTGTGGAAAAAGCTGCTGGGAAAGCTGTTCGGGACGCAGGAGAACGGGTCCTACACCGAGGATGAGCTGATTACCATCGTGGAGGAGGCCCAGATCGGCGGAAGCATCGGCAAGGAGCAGCAGGAGCTGATCACCAACGCCATCGAGTTCGACGACCTGGAGGCCATCGACGTGATTACCCCGCGAGTGGATATCGTGGCGGTGGAGCTGGGAACCTCCGTGGAGGAAATCGGCCGGACCTTTAAGGAGAGCGGGCTTTCCCGACTTCCGGTGTACGAGGACGACCTGGATAACATTATCGGAATCATCAATCAGAAGGACTTTCACAACTACGTGGTGGGGGAGAATCGGGAGCTGGAGCAGTACATTAAGCCGGTAGCCTATGTGGCGGAATCCATCAAGGCGGCGGTGCTGCTGAAGAAGATGCAGACCAAGAAGACCCACATCGCCATCATTGTGGATGAGTACGGCGGGACCACCGGGCTGGTCACTATGGAAGACATCATCGAGGAGCTGGTGGGAAAGATTTACGACGAACACGATGCCATCGAGATGCGAGAGGTGACTCGGCTGTACGACGGATCCTACTCCGTTGCCGGCGGCGCCAACGTGGAGAAGTTCTTCGAGATGGTGGGCGAGGACATCGATATCAATGCCACCACCATCAACGGTTGGGTGATGATTGAGCTGGACCGGCTGGCAAAGGTGGGCGACACCTTCACCTATCGGTCGAGACATAAGATTTTTCACGTGCGGGTAACCCGGGCGGATGAAAGAAGGGCGTTAATGGTTCAAATCCGGATTGAGGACATTCCGGAGGAAGATGAATAGTTTTAATTAAAGGAGAAGTTGAATGGGATTTTTGGAAAAAATATTCGGAGATCTTAATGCGAAGGAAGTCCGGAAGGTGGAGAAGATTGTCGACCGTATCGAGGCTTACGACGAGGATATGCAGAAGCTGACGGATGACGAGCTGCGGGGAAAAACTCAGGAGTTTAAGGACAGACTGGCCAACGGGGAGACCCTGGACGACCTTCTGCCGGAAGCCTTTGCGGTATGCCGGGAAGGTGCGTGGCGTTCGGTAGGCATGAAGCACTTCCGGGTGCAGCTCATCGGCGGTGTGGTTCTTCATCAGGGACGAATTGCCGAGATGAAGACCGGTGAAGGTAAGACCCTGGTGGCAACCCTGGCGGCATACCTGAATGCACTGACCGGCAAGGGCGTGCACGTAGTTACCGTCAACGATTACCTGGCAAGCCGTGACGCGGAATGGATGGGAAAGATCTACAACTTCCTGGGACTCACCGTGGGCTGCGTGACCCACGCCATTGAAGGAGAAGACCGGAAGGCGGCTTATCGCTGCGATATCACATACGGAACCAACAACGAGTTCGGTTTCGACTACCTGCGGGACAACATGGTGACCTATGAGGAAGAGCTGATTCAGAGAGAGCTGAACTTCGCCATCGTGGACGAGGTGGACTCCATCCTCATCGATGAAGCCAGAACGCCGCTGATCATTTCCGGACAGGGCGTGGATTCCAGCGGTATGTACGTATCCGCCAACAGTTTTGTAAAGACGCTGCTGAAGGATACGGATTATAAGATCGACGAGAAGGACAACCAGATTTCCCTGACGGATGAAGGTGTGGCGCAGTGCGAGCAGTACTTTGACATTCAGAACTTCTCGGATCCGGACAACATGGAGCTGAACCACTATGTGAATCAGGCACTTCGTGCCAACTACCTGATGAAGCGGGATGTGGACTACATCGTGCAGGACGGCGAGATCCTGATTGTCGACGAATTTACCGGTCGTCTCATGTACGGCCGCCGTTTCAGCAACGGTCTGCATCAGGCGATCGAAGCCAAAGAAGGGGTGAATATCCGGGCGGAGTCCAAGACCCTGGCCACCATCACCCTGCAGAACTACTTCCGTATGTACCAGAAGCTGTCCGGAATGACCGGTACGGCGAAGACCGAGGAAGACGAGTTCCGGGATATCTACAACATGGACGTTGTGGTCATTCCGACCAACTTGCCGATTGCCCGTGTGGACAAGCAGGATGCGGTGTACGCTCACGAATCCGGAAAATATGCGGCCATCGTGAACCGAGTAGCAGAGGTCCACGAGAAAGGACAACCGGTACTGGTGGGTACCATTTCCGTTGAGATTTCCGAACTCATCAGCCAGCAGCTGAAGAAGAGAGGCATCAAGCACAACGTGCTGAACGCGAAGCACCACGAGCGAGAAGCGGAAATCGTTGCCGAGGCGGGACGCCTGGGCGCAGTAACCATCGCCACCAATATGGCGGGTCGTGGTACGGATATCATCCTGGGCGGAAATCCGGAGTTTGAAGCGCGGAAAGAGATGAAGCGCCGGGAGTATACTCCGGAGCAGCTTGCTTTTATGACCGGAATCACCAAGTCGGAGGATCCGGAGCTGAACGAGGCCAGAGATACCTACAAGCAGCTGTGCAAGGAGTACGAAGCGGAGAGAAAGCCGGAGCAGGAGCAGGTAAAAGAATTGGGCGGACTGTGCATCATCGGTACGGAACGTCACGAATCCCGTCGTATCGATAACCAGCTGCGAGGCCGTGCGGGACGTCAGGGAGATCCGGGTGAATCCCAGTTCTTCATTTCCCTGGAAGATGATCTGATGAGACTCTTCGGCGGCGAGAAGATGCAGCGCCTGGTAGAGCGCGTGGGGCTGGAGGACGATGAGGCCATTGAAGCCGGCATGCTGTCCAAGTCCATCGAGAACGCGCAGAAGAAGGTGGAAGGCAAGAACTTCGGCATCCGTAAATACGTGCTCCAGTACGACAACGTAATGAACAAGCAGAGAGAAATCATTTACGGCCAGCGCCGGATGGTTCTGGACGGTGTGGACCTGAAGGAGTACATCCTGGGCATGATGGGCGAACTGGTGGACGGAATTGTGGATCCGGTGACCATGGAATCCAAGTATCCGGAGGAATGGGACTTCGACCGAATCTACGATGCGCTGGACAACATCACCCCGAGATACCGGGCGGAGTTTGCCGGATATACCGATGAGGAGAAGCTGAACCTGGATGGAGACAGCTTCAAGGACGATCTGAAGCAGGCCTTCGAGAAGGTATACGATGCCAAGGAAGCGGAGATCGGCAGCGAGCAGATGCGTGAAGTGGAACGGATGATTATGCTCCGAGTGGTAGATAACCGCTGGATGGATCACATCGACGCCATGGATCAGCTGAAGACCGGTATCGGACTTCGGGGTCTGGGTCAGCAGGACCCGGCAATGGCATACGCATCGGAAGGTTTCTCCATGTTTGAAGAAATGATTTCCGATATCCGGGAGGAAGTGGTAAAATACTGCTATAACGTAACGGTTACCACCCGCACGGAGCGGACCAGCCGAATTCTCAGCCAGGAATCTTCCAAGGCGGAATATCGGGACGAGGATACCGCAAACGGACCGGATGCGGCTCCGGAAGAGGAGAAGCACCAGGAGACGGTACATCGGAAAGCGCCGAAGGTGGGACGGAACGATCCTTGCCCTTGCGGAAGCGGAAAGAAATATAAGAACTGCTGCGGAAGAAACGCATAGGAATAACAGGGTGCCCGGATAAGATTTTTATCCGGGTGCTTTTGGATAGACGAAAGATCAGGAGGAACGAAACATGATTTTATTGGAAGAGATTAAATCCGCAATCCCTCAGGAGAAGGCGAAGCTGCTGGAAATCGGAGAGTATCTTTGACCTGCCGGCGCTGAAGAAAACCCTGGAGGGATATGAGAAAGAAATGAGCAAGGAGGGCTTCTGGGACAACCCGGCGGCGGCGCAGAAGCTCATGAAGAAAAAGAAATCCCTGGAAAATGAGATTGAGGGATACGAACGCATCCGGCAAGGCTTGGATGATACGGCGGATCTGATCGACCTGGCGGAAGAACTGAACGACGAGGAGGAAGCCAAGGAGATTCGCCGGAATTTCAGTGCGCTGCAGGAAGACATGGAAGAGCTGAAGCTCCGCATGCTGCTGGGCGGCCGCTACGATTCCAACGACGCCATCCTTTCTGTCTATGCTGGCACCGGCGGTGTGGACGCCATGGACTGGGCGGAAATGCTGGAGCGGATGTACCTTCGGTACTGCGAAAAGAAGGGCTTCAAGGCGGAAGTGGTGGACCTGCAGAACGATACCGTGGCGGGCATCAAGAGCGCCACGATTATGGTGTCCGGGGAGAACGCCTACGGATATCTGAAGAGCGAGAACGGCGTCCACCGGCTGGTTCGAATCTCGCCGTTTAACTCGGCGGGAAAGCGGCAGACGTCTTTTGCCGGCGTGGAAGTGGTGCCGGATCTGGGAGACGATCTGGATGTGGTCATCAACCCGGGGGATTTGAAGATCGATACCTATCGGGCCAGCGGGGCCGGCGGTCAGCACGTCAACACCACGGACTCCGCCATTCGAATCACCCATTTGCCGACGAACATCGTGGTGACCTGTCAGAACGAGCGGTCTCAGCTGCGGAACAAGGAAGTGGCGCTGAAAATCCTCACCTCCAAGCTCACCAAGCTGGCGGAGGAGGAACACAAGGAGAACCTGAACGAGCTGAAGGGGGACATGAGTCAGGCCTCCTGGGGCGCTCAGATTCGGAACTACGTGTTCCAGCCATATACCATGGTGAAGGATACCCGTACCGGTGCGGAAACCGGAAACATCGGCGCGGTGATGGACGGAGATCTGGATCTTTTTGTGCGTGCGAAACTGTCTCAGGATGCGAAAGAGAGGAATCTGTAGGTGAAGAAAAAGCATATTATTTTTGATTTCGACGGAACAATTTTCGACTCCAACCGGGTCATCGTGGCTTCCTGGCAGGAGGTGTTCCGCCACTACACCGGCAAAGAAGGTCGGGCGGAAGATATTTACCACACCTTTGGGGAGACCATTCGGTACACCGTAAAGAAGTTTTTCCCTCAGGCGAACGTGGACGAAGCGGTGCAAATCTACCGGAACTACCAGCAGGCCCATTACGACGGAATGGTGGGACTCTTCGACGGAACCTTGGAGATGATGGACCGCATGGTGGAAGGGGGCCACACATTATCGGTGGTGACCTCCCGCACCAAAGTCACCACGCTGGATTACATGAAGGAACTGGGCATCCGGGACTACTTCGACGTCCTCATCACCTGCGATGATACGGACAAGCACAAGCCGGATCCCACCCCGCTGCGCATGGCGCTGGAGGAGCTTTCCGCGAAACCGGAGGACGCCATCATGCTGGGAGACACGAAGTTCGATATCGGCTGCTGCAACAACGCCGGCGTGGACAGCATTCTGGTGGGCTGGAGCCATGATATCGACGAGAAGGAGCTAAAAGAATTGGGCTTTCGGCCGACGTACCGAGTGGAGACACCGGCAGACGTGCTGAAGCTGATCTAGAGAACGCGCAGAAACGGATATAGGAGAAGGACATGCTGAAGATCTATCAGGGCCGAGAGAACATCGACAAGGAAAAATTCATCTATGAGCATACCGAAGGGGAGACCCTGGTGATCGTGCCCAATCAGTACACCCTGGTGGCGGAGGAACAGGCTTTGAAATACCTGAACACCTCCTGTCTGCTGAATGTGGAGATTCTCAGCATGAACCGGCTGGGCCTGCGCATGCTGCAGGAGCAGGGCACGGATAACGTGCGGATGCTGGACCGGTATGAGCGGTACATGCTTTTGGCGCGGATTATTCGCAATCGGGAAAAACAACTGGATATTTTTCGCACCTCCGCCGGCAAGCGGAATTTCGTGGAGATGGTCCACGATTTCATCGCGGATTTCCGCCAGCAGGAATGCACCCGAGAAGAACTGGAGGAAATTCTGGCGGATCCGGAAACCGACGAACTGTTGCGGAAGAAAATCCGGGAGCTCTCCGGCATTTTGGAGGAGTACGAATCCCTGGTGCAGGGAAAGTACAAGGATGTGGAGGATTACGTGGACCTGTACACGGACGCCATCGGGAAATCCCGGGAACTGGCGGGAAAAACGGTGTGGGTCTACGGATTCGACAGCATGACGGCGAAGTTCGTCCGCTCCCTGACGGAGATTGCAGGAGTGGCCCGGAACGTATACGTCATGGTGAACCGGACGGATTTCGGATTGGAAGACGTGCTGATTCGGAGCATCCGCCGTTCCGCCGAAGAGAAGGGCCTGACGGTTTCCGTGGAAACCCTGACCGGCGACGTGCTGGAGAAGTCGGAAACCCTGAAGCGCATCGAACAGGGTCTTTTTACCCAATCGGATAAAACAAAAATCGCCTCGGCGGATTTCCGCCCGGCGGATCTCAAGGTGGTGGAATGCGCCAACCTGTACAACGAGGCGGAAAATGCGGCGATTCAGGTGTACAACCTGCTGCACCGGGGATACCGCATGAAGGATATCGTCATCATCTGCAACGACACGGAGAAGATGCAGCCCATCGTGGAACGCACCTTTCGGGAGTACGGATTGCCTCTGTTCCGGGACGCCCGGCGAAGCATTCGGGATTCGCAGGTGGTGGGTTTCGTGATGAACCTTCTGGAAATCTGCAGCGACGGCTACCGGACGCCGGCGGTGATGGCACTGCTGAAGAGCGGCCTCACCGGGCTGGAGCGGGAGGCCATCTGGAATCTGGAGAACTACGCTCGGGATTTCGGCATCAAGGGCTCCATGTGGACGAAGCCGTTTAAATACGGAGATTTCGAGTATGCCCCGGAGGAATTCGCCAAGCTGGAGGAGAGCCGGGTGGAGATTACCGGACGAATCGACCGGCTGAAGGTGCTGGCGGAAGAATCGGAGCGGATGGCGGATTTTATCGAGAAATTCTACCGTTACCTGAATGAGGTATGGGATCTTCGGAATAAAATCCGGGAGATTGAAGACGGTCAGTACAACCGGGATCGGTTCGAAGAGGCTCAGTGGACCGCCCAGAGCTACAACGAGGTGGTTCGGATTCTGGGATGCGTGGGGAATATCATGGGGGACGAGAACATGGACCTGAAGGAGTTCGTGGATCTGTATTCCGTGGGAATTCTCAACGCGGAAGTGGGGCTGATTCCGCCGACTCAGGACGGGCTGACCATGGGCGTGATGATTCGAACCCGGCCGGCACCGCCGAAGGTGGTGATGGTGCTGTCCGCCAATGAGGGAATCCTGCCTCAGACCCCGTCGCCGGAAGGGCTGTTTTCCGTGGATGAAAAGCAGCAGTTCGCGCGGCATGAATTCGTTCTGGGAAGCCTGGACGACCTGAAGATGATGGAAGAAAGTGGCGCCATGTACCGTACCGTATCCCAGGCATCGGAGAAGCTGTACGTAAGCTATTCTCTGGCGGGAAGCGACGGCAGCGATATGAAGCCGTCCGTTCTGGTAGATTACCTGAAGGACCTGTTCCCCCTGCTGAAAATCCGAAAGGATGCGGTAAGCCGGGGCTTTAATGCGGATCTGATACAGAACGGACCGGAGTCCCTGCGCCACATGATGAACCACTTCAAGGAGCGGCCGATGGATCAGATGATCGGAGCTCTTCAAGAGGAGGCATCGTCAGAGGAAGAAGAGGCGGAGGCAATTCCGACACCGGCACCTGCAGCGGCAACGGAATCGGCGGAAGAGGAAGAAAAATATCTGGCAGAGGGCATCCTCCGCTGGTACGAGAAGCACCGGCCGGAGCAGCTGAAGGAACTCAGCCGGGCGGGACTGGATGAGAACAGCGCTCGGGATTTGGACATCGACACCGCCGGACGGCTGTACCGCCGAGGGGAGGATTTCGTCTTCAGCGCCTCCAAGCTGGAGAAATACAACCACTGTCCGTTTGAATTCTTTGTGATGCACGGACTTCGGGCGGAAGAGCCGCGGGAGTTTCGAAGCAGCGGCCGGGAAATCGGCGATGTGTACCACGAGTGCATCATGCGGGTTTCCAAACGGCTTCTGGCAGAGGGCATTCTGGAGGATAAAAGCAATACGGAAGAGGCGGAAGCTGCCGGCACCGGTATCGGTGAGGGAGCGGAGGAACCGAAGACGTCGGAATCGCAGGCGAAAGCGGAAGGAGGTATCTCCATGGAACACCTGGCAGAAATGGTGGACGAAGAGCTTCTGAAGCTGTCCGAATCCTATCGCGGCGGACTCTTCGTTTCCGGCGACCGAGAGAAATACCGCATGAGCCGGATCCGTCGAATCTGCGAGGATGCGGTGCGGGTGCTGGCGGAACAGCTGCGCCTTGGAAATGTGGAAATGTCATTCTTCGAAGAGCAGTTCGGTCGGGGCTGCCGGTTCCGGCCCATTGAATACACCCTCCACGGGCAGAAGGTCTACATCGAGGGAAAAATCGACCGGGCCGATCTGATGCGGGGCGGCAATATCCGCATCATCGATTACAAGACCGGAAAGGACAAGCTGGACATCGAGCAGATGCGGATGGGCTACAAAATGCAGCTGATGGTGTACCTGGAAGGGGCCAGCGGCGACGAATACAATCCGGTGGGCATGTTCTACTTCAACATCAGCGACAGCGAGCTCAACGCCAACAAGCTGGATGAAGTCAAGCAGCAGGAACAACTGGCCAAGGAAGAGGGCGAGCGGTTCAGCCTGCGGGGCGCCGTGCTGGACGACCCGGCGGTGCTCAGCAGCATGCCGGTGGAAATGCTGGAGAAGAAGCCGAAAAAGCTGAGTCAAGAAGAATTCCGCGCCCTGCGGGAGGATGTGCACAAAACCATCGAGTTGCTCAGCGACGGCATCGTCCGCGGCAAAATCGACATTTCTCCGACCCGTCTGAAGAAGGACAAACGGGCAGAATGCACGTACTGCCAGTACCGTGCCATCTGCAAATTCGACTTAACTTACAGAAACAACAAGTACAGACAGATATAGAACATAGGCAGAAATTCATGAATTTAGCAATACAATCAATCGGGAGCAGCAGCTCCGGCAATTCCTACTTAATCACCGACGGCACCACCCACCTGCTTCTGGACGTGGGACTCAGCGGCAAAAATATCCGCGCGGCTTTGGCGGACGCCAACATTTCCGAGGACGCCGTTTCCGGAATTCTGGTGACCCACGAGCACGTGGACCACGTAAAGAGCATCCGTATGATGTCCCGCATCTGCGAGAACGCAGAGGTCATCGCCTCCCGGGGCACGGCTCACAACTGCGACAAGTTCCAGTACGTGCCGGAGGATCGGCTTCGGTATTTTTCCGCTCAGGATGAAACCCGGATTGGAGACATTCAGATCAAGGGCTTTGCCCTTTCCCACGATGCCAGCGAACCGCTGGGCTTCTCCTTCCGGAAGGACAACACGAAAATCACGGTGGTGACGGATACGGGCACCGTTACCGATGAAATCTACGAAGAGATTCGCACCTCCGACGTGCTGGTGATGGAAGCCAACCACGAGGTGTCCATGCTGGAAATGGGTCCCTACCCGTATCCGGTAAAAAGAAGAATTCTCAGCGACCAAGGCCATCTTTCCAACGTGGCTTGCGGCGAAGCTCTGACCCGCATGCTGGAAGACCGGCCGTCCCTGAGCCTTACCGGACATCCTTGTGAGGACGGGAAGCTGGCGCTGCCGAAAATTCTTTTAGCCCATCTCAGTACCACCAACAACACGCCCTTCAATGCGGCGCTGACGGTGCGGGATGTGCTGGACCAGAACGATTACCACAAGAACGTGAATTTCCGCATGGAGGTGGCGGCCAAGAGCGCAGCCGGACCGCTGATCGGATTCTAGGATAGGAAGAAAATGAACATCAATATTATTTGTATCGGAAAGTTAAAGGAAAAATATTGGCAGGCGGCGGTGGCGGAGTACACCAAAAGAATCGGGGGGTATGCCCGGATTCAGATTGTGGAGCTGAAGGAATCGAAGCTCCCGAAGAACGCATCGCCGGCGGATGAGAGTCAGGTGATGGAGAAGGAGGGGGAGACCATCCTGTCCAAAATCGGAGAGTCGGATTACGTGATCGCCATGGAGGTGGAGGGGAAGATGCTGGACTCCGTGGAACTGTCCCGGCACCTCACGAAAACCTTCGACAGCGGCCGGTCCACCGTGGATTTCATCATCGGCGGCAGCCTGGGGCTGTCCCCGGCGGTGAAAAAGCGGGCGGACTTTGGGCTTTCCTTCAGCCGCATGACCTTCCCTCACCAGATGGCCCGGGTGCTGCTGCTGGAGCAAATCTACCGCAGCTTCAAGATTGCCAATAACGAGACTTATCATAAGTAAAGAAACAAAAAGCAGGGCGTGTCCCTGCTTTTTGCTTTCCGTGCGCCCAAGGCGGTGCCTGAGTTTGCGCCTTCCTCCCGTCAAAGCCTTATCCTACCGTCGACAGGCGCAAACCCTTTGTCGAGAAAGGCGCCGTGGGCCCGCCTGAGTTTGCGCCTCTCGCCCGTCAAAGCCTTATCCCACCGTCGGCAGGCGCAAACCCTTTAGCGAGAAAGGCGCCGTGCGTCCGCCCGAGTTTGCGCCTCCCGCCCGTCAAAGCCTTATTCCACCGTCGGCAGGCGCAAACCCTTCGGCGAGAAAGGCGCCGTGGGCCCGCCCGAGTTTGCGCCTCCTCCCCGTCAAAGCCTTATCCTACCGCCGGCAGGCGCAAACCCTTTGTCGAGAAAGGCGCCGTGGGCTCGCCTGAGTTTGCGCCTTCCTCCCGTCAAAGCCTTATCCACCGTCGGCAGGCGCAAACCGCCCGGCGCGCCCTTGCTTTTTTTCATCTCTTCATGTAATTATCACACGGTTGAGTATAATGATAGGTGTATATTAGCACTCAAATAGATAAAGTGCTAACAAAACAGCGGCAATCCGAGGACCTGCAGCATTCCCGCTGATGCAGGCACGCCGCAAACAAATACGTAGAAGGGATGAAGAGAGATGACATTAGTACCGATATATAATCGAATCATAATTCCAAACGGAAAAGTATACATTATCAGCGACCGGTACCGGATGGTAACCGGTCAATTGCCGCAAGTGGGAGAACGAGTGATTCTCCTGCTTTCTCGGGAAGAGGACAGCTGGAAGGAACTGACGGAAGAGGGGTTCTATCCCGTGGGCGTGGGCGGCACCGTCACCGATGTGAGCAAGAACGGCTACTGCATCGTGGAAACCACAGATCGGGTGAGCCTGGATGCCATTAACGGAAAGGGCGCGTTCCACGCAGAGCTCAGCATCAGCCGGATTCCGGACGAGGAGGAGATGGATCCCGAAATTGAACAGCCTCGAGTGAACCGCATGAAGCAGAAGATTTACGAGTTTCTGAGCACCGTGCCGTGGGGTGTCATGGCCAAAAGCTACCTGAAGAACATGGAGAGCGTGGGAGAAATCGCTTCCGCTCTGTCCATCTGGATGAGCAATACGCCGGAGGAGAAGTACCGGGTGCTGCTGGAGAGCAGTCCGGTAAAAAGAATGGAAATCATGGAGTCCATGGTTTACGAATATCTGGAGATGGCGAAGCTCACCGGGGAAGCCGAGAGCGCTCAGGAAAATGAGAACGAGAAGGCGTACCGGAAACAGGCCATCCAGCGGCAGATGGAATTTCTGCAGCGGGAGCTGGACGAAATGGATCCGGAAAGCGTTTCCGATATTCGCAAATTCGAGAAGAAAATCGAAGAGGCGGGCATGAACCCGGAGGCCGAGAAGGAAGCGAAGAAGGTGCTGAACCGTCTGAAGCAGGAGGGTCAGAACAGCCCGGAATCCGGCATGCTGTACGACTATCTGGATTTTGTCACCACCCTGAAATGGGGCAAGGCGGAACCGGAGCACATCGACCTGGACGAGGCGGAAAGCGTGCTGGAGGAAGATCACTTCGGGCTGGATAAGGTGAAACACCGGATTATTCAGCAGATCGCGGTGATGGAGCTTCAGAAAAAGCAGACCGGCTCCATCCTTCTTTTTGTAGGTGCACCGGGCACGGGTAAAACCAGTATCGGCCGCAGCATTGCGCGCGCGCTGAAGCGGGAATACGTTCGGGTCAGCCTGGGCGGCGTTCGGGATGAGGCGGATATTCGGGGTCATCGGCGGACCTATATCGGCGCCATGGCCGGCCGGATTATGAACGGCATTCATAAGAGCGGCGTGTCCAATCCGGTGATGGTGCTGGACGAGGTGGATAAACTGTCCGCGTCCTATAACGGCGACCCGGCCAGCGCTTTGTTGGAAGTTCTGGATCCGGAGCAGAACAGCACGTTTACCGATCACTACATGAACGTGCCGTACGACCTGTCGGATGTGTTTTTCATCTGCACGGCCAATTCCACGGATACCATTCCGGAGCCGCTGCTGAACCGGATGGAAGTGATTCAGTTCTCCGGTTACACGGCCACGGAGAAATTCCAGATTGCACGGCGGCACCTTTTGCCGAAAGCCATGGAATCCATGGGAATCCGGGAAGAGAATTTGGAGATTCCGGAGGACGTGCTGGAGACCATCATTTCGGATTACACGGCGGAGGCCGGAGTCCGGGGACTGAAGAAACGACTGGACACCCTGTGCCGAGTGGCTGCAGTGAAAATGGTGAAGGAAGCGGGCGAAGAACCGGCGAAGGTGGAAGTCCGGAAGGAGGATCTCCGGGAATATTTGGATATGCGGCCAATCAGTCACGACCGGATTTTGGAGAAAAAACAACCCGGCATCGTGACCGGACTGGCATGGACCCGGGCCGGCGGCGAAATTCTTTTTGTGGAAACCCTGTTCACAAAGGGAAGCGGTAAGCTGATCCTCACCGGTCAGCTGGGAGATGTGATGAAGGAGTCCGCTCAGATTGCGGTGAGCCTGGTGAAATCCATGCACCCGGATAAGGCGGCGCTTTTTGAGGAGAACGACATTCACATCCACGTGCCGGAAGGGGCGGTGCCAAAGGACGGTCCTTCGGCGGGAATTACCCTGACCACGGCATTGACCTCCCTGGTGGAGAACCGGCCGGTATCGCCGGAAATCGCCATGACCGGCGAGGTGTCTTTGCGGGGCGCGGTGACGCCAATCGGTGGGCTGCCGGAGAAACTCATGGCGGCGCAGCGGGCCGGCATCCGCAAGGTACTCATTCCAAAGGAGAACGAAGAGGATCTGAAGGATGTGGCAGAGGAAGTTCGGGAGAAGCTGGAGATCCTGCCGGTAAGCCGGGTGGAGGAAGTGCTGGAACTCACCGGACTGAAGTAGAAGTCATTACGCAAAAAAGTCTTTTTCCGCAACCGGCTTGCGGAAAAAGACTTTTTTGTTGTAAGATGAAGTGGCATGAAATGCAATTCTTTAAGAAGAAAATTAGCAGGGGGAAGAACGATGAATAATTTTGAGTTTGAGAATCGGACGAAGGTATATTTCGGAAAAGGTGTGGTGGCAGAAAAGCTGCCGGTGCTGGCAGCTCGCTATGGTGGCAAGGTGTTGCTGGGATACGGCGGCGGCTCCATTAAGAAGAACGGCGTATACGATGAAGTCACCGGAATCCTGAAGGATGCCGGCGTGGAGATCGTGAAGTTCAGCGGCATCATGTCCAACCCGACCCTGGAGAAAATGCAGGAGGGCGCCCGTTTGGCAAAGGAACAGGGGGTCACCTGGATTCTGGCTGTGGGCGGCGGCAGTGTAATGGACTGCTGCAAATCCATTTCCATTGCCGTTCCTTACGACGGCGACGTGTGGGAAGAGTTCTGGGAAAAGCCGGGCAATTTGAATTTCGATCCACTGCCGTTGGGCATGATCGTAACCATGCCGGCCACCGGCAGTGAGGTGAACGGTTCCGCAGTGCTGACCAATACGGAAAAACACATCAAGACCGATCGGGACTATCCGCGGATGAATGCGGATTTCGCCCTGATGGATCCGACCTACACCTATTCCATGCCGCTGCGGCAGCTGCGGGCAGGCACTTTCGATATCCTGTCCCATATCATGGAAACCTATTTCAGTTTCCCGATTGAGGACAACGTGTCCGATGATATTTCCGAAGCCCTGATGAAGGGCGTCATTCGGGATTTCCGCAAAGCCCTTCAGAATCCGGAGGACTACGATGCGCGAAGCAACATCATGTGGGAAGCTTCCATGGCGGAAAACCGGGTAATCAAGATGGGAAAAACCAAGGATTTCGAGGTCCACAATATGGAGCACCAGCTGAGTGCCTATACGGACTGCAACCACGGAGAGGGACTTGCGGTGCTGCACCCGACGTATTACCGCCATATTTTCCGGGACGGCCTGGGCAAATTCACCCGTTTCGCAATGAACGTATGGGGACTGAATCCGGCGGACTATGCGGATGAAGAGGCACTGGCGCTGGCAGGCATTCAGGCGCTGGAGGATTTCATCCGGGAGTGCGGACTTCCGGGAACCTTGCGGGAGCTGGGCGTGGATGAAAACACAGACCTTCGGGAAATCGCCGATTCCTGCTACACCGCCGGCGGCGCCTTCCGGGAAATCCGGCAGGATGAAATATATGAGATTTATAAGGAATGTTTCTAGAAAAAAAGAAGATAAGAGAGGGATGAGAGTGATTCGCCGGGCGAATCACTCTTTTTATATAAAGAAAACTCCGCGAACTCACGTTAGATGCGGAGTTCCGTTGATGCGTGGCGAAGGCTGCGGGATTAATTGGTAAAGAAAGCTCTCATTGCGGTCGTGAAACAGAAGATGTGCTTCCCAGCGGTGGGGAAAGGGGGTAGAATACCTGTAAAGATGGAGATTTTGGACCGTAAAAATTTTGGGTCGTGAAAGGAGTGAGAACATGCTGCTTGCAATATTGATTTTGTGTTTCGTCTGCTGGCCTCGAATATTCAGTACGTCGACGGGAAATGGGTCAACGTGAAGAAGCTGGAGGAACGGAATCGGAAGCCGGAGCCGTACAATGCCTTCGAGTATTATTGCAAAATCGATCCGATGCACGCACAGCGATATGACGAATGTTTTCGGACGAATTTTTTTGGTGAGGACTTAAAGGACGATGAATTTGATGACTTATAAGGAGCAAATTCCGGCGACGGCCCGGTTCATTATGGAGCGGCTTCAGGCGTCGGGATACGAAGCGTACCTGGTGGGGGGCGCAGTGCGGGACCTGATTCTGGGGCGGCAGCCGGGAGATTACGACATTACCACCAATGCGCTGCCGGAGGAGACGGAAGCGGTGTTCCGGGATTTTGAGACGCTGGAAATCGGAAAGGCGCACGGAACCATCGGGGTGATTGTGGACCACAAAGCCTACGAGGTCACCACCTACCGGGTGGATGGGGAATATACGGATCATCGGCGGCCGGATGCGGTTATCTTCACCCGCTCTCTGGAACAGGATTTGGAGCGCCGGGATTTTCGAATCAATGCGGTGGCCATGGACCTGGATGGAAATCTGCGGGGCGTGCCGGGGTACGAAGAGGATTTCGCCCGGCGGCAGATCTGTGCTGTAGGCAATCCGGTGCAGCGCTTCGAAGAGGATGCCTTGCGAATTCTACGGGGCGTGCGTTTTGCGGCGCAGCTGGGATACGAGATTGAGGCGAACACCGGCCGTGCCATTCACGAGAAAAAACACCTGCTTCGTCAGATTTCGCCGGAGCGCATTCGGGTGGAAATAGAGAAAACGCTGACCGCGCCGAATCCCCTTCCGGTGCTTCGGGAATACCGGGATGTTTTCGCCGAGGTGATTTCGGAGCTTCGGGAGACCTTCGATTTCAACCAGCAGAACCCGTTCCACTGCTACGATGTGTACGAGCACATCCTCCACGTGGTGGGCAATGTGCCGCCGGAACCGGTGTTGCGCTTGGCGGCGCTGTTCCACGATATCGGAAAGCCGAGGTGTTTTGTGGTAAAAGAAAATTGGGGACACTTCTACGGTCACGAGCAGGTGTCCGCAGAGATGGCGGAGGCGATTCTAAAGAGGCTTCGCTACGACCGGAAAACAGTAAAGGACGTGACGGAACTGGTGGCATCCCACGGATATGTTTTTAACCGCACGGAAAAGTACGTCCGCCGGCGGCTGAACCAGCTGGGGGAAGAGCAGCTGATGCGGCTGATCGATCTGGAGCGCGGGGACGTGCTGTCCCAGGCGGAGCACGTGCGAAAGGAGCGTGCGGCGGCCATCGATGCGTTTCGGGAGCTGGTGCAGACCGTGGTGGAGAAAGAAGGGGTGCTGAAGCGGAAGGACCTGGCCATCGACGGCCGGGATGTGTTGGAACTTGGGGTGCCCCGGGGACCGGAAGTGGGCCGGGTACTGGATGAAATCCTGGACCGGGTGCTGGAAGGGGACCTGGAGAACCGCCGGGAGGCGTTGCTGGAAGCGGCAAAGGAATGGAAGAAAAGGGGCTGTCGCATTAACTAATCATCCCCTCGTGCCGCCGGCCGGAACTCGCAGGCGATTCCGGCCGACACCGTCACTTTTCCCGACAGGAAATCCAATTTCTTTCCGTACATGGAACAAACCTTTTCAGAAATGAGAGCGTTTTTCGTTAGGCCCTTTTTTCGTTACAGCCGTTTTGGTCAGCAAAAGAATTAGCAAAACACCAACGCATAGAGAAACAATGCCTGCCAGTGCGTTAATTGTGAATAAAGCAATGGAAATACCCAGTATGAAGGCGCCATTTACAACCTGCACAACCGGCGCAAGTCCACCTCCGTTTTTTCCGTAGTAATATTCATTATTCGATGTCTTCTGTTCTACTCTAATCAGAATTAATCCAATTACTGCTACAATAATTCCACCCACCAGTGAAATTGTATTTGGTATTTCCGGTTTCCAGAAAAGTCGAATACCGTAGCAGCAGATTCCAATTACTGTGAAGTTTCTAATATTCTTGTTCCGATTCATATTGATGCTCCTTTCTTTCATATTTCGAATCCCCATTTTACATTTATTTTCAGGGGCGAAACATTTCAAGGTCTCACCCCTGGAGCTCAATATTTCCAGTATTGATTAATTAAAATTCTACTTTTTCGGACGAAAATTCCAAATCAGTACAACCGCTAAAATGATTCCCGCAGCAATCAAAGGAAGCGTTAACGCTTGTCCTCTCGCCTCTAATACTTTCATAATACTATCCATAGCTATACCACCAATTAATTCATATCACCATTAGAAAGAATTGCAAGCAATTCTGCATCCGGACCGAGCAGAGGTATCTCCGGTCAGTGAAGAATACATCCTCTTTCCATAAATTGACATGATAATCATCTCCTTTACGATCAGTGTTTTAAAGTTATACTGGAAATTATGAACCGAATTTAACCCAACTGCGCTGCAATCATTTTGCAAATATTATTAAATGTGTTAAAGCTTTTTTCACATACAGCGCATTTTAGTATTTTTCTTCGCACCATTTTCTGCTTTTATTGTATTATACTCCTCAAAATGCAATATTTATATTAAATTTTCAAAAAAAGACTATTGATTATATCTATCGTAAATGGGGTGGGCGAGATTCTTTTTATCGATGGATTAATGGTTGAGGAAGTGGGCGAAAAAGCATATAATTTGGTACACAGGATAAATATTTCTGCAAAATATTGAAATTTGGAACAGAAAAGCGTATAGTGAGTACCAATAAGCAACCAAGGTGGTAGGCAAATGCTGAGAATTGAAAATCAAGCAATCGTGTTCGCGCTGCTTTGCAAATACACGGTGGAGACCGAAGGCGAGAAAGGTCGGGAGGTCATTCAGAAAGGCATGATCCGGTACGGCCGGGAGCGGGGCGCGCGGATGGCGGCTCGGGCGAAGGCCAACGGGGACCCAATCGCCCTGTGGACCAATCAGGCCTACGGCGAGTGGAAGCCGGATTACGAGGGACAGATGGAGTTCGGATACGACGAGACAGAACCGACCCTGAAGAGCTACATCAGCAAATGCGCGTGGTGCGACGCCTGGAACAAGTACGGCCTGTTGGAGTACGGCCGGGAGTACTGCGTGAATGTGGACAAGGCGGTGTACGAGGGATTCTGCGAGGATTTCGTCTGTACGCCCAACGTGCCGACCATGAGCTGGGGCGGCAAGCGCTGCGAGTTCGACTGGGGGCAGCCGCTGACGGAGGAAGATCTGGCGAAAATGAACCGGAAGAAACAGGAGTTGGGCACTTCAGCCATGCGGGATTTCGACTATCACACGGCACACATCTACTACACCATCACCGATGAGATTCAGAAGGCGTTCCCGGAGAGTGCCGATGAAATCATCCGGAAGGCGGTGCAGGATTACGTGAAGCTCTTTGGACAGGCGGAATACGATCGGATTTTGGAATTTGAGGGAGAACGGTTCTAAGGAATTGGACGAAAAGAACGAACCTTCCGAGCGTGTCCGCCGCTACCCGGAAATCCAGAAGCATGTAATTGAGTGGGGGTATTTAATTGGAATTTTAAGATGCGGGGAGCTTGCGCCGGCGCAAGCTCCCATCTTATTTGTGCCGGGCCGCTCGGCAGGGCCGCAGATTTTTTTCACATTTATATCAATTATTCTGTGTTCAAAGTGGTAAAATAAATTATTACGCAGGGGAGGAGATTAACAAGGTACACAGATGTTTAATATAAGGAAGAAACGGAAGAAAAAGAAAACTGCAAGCCCGCAGGTGCAGCTGACGCCGGAAGAGCTGCGCGCTCTGGAAAGCGGCGATGACGAAGTGATGCGCCGCTACGCGGAGCGACGGATTCGGGCCGCCCGCAAGGCGCAGCGGAAAAGAAAACAGCAGCGAATCCGGAGGCGGTCGTTAACGATAATCATCCTTTGTCTTATAGGAATGAACCTGATTCTGGGCGGCCGGTACGTAACCAATTTGCTGAAATCCGGCGGAACGGTGCTGGACGGAGATGTTCCTATGGTGGAAACCGCCCGGACACAACTCGGAAACTACGGTGGAGAAAAGTTCTGGAAATGGTATGGCTTCGATTCTCATGTGGATTGGTGTGCCTGCTTTATTTCCTGGTGCGCCGATCAGAACGGCTTGATCGATGACGGAAAGGTGCCCATGTCCTGCTACGTGCCGCAGCAGGTGAACTGGTTCCGAGATCGGGATCGGTACCACGAGCAGGGAGACGGGTACACGCCGAAGGCCGGCGATATTATTTTCTTCGACTGGGAACACGATGGCTCCGTGGATCACGTGGGACTGGTGGCCTCGGTGTTCCGAGGAAAGGTATACACCATCGAGGGCAATTCCGGTTTCACGGGCAAGGATGAGAAGAAGTGGAAGGGCGAGTGTAAACGAAACGGGTATCCGATTAAGAGCAAGGATATTTTTGGCTACGGTCTGGCAGAGAAATAGGTGCGAATATGAACATCAAACAGATGAAAGGTTTCCTGGAATTATCCAAAACCCTGAATTTTTCCAAGACGGCGAAGCAGCTGTACATGTCCCAGCCCGCTTTCAGTCGAATGATTGAGAGCATGGAAAAAGAAATCGGCGTTAAGCTGATTCAGCGGGACAAGGTGAATCCGAAACTGACTCCCGCCGGGCAGAACGTGCTCCGGCATTGCGAACGGATACTGAACGAATATAACGAGCTGATGCAGGATGCCAAGCGCTTCAGCGCGGAGAGGAAAAAGCTCACCGTCGGAATTCTGGAGGACGGCATTCGGGCGGGGAACACCGGCCGAATGATTCGGCAGTTTGCAGAGGAAAACCCGGATGTGGAAATCGATTTCAGAAACACCAGTGAATCCGCCGCCTTCGATCAGATTCAGGAAGGGGAATTGGACTGTGGAATTCTGGTGCATTTTCCGGAGGTATACAGAGAACAACTGAACGGAACGGTTATTTCCTGGGATCACGACTGCGTTTTCATGAACCGGAGCAACCCGCTGGCATCGAAGGAAAAAGTTTCCGTGAAGGACTTGCGCTCGGAAGGTTTCATCGTGGTGGATGCTTTTCAGTCTCGTTTTGGGTTCAACCGGACTATGGGACTGTGCCTGCAATACGGATTTGCTCCCCACATTGCCAAGAGCGTTTCTTCCGTGACCACCGCACTGCTGGAAGTGGACATGAATTACGGAGTGATGATTCTCCACAATTCCATGCAGGATATCGCCGGTCCGGAGACGGTGGCCATCCCGTTGGAGGGGGAACCGGAAGTGCCGGTTCAGATGATCCAGCGGAAGGACAGCGGCAATCCGGCATTGGAGCGTTTTCGGGAATTCATCCGGGCGCGGGTTCCCCAAGGGGAGCCGGAGGCGTGACCGCGCTGCCGTAGGCAGCAGACGCCACCGAAGAACTGCGCCAAACGGTCTCGTTCGGGGAATCGGACGTGTGGGATGAGAGGTAATGCTTTTTTTGCATAACCTCTCCCTCAAAAATCGCATTTCCAATTGAATGACAAAAAGGATATCATCGAGTTATCGAAGATATCCTTTTTTTAGTGGAAGGGATTGGAGAAAAAACGATCATAAGGAGGAAATTCATGAGCAGAAGAACCGAAATGCTGCTGAAGAACATGGAATTTGTCGGCTACAATGACCTGAACAAGAAGCCGGGATTCCAGATGGGAATGCATCGCACGGAAGATGGAAGATATTTTATCTATTCGGCGTGCTTCCGGGATAATGGTTTTAATATTATTGAAGTGACGGATCCGAAGAATCCGGTGTCCAAGTGGGTCGAGGGCGATTGGGTCAGCGAGGTCCATGACGGTCAGTCCCTGGCGAAGATTCAGGTGGCCGGCGGAAAGCTGATTGCTTGCTACGGCGGAACCATGCGGGTGCTCCACGGAACACACGAGCAGCCATATTGGGGCGGTTTCAAGATCTACGACATCACCGAGGATCCATGGAATCCGAAGTTCCTGGGTCAGTTCGAGTGTGAAGACGGTCCGGGCGTGCACCGGAGCTACTATGATGGCGGCAGATATGCGTACATCATGGGCAGTAAAAGAAATTATATGGGATACATCCTGCGCATCATCGACCTGGAGGATCCGACTCATCCGGTTGAGGTGGGTAGCTGGTGGGCAGACGGCCAGTACCTGGGCAACAAGAAGGCATCGGATATTCCGGAATTCGGAACCGAGCCGTTCATGAAGCTGCCGAACGGCCACGCCATCACCGAGAGAAACGATATCGTCTATGCGGCATTCCCGAACGTGGGATTCTGCATGATCGATGTGAAGGACAAAACCCGTCCGAGACTGCTGGGCAATGTTCCGCTGAACCCGCCGTTCTCCAACGGTCAGTCCGGCGCAGCGGTGCACACCGCAATGCCTTTGGGCGACAGACCGTTCGCCATCGTAACCACCGAAGGTGAGCGTCCTTGGTACTTCGATCCGAACCGTGAAGAGGGCATGTTCCACAGAATCACCAGCCAGCCGATGAACATCATCGGAATGATTGAGACCGGTGACAAGGAGAACCCGTCTCTGATTTCCGTATTCCCGTATCCGGAAGTTCCGGAGGAATACAAAAAGTGCCACGGCGAGAACTTCAACATCATCGACGGCCAGCGCGTGGTATTCGGCCCGCACAACATGTACGATGCCGCACCGCAGGATTGCTTGGAGCAGAGAGACGACAGAGTCTATAACTGCCACTTCCAGGCAGGCCTCCGCGTCTACGACGTATCGGATCCATTTGTTCCGAAGGAAATCGCTTACTTCATGCCGCCGGATCCGGAAGGCACCTGGTTCGACATCGAGGACGGCACGCTGTTCCCGGGACCGCACATCGGCATCGCGGAAGACGTTCTGGTAGACGACCGCGGATACATTTACGTGGACACCTATCAGGATGGACTGTACATCGTAAGATGCACCGTATAATCTTGTAAAAAAACGCTCTGTAAAAATACGAACAACGAGACCGAATCCCGCCTGTCGGCCGTCCATGTTGCCGCCGCCCCTTGCGAGTGGGCGGCGGCTCTGATATACTCCACTTAAGACGTGTTAACCTGAATAGTTGTAAGTGGAGGACAGAATATGAAACGGATTCTAGCAATGGTCCTCGCAGGAATTTTGGTGGTGTCTGTGATTCCGGCTTTTGCAGCTGCAGAGGTGGGATCGGCAACTGATAAAGGTAGCAGCAGGCAGCTTGGAACAACTGCTGAAGGTCAAGGAAGTCAAGAAAATCAAGGAAGCCGGGACGGCCGGGCAACGGAGGAGCCGGAAGGACCGGGGATTCTGCCGGGGGAAGGAAATCCGGAAGAAAATCCGCCGACCGAGGCGCAGTCCGGGAAGCTCCCGGCCGCGTTGAACCTGAAGTACAAGGCGAAAAAGAAACTGGTTTTAGCGAATACCCAGCCGGAAGGGCTGCCGGTCAGTGTGACCTGGGCGTCCGACAATGCCGGGATTGCCGCTGTGGACAAAAATGGGCTGGTCACGGCCAAGAGCGCCGGGAAGTGTACGGTGAGCGCGGTTTTTCCGTCGGGCAGCCGGGCGTCGTGCAAGGTGACGGTGGAGCCGAAGGGGCTGAAGTATAAGAAGAAAACCATTCGGAAGAACGCCCGGTTCACCAATGTTTTGGTGGGGGCGAAGGCCGGTGTGAAGTGGAGCAGTTCCAACAAGAAAGTGGCCACGGTCAATGGTAAGGGCGTGGTGAAAGGAAAGAAAAGCGGGACCTGTAAGGTGGTCGCTCGTTTTGGCGGGAAAAAATACGCCTGCAAAGTGACCGTAGTGAATCCGCGGCTGAATAAAAAGAAAATCACCGTCTACAATTCCCGGAGTTTCCGGCTGAAGGTGACCGGCGGGAAGGGCCGCATCCGGTGGAAATCCGGCAACAAGAAGGTGGCGACGGTGTCCAAGAAGGGAACGGTGACTGGGATAAAGGGCGGAACCTGTACCGTTACGGCTGTGCGGAACGGCATTGCTTTGAAGTGCAGAGTCACGGTGCCGAAGCACTATAAAGGATATAGAATCCCGGATTTTGGGGCGCTGTACGGAAAGCGCGGCAAATTCCGGAAGGCTGACGGGGTGACCTCCGTCCAATATAAAGCCGGGAAGAAAACCTATCAGAAATACCTCACGGCGCTGAAAAAGAAAAATTTCACCTTCGTGGAGAAGTCGTCCGGCACCTGGGTATACATGAACAGCGCGGGCGAGATGGTGGCGGCCGCATACGCCCAAGGTTATGTGGGCCTGGCTTTTGGCAATATCAAAGACATCGGATAAGAAAAATAAAAGGGGCGCACCCTTGCAATTACCTCTTCGTTCGTGTATAATCATAGGGCAATTCGGTTACGAACGTGCTGCTGTGGCTCAATGGTAGAGCACTTCACTCGTAATGAAGGGGTTGCGAGTTCGATTCTCGCCAGCAGCTCCAAGAGGAAAAAAACCGGTCAATGCAAATGCATTGACCGGTTTTTTATATTCGGAAGTTTACGTTTCGGGCGTTTTCGTACTTTTTCCCGTGGGAAAAGTCCTTTTTGTTCCGCGGTCCTTTACCGATGAAATTCTTGTGATACAATGGCTCCAATGAACGGATTGATAAAAACAGGAGGTCGAAATGCAGGAAAACCGGGAAGGGCGGATGGAAACCATCATTTATGATACGGGAATCATCGGAAAACTGAAAATCAAAGGGAACCAAAAGGAGATTCGGGAAATCGCTTTTCTCCGAGACCCATTCCCCTTCGTCTGCTTCGAGGGAAACGGTCTCCCCGCCGTCGAAGGACCGGCCTACACCCGGAACAACCTAAATTGCGCCGAAGTTGCTCCCGTCCTGAAGAAGGCCTGCCGGCAGATTCAGGAATACCTGGAAGAAGAGCGGGAGGAATTCACCTTTCCCATTCGCATGGAAGGAACCCGTTTCCAGGAAGAAGTGTGGTGTGCCATGCTGGACATCCCTTACGGCGAAACCCGCACCTACCGGGAAATTGCCGAAGCCGCCGGCAGTCCCAAAGCCTGGCGGGCGGTGGGCATTGCGGCGAACCACAACCGGCTGCCGCTGGTGATTCCCTGCCACCGAGTCATCGGATCTAGGGGCCGGCTGACGGGGTACAACGGCGGGCTGGACATTAAAGAGAAACTGCTGACCATCGAGAGCCACCGGACGATACAGAAGCAGCTGGAGGAATAGAAAAAAGAACGAAAGAATCCCCGGGGTCATTTTGGAGGACGCCCCGAGGTTTCTTTCATCAAACAATGCGATGATATAGGAAATGATATGAATGCGTTATGCTACGTTCTTCTGTTTCTTGCGGAACTTCTCGCCTTCGTCTACTTCGCCGGCGTTCAGACGCTTGAAGTAGCTGCGGGTTTCTGCCGCAACGACACCGCTGAGTCCCAGAAGTCCAACCAGGTTCGGGAATGCCATCAGGCCGTTGAAGATATCGGCGAAGGTCCATACGAATTCCAGTGTGAGGAACGGACCGATGAGAACCGCCAGAATGTACAGGTAACGGTATGCCTTTACGGCTTTCATGTTTTTATTGGTGAAGTACTCCAAGCAGCGCTCGCCGTAGTAGTCCCAGCCCAGTGTGGTGGTGAAAGCGAATACTGCCAGGCAGATCATCAGCAGGATGGCGCCGAAGGTTTCGCTCCAAGGAAGTCCCTGGCCAAAAGCACGAATGGTTACGTCTACGCCTTCCAGACCCACTTTGTCCGAACCGGTGATGACGATGGTCAGACCGGTCATGGTGCAGATAACGATGGTGTCCAGGAAAGTACCGGTCATGGATACCAGACCCTGACGAACCGGTTCCTTTGTCTGCGCTGCCGCCGCCGCGATCGGTGCGGAACCCAGACCGGATTCGTTGGAGAAAATACCTCTTGCAACACCCTTCTGCATTGCGGCAATCATGGCACCCAGTGCACCGCCGGCAACCGCATCCATACCGAATGCGCTTTTTACGATGGTGGCGATTGCTGCCGGGATTGCAGCGTAGTTATATACAAGAATTGCAACGGCTGCGGTTACGTACAGAACCATCATTGCCGGAACGACCAGAGATGCTACGGAAGAGATTCTCTGGATGCCGCCGATGACAACCAGTGCCACCAGTGCGGTTACGACGATTGCAGCGATTGTTGTGGTCCAAGTGTAGGAGTGGTCGCCGATGGAGAATGCAATGTGCTTGCCTTCCGGATCGAATACCCGGCCCACTGCGGAGGTGATGGAGTTCACCTGAGTGATGGTGCCGATTCCCAGGATGCCGGCTGCTGCGCCGAAGAAGGCGAAAAGCTTTGCCAGCCATTTCCAGTTCGGTCCCAGACCTCTTTCGATGTAGTAGAACGGTCCGCCCAGTGCCTTGCCGTTTTCGTCCAGCACACGGTATTTTACGGCCAGGAGACCTTCCGAATATTTGGTTGCCATACCCACGCAGGCAGCAACTTCCATCCAGAACAATGCGCCCGGTCCGCCGGTGCAGATTGCGGTGGCAACGCCGACGATGTTACCGGTTCCAACGGTGGCCGCCAGTGCGGTGGTCAGCGCTGCGAAACTGGAGACCTCTCCTTCGCCGCCTTCCTCGTTGTGAACCATGTACTTCAGCGCCTTACCCAATTTGCAGAACTGCAGGGCTCCGGTTCTCACGGTGAGAAGCAGACCGGTTCCGATAATGAGTACCAGCATGGGGATGCCCCACACATAACCATCGATGGTGCTCAGCATTGCTGTGAATTGTTTCATGAATGCAACCTCCTATTTTATAGATTCAGTTTCAAATTCCCGTCAGAGATGAAACCTTATTCCAACCAACTCTCTGACTGATGGGATTAGTTTAAAACAAGTTTCTGTGATTGTCAACAAAAAATTTTAAAAATTTTTGTTATAAAAATTAAAGAAGTTAGAAAAACCCTCGAATTGTATGGAAAACCGTGCAATTTTGGACACAAATTTGTATTCCGAGTACAATTTCCGACACTAAATTAGAGTGTTTCTTGGATTATCCATGCGGATTTTGCATGAGCTTTTCAGTAAAAAAGTTCGCCCCGCCCGAACTTTTCCGGCCGCTCCCGCCTGATAATATTTTATTTTATCCATAACAATGGAAAAGTATGTTACAATGGAGGGTAATATATACGAGAAGAATACGAAAAGAGAGAGGTTGAGATTTAGTTTGAGTAAAGAAATGATGAGTGAAGAGAATTTACAGCCGGAAAATCGGATGGGGTATGCGCCGGTGAAGGGACTTCTGCTGAAGATGTCTTTTCCGCTGATGATTTCCATGTTTGTTCAGGCGGCGTATAACATTGTGGACAGCATGTTCGTGTCCTGGATTAACGAAGACGCCCTGACGGCGGTGTCCATGTGCTTCCCGATTCAGGCGCTGATTCTGGCGTTCGCCATCGGTACGGCGGTGGGCATGAGCGCCTTGATTTCCCGGTACTTGGGAGCAAAACGTTTTGACCGGGCCAATAAGGTGGCGCAGAATGGAATTTTCCTGGCCTTTGCAACGTATCTGCTGTTCCTGCTGATCGGCATGGCGGCGCATCCGTTCATTGCGTTCCAGACAAAGAATGCCCGGATTGTAGAATACGGTTCCACCTATCTGAGCATCGTCTGCACACTGTCCATCATGGTATTCCTGCAGCTATGCGTGGAGCGGCTGCTGCAGAGCACGGGCAAAACTTCCTACATCCTGCTGATCCAAGGAAGCGGTGCGATTATCAACATTATTATGGACCCGATTCTGATTTTCGGATTGCTGGGTGCGCCGAAACTGGGCGTTGCCGGTGCGGCCATCGCAACGGTCTTCGGACAGACCTTTGCGGCGCTGCTGGGCGTGTATCTGAACATTAAGAAAAATACGGAGCTGAAGATCAGCATGAAAGGCTTCCGCCCGGATCTCCACATCATTAAGGAAATCTACCAGATCGGCGTGCCGTCCATCATCATGCAGGCGGTGGGCTCGGTGATGGTGTTCTTCCTGAACCTGATTCTGGGGGCATTTTCCTCCACGGCGGTGGCCACCTTCGGTGCCTACTTCAAGCTCCAGAGCTTTATCTTCATGCCGGTGTTCGGACTGAACAACGGTGTGGTTCCGATTGTCGCGTATAACTACGGCGCTCGGAAGAAGGATCGCCTTCTGGAAGCATCTCGGCTCAGTACCCGGTACGCGGTGATGATTATGACGGTGGGAATGCTTCTGTTCTGGGTGATTCCGAACGTCTTTCTGGGAATTTTCGATGCCTCGGATAAAATGCTGGCCATCGGCATCCCGGCGCTTCGAATTATTTCTGTTGGTTTTCCACTGGCCGGCTATGCTATAATGAAGGGCAGTGTATTTCAGGCTTTGGGAAAAAGCATTTACAGCATGAATATTTCCATTATTCGACAGCTGGTGGTGCTGCTTCCGGCAGCGTTCCTGCTGTCCCGCTTGGGCGAGGTCACCTACGTGTGGCTGGCATTCCCAATCGCAGAGATTGTGGGTCTGACGTTCTCGATTATCTATTCCCGTAAAATTCACCGGGAGATGATCGATGTACTATAATCTATAAGATACAGGAGAAAGGTGTTATGAAAAATACGGCAATTTACCCGGCCGCCCTGGAACATCGGCGATGGTAACCCGGCAAAACGGTAAACTATGACAATCGCAACGTGTTTTTATGAGGAGGAAAAAATTATGGCAGGTAAAATTATGCTGACCGGCGACAGACCGACCGGTAAATTACATATTGGACATTACGTAGGTTCCCTGAGACAGCGGCTGGAGATTCAGAAGGATCCGGAGTTCGACAAGATGTTTATCATGATTGCGGACGCCCAGGCGCTGACGGACAACGCGGAGAATCCGCAGAAGGTGCGGGAGAGCGTGATGCAGGTCGCCATGGATTATCTGGCAATCGGCATCGATCCGTCAAAGACTTCCATTATGATTCAGTCCCTGGTGCCGCAGCTCCACGAGCTGACCATGTATTACATGAATCTGGTCACCGTGTCCCGCGTGCAGCGGAACCCGACCATCAAATCCGAAATTCAGATGAGAGGTTTTGGGGATAACATCCCGATGGGCTTCTTCAACTATCCGGTGAGCCAGGCTTCGGATATCACTGCTTTCATGGCTACCACCGTTCCGGTTGGTGAGGACCAGGAGCCGATGCTGGAGCTGTGCCGGGAAATCGTGCGCCGCTTCAATCACGTGTACGGCGAGGTGCTGATCGAGCCGGAAATCTATCTGCCTCCGAACCAGTCCTGCATGAGACTGCCGGGCACGGACGGCCAGGCGAAGATGAGTAAATCTCTGGGAAATACCATCTACCTCTCGGATCCGGAGGACGTGCTGAAAAAGAAGGTCATGGGAATGTACACCGATCCGACTCACCTGAAGGTCAGTGACCCGGGCCATCTGGAAGGCAATACCGTGTTCCAGTACCTGGATGCCTTCTGCTGTGATGAGGATTTTGAAAAGTACTTGCCGGAATACAAGAACCTGGATGAGCTGAAGGAACACTACACCCGAGGCGGCCTGGGGGATGTAAAGGTAAAGAAATTCCTGTTCAACGTGCTGAACGAGTTCCTGACCCCGATCCGGGAAAAGAGAGCGTACTACGAGCAGCATCCGGAAGAAGTCATTGAGATTCTGAGAGCCGGTACCGCGGATGCGGTAGCCACTGCGGAGAAGACGCTGGCTGCGGTAAAGCATGCGATGCAGATTGACTACTTCGAGAGATGGGATAAGGAATACAAATAACAAGTGTGCAAGTTTGCAGGCATGCAAGTGTGCAAGTGATGGCCCGCCGGGAACGCCCGGCGGGCCTTTTCCGTGCGCCGAATGGCAATGGGGCGCCCTTGGGACAAGGGCGGACCTTACGCTTTACATTCCCCCCCATCCTTTACGTTCTTTTTACTTTACCTCGATAACAGTCTTTACGAAATCGCCTTATACTTATACCTGTAATCAGAAAACAGACAAGAAAACAATTGAAAAGGGAAAGAAAGTAAAGGAGAGAGAAAGATGAAAAAAAGAAATCTCAAACTGATTGCCCTGGGTCTGACCGGCCTGATGGGCGTGGCTGCCCTTACCGGATGCGGCAGCAGCAAGGAAAAGAGTGCAACGGTCAGCACGAACGGATCCACTTCCATGGAAGAAGTGATGGGTGCACTTTCGGAACAGTATCAGAAGGATAACGAGGGCGTGAAAGTAACCTACGATCCAACCGGATCCGGTACCGGAATCGAGGAAGCCAAGAACGGCAACACCGACATCGGCCTGGCATCCAGAGCACTGAAGGATGACGAGAAGGACGGACTGAAACAGAAGGTCGTCGCACTGGACGGAATCTCCGTAATCGTCAATGCAAAGAACGGTGTAAAGGATCTGACAACTCAGCAGGTAGCAGACATTTTTAGCGGAAAGATCACAGACTGGAGTCAGGTCGGCGGTAAAGCCGGAAAGATTTCCTGCATCGGCAGAGAATCCGGATCCGGTACGAGAGACGGTTTCGAAGGCGCAACCGGCACCGAAGACAAGTGCAAGCTGGAACAGGAATTGACATCCACCGGTGCGGTAATTTCCGCAGTAGGCAGCAATGAGAAAGCAATCGGATACGCTTCCTTCTCCGCAGTAGAGGGTCAGGACAAGATTCAGGGAATCAAAATCAATGGCGTAGCCTGCACAGAAGACACCATCAAAGATGGAAGCTACAAGCTGCAGCGTCCGTTCTGCTTTATCACCAAGAAAGACGGAAAGCTTTCCGAAGAAGCACAGAAGTTCTACGATTTCGCAACATCGAAAGATGCGGCAGATCTGATTCGGAACGCCGGTGCCGTTCCAGTAAGCGAATCGTAAGATGAAGAAGAAAAAAGATTTAATGGAAAACGCATTGCACGGACTGTTCCTGTTCTGTGGTTTTGTCAGTGTCGCCTTCGTGCTGCTGATCAGCGTGTACCTGATTATCTCCGGAATTCCGGCCATTCACAAAATCGGACCGATCAAGTTCCTATTCGGTACCACCTGGAAATCCGGTCAGAATCAGTTCGGCATCCTGCCATTCATCCTGACCAGCGTCTACGGCACGGCGGGAGCGGTCATCCTGGGAATACCGATTGGTATTTTTACCGCCATGTTCCTGGCGAAAGCCGCGCCGCCAAGGATTGCATCGGTCATCCAGGGAGCCGTAGAGCTTCTGGCAGGAATTCCGTCCGTCGTATATGGCCTGGTAGGCATGACCGTGTTGGTGCCGGGCGTGCAGAAGGCATTTCACCTGTCCTCCGGCGCCACATTGTGCTCCGCCATCGTGGTCCTGACGATTATGATTTTACCGTACATCATCAGCGTGTCGGCCACCGCGCTGCGGGCCGTGCCGAGAGAGTATGAAGAAGCCTCGCTGGCTTTGGGGGCCAACTACACGGAGACCTGGTTCCGCGTATCCCTGCGGGCCGCAAAGAGCGGCGTGGCGGCAGCGGTCATTCAAGGCGTGGGCAGAGCGCTGGGCGAGGCCATGGCGATTATCATGGTTGCCGGAAACGTGGCGAACATGCCGGGACTGTTCAAATCCGTTCGGTTCCTGACCACCGCCATCGTTTCGGAAATGTCCTACGCGTCCTATGGATCGCTGCAGAGACAGGCCCTGTTCTCCATCGGACTGGTGCTGTTCCTGTTCATCATGATGATTAACTGGATTCTGCACAGAGTTATCCGGAAGGAGGAGCAATAATGAGTACGCACAGAAAAAATATGGACAGACTTCTGAGAGGGCTGATGGGACTGTGTTCCGGCATCACCTGCCTGGTGCTCCTGATGATTATCGGCTACATCCTGTACCGAGGCATCCCGAGCCTGACCTGGAACCTCCTGTCCACGGAGCCGAACAACCTCACCGGCAACATCGGAATTCTGCCGAACATTCTGAACACGCTGTATATCATTTTCGTGGCAATGATCATCGTCCTGCCATTGGGCGTGGGCGCCGCCATCTACCTGACGGAGTATTCCACCAGCCGGAAGCTGACCAGCCTGATCAGTTTCGCCGCGGAGATTCTGACGGGAATCCCATCCATTTTGTTTGGACTGGTGGGCATGCTGATTTTCATTCAGATTGGCGGCCTGAAGCAAGGTATTCTGGCCGGTGCGCTGACCCTGGTGCTGATGGTGCTGCCAACCATTATCAGCAATACGAGGGAGAGTTTGCTGACGGTTCCCCAGAGCTACCGGGAAGGGGCCTTGGCATTGGGCAGCGGCAAGTGGCATATGATTCGAACCGTGGTGCTTCCAAGCGCGTTGGACGGCATCATCACCGGATGCATCCTGTCGGTGGGCCGGATTACCTCGGAATCGGCGGCACTTCTTTTTACCGCGGGCTTCGGACTGAAGATGATCGGTTTCGTGCAGGCTTTGCAGTCGTCCTCCGCAACGCTGACGGTAGCCCTTTACATCTACGCCAGTGAACGAGGCGCCTACGACATCGCATTTGCCATCGCCATTGTGCTGATGGCGCTGACTTTGGCACTGAACCTGATTGCCTCCAAGACCGCGAAGATAATACAGGAGAAAAGAGGCTAGAACATGAACGAACCAATTATCAAAGTCCGGGACCTGGACCTGTGGTACGGTGGGCACCAAGCTCTCCGGAAAATCAGCATGGACATTCCGGAAAAATCCATCACGGCGCTGATCGGCCCATCCGGCTGCGGCAAATCCACGTTCCTGCGGAACATCAACCGGATGAATGACCTGATTCCGAATTGCCGGGTGGAAGGAACCCTGGAGTACCGGGGTAAAAATATTTTGGGGAACGACGTGGACGTGACCGACCTGCGCCGGAAGGTTGGAATGGTATTCCAGAAACCGAATCCGTTCCCGATGAGCATTTACGACAACATCGCCTACGGCCCGCGCATCGGCGGCATCCGCAATAAGACGGAGCTGGACGAAATCGTGGAGCGATCCCTGAAAGCGGCAGCCATCTGGGAAGAGACCAAGGACCGGCTGAAAAAGTCGGCGCTGGGCATGTCCGGCGGCCAGCAGCAGAGACTGTGCATCGCCCGGGCCCTGGCCGTAGAGCCGGATGTGCTTCTGATGGATGAACCCACCAGTGCTTTGGACCCGATTTCCACGGGCAAAATCGAAGATCTGGCAGAGGAACTGAAGAAGGAGTACACCATCGTCATGGTCACCCACAACATGCAGCAGGCCGTTCGTATCTCGGACCGCACCGCCTTCTTCCTGCTGGGAGACCTGGTGGAGTACGGAGAGACGAATCAGATTTTCTCCGACCCGAGAGACAAGCGTACAGAAGATTACATTACAGGGAGGTTCGGTTAATGAGAGATACATTCCAAGGAGAATTGAGAGAATTAGACGATCAGACTTGCCTGATGGGCGGTATGTGCGAAGACATCATCGACCGGGCAGTTCGTTGTTTCCTCACCAACGACGAGAAGCTGGCAAAGAAGGTGGTAAAGCTGCAGGATACGATTTCCCAGAAGGAGCGTGAAATTGAAATCATGTGCATCCAGCTGATCATGAAACAGCAGCCGGTGGCGTCGGACCTGAGAGTCATTTCCGCCACCCTCAAAATGGTGACCGACCTGCACCGCATCGGGGATCAGTCCCTGGACATCGCCGAGATCGTCCTCACCGGTCAGCTCACCCAGGCCATTCGCACCCAGGATTTTCAGAAAATGGGCGAAGCGGTGGTCCACATGGTCAAATCCAGCGTAGAGGCCTTCCAAGCCCGGAGCCTGGAGCACGCGAAAGAAGTCATTGCCTACGACGACGTCGTGGACGAGTATTTTGAAAAAATAAAATTCAATCTCCTCGAACGCATCCGGGGTCGCATCGATGACAGCGACCGGGATATTCTGGACATGCTGATGATCGCCAAATACCTGGAGCGCATCGGCGACCACGCCGCCAACGTGGGCAACTGGGTGGCCTTCTCCGTGAACGGGGAGCTTCTGCCGGATAATTAAAGAGATGGTGGCGGCCGGCGTGGGAGCGATTATCGTGTTATCGGTATTCGCTGCCGTAATTTACTTCATTGCAAGAATTAAGTATCTGAAGGGAAAAAGAAGAGAATAACACAAAAAACTACACCTCCAAGGCTGGATATGAACCAGACTTTGGAGGTGTGTTTTTTAATTGTGTAAGAGTAATTACAAGCATGTGGAATTTAATCTTACACAACTTGAATTAAGAAATACATTCAACGGGCAAAACGTCTAATATAGTTATATAATTATGAGGCTAAAAGCGATGTTTTTTAACGCATTAAATACGCATTAAATTTGTAACCGGTAAACCACCCGTGCCTTTACAAACAAAGAACAAAAGAAAACGAGGAACCTCTTGCGAGAATTCCTCGGTCTTTGTTTTCAGCATTTCAATCAGGCCAGCATCGCTGCTGGCAAGGCTATTTCATCTCGGCAATCCGCTTTTTGCATTCTTCCGGAAGCTTCTCCGACCATGGAAGCAGGTCTTCCAGAAAATCCAGATTCGTATCGTCCATATGTTTCGGAATCTCGGTCAGCAGATGCGAGATGTAGTAGAAGATATTCAGATTGTTGAGTTTGCAGGTCTCCACAATGCTGTAGATGATGGCACTGGCTTCGGCGCCGTGGATAGTGTCGATTAATTTCCAGTTTTTCTTTCCAACGCAGAACGGCCGAATAGCTCGCTCCGCCGCATTGTTGTCCATCGGTATTTCCGGATTCTTCAGGAATACCCGAAGATATTTTTCCTGGTTCAAGCAGTAGGTTAGTGCCTTTCCCGTTTCCGAGGTGCGGCTGACCTGCGGTTGCACCTCTCGAATCCATCGGAAAAAATCATCCACAAGCGGCCGAATTAGGCTTTTTCGTTTCCGTTTTCTCTCACCGGACTTCAAATCCTTCAGTTCGTTGTCCCGCCGGTAGATGTGCTGGATTAGTCCTAAAGCTTCATAGGCCACCGTGTTCTTCGCCTTCTCCATCCCCATGGCTTTCACGGGATCGGCGAATTTTCGCCGGGCATGAGCCCAGCATCCGGCCACTTTGAACTGGGTTTCAGCGTCCTTCTCCAGCGAATGGTATACCTGGTATCCATCCGTCACCAGTGTTCCGGTAAAAGCATCCAGAAATTTCCCAGGGGCCTCCTTTTTTCTGGTTAGTTGGAAGTCATAGAGGACTACCGGATGCTCATCCTGAAGGCCGCCATTTCGATACACCCACATGTAGCTTTTGTGCATTCCCTCCCGTCCATCCTTGACCACAGATACCGGCGTTTCATCCGCATGAACAACAGAACAGGAGGTAATTTTCTTCTTCAATCTATCCCATGATGTTGGGGTCAAAAGCCCCATAATTCATTGAACATTTGCACCTTGAAAA
>ERZ1034973.43-NODE-43-length-80460-cov-49.454748_pt1 | contig 80460 bp, 69 predicted proteins | sample MGYA00520686_ERZ1034973 | MGnify/ENA primary metagenome ERZ1034973 (study PRJEB33766, sample SAMN09781775) | gut metagenome | biome: gut microbiome | host: Homo sapiens | place: Madagascar | study: EMG produced TPA metagenomics assembly of the PRJNA485056 data set...
ACTGGTACGGCTAACCCGCTGATAAATAGTGGGGACGCTGTATTGGTGGTTTACCATTGAAGGAAAGAAGATATATGACTTGTCGACTGGAACGGAAGAAGGGAAAGATAAGATACCGCTTTCTGACAAAGATATGCTTGATGAGAATCTCCTGTGTATTTTTGCAAGCGCCACCGAGAAGACACAAAGGCCTTTCATCGTTAGATGTATCAAGTTGTACAAAAGCATAGATGGTGATGTGGATAAATTCAAGAACAATTTGAAAGGGCAAATTGTTGAGATTCTACAGATGTCAGATAAGGTAAAAGGAGACCTACTTATTGATTATGTTGAAGAAATACTACCACCAAATATAAAAAATGGTATAGACTTTGGATTACGGAATGATTTTTCATATCATTCCAATGCTCAATGTTATTTTCTGAAAGATCGCTCAAATGGCTTTGTTAATTTTCAAGATAGACCTCAATATATATTGAACTTAGAAATATACAAACAGGTAGAGCAATTTGCCTTTTCGGATAATTTTGTCAAGAACTTTATCAATATCATGTATATGAGGTTGATATATGATATGCTTGGTAATCGAGCAATGAACGAGCATATCGCTCCGGCTATCAATAAATTAAAGAGTAATGAGAAAAATATAGAGAAGGTTTTTGATTTTACAGATAAAATCGGTTCTTTCTGGAGTAATTCGAACATTGCTGTTATCAACCTTTGTAATGTGAATACTGATATGAAAAAGTTGATACCTCTGCTCTTAACAAACAAACTTTATCGAAATTATAAAAAGAATAGGAAAGACAATGGCTATTTGAACATTATAGTTGATGAAGCTCATAATATATTGTCTTACCAGTCAACTCGTGAAAGCGAAAGTTGGAAAGATTATCGTTTGGAAGTTTTTGAGGAAATCATTAAGGAAGGGCGTAAGTTTGGTGTCTTTATGACAATAGCCAGTCAACGTCCTTCAGATATTTCATCGACAATCATATCGCAGCTTCATAATTATTTCATCCATAGGTTGATGAATGAGAAAGATATACAGCAAGTGAACAATACCATATCTTACTTGGATAAGGTTTCCGTGGAGTCCTTGCCGATACTTTCAACAGGCGTTTGTGTGTTGGCTGGTCAATTGGCTGAAATGCCAATTGTTATACAAATAGATAGAATAGAGGATAAGAACAAGCCTCAAAATGAGACAATCAATCTCATAGAGGCTTGGGGTAAATAATTGGCTTGTTTATATTTGACAAAGGAGTGGAAGTGGCGCTACGTAAAATATTTAAAGAATAATTATAATAATGTAGTTATCGATGAAAGCAGTAATAAGCTGTCGTAGAGATAGAAAACTTCGTAACCCTTCTCTATAAGAAAATAATTAGTAAAGTAAAACAATGATGCAATTTTGTCCAAGATACAAACAATTCAAGGCTTTGGTGGATGCCAAGGACTATGAAAATGCCGTGAGAAGTGGGCTGGACTACCTGCGCTTTGTGGCTGATGAATACATCCGCTTGGAGGATGCTGATACTTATCTCGCTGATCTTGACAAGCAGATTAAGCATCATACTTACGAGTATAAGAGATTGGTGAATGATGAGTATTTTGACCAGTTGAACTCTATGTTCCGATTTGAGGAGTTGGTATACCAACCATGTAATCGAAGAATTACGGATGCATCTGAGTTATGCCAAGTCGAAGAGCTATGGCTATATAGTGGATGACATCAAGGGCATGTACACTTGTTGTGAGGTTTCCAAGAAATTCATCTTGGATTTTGTGGAGGAAATAGAATATAACTATGGCAATCGACCTGCTTTAATGAGATTACTGAGGAGTTGATGCCCTCTAATATCATCTCGTCCTTCTTTACCATTAAAGAAGGCTCCACCTCTCATCTCGGTCTTCTCCCCTCAGGAAGAAGAGGAAAACTGCCCTCCGGTGCTCGGAACCGCTTCGCTTTATGGTTGTCGGACCATCAAAGGTCTGCGCCATGTTGTGCGGGATGGGACCGCCTGGGGAATAGTAGTTTATAGTTTACTGTTAATAGTTTATAGTTTACAGTTGATTTTGTAGTAATTTGCTGATAACTTGCAGATTTCTTGTTAATTTCTTGGTGGTTTAGAGAAAAAAGCGTAACTTTGGCGGCAGAATGTTGAACTAGAATAAATAGGAGGCTAGAATTATGTATACAACTGGTAATACAGCAAATATGGTTCTTCCATATTGGAATGAAATCAAGAATTGGAGTCGGGAAGATAGAAGTAATCTTGCCGAATTGATACAGATGTCTCTTTATGATGAGGAAGATGGAAATGATGATTTGATAAATCAGCTGTCACCAGAACTCATGAAAGAGTTGGCGGAATATGCTGTTAAAGAACATCGTGCTGGTCGTTGCTTGACCCAAGAACAAGTAGAAAAATCTGTCATAGAGGCTATGGGATGGAACTGAGATGGTTACCTTTTGCTTCAGAACAACTACGAGCAGATATGCAATATGTTGTTGATAACTTTGGAGAGATAACTGCAAAGAAATCTCTTCGAAGAATTCTTGATAAGGTTAATGAGCTGAGGAAAAATCCTGATATAGGAATTTGGGACAAAAAGTTTTCTTCAGATGGCATTAAGGTTAGGCATCTCAATATTGGTCCTAATATGGTTTTTTATTTGATTGATAGATATGAAGTGGTTGTTATTGCAGTGATGCATTGCAAACAGTCTTCTTATGTTATCAATCGTGCGATTCGATATGCATTGAAGAATTTTTTTGAATCGTAAGCTTTTCGGTGAAAGCCGTATTGTGTGCCTAGATAAAGTTTCGTACCTTTGCACCATGATTTTAAATTTTTCGAACCACCTAGTTTTCTCCTTCCAAGGAGAACTCCATAAAGTCTTACTAAGCCTCTCTCTTGCCCAAAGAGAGAGGCTTTTTATTTAGCCATTATGAATGGTTGCGCTCTTTCCTTAGTCGTCTGACCTCTCTGATTTCTTCATTGATTTCATCGAGAGTCATTTCTGGGAATTCACCTCTTTCTGCCATAGCCCTAATTTCTGCGAATGCTGCTTTTGCTCTTGCAGTTACTGCGTCCTCTTCCTGCAGGGCTTTCTGTGGATTGTCCTTTCGGATGGTTTCTGATGTCTGTACCATAAGCTTATCATTATTAACGTTTTACTTTCTGAGTGCAAATATACGGCATTATGGAGGAGAATGGTGCAGAAGGGGGAATCTTTTAAAAAAGATTAAGGCTTTGTCACGCAGATGGCGCAGATGACGCAGATTTCACAAATATAGACCTATTCGGTCTTGGGATTTCGCAGATTTGGGGTAATTTGCAGATAACTTGCAGATTTCTTTCTTTTTTCTTGGTGGTTTCGAGGAAAAAGCGTATTTTTGTGGCAAAGTTGAACGTTTAAAAGGAGAAGATTATGAATATGGTTGCTTTAAGTAATAGGCTTGCAAGTAAGGTTCCTCATTGGCATGAACTCGAAAAGTTGAGTAAGGAAGATAAGATAGAGGTTATTGCTTTACTTTCCATGTCGATAACAAATGCAGAGGAAATCAAAGCACCTGCCGACAGAACAACGGAAATGATAGAACGTTGCTGTGGTTCATGGGTTGGTGAACAGTCGGCAGAAGATATTATAGCAAATATCAACGAAAGTAAAAAGTCAAAGTCAGAACCTGTTAAGTTTGGGTGATCAAAAGACTTTTCTCCGTAAAAAAGGTCAGCTTATTGAAGATGCAGACATTATCATTGGCACTACTGCTATTGTAAATAATATGGTTATGGTTACAGAAAACGTTAAGCATATAGGAAGACTTAACGGTATTGTTGTTGAAAACTGGATAAAGTAGTTTGTACGGAGCTTTTGGATAAGTTCTGCCACACTTGGCAATTTTGAATGAGGGTCCCACAGATATCACGGATTCCCACAGATTTTTTTGTCTATGCGGTTGGATGAAGGTCACGCAGATTTCGCAGATTTCGCAGATCTTGACCTGTCCGGTCTGGGATTTCGCAGATTTCGGGAGATTTTGCTGATAACTTGCAGAATTCTTGCTTTTTTCTTGGTCGTTTCGAAGAAAAAGCGTAACTTTGGCGGCAGAATTCAATTAAAGATTTTAATGGAAAACTATTATGGATACATTGGATAAGGATTTTTGGGAAAAACGTGAGGCTGCTATGAAAAGATTTATGGCGGCAAAAGAACGTAAAAAGGCTCGTGTAGCAGAAATTACTAAGAGCCTTTGTGAGGAATATAAGGAGCGCACGGGAGTATATCCTAAATATATAAATGTTTGGTAATGAAACCTCTTTTTTTGGATATAATTAATGCTTCTGCTCCTTATGAAGTTTATTGGCATGAAAAGTCTCGAACTTATCGCTTTAAAAGTGATTTTGGAGTGGTACTTGAATGAAGCAGCTCTCTTGTATATTTGTGAGAGTGGAGATGGTAAACAGCATATGCGAAGCCGCCTGTTTGAATATTGGTTTTCTTCTTATCAAATGAAAGATAAGTTTATCTTAATGCCTGTCAGCATCGAAGATATGGATGGTGTTGAAAACTTTGCTGCTTTAATTATTAGAAAAGATAATCCGAATATTTTAGATATTGTAGCAGAATTTTCAAACACTGTGGCTATGTTTAGGGTAAAACCTAATAGTCAGGATTAACTTTTTTCGACCTTTGAGGGATGGGATTCACAGATGATTCATATTCATCGGATTTCGCTGAGAAATCGGAGCTTAAACCACTTTACTCGGATTACGCACGGAAGTTAGACGGATTAGACCTATTCGGTCTTGGGCAGAAACCACATCATATTGACTCCCACAGATTTCACGGATTCCCACAGATTTTTTTGTCTATGCGGTCATTGGGAGTAGGGGCACGCAGATTTCGCAGATGACGCAGATCTTGACCTGTTCGGTTTGGGATTTCACAGATGATTCATATTCATCGGATTTCGCTGAGGAATCGGAGCTTAAACCGCTTTACTCGGATTACGCACTGAAGTTAGCCGGATTAGACCTATGCGGTCTGGGGCAGAAACCACATCGTATAGGTTCCCACAGATTCCACAGATTTCCACAGATTTTTTTGATCTATGCGGTCATTGGGAGTAGGGGTACGCAGATTTCGCAGATGACGCAGATTTTGACCTGTTCGGTCTGGGATTTCGCAGATTTCGGGTAATTTGCTGATAACTTGCAGAATTCTTGCTTTTTTCTTGGTTGTTTCGAAGAAAAAGCGTAATTTTGCAAAAATGACGTAAATAAGTTAAGTATAAAGCAATGAACGGTATACAAAATACAAGTACAAATAGTTTTAGTACCATTATTGGTAACAACAAGAAGTTCATGGTTCCAAAGTTCCAAAGGGATTATTCCTGGACTTCAGAACAATGGGACGATTTATGGCAGGATGTGGAAACTATGATTAACGAAAAGGATGATCACTATATGGGTTATCTCGTCTTGCAGACTGATGACGACAAGAATTATTTGATTATTGATGGTCAACAGCGATTTACCACTGTAACCATACTTATTCTTGCTGCTATTAAGTGTATCAAAGGCTTTGTGGAGCGTGGCATTGATGTTGAGGATAATTTGCAAAGAATTGATAGTTTGGTACATAATTATATTGGCAAGAAAGATTCTGTAACTCTGGTCTATGACAATGTTCTTGTGCTCAACCGTAACAATGATGGCTATTTTAGAGATTATATTGTCAAACTTGGAGATTTGCGTGTCCGCAACTTGAAGAATTCTGAGAAATTGATGAAGCGTTGCTTTGATTTTTTTGAACAGAAACTTATCGGTAAGTATGCTTCTGGAAAGGAATACGCACAGTATATTCAGACAGTAGTTGACCATTTGTATTTTACACAAATAGTTGTCAATGACGAGATGAATGCTTTTCGTGTATTTGAAACATTGAATGCAAGAGGCGTGCAGTTGTCTTCTTCTGATTTGCTGAAAAACTATCTTTTTTCATTGGTCGATAATACATCGGCACATTCGAGCAGAATCGATGTGCTGGAAGAAAAATGGGCAAAGCTTACAGATAATATCCGTACGGAAAAGCTGCCTGAGTTCCTGCGATACTATTGGAATGCCGGACATAAGTCTATACGTGCTAATGCTTTGTTCAAGACCATCCGAAAGGAGATTGTTACAGACAAGGATGTTTTCGTTTTGGTTGATGACTTATACCGTTATAGCGATGTATATATGGCTTTGACAGACTCTAATGATGAGTTGTGGCAGAATGATTCAGAAATAAAACAATGTGTAGGACTGTTGAATATTTTCAGACTCAAACAGCCTTTTTCTGTTTTGATGGCAGCAAAATTGAATCTTTCTGATGTTGAATTCAAAAAACTCTTCAAGACCATTGTCAAGATTTGTTTCAGATACAATGTGATTTGTGATCGCAATCCTAATGATCAGGAAGGACCATTCAATTCTCTTGCCATGTTTATAGCTAAAGAAAAGAGGATAAATAGTCAGCTTCTGTCGCCTATAATTGTGGATGACAAGGTCTTTGAGAATTCTTTCTCTGATAAAGCTTTCCCATATAACTCTCGTAATGCAAAAATCGTGAGGTATATTCTTGCAACTATTGAGAAGCATAATGGTTCATCGCAGGCGGTAAACTTCAATGATGATGATGCCACAATCGAGCATATTCTGCCGCAGAATGCAGATGAGAGTTGGGAAATGGATGAGGAAAAACAACTTCAGCTGGTCTTTCGTTTAGGTAATACCTGTCTTTTAGAGAAAAAACTTAATATGGGTTTGAAAAATGGCTCTTTTGAGGAAAAGAAAAAGGTTTATGCCTTATCATCTTATATTGATGCACAGATGATAGCTGGTTATGACGAATGGAACGAGAGTAAAATTGTTAATCGCCAATGTAAGATGGCACATGTGGCGGTGAATATTTGGAAGATATAAAAAAAAAGCCCCAACCTTATGCGGGAACATAAGATTGGGGGAGAAATAAGATGAGTACGGAAATTTATATTTGATGAGAGGAGGAGACTAGATGTGGAAATGAATGTTGGAAAGCCACTTCTTCACATCGAAACATGGACACTCCTTGTGAACATTGGGGAGATCTCTATGGCCTAGAATCTCGGCATCTGGATAGTCGGTACAGAGACTCTTCAGAAGATCCTTCAACGATGCCTTCTGGGCTGGCGTGCGGGTGTCGGCAGGACGACCATTGGCATCCAAACCTCCCTCGTAACAGATGCCGATGCTGCGGGCATTGTAATGACGGGCATGAGCTCCCGGCTCCGATTCCGGACGACACGGATATACATAGCCGTCCTTCGTGATGTAATAGTGGTAACCGATACCGCGGAAACCACGGGCTAAATGACACGCCTCCAATTCGCCTACCGTGAAATCCTGAGTTACTCGGGTGGCACTGCAGTGGATGACGATTAAATTGATCTTTCGCTTCATCGCTTTTTTTTTAAAATGTTAAGTGTTAAATTACTGGCCCTTGCAGCTCTGCACACAGACGGCAGAGGCGATGGCGGTGAGTACGGTGATGATGAGATTGATGATCTTCTTGATGGTTTCTTTCTTCATAAGCTGAATCTTTACTTTAACTGATTTTACTAAAATGTTCATAACTAGGTGGAATGTTCGTAACTGGAAGGAATCCTCGGAAGGTTACCGTATCACCCAGACACCCGTACAGAGCTTGCTTTTGGAATTGTGGCAAATCATACTTGCCTCTTGATGCTCTCGGAATGCCCCTGACGCTATACGGCGCCCTTCCTTCGGATCAGACTTCTGCGGTTACAGATCTACATCCGTATTGCCACCCTCCTGGGTGTTGTCGGTGTTCCCGCCACCACCTTCTGTCTGGCTACCTCCGCCTTCTGTCTGGCTGCCACCTCCTGTGGTCTGGCTGCCACCTCCAGACGGATTGTCCTTGTCGGTATCGTCTGGAGTACCTGATGAGGTGGTAACCAGATCGATGCGCTTGATCGTGGTGTCAAGATTGGAGGTCTTGAGCTCGCCAGTGGCTCTGGCTCTCAACTTCAATCCTTCGATGTACTTCGCCACGCTGAAGTCTTCCTTGGTAAGGGCACCGCCTTTCACCTTCAGTCCGAGGGAGAAAATGGCAATGTCTGAAAACTTCACGTTCTTGCCCAACAGGAGCAACTCCTTGGTGCAGGCTGCTGCATCGGTCAGCATGCCGAGGATGGCACCCTTGCTGTAAGGAGTGTTGTGGCTAGCCATGTGGGCGGCGAGCCCTTCAAGTCCGATGGTCTCATCGGCAACTACTCGTGGAAACCACTTGCCGTAAGCTTCGGCAATCTTCTTGTTCGTGTTCTGGTACAAAGCAATTCTAATCATAACGTTTCATGTTGTTAGGGTTCATGTTAAGTGGCGTTGCGCATTGCCCGTGGTTCTTTCTGAATCACAATGCAAAGATACAACATTCTGAATTGCCCATTCACGTTTTCTCACGCTTACTCACGTTTTCTCACTGATTTTCACGTCTTTTTCTGAAGAAGAGTCCGGATGGATGATTTTCTTCCTATGGCTCTCCCAGATAGTCGAAGATGTAAGCTACCTGTATCGGACTGAATTCCTTCGACCACTTGGTGTAGCCGCTCTTCACCAGAGCATCGTGGAGAGGCTTGCAGCGGTTGATCCATCTTCTGAGATGGGCACTTGCCACTTCGGGAGTGGCATCTGGGAAATACTGAAGAGCTAACTCTTGCTTGGAATAACATTTCTGATTCATATTGCTTGAAATTATTAAGTGATTTGTTTACGATGCCTAAGTGACTTATTTACGACCCGTAAGTGACTTGCTTAGGATGTCTAAGTGACTTACTTAGGATACTGGAATGAGACTTACTTCCGGGTGACAGGGTGACACCGGTGACAGGCTTTTCTTGAAATCTCTCTCACGTAGGCGGGCGGGAGGCCTTTCTGGAAAATTTTTCCTGCCTGCCCGCGTGAGAGAAAGTTTTAGAAAACAGGTGTCACCGCCGTCACCCGTCATCAGAATGGAAGATTGCTGCTGGCATCGATTCCCAGGGAAATCTGATAGTTTCTGATCTCTTCTGCCGTACGGATGATGGCGATGAAACCACGACTGTGCTTGGTACGTAACCTGTTGAAACCCAGGTCTCCGAATGCCTTGCTGATCTTCTGACTGCTCAGCTTCTGAGTGATGTTGCAGCCGATGATCTGCATCGCCCGGGCAGCAGACACAAACTCCCCGGTCTCTCCCTCCGAAGGCTTCCGGAAGTAGAGATCCACCAGTTCCTGTTCGAGGCGTGGCGTCTCGTATTTGCTGTTGTGCCGGTTCTGCCGCTCTATCTCTTCATCCGTAAACCAGTAGCGGTAGCCGCTCTTGTAGAGGGCGTAAGCCTGGGCATAGATGCCGGGATGATTGAAGGGATGCAGACGAGGGGAGACGATGCTCTCTACCTCGAAAGGCAGCCAGAGGCGGGTTCCCGTAGGATCGTTCAGAAACTCGGGATTGTTGCCCGTACCGCAGAAGCTGTTGATATGCTTGCGCTGCTCGGCATAGTGGGCATAGGCGGCTCGCTCGTTGATATACTGCATCGTCACCGCAGCCTTCAGCTGGTTCATCTCCGAGGCAGACATCGTATCCAGCTCCTCGCAGCAGATGAGGGCGTACTGCGAGAGGGCGATGAGATCATCCTTCGTCATTCGCTTGGCATTGGTCTTCGTGTAGAAGTACTGCTTCAGCTCTGGCGGAAGGAGATGGTTGAACCAGGTGGTCTTGTTGGCACCCTGTTTTCCGATATAGACCAGGATGACATTGTTGACCGCCTCTTCGTCCAGCCAACCTGCAATCATTGCCACGAGCCACTTTTTCAGGCATTCCTCGAAGCTCAGCACGGAGCTGTCGGTATCCTTCACCTTCACGGTGGCAGCGAGTTCGGCGATGTAGTCCTTGTCGCCCTCCTTCCAGGGCGGGAGATGGGCGAAATAATCCTCGAAGGGATTGAATACGGGTGTATAATCGCTCTCGATGATATTGCGCATATCCAACTTATTTACCTTCACCGTGAGCGACATCTTGGTCCAGAGCGAGTTGACGTGTCGGTCGAGGAGTATCTGCCATTTTGGCGGTTTGTCGGAAGCGGCGGAAGATGATGCGCCTTCTGGGATTTCCTGGAACTCGTAGCGCTGGGTGATGAGATTGTATCGGAGACGGATGTGACCATCGAGAAAATTCCTGATTTCCTCGACCGATGCGAAGCGGTTGTCACTGCCGCCATTTCCACCGCCGCCACCACCACCTCCTGATGCCTTTCTGCTGGTACCGGGGGTGTTGTCGTAGCACGACTTAATGACCTGTTCCACATCATTATACTCAGGGAACTTCTGGAGTGCCCACTTCAGTACATCGGCATGGGCATAGCGCTTTTTGGCGAGCATATAGCCCACCCGCATTACATAGTTGTTGTGATTTCCTGGCTCGTAAATAATCTTGTCGGCTGCGAGTTTCGGTTTGATGAATTGCTCGTAGTAGGTGTTGATGCGGTCCTGTTTCTTCAGCTGCTGATTCTTCTTCGTTGTCTCGGTATGGAATTGTGAAATTTCCTCGGCGGTGAAGGGTTTGGCACAGGATTTGTAGTATGCATCGGGATCGTAGGCGAGTCCGCTGAGCCGGTTGACATTCTTGCACTGGAAGTCGGCTTCTTTGCCAATGAGCTGCTGATAGTAGTCATTGCCCTTAGCGAAGGCAGCGGGGTAGTCATCTCCCTCATAGGGATAGATGACTCGGATACCATTGCCGCTCATCGTGATGTAGCAGAGCAGGGTATGCGGATCGTCGCAGAGTTTCTGCTTCAGGGCGTTGAGAGCCGTGATATCTGGAGGCACCTGCGGGAAGAGCTCATCGAAATCTACGAGAGATAGGTGGGTGAGTTCCCGGATGTTGTCCTGACCTTTGCCTCCTTCGAGGTAGCAGGCTGGGGCAAAGAGGGGTGCATCTGCCTTATAGGTTTTCTTGCCTGTAAGACGGTACGACTGGGTGAGGAACTTGAGTTTCTCATCGGTTTTCATAAATTCGACCAGCTTTTCTAGGTCTCCTGGTAAAGGAGTCTTGCTAGTCATGTTCTGGAAGATTGTTACTTGTTTCATATCGCAAAGTTACGAAAAAGGATTGAAATGGCGGTTCCCATAGTGGGAACTGACAGTTTAAATACATCAATTTTTTAATTTTTTTTAATATGATCAAATCAAATTATCACGTTGACATGAGTCAATTTGGCAAAATTTTGGTTGAAGTAATGAGTAAGTATCATATTACTTATTCTGGTTTGTATCACACCACTGGTGTGAACAAGGGGTACATTTCTGCAGTCTGAGGAGGTCAGGCTGATTATCATCACAGCATTTATGTGAGAATTGTTAATGGGCTTGAGGGCTGGATTCCGGAGAAGGATTATCCGGATATTAGAGAGAAACTTATCCGTGCATCGTTTGGGGAAAGTTAGGTCCCACAGATTTCACAGATTTTCACAGATTTTTTTTGCCCTGTTCGGGCTGGGGGAAAGTTAGGTCACGCAGATTTCGCAGATGACGCAGATTTTTTTTGCACTGTTCGGGCGGGGGAAGTTAGGTCCCACAGATTTCACAGATTTTCACAGATTCTTTTGCCCTGTTCGGGCTGTGGGGGTCGCAGAATTTATCAATAAAAATCGCTTGGATGAAATCTGTGTAAATCTGTGAAATCTGTGGGACTATTCATAGACCGCATAGGTCTCAAAATCTGCGTCATCTGCGAAATCTGCGTGACCTAAAAAAAATACTTACTGCTTATTCACAGGATGTCTTTTTCCTCAAGCTATACTTTCCGTGCTTATCGAATACAATCCAATAGAGCACAGGAAGGATGGTGGCGATGAGCACCATCGAGATAAGGGTTCCGAAGAAGATGACGGCTCCCATTGGAGACCACAATGTGTTGTTCTCTATCATCATCGGCAATACGCCTACCGAGGCTGCTGCTGAGGTGAGGAAGATAGGACGCATACGGCGCTCACCAGCTTGGAAGGCGGCATCTCTTACCGAAAGACCCTTGTCGCGGCGAAGCTCCTCGGCATAGTCGAGCATGATGATACCGTTTCTTACCAGAATACCCATCAGACTCACGACACCCAGAATGCAGGTGATGCTGACATCGAAGCCGGTAATCAGGAGTCCTATCGCTGCACCGAAGATGCAGAGCGACATGGAGGAGAGATTCACCAGAGCCAGGCTGATGCGCTTGAAATGGAAGAGCAGAATGAAGAAGATGATCAATACCGCTATCAGCACACCCGATATCACCTGTGGCATGGTTTCGCCATCCTTTTCTGCCATACCGCCAATCTCCCAATCCAGATCGGTACCGAGCGGGAGTTTCGATATCTTCTCTTTCAGCTTGTTGGACAACTGGTTGGCATTATAACCTCTCAACGGTTCACCGACGATGGAAATGGTGCGTATGCCATTGCGTCGGACGATGCAGCCATCGTGCCAGTCGGGAGAAATCTTAGCCAGCTGACGGAGCGGTACACTCGATGTTCCGCCCATCACAGGGATGTATTCGTTGGCAAGGTCGCTGTCGTTCTTCGACTTCAGTACCATCTTCACCGGATAATCGCCCTCCCAGAGGGTGGACATCGGAATGCCATCGCCAAAATGAATGGCAAGATCGGCAGAGAGCAGCGTCTTGTTCACACCCAGACGGTTGGCCTCGGTAGCATCCGGCGTAACCCGGATGCCCGGCAACGGCTCCTCGAAATTGGTGCGGATCAGATTGATACCTTCTATCTGATGCATGCAGGCGGCTATCTTCCTGGCGGCAGCCTTCAAATCGCTGATGCTGTCGCCGCTCACTCTTACTTCGATAGGGTAGCTGGCATTGTTGTAATCCATCTGCTTGAAGCGTATGTAGCAATCCGGGAAGTAGTTGGAGTAGCGGTCGGCATATCGGTCGAGTACCTCTTCGGTGGCACCGTTATCTACTGTATTCACGATGAACTGGGCAAAGTTGGGACCGCCAATCTGCGGAGCGTAGGTGGTATGGAAACGGGGCGAACCCTGTCCGATAAACGTGGTTACCGCCGTTACCTGCGAGTCGCGCTGCAGGATGTGAGCCATCGAATCTGCTACCTGTGCAGTTCTATCGGCTGTGGTTCCGTTAGGAAGATAGAACTCCACGGCAAACTGGTTTCTCTCGGCAATAGGCATCATTCGCTGTGGAAGATTCACGAAGATGACGGCACCGATGCTTACCAGCACCACGCCCACGATGAGGGTGATGCGAGGACTGGCGAAACAGTGCTTCAACAGCCAGGTGTAACCCATCTGAAGATAATCGAGCGGCTTCTTCCGGGTGTTGGGGGTAGGCTGACTGCTGATACCCTTATGAATCACCCTATATTGTAAATAAGGTGTAAGCAGCAACGAAACCGTGAGCGAGATGCTCAGGATGATGAACATCGCCCAAGGGAACGACTTGACGAAATCGCCCATGTCACCATGCATGGTGAAGAGGAACGGGAAGAAGGTGAGCGAGATGCTGAGCGTGGCGGAGAGTACCGACATGAAAAACTCACGTGGGGCAGCGATGGCTGCGTGCCAGCGCGACATGCCGTGGCCCAGCTTCTCCATATAGTTGTCGATAATGACAACGGAATCATCCACCACCATACCCAGGGTTACGATGAGGGCTGCCAGGGTGACGGTGTTCAGTTCCATACCGAAAAGATAGAAGATGCCCACCGAAGAGAAGATGGTGATCGGGATGCTGAGGGCGGATACCTCTGCCACGCGGCGTGGCATAAGCAGGATGACCACGATGATGACGGAGATGACCGAGTTGAGCAGTTCTCGGAGGAAGTTGAGCACTGATTCGCTCACTACCTTGCTCTGGTCGGTGATGGTATTGATATGCACATCATCGGGCAGGGTCTGCTCAAACTCATCCATCGCCTGGTGAACGTCTTTTCCCATCTTCACGATATCATTGCCCGGTCGCATCTCGATGGAGAGGAGCACGCATTTGTTGCCGTTGCTCTTGATGTATTTGCTCAATTTGGGATATTCTCTCCTGATCTGGGCAATATCCTTCAGGCGCACGATGTTGCCCTTGGGGTCGGAATAGACGATCTGCTCTGCCACATCGCGCTCGTTGTTGTAGGAGTCGGTGATGTGGATAGGCAGGTTGAGGTTGCCCAGCTCCAGGTTTCCACTCATGGTGGTGAATCCCTGTAGAGCGAGCTGGTTGAGTACCTTGTAGGAACCGATGCCGTATTTGGCCAACTTGTTCTGGTCCAGATAGATACTGATCTGTTCGTTCTCCAGTCCGTAGGTGCGGAGGTTGGAAATGGCATCGATGCGGCGCAGGCGGTCCTTCAGCCGGTCGATGTAGGTGTTCAGTTCCCGATAGGTTTTCTGCTTGCTTTCCATCGTGATGAGCAGGGCAGAGGTATCGGCGATGTCGTCCACTGCCTGCAGGGCGAGAACGCCTGATGGGAGTGATGCCTTGAAGGCCTGCAGTCCGTGCTTGAACTTGCTCCAGAAGGCATCCCTGTCTTCTACATCATCGTTGAGTTCCAGGAATACGATCAGCATGCCGTCCTTGCTCTGGGTGTAGGTCTTCTTCTTGTTTACTTCCTTGTATCCGAAGATGAAATTCTCCAGGGGTTTCGCCACCCGTTCTTCCACCTCATCGGATGTGGCACCGGGATATACGGCAACGCAGGCGCCCTGGCGGATGGTGAATTGCGGCATTTCCTGCTTAGGCATGATGCAGATGCCCAGAATGCCCACGAAAACGAGCATACCCATGAGGAGCATCACGATATTATGGTTGCACATCGCCGATTCGATGAACGAACGCTTGATGATGCGGTTGGGTTTTCTCGTAATGCGAGCCTTGATATGGTCGTGAAGGGCGGTGTCCTTCTGCGGAATCCTCGGCTTGCTTGTATCTTGATTTTTGTCTTGATTCATATCTTTTCCCTCCACAATTTATCGGTTGTTACTCTTTCCGGTATCCACCTTCATACCTTCTGATACCTTCTGCTGACCATTGATGATGACCTGGTCGCCAGTATGAAGTCCCGAGAGAATGATGATGCCGTCTCCCTCGAAATCGCCTATGGTTACAGGTTGCTGGTGCGCCTTGCCGTTTACTACGGTCCAAACGAATCGGGAGTTATCTACATCCAATTCAACGCTTTGCGGCGGAACGATGATATGAGCCGGTGCTGCTGCGCTGCCCTGAATCTGGGCATTGCAGACCATACCCGGGAGCAGGCGACCCTGCGGATTGGTGATGCCCACCTTGATATCGTAGGTATGCGAGATAGGATTGGCATCGATGCCTTTTTCTGAGATGGTTCCATAGAAGACGGCTCCTGAAAGAGCGGCAACCGTCAGCTTCACCTTGTCGCCTACGTGGAGAAGCGAGATTTCAGCTTCGGGTACGGAAACCTTGGCATTGACCTGAGCCACATTGGCGAGTTTCAGCACGGGCTGACCAGGAAGCACGTAGGTTCCCATATCCACATTCTTGGCAGCGATGACGCCAGAAAACGGAGCTGTGAGTGTAGAGTGGGAGAGTTGCTGACGGGCGATGCTTTCGGCAGCCTTCGCCTGTTCCAGTTTACTTTCTATCTCCACCCATTTCATATCCGAGATGGTTCCCGACTGATGGAGGGGCAGGAACCTCCTGTAGGCATCTTCTGCCTGCTTCAAGGTGGTGAGGGTAGCCCGGTGAGCCTCCTTCACGGTAGTAGGGTTGATGGTGGCGAGCAACTGGCCCTTGTTGACTCTGTCACCCTCATCTACACGGATGGAAGTGATATTTCCGGCGATTTCGAAACTGAGTGTTGATCCCATCTTTTCCTCGATGGTACCCACATAGTCTTTCGTTCCCCCCAGGTTTGTATTTCCTACAGAGATTGTTTCCACCTTGATATTCTTCTTTTCCATCTTCCTGGCTTTTTCCGTACATCCTGTCAACAGCAGGCAGAATCCCGTAATCATCAGACTGCATCCCATGAATATCAGACAGCTGCTACTGCATTTCATGAGCCATCCTGTCATACCATCTTTCTTTTTCATATCTTCTTCTTTTTGTTATTTTTTTGCAAAGGTATGAAATAATGGCGAATGTAAGGGGCACAAAGTATTAAATATGTTTAAGAACTAACGTTTTTTTAGAAAAAAGATGTACCTTTGCATATTGGAATAAACCATATAATTAAAATTCAATATGAAGAAAATCTTATCTATTGCTTTTGCTGCCTTATTGGCAACATCTTCTTTTGCCCAGAAAAGCGAAACGCTGCTGGAGCGCAACCAATTAGCAAAAACTCCTCCTATGGGATGGATGACATGGAACCTCTTTAAAGGTGACATCAGTGAACAGCTGATCAAGGAAACTGCCGATGCCATGGTAGAACACGGTTTCCGTGATGCCGGTTACGAATACATCTTTATAGATGACTTGTGGCAGGGAGGTCGTGACCGCCATAATAACATCATTCCAGACCCTAAAAAGTTCCCGAACGGTATCAAGGCACTTGCCGACTATGTTCACTCCAAGGGATTGAAGTTGGGTATCTATTCTGATGCCGCCCAGCTTACCTGCGGTGGATGGACAGCCAGTTATGGTTTCGAGGAGCAGGATGCCCGCACCTTTGCTTCGTGGGGTATCGACTATCTGAAATATGATTACTGCAATGCTCCGGAGGACAGTGCCACAGCCCGTAAACGCTATCATACGATGGCTCAGGCTTTGAGCAAATCGGGTAGAAACATCGTTCTCGGTATCTGTGAATGGGGACAGCGCAACGGCGAAGAATGGTGTGAGCAGGTAGGCGGTTCGCTCTGGAGAACCAGCTATGATGTAAGAGATATGTGGAAAGATATCGTGAAGCAAGGCGGTATGGGTATTCTCGATATCGTGAATATCACAGCACCGCTCGCCAAGGATGTTCGCCACGGACAGTGGCCGGATATGGATATGCTGGTTGTGGGACTGAATGGCAAGGGCGGACCATCCAGTGACCTGGGTGGTGTTGGCTGCAGCTATACGGAGTATCAGACCCAGATGAGTATGTGGTGTATGATGTCATCAGTATTGGCATTGAGCAACGATCTCAGAAAGCTTTCTGCTGAGGATAAGCGCATTCTCCTGAACAAGGAAATCATCGCCATTGATCAGGATCCGTTGGGCAAGGCTGCTGAGCGCAAGGTAAATCAGGCTGATCATCAGATTTATGTTCGTCCTTTGGCAAATGGTTCTCATGCCGTTGCCATTCTTAACTGTGGTGATAAAGATAAGTCTATTCAGGCAGATTTCAAGCAGTTGGGCTTAAACGGCAAGTATCTGATAAGAGATGTATGGCAGCATCGCGACATTGCCAAGAAGGCAAACAGATGGAAAGGCACCGTGAAAGCTCACGAAACCAAGGTGTTTGTATTGAAATAAGCTATAAGTTGGGCTCTCTTTCTAAGTAAGAAGAGAGCCCCTATTATTTTACTTTTAAGGGACGTTATGATAAATAGTGGTTATGAAAAGCATCGTTTAGGGAAATTCCTCTATCGGTTTAGGGAAAATCCTTACTATACCTCCATAAATCGCCTTATCTTTGCAGCAGAAATCAGAAAGATGACGGAATTGACGATCATTCGGGAATCTGATGGTTTCCTGGAAAATGGAAGTTTAACATATAAAATAAGATAAGATTATGAAGAAGTTTATCATAGCACTAGTAGCAATGTTCATGATGACATTCACTTCTGCATCAGCAATGAGTTATGAACAGGCTCGCCAGCAGGCTCTGTTTCTGACAGACAAGATGGCTTACGAGCTGAATCTGACAGATGATCAGTATGAGGCAGCCTATGAGGTGAACCTCGACTATCTGATGGGCGTAGATACTTACGACGATCTCTACGGCATCTATTGGCGTCAGCGTAATCTCGACTTGAGCTATATCCTTCTGGATTGGCAGTATCGCTCATTCTGTGCCGCAAGCTATTTCTACCGTCCTCTTTACTGGGATGGTGGTTACTTCCACTTCGGCATCTATGCACGCTACCCACGCAGAGATTACTTCTTCTTCGGAAGACCTCATTTCTATGCTGTATATCGTGGTGGACACAGCTGGAGAATGAATGGTGGCAGAAGCTGGTATCACGGACGTGAGTTCGGCGGTCCTCGCCCTATCGGTGTTCGTGGTCAGGAACCTAGATTCGGTATGCGCGATGGATTCAACCGTGGCGATTATGGTCGTGGCAAGACCTTCGGTAATCTCAATCGCCAGAGCAGTACAAGAACTACGGTTACACGTGATCATTCTTTCGGCAACAGTCGCCAAAATAATGCTACCTTTGGAAGTGGTGTACGTGGCGGTGGTTCTTTCGGAGGTTATAACCGAAGCGGATTCGGCAGTGGCTCTACCAATAACAGCCGCTCGTTTAATAATGGTTTCACACCACGTTCCAGTACTCCAAGCAGGGGATCTTTCGGCGGAAACCGTGGCGGCAATTCGTTGAATAACAGCCGTTCATTCAACAGTGGAAGCCGTTCCTTTGGCGGAGGCAGCAATGGTGCCCGCAGTTCCTTTGGAGGTGGTTCTTCCCGTAGCAAGAGCAATAATGGCGGCGGTTCATTCGGTGGCAGAAGATAGTTAAGACCAATTTATCAAACCAAATATATACCAAAAGAAGGGACATTCCAAGAGATTGGGATGCCCCTCTGATTTTTTAGTATGATGAATTGATGTACTATCAAAGATCATCAAAAAAGATAATCTACAGAACTATATAATTGAATGACAAATATATAGATGATAAAGAGAGGAGCAGACAGGCGAACCCCATCCGCCATTGCCTCTCCCATTGCCTCGATGCCGTTCAGTCTTTGGCTGACTACGCCGAAAGACTGTGCCATGACAATGACCATAAAACAGATATAGGGCAAGATGCTTCTGGAAAAACTGCTGGAGGCATATCCTCCCATTACATTGAGCAGGATGGCATGAGGAATGAGCGTGAGCAACAGCATCACACCGATAAACAGGACGAATTCCAGGCAAACCAACCTCAAGGCATTGCGCTGTCGGTAAACCTTATGATCGTAGTTTAACAAGCCGCTAGCCCGTAGTGTTCCCCAGGCAATGCTGATCAGCAATAGCCATACCAGCCAAGGTGACTGTAGGTTGGCGGTGAAAGTGCCGAAGAACCATCGGATACCTTCCGGGCTGAGTAATGACCGGGGAAAGACATCGGGCATAGCGGCAGTGATGAGCCAGGAAGCCAGCACCAGTACAATCTGCGCCAGTATCAGCAGGAACATGGCATAACCACATATCCTGCTGAATGTATGACTATTCTTCATCAGCCTGCAAATTATCAATATCGATGATACGTAACTCGCAGGCACGTACCACGAGTCGGGTCGCATTCACGCTCATTCCGTTATTACCATCAGGGAAGAGCTTCTGTACGAGTTCATTCTGCCGTTTTTCCAGACTCTTTACTCCGAATGGCATACCTCGCAGGTTCGTGATCTGCTCCTTGGTATAACCCAGGGCGAGATGGCGGAGGAATCGCTCGTCGTACTCATCAATCTCGTAATTGATCATCGCCTCCTGATGCATCAGTTGGCTTCCTACGCTCTGCTTGAATCTATCAACGATCTTCTGGAGAATCGGCTGGTTGAAAACCAGTTTCTTTCCACTCATGCAGGAAGCCACGTCACCACGGGTCAGCAATTCTCCGCTCTTGAGGATGATGCCTTCACAGCCTGCATCGAGCACATCCACCCATAACTTCTCGTTGAGAATCTCACCGGTAAAGATCAGGACCTTCACATCAGGATACTGTTCCTTTGTACTACGGCAAATTTCTACTCCAACAGTGGTTGAGCCACCCAAGCCAAGATCAAGCAGTACAAGGTCTGGCTTTTGCTGTTTGATGAGTTTCCAATAAGCGATTTCACTATCCGCAGTGCCGATGATTTCAGCTTCGGGTATGTCGTTCTTGAAGATTCCTTCTGTGCCTTTCAATTCCAGAGGCACATCTTCTACTATAATAACCTTAAAATTGTCCATATCTATGTTTTTAATATTTTTTTAGGTAAAACGATTTCTATCATGAGTTTGCCATCAGATGACGGCTTGGCAAGAATGCCACAGCCACGCAGGTTGGTTGCCTCCCCTATTTCTCTCACAATCTGGCGTGCCACCAGATATTTCATATCGCTGGTGAGCGGTGTGAAAAGATGTGGATGCCGGGTTGCGTCAAATGGAATATCGTGAAGGATATACTGGCAGGTGACATAGGCGGATGATGCGGCTGTTTCCTGATAAGTGAAGTTCTTCATTCCGCCAGTGATCAGCTTCCTGAGATATGCCAGCAAGTCTGCGTCGCATTTCACGGTTCCTTCCACCTGCTCCATTGCCTGTGCGCTGAGCATCGTGTATATTGCCTTGTAGTAATCCACCAACTCCTGCAGGGAAGTAACATCCTCCGGGGTACTGTCGATGAGCTGTCTGATTCGCGAAGGGTAATACATCGTTTCGTGCTTGAGCGTAGAGAGACAGTTATCGAGTACGGAATTGGCAATGTGCAACTTTCCGTTTTCATACTCGGCACGATGCAGCTCATCTTCTGCCATTTCTATATTCGTAGCCTCGTTCTGCTGCATATCAATGCTTTGCTTCAGTGCCTGCGAGATACGTTCCACCACCTTGTTGAGCTGAGGGAAAAGCTGGACGTTACGTATGTTATTGCTGCCGGATGGAGTCCAGATTCCGGTAATCTGTTTCAGCTTATCCGTGTTGGAATCACCACTGAGTAACACCTTGTTAATGCCATTGATCTTTTCTACGGCATAGCGATAACGGAGGATGTGACGATAGTATAGCAGATAATATGCCAGTGGCAATTGTAACAGCAGGATTATCAGCAAGACGATGGCTACCGCCTTCGAGTTTTCTGAAGTCTGCATAGTTCTTACGTAGTTATCGAGCGAATTATCCGCACTCCGTTCACGGAAGAGCTGTGTATATACCTTGTTGTTACTATCGTATAGTTCCCATTTGTGGAGTGCCAGCGCTGCCACGGCACTCTCATTACGGATATCGAGTATGATCTCGTAGTTGGTTGGCAAACTGTCGTGCAGCCATTGGATTTCGGCAGCGGTTCCTTTCATGGGATGTGCCACCATCAGATATTTCCCATCAGGATTCAATGTCAGATAGTATCGGTTGAGATAGCTGCGAGACGAATCTGCCATAGCCAGGGTCCGCTCGTAGGTACCATTGATATTACTGAAATAGGCACTGTCGGCATAGGATGCTGCTTTTTGCAGCAATCGCGATGTCTGCTTATTGCCCCTGTGCCTGTCAGTTCTGTGCTTGTCAGTTCTGTGCATAGAGACCTTATTCCGGATGCTTCCCTGTACGGCAGATGGGATATTACAACCTATCAGCATCAAGGCAAGCATCAGTATCATTTGCATTTTCCGAATACCGCAAGGCAGTCGGAAAGTGAACCTACTACCCTTTCCAGGCTCACTCTCTGCCTGAATATTACAAGGAGAGAAAAGCGAACTGATTTTCTTGTATTTATCGATGATGCCCTTACAGTTGAGCAAACCGAATCCATGTCCGCCGGTATAGGTGCGGTCGAAGATATGTTCCAGTGTTTCTTCATCCATACCCTTTCCCGTATCTTCTACAGATATTTCCACAAATGCCTGATGGCTCTTGGCACTAACCACCACCTCACCTCCTGCAGGTGTAAACTTCCTGGCGTTGTCTGCGATGGTATTAATCATGAATAGTGTCAGCGTACGGTCTGCCTTTACCATGGCATCTGTAGGTTGTACGGTCAGTTTGACCCCACGCATTTGAAAACTCATTTTTCCTTTGGCTACAATATCGAAAAGTGGCTGGAGCGGGAAGCTCTCAATACGGAGATTGATGGCTCCCTGACGCATCTGTATCCAATCGGTGAGAATGGAATTATATTGATTGATCTTGTCTGTCAACTCTGAGATATAGGTATATCGCTCCTGTTTCACTTCTTCTGAATCATCACCCTTCATCAGTCTATCTACCTCATGGATCATACGGTCGATAAATGGGGTGATGCTATTGACCAGAGAAAGCTTGGCACGCTGTTCCAGGTTGCGACGCCTATTGTCTGATATATGAAGCTGGACCATATTCTTGGCTTCTTCCAATTCTTCATGTTTTTCTGATAACGAATTGATATGCTGCATGTTCTGTTCTTCCCATTCATGTAAAGGTATCAGTAGGGATTCTACAGAACTTTCCTTGGTATTGCGGCGCTTCATTCTGTCGAATACATAGAGCAAGACCACAACCAGGACAATCATAAAGATTACCGCAGCAATCATCGTGTTCAGCTGGACGGCATTGTTGTCCAACTGAGTGGCACGCGCTTCCAACTGCCTGTCCTGTCGGCTCTGCTCCTGCAAGTCGAGGTAAATATTGCGGTTGTAATCGCTTTCCGGCTTATCATCGATGGCAGAATAAACCAGGCTGAGTCTTTCCCGGATAGAAGCCACCAGGTCGGGTGCCTGCTGGATGGCTCTGTTCTGGTTGAGTGCCCTATTCAGGCAATCACCTGCCGATTTATAATCCTTGATCTGCCAGTAGCATTCTGCCAGTGTGCGGTATGCTCCTGCCGTCTGGTAAACGTCTCCATATTCAGAAAAGATATTGAGTGCACGTTGCGCAAAGTTTCCTGCCAGAAGTTCCAAAGGCATCTGTTCAACATTGAGATACTGGAAAGCCGGAAGATTGTTTTTTACCAGGAAATCGCGCTGTTCCGGATCCTGAATATGTTCGCTGATAGATTGCAGTGCGTTTGCCTGCCAGTATGGATAAGGATTGCTGCCACTTGCCAAAAAGTAGAGGCGAATGAGCATATCAAATTCCGCCTGACAGATTTCCTGTGGGGTGCCATGAGTGATGGCGCCACCAGCTCCCATATTATAAAGATAGTTGAGATACTGTGCCGTATCCTGTTCCACTTCATCCGGGTCAAGATCTGCCAGCGCATTGAGCATCGGCTTGTCTAGCTGTACATAATAAAAATAGGTGGCAGCAACGATATCAAACTCACTCTTTGCATAAATGGTGCGATGACGCTCCCGAAGAGGAAGGTTATCTATTTCCTCACCGATTCTTCGCAGTTTACGGATGGCTTTTTCCCTGAAGCTATAAAAATCCTTGTTGCGGGCCTCACGCTGACAGAGTCGCATATTCTGAACGTCGGCAATAAGGAGTTCTATCTGGTTGTCACTGCGTTCGTTTACCTTGTCTAGCCATCGCTTGGCAGTATGGTAATCCATCTTGGCAATAGCCACAAAAGCCAGGTTATTACAAGCCTCCGCATATCCGGCAGGATAGTCTTCGGAAAGAGTCAAAGCCTTCTCTGCCAATACTTTAGTAGAATCAAGGTTACGATAGTGAAGCGCATAAGAAAGATAATTCAGCTCATCTACTTCGCCCTTATGCGATGGCGAACAAGCTGAAAAAACAAACATCGCCACCATCATACAGATGATGGCGATGCCATAAATATGATGAAATCTTTTATGCATTCTGATTATGCACGTGCCTTAGCAATGTAGCCCAAAGCTTCCTGGCACTTGGCTGTGATGGCAGCCCAATCTGCAGCAGCAACAGTCTCCTTAGGGAAGAGCTTAGAACCCATACCTACACAGAGAACACCTGCCTTGATCCAAGGAGTAAGGTTCTCCTCTGTTGGCTCTACGGCACCTGTTACCATGATGTTGCTCCAACGCAATGGTGCCATTACATTCTTAACGAATGAAGGACCACCTACATTACCTGCAGGGAATACCTTGGTTACATCGCAACCTGCTGCCTGAGCATTGTTGATCTCTGTTACAGAACCACAACCTGGTGAATAAGGCACCAAACGACGGTTACATACTGGAGCAATGTCAGGGTTGAAGTTAGGACCAACGATGAAGTTTGCACCCAACTGGAGATACAAGGAAGCTGTACCAGCATCAACCACAGTACCAGCACCCAAGATCATCTCTGGGCACTCCTTATCAGCCCACTTTACCAACTCTCCGAAAATCTCGTGAGCGAAATCGCCACGGTTGGTGAATTCAAATACGCGAACGCCACCCTCGTAGCATGCCTTGATCACGTTCTTGCAGATTTCGATATCTTTATTGAAGAATACAGGAACCATACCAGTCTCTTTCATAGCTGCCATGACCTGCATTTTGCTAAACTTTGCCATTTTCTTGTTTTAATGTTAAATGTTTAATGTTAAGTGTTATCGCTGTACACGACCATTAGCGTTACCGCCAGCAAGGCTCTCAACCTCGTCAACAGACACCAAGTTGAAGTCGCCAGGGATAGTGTGCTTCAATGCAGAAGCAGCAACAGCGAACTCAAGTGCCTCGCCCTGAGTCTCCTTAGTCAGGAGACCATGGATCAAACCACCTGAGAAAGAATCACCACCACCCACGCGGTCGATGATAGGGTTGATGTCGTAGTGCTTGCTCTGATAGAACTCCTTACCATCATAGATAAGAGCCTTCCAGCCATTATGAGTAGCAGAAAGAGACTCACGGAGCGTAGAAACGACATACTTGAAGCCGAACTCTTCCATCATACCCTTGAAGATGCCATAGTAACCCTCAGCATCAGTCTTTCCGCCTTCTACGTCTGCATCTGGCTTGAAGCCCAGGCAAAGCTGAGCATCTTCCTCGTTACCGATGCAAACATCTACATACTGCATCAATGGGCGCATAACAGAGATAGCCTTCTCTGATGTCCAGAGCTTCTTGCGGAAGTTGAGGTCAACAGATACTGTTACGCCATGACGCTTAGCTGCCTCACAAGCCAACTTGGTCAATTCTGCAGCCTTGTCGCTGATAGCAGGAGTAATTCCGCTCCAGTGGAACCACTGAGCACCCTCCATGATCTTATCAAAGTCGAAATCAGAAGGATCAGCCTCTGCGATAGCGCTGTGAGCACGGTCGTAGATAACCTTAGATGGGCGCATAGAAGCACCTGTCTCTGCATAGTAGAGACCTACTCTATCACCACCGCGAGCGATAAACTCAGTATTGACGCCATAACGACGAAGACCATTTACTGCAATCTGGCCAATCTCGTGCTTTGGCAACTTTGATACGAAATATGCATCGTGACCATAGTTAGCAAGGCTAACAGCAACGTTAGCCTCACCACCACCAGGGATGATGCGAAGTGACTCACTCTGGATGAAACGATCGTTGCCTTCTGGTGACAAACGAAGCATAATCTCGCCTAATGTTACAATCTTTGCCATTGTTTGATAGTTTTAATTTCTTTGTTTTTGTTGTTTGTTTACTAATAGACAATTTTGTTGTAGTTGTCCGTAACCGTTGGCAAAAATAGCTATAATTTCTCGAATACCAAAATTTAATCGCAGTTTTTTTCATTTATCGCCCTATTTTTTCGTATTTTTCTCACTTTTCCCCTTTTTTTCTCCTTTTTTTTCGATTTTTGTGCAAAAAAAGAGCTGTGCATTCGCACAATTCAAAAAAATGTTGTATATTTGCGCCCGAATGCTGATGGTGTGACCGCACACAAACCAGCAGTTCAACAAAACATAGTAAAAAAGCACAGTTTGTGCGCACAGTTATGAAAGGAACGCTGTCGTCTTTCTAGATAAAAGTCTCCTATTATATAATAATGTACGTGCGATGTGCTCAAACCATAAACTTAAAAACAATGGCCGAAAGAATCAGAATCAAGGATATCGCCGAAAGAGCAGGCGTATCTGTAGGAACAGTGGACCGTGTGCTCCACGACCGCCCGAACGTGTCGAAGCCGGCTCGTGAGAAGGTGGAACAAGCGCTCAAGGAAATGAATTATCAACCTAATATGTATGCCAGTGCATTGGCATACAACAAGGCTTATACTTTTCATCTTCTGATACCGAAGCATGAATCGGAAGCCTATTGGGAAGAGATAGAAGAAGGTGCCCGAAAGTGCGAAGACCAGCGCCGGGATTTCCATATCGATTTAGAGATTCGATTCTACGAGCGTTCCAGTGAGGATTCTTTCAAGGCTGTTTCACAAGAGATTCTTGATGCCAATCCGGAAGGTGTTATCATAGTACCATCATCTTTGGAAGTGACACGTGGTTTTACAGACCAGTTGCATCAAAAGGGTATTCCATTTATCCTGCTCGATTCTTATATGCCAGACTTGCGCCCTCTCTCCTTCTATGGACAGGATTCGTTCTGCTCTGGCTACTTTGCAGCCAAGATGCTGATGATGCTTGCGGGCAATGAGAAAGAGGTGATGCTGATGAGACAGACCAAGGATGGCCATGTGGTCAGCAAGCAGCAGGATAACCGTGAGGTGGGATTCCGTCATTATATGCACGATCATTTCCCACAGATTGTCATCAATGTGCTTGATCTTCCGCTCAATGGAACCCGCAACGAGTACCAGAAGATGCTGGGTCAGTACTTTGATGAACATCCTGCTACACATCATTGTATAACAATGACATCGAAGGCGCATATCGTGGGAGATTATCTGCTTAAGTCCAATCGCCGTGATGTACAGATCATGGGTTATGATATGGTGGGCAAGAATGCGAAATGTCTGCGCGAAGGCAGCATCTCGTTCCTCATCGCACAGCATGCCTATATGCAGGGCTACTATTGCGTGGATACCCTCTTCCGTGCCATCGTTCTCAAGAAGAAGGTGAATCCGGTGAATTACATGCCTATTGAGCTGCTGATGAAGGAGAATATCGATTTCTACCGCAGGACGCAGATCTAAGGCGGAAATGAAGAGACAAGAATAGAATTATAAATGATAAATAAACAAAAACAAAACTACAGAATGAAACTATCAAGCTTTATCAAGATTAACCCTGCCGACTCGGTAGTGGTTTGTTTGCGTCCTATGCAGAAGGGCGAGGTTATCGAGGTGGATGGCAAGAGTATCACTCTCTTGCAGGATACTCCAGCTGGTCATAAGGTGCTCATCGATGATGCTGCCGAGGGACAGAACATCATCAAGTATGGCTACCCTATCGGTCATGCCAAGCAGAATCTGAAGCAGGGTGAATGGGTGAATGAGAACAATCTCAAGACCAACCTTGCCGGTACGCTGGAATATACCTATAATCCAGTAGATGAGCAGTTGGACATTGCCAAGGAATCACGTACCTTCCAGGGCTATGTGCGCAAGAATGGCGAAGTAGGTGTAAGAAACGAGGTGTGGGTAGTACCAACCGTAGGTTGCGTGAATGGTGTTGCCGAGAAACTCGTAGAGCTTCTGAAGAAGGAGACTGGCTGTGAGGGCATTGATGCCATCCACGCTTGGCACCATAATTTTGGTTGCTCTCAGCTTTCCGGCGACCACGAGAACACCCGCAAGGTTCTCCGTGATATCTGTCTGCATCCGAACGCTGGTGCTGTTCTCGTTCTCTCATTGGGTTGTGAGAACAATCAGCCTGACGAATTCATGAAGATGTTGGGCGATTACGATCAGGATCGCATCAAGTTCCTGGTAACACAGAAGGTTGAGGGTGATGAGATCGAAGAGGGAATGAAGATTCTCCGTGATCTCTATGCCAAGGCTAAGGAGGATAAGCGTGAGGAGGTACCGGTAAGCAAGCTTCGCGTAGGTTTGAAGTGTGGTGGCTCTGACGGCTTCAGTGGTATCACTGCTAACCCTCTCGTTGGTGAATTCTCAGACTGGTTGGTTGCTCAGGGCGGAACCAGCATCCTTACCGAGGTGCCTGAGATGTTTGGTGCTGAGACTATTCTGATGAACCGTTGTGAGAATAAGGAACTCTTCGACAAGACCGTTCATCTCATCAATGATTTCAAGGAGTACTTCCTCAGTCATGGTGAGCCTGTGGGCGAGAATCCTTCCCCAGGTAACAAGGCTGGCGGTATCTCTACTCTGGAAGATAAGGCACTGGGTTGTACCCAGAAGTGCGGTCGTGCTCCTGTCAGTGGCGTGCTGCAGTATGGTGACCGTTTGGAGACAACAGGTCTGAACCTCTTGTCTGCTCCTGGTAATGATCTCGTGGCAGCAACCGCATTGGCTTCTGCAGGCTGTCAGCTTGTACTCTTCACAACGGGTCGTGGTACCCCATTCGGAACATTCGTTCCAACGATGAAGATTTCAACCAATAGCAAGCTTGCCCAGAACAAGCCAAATTGGATTGACTTCAATGCCGGAGAACTGGTTGAAGGCACCGATATGAAGGAGTTGGTAAACAAGTTCATCGATAAGATCATAGCCGTTGCCAGTGGCGAGGAAGCTCGCAACGAGTACAACGGCTATCGTGAGATTTCCATTTTCAAGAATGGAGTAACATTGTAATAACTTAAAAAGAAACATGAGTAATAAGAAAGGATTGTTGGCGTTGTCGCCATTGTTTTTGTTGATTGTCCTCATCGTGGCATTCACCGTCTATTCGGTAGATGCCAGTCATAAGGATACCAATTTGTCGTTCACCGTGGCATTTATGATCTCCAGTATCTATGCCATTGCGATTTCTGGTGGTATGCCCATCAAGAGTCGTGTAGATACCTATAGCAAGGGTGCCGGTGCCAACAATCTGATGCTCATGTTGTGGATATATGTATTGGCAGGTTCCTTCGCAGCTTCGGCTAAGGCGATGGGAGCTGTCGATGCAACGGTCAATCTTGCACTCAGCATTCTTCCTGCCAGCATGATTCTGCCGGGACTGTTTCTGGCAGCCTGCTTTATCTCCGTATCCATCGGAACAAGCGTAGGTACCGTTGTGGCACTTGTTCCGATAGCTGCGGGACTCGCCCACTCCATGGACGTTAATACAGGTATGATGACAGCTATCATCGTTGGTGGAGCTTACTTTGGAGACAATCTCTCCTTTATCTCTGATACCACGGTAGTAGCTACCCAGACTCAGAATTGCAAGATGAGCGATAAGTTCCGTGTCAACTCTCTTATCGTAGTACCTGCCGCCGTTATTGTACTGGCTATCTATGCCGTGATGGGTATCGGTCTGCAGGCACCTACTGATATTCCGGAGGTAGAATATGTCAAGGTAGTCCCTTATCTGGTAGTGCTTGTCACTGCTGTGGCGGGTATGAATGTGATGGCGGTTCTTACGATGGGAACATTGCTCTGTGGTGTGATTGGTGTAAGTTGTCAGCTCCTGGGTGCTACCGGAGGTTACGATCTCTTCGGCTGGTTCTCAGCCATGGGTAACGGAATCATCGGTATGGGCGAACTGGTCATCATCGCAATGATGGCGGGTGGTATGCTCGAAATCATCCGTGAGAATGGCGGTATCAATTATATCATCGACAAGATTACGGCACACGTCAGCAACAAGCGAGGAGCCGAACTGTCTATTGCAGCACTGGTTTCCATGGTCAATGTATGTACTGCCAACAACACGGTTGCCATCCTCACGGTAGGCAATATAGCCAAGAAAATCGGTGATAAGTTTGGAGTAGATAACCGCAAGGCAGCCAGTATCCTCGATACTTTCTCCTGTACGGTTCAGGGCTTGATACCATACGGAGTACAGATGCTTCTGGCAGCAGGTCTTGCCAATCTGAGTCCGATGGATATCCTTCCATACCTCTATTATCCTCTGGCTATCGGTATAGCTGCACTGTTTTCGATACTATTTCGTTACCCGAAGCGATATAGCTAGGATGGAAGTAGCGTATTATCAATTGTTTAACTTTTAAATGAATACACGATGGATTTTTTACAGAGAAACCTTTTTGTCAAGCTGCGTTCCGATCACTTTCATACGAAGGAGGAGATGGAACCGATGACTACCTTCAAACAGAAGAAGATAGCCCAGATGATGAAGAACCTCAGCGATGTGCCTGCGGGTGAAGTACGCATGAACAATGGTTTCCTGAACCGACGTTTAGCCAGCATACAGGAAAATGAGCGTCATGCCATCGACACCTCTATTGAGACCATTCATTTACTTCGCATCATCGTATCCAATATCAATGGAATATTAGCCAATGGCGTTAATCTTGGCGGCATCATCGAGATGGGAAACTACCTGCGCACCAAGGGCGACAAGGTAGATTTCGTAAAACTGGAAAAATGGCTGCGCAAGCTCCGCATCCAGCGTATGGCGCAGTTGCAGGGCAGTGTACTTATCCTTTTCTTCGAATTTGAACAGGATGAGATACCTTTCGTGCGCCGTGTAGAACGTGGTGCCTACAAGCTGACCCTCCGTTCGCTTTATTATAACAGTCTCGATCAGCAGGAAATTTTATTCGAGCAGACTCAGGCAGGATTCGTTCGCACCACCGGAGGTACGATGCGCAAGAACCTGCGCCGCAGTATGCGGTATCTGGAATATGCGCCCATAGAAACTATCAGCAATTTCTGCAATAACTTCTACCGCTCGCTCTCAGAAATCGAAGAATAATATAAAATATATAAAAAATAAGCATACTCTGTGACGAATTTCAAGCGATTTTCGTACCTTTGCATCTATGAAACGATTTTGTATAACAATAATATCATCAATTATAGCATTATGCGCAAGTGCGCAGGTGCAATGCGAGGATACCTGCAGTCATGTGCATGGCATAGACCTCAGCCACTATCAGGGCAATGTGTTCTGGGAAACGGTGGGCGATAACTCCAAGATGGCGTATGTCTATCTGAAGGCTACCGAAGGTGGAACCAATGTAGATAGCAAATATAAGCAGAATATTGATCTGGCTCATAGATATGGACTCAAGGTGGGTTCATACCACTTTTATCGTGCCCGTATTCCGCAGAAGACCCAGTTGGAGAATTTCATGGCACAGTGCCGACCAGGCGACCAGGATCTCTTGCCGATGATCGACGTAGAGACCAAGAGTGGTTTGGAAACAGAAGAATTTTGCGACTCACTCTTTAAGTTCCTGCATCTCGTGGAAAAGGCATACAAACAGAAGCCGCTCATCTATACGGGTGCCAACTTCTATGACCATTATCTCTTGGGAAAACTCGACAGCTACAAGCTGATGATAGCACAATATACCAAGCGAGAACCTGTGCTCAAGGATGGAAGAGACTTTGAGATGTGGCAATATACCGGTAAGGGAAAACTGAACGGTATCAATGGCTACGTGGATAAGAGCAGATTCATGGGCAGGCATCGATTGAGAGAGATTAGATTCAGACACAGATAAGACATTGTTACTTTGAACTTTGAACTTGGAGCTTTGAACTTTATGATTAGTTTTAAGGTAAAGAGTGAATATCGTCTGAAAGCATAGAAATATGAATCATTTTTAGTAAAACATAAACTTTAAATAAAACTATGGCAATTATTAAATGTCCAGAATGTGGCCGCCAGATCAGTGATAAGGCTCCAACCTGTCCTAGTTGTGGCGTTGAGATAGCTGGAAAAATCACTAAATGCCCTCATTGCGGTGAGGTTTATTTCAGCAGTCAGGAGATGTGCCCAAACTGCCATGAGATAGCAGTGGGTGTTACGCATCCTGTTGCATCATCTGCAGCAGTAAAAGATCAAACACCGGTTGCCCCTCCGTCTCCGGTATCTTCTCCAGCTTCAGAGATTTCTTCGACTTCTCAAGTAGTATCTTCGACTTCTCAGACTGTCCCTCCAACCCCTCCTGTCCCACCAGTACCTCCTGTACGTCGTCCTGGTGTTACTGCGAGCGGTAATGATGGCGGAGAGGGCAATACTCCTCAGGAACCACAGAAGAAAAAGAACACCCGCTCTATCTTCATCATCTCATTCATCTTTGCTGTCTTGGCGTGTGGCATTATGTATTACTTCTACGACAGTGCCAATCGCAACAAGGAGATGGAAGCTTATGAGTATGCGATGCAAAGCAGCGATCCGATGGTACTGCAGAGTTATCTCGATACCTACAAGGATGCGGATGAAGCACATCGCGATTCCATCATGGCTCATCTAGACCTGTTGAAGCAGAACGACCAGGATTGGACCAATGCGGTAGTGAGCGGATCGAAAGAAGCTTTGGAGGATTATCTCCAGAAGTATCCTAACAGTTTGCACAAACAGGAAGCTTTGCTTAAAATAGATTCCCTCGACTGGAATGTAGCTAAGGCTGCAGATACAGCTGATGCCTATCAGGCATACCTGAATGCTCATACAGATGGTGCTCATATCGAAGAGGCTGAAAATGCCTTGAAGAAGGTGAAGAGCCGTGACCTCCAGCCAGAAGAAAAGCAGATGGTGAGCGGATTGTTCCGTCAGTTCTTCCAGAGCATCAATTCCCGTAATGCGGATGGATTGACTGCTACCTGCGAGGATATTCTCTCATCTTTGCTTGGCAAGAACTCTGCTACCAAGGCAGATGTCGTTACCTTTATGGACAAGCTCTATAAAGACAATGTTGCCAATATGAACTGGCACATCAACAACGACTACCAGATCAAGAAGCGCGAGGTTGGCGATGAGGAATATGAGTATCAGGTACAGTTCTCTGCCCGCCAGGACGTAGATTTGACAGATGGCACCAAGAAGGAACAACTCTTTAAGATTTCTGCAGTTGTTTCACCTGATGGCAAAGTTTCTGCCTTCAATATGAACAAGGTTTCTGAGCCACAGCAATAGATCGGCTCTGATTAAAAGATTCGTAGTTCTAAAACAATATAAAAGAATCATAAGATTCAAAAACAATATAAAAAGAAAGCTCCGATGGTTTGTTGATTCCATCGGAGCTTTCTTTTTTCCTTTTACTTTGCTTCCTTCATCTGTCGGAGCAATTCCTTCTGTTTTTCATTCAGACCAGTAGGCAACTTCACGTTATAGGTAATCATCAGATCACCGAAGGTTCCATCACCTCTGTCATAACCCTTGCCACGAACACGTACCTTGGTACCGTTCTGGGTTTCCGGTTTGATTTTCAGTTTAATCTTTGAACCATTGCTCAATGTGATGATGCCCTCACCACCGAGCAGTGCGGTGTACATGTCGATATTCACATTCATGTTCATCTCGCCTGTATTCGTTCTGGCGTTATGACCACCGCAGCCGCCGTTGCATCCGCCTGTACCATATTCAGCACCGGCACCGAAACCAGCACCGGCTCCGCCGAATCCGCCAAAGCCACCGAAACCGGCACCTTGTGAACCACGGGCACGACCTCCGCCGAAGAGATTTTCGAAGAAGCTGGAGAAACCGCCTCCTCCACCACCGAAGCCACTGAAGTCGAAGCCTTCGAATGGATTTCCACCAGCGGCACCTCCGCCGGCAGCTCCATCATAGCCTCCACCGCCGAAGCCTCCTACATTCTTCCACTGTTCGCCGTACTGGTCGTACTTAGCACGCTTTTCCGGATCCGAAATCACCTCATACGCCTCGTTCAGCGCCTGGAACTTAGCCTTTGCCTTTGGGTCGTTAGGATGCAAATCCGGATGAAACTGTTTAGCACGCTTGCGATATGCAGCGCGCACATCCTTCTGCGGGATGTTCTTATCTACACCGAGAATCTTGTAATAATCTACAAATGCCATAGTATAATACCTCCTATTTTTATGATTTTTATAAGAATCCAACAAAAAGTATGCCGTAATTGCCAACTTTTTTGTAATTTTGCAGTTGAAACAAATAAATTCGAGAAAAAAGTATGAAACAGTTATTCGCAGCGCTCTTGTTGGCGCTCACTTTTAATTCGCAGGCAATGGCACAGCCGCGCACCGTCAAACTCAGAGTGATTCAGACGAGTGATGTCCATGGTTCTTTCTTCCCATACGATTTCATCAATCGCAAACCGAAGGCAGGAACCCTGGCACGCGTATCCTCTTATGTAAACGATCTGCGCAAGACCTATAAGGACAATGTCATCCTCCTGGAGAATGGCGATATCCTTCAGGGACAACCTACCTGCTATTTCTATAATTATGTCAACACCCAGGCTCGCAATGTGGCAGCTGATGTAGTCAACTATATGAAGTATGATGCCCAGGCTTTCGGTAATCACGATGTAGAGACCGGTCATGCGGTTTATGATAAGTGGATTAAGGAGTTAAACTGTCCGGTGCTGGGTGCCAATATCATTGATACCAAGACCGGTGAGCCTTATGTGAAGCCTTATATCATCCTGAACCGTGAGGGTGTGAAGATAGCTGTGCTCGGTATGCTGACTCCAGCTATTCCTAACTGGTTGACAGAGAATCTCTGGAGCGGAATGAAGTTTGAGAATATGGTGACCTGTGCCCGTAAATGGATGAAGATTATCCAGGAGAAGGAGAAGCCGGACGTAGTCATTGGTGTCTTCCACAGCGGTAAGGATGGCGGTATTGTCACTCCCGAATATGAGGAGGATGCCTCCCTGCGGGTAGCAAAGGAGGTGCCAGGCTTCGATATGGTACTCTTCGGACATGACCATACCCGCTGCAATGAGACGATCCTGAATGTGGAAGGTAAGCCTGTGGTGTGTCTCGACCCTGCCAATAATGCACTGAATGTGGCAGATGCCGAGGTGACCATTACCCTGAACAAGAAGAAGGTGAATGGCAAAAAACAGTATGTTGTGACAGACAAGAAGATAGTTGGCAGTCTGCCAGATGTGACAAAATGTCCTATTGATGAGGATTTCATGAAGGCATTCGAGCCTCAGATTGCAGAAATCAACAAGTTTGTCAGCAAGCAGATCGGAACTTTCAAGAATACCATCCACAGCCGCGAGTCTTTCTTCGGCAGCTGCGCCTTCAATGACTTCATCCTCAACCTGCAGCTACAGATCACGAATGCTGATATCGCCTTCAATGCGCCCCTCCAGTTTAATTCTACCATCAAGGCGGGACCTATCTACGTTGGTGACATGTTCAATCTCTATAAATATGAGAATCAGCTCTACGTGATGCGCCTTACCGGTGAGGAGATCCGCAAACATCTGGAGATGAGCTATGACCTCTGGGTGAATACGATGAAGAGTCCTGACGACCATCTGCTCCTGCTCGATACCCAGACTAAGGGCGACCAGCAGCGCCTGGGCTTCAAGAACCTCTCCTTCAACTTCGACAGTGCTGCCGGTATTGATTATGAGGTGGATGTTACCAAACCAAACGGCGAGAAGGTGAAGATTCTGCGTATGAGCAATGGCCAGCCTTTCGATGAAAAGAAATGGTATAAGGTGGCAGTGAACAGTTATCGTGGCAATGGTGGCGGCGAGCTCCTCACCCGTGGTGCCGGTATTCCAAAGGATAGTCTGGATAGCAGAATCATCTATCGCAGTGAGCGCGACCAGCGTTACTATCTGATGGAGGCCATCGAAAAGATGGGAACGGTAGATGCCAAGCCAAACAACAACTGGAAGTTTGTGCCGGAAGCATGGACCAAGCCTGCAGCCCAGCGTGACTATGAGTTGCTTTTCGGAAAAAAGCAATAGCCCACTAGTCCCCAAAAGCCGCTGGGAACTACCCGTCAAAGCATATCATAAAGTTCAAAGTTCAATATTCAAAGTTCAAAGTAAAGAATGAAGTATTGGTTTATATTTTGCAAGACAGATATCTTGCTCGAGAAGAGAGAAGATGGAACCTATACGATTCCATGTAGTGAGGAAAGTCCGATAGCAACCAAGCCTTGGACCCATATCCTCAACATCACACCGATGAATGACGGTACGGAAGTGAAGACTTTCACCATTCCAGAGCCCGTAACCGACAATCCGAAATATGAGATGTGCGGTTTACGTCCTAGCTTTTACAAGCTCTCCCCTGAGTTGTATCAGAAAGCGGGAAAATGTCAGGAATTGAACTATTGGGATATGAACACCCAGTTTTGCGGTGTATGCGGTTCACCTATGAAGATGTCAACAGATATCAGTAAGAAGTGTACCGAGTGTGGCAAGTCTGTCTGGCCCTCTCTCGCTACAGCCATCATCGTTCTTATCAAGAAGGGCGATCAGGTGCTACTGGTTCATGCCCGCAACTTCAAGGGTAACTTCGATTCCCTGGTAGCCGGTTTTGTGGAAACAGGTGAGAGTCTGGAGGAAGCCGTTCATCGTGAGGTGATGGAAGAAACCGGTCTAACCATCAAGAATCTCAAGTATTTCGGTTCTCAGCCATGGCCGTACCCAAGTGGCTTGATGGTAGGATATACAGCCGAATATGTAGATGGTGAGATTCATCTTCAGAAGGAAGAGCTTTCCCGCGGCAAATGGTTCAGCAAGGACAATCTCCCTATTCTGCCGGAGAAATTGTCGATTGCCCGCAAACTCATTGATGCCTGGCTAGAGAATAGAATATAAACTTTCGCAAGCAGGCTATACTCGCCCTGGACTAATGATAAGTATAGGGTAGAATCTTGAAATTAAGAAATACAGAAGAGATGAAAGAAAAACTTTGGAATGCGAATTACATCAAGGTGATGACCACCAACTTTCTGCTCTACTTTGCCTTCTATCTCCTCACCCCACTCCTACCACTCTATCTGAGTGAAACTTTCGGGGCTACGAAGGATGTGATAGGCATTGTTCTGAGCGGATATACGGTGGCGGCACTCATCATCCGTCCGTTTAGCGGATATGTGGTGGATGGATTTTCCCGCAAGAAAGTGCTGATGGTCTGTCTGACGGCTTTTGCCATCTTCTTTGCAGGATACATAGCAGCCAGTACCATCTTGATGTTTGCCATCTGCCGAACCCTGCATGGTGGACCCTTCGGAGCGGTAACTGTAGCCAATAGTACCTGTGCCATTGATGTCTTGCCAGCGAGCAGACGTAATGAGGGTATCGGTCTTTATGGATTGAGCAACAACTTCGCCATGGCGATAGCCCCTTCCATAGGTATCTATCTGCACAATCTGGTGGGTAGCTATATGGTACTTTTCTGGATAGCCTTTGTGGTAGCCATTGCTTCTGTAGTGATAGCTGGAACGGTGAAACTCCCAGAGAAGGAAATCATCAGAAACAAGGAGAAGCTCTCGCTCGACCGCTTCTTCCTGACCCGCGCCTGGCTGTTGGCCATCAACATCTGCATGTTTGGTTTCTGCTGGGGTGTATTGAGCAACTATCTCGCCATTTACAGTAAGGAGGAATTAGGCATTACCGGAGGAACGGGTACCTATTTTGCAATCCTCTCTTTGGGATTGTTCATGAGCAGATTGCAAGGCAGAAAGGCTTTGAGTCAGGGTAAGCTGACCCAGAATGCTGCCGAAGGAATGCTGATATCGCTCGTTGGTTTTACGATATTCGTAGCCATCAAGCATCCGATAGCCTACTATCTTTCAGCTGCATTGATAGGATTGGGAAATGGTCACCTGTACCCAGCCTTCCTGAATATGTTTATCAATGTTGCCCGCCACGACCAGCGTGGAACGGCTAACAGCAGTATCCTGACCGGTTGGGACCTGGGATTCGGAATCGGTTGTCTTCTGGGTGGTGTTGTAGCCGAGCATTTCGGTTATAGTGGTGCCTTCTGGATGGTAGCGGTCGAAAATGCTGCCGCAGTGGTATTGTTCTTTGCTGCCTCCCGGACATTCTTTGAAAAAAGAAGACGAAACGATTAGCAGAGAAATAGAAAAGTATAAGTTTTTTCCAGGTAAAAGTTTAGCTTCCATCAAGGGCTAAACTTTTACCCTTAAGGCTAGAAATATTTTCCCTTAAGGGAAATTATATTTTTCCTTAAGGATAAATCTTTTTTTCCTTAAGGGTAATGTTTCAGCTGGTTAAACCGACATAAAAGTCCAATTAAAGAAAAAAAAGCATTCGTAAGGATTGTGGAAACAAACCCTTTCGAATGCTCTTTGCAATTTTCTTACATGCTTTCTCTCTTAGAATGGGAGATCATCTGCGCTGCCACCTGCTGCTGGAGCTGCTGGCTGAGCTGGAGGGAATGGAGCAGTTGCACCCTGAGCAGGAGCTGGAGCTGCCTGAGGAGCCGCACTTACTGGAGGGAATGGAGAACCAACAGGCTGCATGCCACCCTGCATGGCAGCAACAGCATTAGGATCTACACGCTGAATATTCCAAGCGCGGACACTGTTGAACCAACGACCATTATATTCGTGTGCATCCAAATCAAAAGAAACCAAAAGTTCCTCACCACTCTGGATGTTGAACTGAGCAAGACGATCTGCTCCGAAAACATCGAAGCAAAGCTTCTTTGGATACTGCTCGTGAGTTTCGATAACGAACGACTGAGCCTTCCACTCACCTCTTGCAGAAACGCCGCTTCTTTCAGGTAAAACGGCAATTACCTTTCCTTGTAATTCCATATTATTATTTTAAAAATTGTTTCAATCCTTCGCCTGCCGAGCCCCATTTTCTTCGAGAATCAAAAGATGTATGAAGAGGCTCAAAAACGAGTGAATCTATCTGTTATTTTTCTTTCTGACTGCGAAATTACTAAAAATAGTTTTAAAACAAAAACATTTCTTCGATTATTTTTGTCTATCCCCAATATTTTTTGTATTTTTGTGCTCATAATTGCGCAAATGCCCCAATTTGCCCGTCAAGTAAGGAGCATCAGCAATGAAAATGAGATAAGTAATATAGAAAATTAATAATATAAAATAACGACTCATGAGATTTACAGTTTCAAGTTCAGCATTGAACAGCAAGCTCAATATGCTTGCTAAGGTGATTGGCAGCAAGAATTCTCTGCCTATCCTTGACAATTTCCTGTTTCAAGTTGCCAACGGCGAGATGACCATCACCGCAAGCGACAGTGACAACATCATCAAGAGTACCATCGCTCTCACTGACTGCGATGGCGAAGGCGAGTTCTGCGTTGCCAACCGCGTCATCCTGGATGCATTGAAGGAGTTGCCTGAGCAGCCTCTCAGCTTCGATGTAGATACAGATAGTTATGCCATTAAGATTGTATATCAGAATGGTCTCTATAATTTCACAGGCTTGAATGCTGAAGACTATCCTCCAACACAGGATATGGGTGATGCCTGCACTACCCTCGTCTTGCCAGCACAGGTGCTGATCGACAATATCAACCGTTCTCTCTTTGCAACAGCTAGCGATGAGCTGCGCCCAGTAATGAATGGTATCTATTTCGACCTTACTCCCGAATCGCTTGCCATCGTAGCAAGTGATGGCCATAAGTTGGTAAGAAGTAAGAACTTCACTGTCAAGAGTGAGACTCCTTCTTCATTCAACCTGCCAAAGAAGCCAGCATCATTGCTGAAGAACATTCTGAGCAAGGATGATGAGGCAACCATCAAGTTTGATGCACGCAGAGCTGAGATTCAGTTTAGCGATGGCGTATTGAAATGCCGCCTCATTGATGGTCGCTATCCTAATTACAACTCAGTGATTCCTGCCAACAACCCATGTGAGATAACCGTAGATCGCAAGGGCTTGCAGAGTGCATTGCGCCGTGTTTTGCCATTTGCCAGCGAGAGCAGCCAGCTGATCCGTTTCCATATCGAGAGCGGCCGTTTCGAGGTTTCTTCAGAAGACATCGACTTTTCTACTTCTGCCAAGGAAGTATTGGCTTGCGAATATAGCGGTTCCAGCATCAGCATCGGTTTCAAGGGTAGCAGCTTGATGGAAATCCTGGGTAATCTGAACAGCGATCAGGTTGTCTTCCACTTGGCTGATCCTAGCCGTGCCGGTATCATTGTACCAGCTGAGCAGCCAGAAAACGAGGACATCCTCATGCTCATCATGCCAATGCTCCTTAACGAATAAGGAGCTTGGTTCATCTAAACACCCCTTCCCTATCAGTAATATATAGTAATAAATACTAGAAGTAATGAAATTAAATCTTACTAAGCCTCTGATCGTGTTCGACCTAGAGACTACTGGTCTTGACATGGTGAAAGACAGAATCATCCAGATCTCCTATATCAAGGTGTATCCAGATGGAACAGAGGTACGTAAAAACCAGTTTATCAATCCAGGGAAGCCAATCCCTGAAGAGGTGGTTGCTCTTACAGGTATCAGCAATGATGATGTAAAGGATGCACCAACCTTCAAGCAGTTGGCGGCTACCTTCAACCAGGAGTTCTCCGGTTGTGATTTTGCTGGCTATAACTCCAATCATTTCGATGTACCTATGCTTGCAGAGGAATTCCTGCGTGCCGGCATCGATTTCGATTTCTCTAAGTGTCGCCTCATTGATGCCCAGAACATCTTTATGAAGATGGAGCGTCGTAATCTGGCTGCTGCATACAAGTTCTATTGCGGTAGAAAGATGGAGGAAGACTTCGAGGCACACCGCGCCGACCAGGATACCGAGGCTACCTATTGCGTACTGAAAGGCGAGCTGGACCGTTATGCCCCTGGTGTTCAGGAGGAAGCCGACCGTGTACTCAATAATGACATGGACGAGCTTGCGGAGTTCTCCAAGCGCAACGACAATGTAGATTTTGCCGGACGCATAGTCTGGCAGGAGTTGAAGGATGCCGACGGCAATGTGATACTCGACGAAAAGGGCAATCCTCGCAAGCACGAGGTATTCAACTTCGGCAAATACAAAGGATGGGATGTGGCAGAGATCCTGACCAAGGATCCTGGTTACTTCACCTGGGTATTGGGAAGCGATTTCACCAACAATACCAAGCAGGTACTCACCCGTATCCGTCTGCGCGAGTTCAACAAGAGAATGGGAAAATAATATGTTAAAAGGAAAGAAAATCGTATTGGGCATTACGGGGTCCATTGCAGCCTACAAGTCATGTCTTATCATCCGTGGTCTCATCAAGAAGGGAGCTGAGGTACAGGTGGTCATTACGCCTGCCGGTAAGGAGTTCATTACCCCTATCACCCTCTCGGCGCTGACCCATAAGCCAGTGGTAAGCGAGTTCTTCTCACAGCGTGATGGTACCTGGAATTCGCACGTGGATCTCGGTCTCTGGGCGGATGCGATGGTCATTGCACCATGTACGGCATCTACCATGGGCAAGATGGCGCATGGCATTGCAGACAATATGCTCATCACCACCTATCTCTCCATGAAGGCACCAGTCTTCATTGCTCCTGCCATGGACCTTGATATGTACAAGCATCCTTCTACCCAGGCTAACATGAAGACCCTTCTCGGCTATGGTAACCATATCATCGAACCGGAAGTGGGATTCCTTGCTTCAGGATTAGAGGGAAAGGGACGCATGGAGGAACCGGATGTCATCGTGAATTACCTGGATAGATATTTCAAGATGATGGAGAATGCCGATGAGGTTGCTGATGTAGAATCGGAGAACCAGAAGAATACGGAGAAAGACCTCTGCGGTAAGAAGGTGATGATTACTGCTGGACCAACCTATGAGAAGATAGACCCAGTGCGCTTCATCGGCAATTATTCTTCAGGAAAGATGGGATTCGCACTTGCCGAAGAATGTCTTCGCCGTGGTGCGGATGTTACTTTGGTGGCAGGTCCTGTCTCTTTAGATTGTAGTCCTGCTATCCACCGCATCAATGTGGAGAGCTGTGAGGAGATGTATCAGGCAGCCACAGCAGCCTTTGCTTCTTCTGATGCAGCCATTCTCTGTGCAGCCGTAGCAGACTTCCGTCCTGCCAATGTAGCTGATAAGAAAATCAAGCGCGAAAAGGATGACCTGGAGTTGACGCTGGTGCCTACCCATGACATCGCAGCAGCCTTGGGACAGATGAAACAAAAGAATCAGCGAATCGTAGCTTTCGCCCTGGAAACCAACGATGAAGAGAGTAATGCACAGAAGAAGAGAGTGAAGAAAAACGCCGACTTCATCGTGCTCAACTCTACCCGTAATCCGGGCACTACTTTCCGTACTGACGACAATCAGATTACCATCATCTCTGAAAAGGGAAAGAAAGAATATGAAAAGAAACCGAAGACTGAGGTGGCTCGCGACATCATTGACGAGCTGGCTCTCCTGTTTTAGTCCGGTATCTTTAGCTGCTGGTCTCCTGTGCTGCAGTCCTTCTACGATTTCAGCACAGGAGCTGCAAGCTAAGATTACCATCAACCATGCCCAGATCTCGGGTACGGAGAAAGGCGTATTCGACAATCTGCAACAGACCTTGCAGCAATTCGTCAACAATCGCCAATGGACTCATCTTCAGTTTCAGAAGAACGAACGCATCATCTGCAACTTCAATATCACCGTCACCAAGTATGACAGAGACCAGAATCTCTTTACCTGCAAGGCGCTGATACAGGCCAATCGCCCCGTCTTCAATTCGGCATACACCTCCACCTTATATAATAATGTGGACGATAACTTCACGTTTCGTTTTGCTGAATACGACCAGTTAGAGTTCAATGAGCAGCAGATAGACAATCAGCTTACTGCTCTCTTTGCCTATTATGCATATCTTATCATCGGCATCGATCTGGATAGTTTTGCCCCCAAAGGTGGTGAAGACATCCTGCAGCGCTGCATGAATCTGACAAACAATGCCCAGAATCTGGATTATCCCGGATGGAAGGCTTTCTCTGATGACCGCAACCGATATGCCATCATCTCAGACTATCTGGATGGAGCACTGGAACCCTTCAGACAGTTGCAGTATGACTACTATCGGAAAGGACTCGACGAGATGGCGAATAATGCGGAAAGAGGTCGTACCGAGATAACCGCAGCCCTGGAAACAGGACTGAAGAAGGCGAAGGAAAACCGCCCGCTCAGTTTGTTGCCACAGATATGGACCGATTTCAAGAAGGATGAACTTGCCAACATCTATCGCGGCAAGGGAACCCAAAAGGAAAAGGAGAGCATCTATGAACTCCTCTTCTCCATCAATCCTTCACAGAATAAATATTGGGATCAGGTCAAGGAATAATCTTTCAGGAAGAAGTCATCATCATCCAATCATCTTCCAGAACGGAAGCTTCTGAAATTCAGAATCAGCTTTCCCTTTATATCTTTATCAAAAAGTAGAATAAACTATGCTCAAGCAATTATATATCAAGAACTTCACGCTCATCGACGAGCTGAACATCTCTCTCTATCCTGGCTTCTCCGTCATCACGGGTGAGACAGGAGCAGGAAAGAGTATCATCCTTGGTGCCATCGGACTGCTTCTGGGTAACCGTGCCGACAGCAAGGCGATCAAGGCAGGAAGAGACCGTTGCGTGATAGAGGCTCACTTCGATCTCTCCAGATATGGTATGCAGAAATTCTTCGATGATAACGACATCGACTATGATGCCGATGATACAATCATCCGAAGAGAGTTGACTGCAGCCGGCAAGAGCCGTGCCTTCATCAATGACACCCCGGTGCCTCTCACCCGTATGAGAGAATTGGGAGAGCAACTCGTGGATATCCATTCGCAGCATCAGAATCTTCTTCTGCAGAAAGAAGACTTCCAGTTGAATGTGGTGGATATCATCGCTCAGGATGCCGACCAGCTCAAGGTTTACCAAAAAGAGTATTATGCCTATCGCAAAGCCAAGGAACTTCTGGAAGAACTGAAAGCAGAGATTGCCAAGAACCGTGAGAACGAGGAGTTTATGCGCTTCCAGCATAAGGAACTGGAGGATGCAAATCTACAGGAAGGCGAATTGGAACAGCTGGAACAGGAAGCAGAAACCCTGAGCCATTCGGAGGACATCAAGACCGCTCTCTTCGAAGCAGACAATGCGCTTTCGGGAGACGACGACAGCATACTTGACAAACTGAAGAATGCCACTCATCACTTGGAAAACATCTGTGATGTCTATCCAAGCATGGCTGATGTGGCTGGCAGAATGCAGAGCAGCTATATCGAACTGAAGGACATCGCGCAGGAAATCAGCAGTAGTGTAGATCACGTGGAATTCGATCCTAACCGATTGGATGCCATCAATACCCGTCTGGACAAACTCTACACCCTGCAGCAGAAGTTCCATGTGGAAACGGTGACTGAACTCATTGCTACCCGTGACCGCATCGCAGAACAGCTTGCACATATCGATAATGGCGATGAAGACATCGAAGAGAAGGAAAAAGAAGTTGCAGCTCTCCTTGTCAAGGCTGAAAAGCAAGCTGCCCTACTCACTTCCATCCGTCAGAAATCAGCAAAGGCCATCGAAAAAGAGATGAAGGGCAGACTCATCCCGCTGGGCATTCCGAATGTGAGATTCGAGATTGCCTTCGCAGATAAACCACTGTCTGGAAATGGTGCCGATAAGGTCAGCTTCCTCTTCAGTGCCAACAAAAGTACACAGTTGCAGCCTGTCAGTCAGGTTGCTTCGGGTGGTGAGATAGCCCGTGTGATGCTCTCGCTGAAGGCTATGATCAGTGGAGCCGTGAAGTTGCCAACCATCATCTTTGATGAAATTGATACCGGTGTAAGCGGTAAGATAGCAGAAAAGATGGCAGATATCATGGAAGAAATGGGACTCCAGAACCGACAGGTACTCTCCATCACTCACCTGCCACAGATAGCAGCCAAGGGTAGCCATCATTACAAGGTATTGAAGGAGGAAACCGAGAACGGAACCATCTCGCACATGAAAGAACTCAACAACCAGGAGCGCATTGAGGAAATTGCCCAGATGCTCAGTGGCAGTGACATCACGCAGGCAGCTCTTGCCAATGCCAAAGAATTATTGAGAATATGAAAAGAATAAATATGATACTGATGGGACTGATGCTGGGTGCATCATCCCTCTTCGCTCAGCCAGGCTCTGTACAGAAAGCCGCTAAGAGCGTATTTACACTCACCACCTTCAACAAGGATGGTAACATCATTTCTTCTACACAAGGTGTGTTTATTGATAACAAGGGAACGGCTATCGGTACCTTCAAACCGTTTATCGGTGCTGTGAAGGCTACCATCGTGGATGCCAGCGGAAAGTCGATGGACGTGGATGCCATCCTCGGAGCCGATGAGCTTTACGATGTGGCTAAGTTCAGGGTACTGGGTAATACCACGGCTGCCAACATTGCTACGGCAGAATCACCTGCGGGCAGCAAGGTTTGGCTCGTTCCTTATTCTATCAAGAAGTCACCTTTCCAGCAGGAGGATATCGCAAGCGTTGAGAAGTTTAAGGAAACATACAATTACTACATCTTCTCCAACACTGTACCCGACAATGCAGTGGGTTGCCCATTCGTCAACAAAAGCGGTCAGGTGATTGGTATCATGCATAGCAATGGTCAGGTAACTGCCATTGATGCCAACTATGCCAAGGAGTTGAAGGTGACAGGTCTTTCTACACTGGATGCTGCCCTTCGCGAAACAGGCATCCGTACCGCTCTTCCTGATACCGAACAGGAGGCGATTACGATGATGACGCTCAACAAGTCTCAGGTGTCCCGCGACATCTATGATAAGTATGCAGATGAGTTTATGACAAAGTTCCCTGCTTCTGCATTCGGCTATAAGGAAAAAGCAACTCTTCTTGTAGATAAGAACGAGTTTGCCGAGGCAGCCAAATGTATGGAAGAGGGAATCAAGAAATCTTCTGCCAAGGATGAAGCCCACTCCAATTATTCTGATGTCATCTATCAGAAACTGATCTATAAGGGTGATTCTTCCTATACTGCCTGGACCTACGACAAGGCGATAGAGGAAGCACAGAAGGCATACGCCATCAATGCCAATCCTGTATATCAGCATCAGGAGGCACGCATCATCTTTACCAAGGGTAATTATCAGAAGGCATACGATATGTTCATAGCCCTGACCAAGACTTCGGTCAAGAATCCGGAAATCTTCCTGGAGGCAGCTCAGGCTAAGATTCAGCTCAAGGCTCCAGCTACAGAGATCAAGGTCTTGCTGGACAGTGCAGTCAATGCGGCTAAGAATTCGGGCACCATGGCTGGTCCTTACTATCTGGCTCGTGGTGATTTCCAGGCGGAACAGGGAGAGTATCGCAGTGCTATAGCTGACTACAATATGTATGATTCGATAGTCCGTCCTGTTAATCCTGCATTTTTCTATGCAAGATACAAGGCTGAGACCAAGTTGCGCATGTGGCAGCCAGCGCTGATTGATATTGCCCGTACCTGCTACCTCGCTCCAAACGAGCCTACTTATTTTGCAGAATGGGCTAGTCTTGACTTACGTGTGAAGCGATATGCTGAAGGCATCAGTGCAGCCAAGCATTGCATAGAGATTGCTCCAGAATATGCCGATGGCTATCTCCTCCTCGGTTTGCTCCAGATGGAGAACAAGCAGAAGGAAGAGGCCCGCAAGAACCTGGAAAAAGCAAAGGAACTGGGAGATACCCGTGCTGAGGGTTATCTCAAGAAACTGAAATAATAAAATTAAAGGTGCATCAAAGGATTGCACTTTCAAACGCCCTGAAAGGGCAAAAGCTCATAGGAGGGTGTGCCATAAGTCACATACAATACGCCCTGAAAGGGCAAAAGCTCATAGCCCAGGGTAACACCCTGGGTTTTTTGTTGCATCTGCTCTGCGCCCTGTAAGGGCAACAGCTTTCAAGTACCAATCAATACACAAAGCTTTTGTCCTTACAGGGCGCCTTGCTGACTGCTACTATACCCAGGGCGTTGCCCTGGGCTAGGAGCTTTTGGGCCTTCAGCCCGTTCTTGAGCCACAAGCGAAAATTCTGTGATGGTGTCTCGCCGGATTTGCAATCCGCAGCAAAGAAGTATGCTTTTTCTTTTGTTGGGGGATTACAAATCCCCCAGTTTTAATAGGTCGAACCTTTTTTTACGGCGGATTGCAAATCCGCCGGGACGCCTAGCGGGATTCATACATCCCCAGGGTAACACCCTGGTTTTTTTGTTGCTTTAGCTCTGCGCCCTGTAAGGGCAAAAGCTTTAAAAATAATCGAAGAAGATGCTCTTGCTATAAAGAATTTACGTAATATTGAAATAAAAGAAAAAAATATCCCAAAATATTTGGTGGATTCACAAAAAAGTATTACCTTTGCACTCGCTAATGAAAAATGGCAGTGTTGGTTCCGTAGCTCAGTTGGATTAGAGCAACAGCCTTCTAAGCTGTGGGTCTTGGGTTCGAACCCCAACGGAATCACAAAAGTGGATTAATCGAAAGGTTAATCCACTTTTTGTTTATATATATCCCGGGAAAAATGAAAGCAATATATGTTTTAACTAAAAAAGGCCGATGCAATATGCACCAGCCTTTTTCTTATCTTCTACTTATTATTCAGTAATCAGTGTAAACTCTGAACCAGAAGCATAATCCTGACCATTCTGCTCATTCAATGCACGCAGACGGAAGTAGCGAGCCTTGACAGGCTTGTTCAACATTACCTTCTGCAGCTTGGCAGTCTTCTCAAAATGACCCTTCAGGATTGGCTCACCCCAAGTCTTGTTGTCGTTGCTGACGTAGATTTCATAATCCTTGATGCAACCATTCAAAGAACCATCCTGGCGTGCCAGATAAGTAAAGCCCTTGATGACCTTCTGCTTGCCAGCATCGAAGTCAACCCAGTGAGGATACTTAGCCAATGTAATGGAATACATCGTATGCCAGAATGTAGAAGGATCGCCATCTACCAAGTAGGCAGCATCACCCTCATCAGGCTCCTGGCTGGAAGCAAAGGCAATCTGAAGACCGGATGTCTGCTGATTCTGCTGCATCTTCTTCATAACCTCCTTCATCATTTCACGACCGGTAGCTGAAACCTTCACGATATTTCCAAGCTCTGACTTCACCGCTGGACGGATGATGAATCCGAAGGTGGTAGGAGTACTGCGTACCTGATCTGGTGTCAAAGGACCACCCTGTCCACAGCTGGCACCGCCCAATCCTGTAACCTTTGCATCGAGGTGCAAGTGAGTACCGCTGCTCTTTGGCAACTGATATGGATGTGCTGCCAAAGTCAACTCCTGCTGACTCCAAGGCAATGCTGAGGCAGACATTGTGCTGTCCGAGATGAATACTACACCCTGCTGGTTGTCGTTAGTAACGGCACACCAACGAACCTCCTCGCGGTTGCCCTGTGCCTGTGGCTTAGGAAGCATGATGCCCTGCTCTGCTACCGGACTGTGGTACCAACCGATAAACTGGCTGGTCTTGCGGTCGTTATAGTTGTTGACAGGTCCACGTCCATAATAATCATACTGGTTCAACTCGCTTGGCAATACCATGGAATAGCCGATACGAGGCAAGATGACCTTAGAACGATTAGCACCGATGGCACTCTGCATCTCGATAGAACCATCCTTATAGATAGTATAGATCTGGCGTGAAGTGAACTTCAGGTCAGCATCAGTCAAGGCATGCTTGTTCTTCTCGAAGTTATAGCAAGACTCTGGGTCACGGTCTCGGTTGCTGTAATTCACATCGCATCCCTCCTTACCCTGACTCTCTACCGTAAAGTCGAGCTGGTAAGTACCATTCTTCTTGGCTGTATAGTTCCAGTTCTTCACTACATGCTGCAGGTCGTACAGACCATTCTTGAACCATGCATTGTGGTATCCGATACCGGCATCGTTGTCTGTAGGAGCACGATATGCATCGAGCTTAGGACCATTGCCATCCTTGATGATATCCTGACTTCCATACTTCAAGCTATAGATAGCACCTGTATTCAGGTCGAATGCCACCTGGAAGTTGCCACCATGGATGTTGGCACGCTTAGCCGCCTTATCTACCGAAAGCTTCATCGCCTTACCATTCTTGGCAACAGTAGCGATAGAAGGAGCAGCAACATCAGCGCCCTTCACTCTTAACTGCTCTTCCATCTGCGGATAACCCTTGGCAGCCCAAGGCATATCCTTGCCCAGAAGGAACTGAACGGTTACGAAGTACTCGCTCTTTGGATCGAGGCTTGCATAATCGTATGGCAAGGTATAGAATCCCTTTTCGCGAGGCCCCACGATATTCTTGGCACCCTGCAATGGCTGATTCTTTGAAATGCAGACGCCATCCTTATAGAGAGACCATACAATCTGGTAATTCTTGAGAGGCTCGAAGTAGTTCTTATTGAAGATTTCAATCTGTCCCTGCTTCATATCCACAGCCTTCACGCCTACATTCTGATAAACCTTCTTTACCTCATAGTACTGAGCCTTAGGTGAGAAGTCTGGACGAACGATACCATTCATGCAGAACATACCATCGTTTGGCTTGTTGTCCTTACCGAAGTCACCACCGTATGCCCAGTAGGTCTTTCCGGTTACAGGATCCTGCTTGTTAAGGGCCTGGTCAACCCAGTCCCAGATAGCTCCACCCATGAAGAAGTTGGTGCTCTCGATGGCATTCCAGTAATCTATCAGGTTACCGCAGGCATTACCCATAGAGTGAGCATACTCAGAGATGTGGAACGGATACTTCAGCTTGTACTTGCCCTGTACGGCTCCCTGAACCCAGGCGATGGAAGGATACTGGTTAGAACCCATATCCACGATATCATTGTTGCGCTCATACTGAACAGGGCGGCTGGTATCATAAGCCTTGATGGCATTATAGCAATCTACGAAAGTCTTGCCAGGACCAGCTTCGTTACCCAAACTCCAGATTACTACAGAAGGATGATTCACGGTAGCGTGTACCATCTCCATATTTCTGGCGATATGAGCGTTGCGGAACTCAGGAACATGAGAAAGACTCTGCTTGCCATAGTAGTACTCATGGCTCTCAAGGTTAGCTTCATCCTCCAGATAGATACCATACTTATCGCAGAGATAATACCAGTAAGGTGCATCAGGATAGTGACAGTTGCGCACATGGTTGATGTTTCCACGCTTCATCAGGAAGATTTCGTTCTCCATCTGTTCGCGGGTAGCAGTATGACCTAACAGCGTATTGTTCTCATGACGGTTGACACCCTTCAGCTTGATAGGCTGTCCGTTGAGATAATAATATCTTCCAGCCAATCCGAACTCATCCTTCTCGGCAGGAGTCTCCTTGATTTCCACCTTTCTGAAGCCAACGATGGTAGAGAAAGTCTGAACCGTTCTGCCCTTGGCATCCTTCAATTCTCCTACCAGTGTATAACGGTAAGGAGCTTCTGCACTCCAGAGCTTCACCTTGTTGGCAGCATCGAGCGTAGTCTCCAGAACTATCTCGCCCTTGGAATTCAGTTTTCCTACGAGAGGAGTAGAAGCTGTAACGCCTTCCATCAAGTCATTGTCATCGGAATAGAGACGGTTGGCATAGAGTGAATACTGCAAGGTATAACCCTTGATGGCCTTCTTGGAAAGGTTCTGCAACTGTGCCGTGATATGCAAGGTGGCATGGCTGTAGGTTTCATCCAAGTCAGGAATAGCCTTGAAGTCTCTTACCTGAACCTGTGGTTTGGCAACCAGAGCCACGGTGCGGAAGATACCAGGCAAGCGGAACATATCCTGACTCTCCAGGAAAGAACCGTCTGAATGGCGATAAACCTCCACAGCTACGGTATTCTCCTCACCCTCCTTATTAAGATAAGGTGTAATGTCGAATTCAGCCAGGTTGCGTGAGTTCTTGGAGAATCCCACATACTTGCCATTTATATATAGGTAGAAGAATGAATCTACACCATCGAAGTTGAGATAGATCTGCTGACCCTTCCAATCTGCAGGTACGGAGAAAGTTCTGCGATAAGCCCCCAGCTCATTGCGGTTGCGATAGGTCATCCAGTTGGTAGGAGGTGTACGCATCACTCCACCCTTCCAGTCGTTCATCGGCTGCCAGGAGTGCTGGAAGATGACACGCTGGTTAGAATAGAGCGGATCTCCATACTTGTTGTTTCCATCTTTCTGCAGTCCAGCCAAATTCCAGTTCATAGGCACCTTGATGTCGTCCCACTGAGAGACATCATAGTCTGTACGGTAGAAATCCTTGGGCCGCTTATCTGGATTTGGAGCCCAATGGAACTTCCATAATCCATCGAGAGATTTCCAGTAAGAACTGTTCTCTGGTAAAACCTTTCTCGCCTCTTCGATATTGCGGAACGAGAAGAACCAAGCATGTGGCTGCTGCTTGTTGACAGCTACGGAATCAGGACTTTGCCACTCCCATCCCGTAGGCGCAGCCTGCTGATTGTAGAAGTAGCCTCCTAAAGTACCATCTGCCCATGCTGAAGAGCAAATGAGTCCGGTTAAAAGTAATAAATAAGTTTTCTTCATAAGTTGATGTTATTGTTTCTAATTATTTGCTTTGCAAAGTTACACTATTATTTTGAAAAGGCAAAATTGTAGCGTAGAAAAAGACAGAAAATACCCTGATTTTTGAGATAAGCCTTTAATCTTTGCCCTACCCGATGATTTTTTGCACGAAAAACTTGGCGGAATCACAGAAAAGCTGTATCTTTGTCGCATACAAACAATCTTATGGCAATATAGATATACTAAATATATTATTAATTAATAAATTCAATCTTAAACAATGACATTTATGGTAAACAGATTCATTCTTAATGAAGTTTCCTATTTCGGTCCAGGTGCCCGCAAGGAGCTTCCTACAGTAATCGCTAGTCGTGGTTGGAAAAAAGCTTTGGTTGTAACAGACAAGGGCTTGATGAAATTTGGCGTTGCCAAGATGGTACTCGACGTACTTGACGAGGCAAACATCGCTTACGAGGTATTTGATGACGTAAAGCCAAACCCAACAGTTTCCAATGTTACTGCAGGTATTGAGGCTTGCAAGAAAGCCGCTGCAGACTTCATCATCGCTATCGGTGGTGGCAGTTCTATGGATACGGCAAAGGGCATCGGCGTGGTTGTTACCAACCCAGAGTTTGCCGACATCGTTTCTCTGGAGGGGGTTGCTCCTACCAAGAACAAGTGCTTGCCTATCGTGGCACTTCCTACTACAGCTGGTACCGCAGCAGAGACAACCATCAACTATGTGATTATCGACGAGCAGCGCCAGCAGAAGATGGTATGCGTAGATCCTAACGATATTCCTGCCGTTGCTATCGTAGATGCAGAGCTGATGTACTCTTTGCCAAAGGGTCTCACTGCAGCTACCGGTATGGATGCGATGACTCACGCCATCGAAGGTTTGATTACCAAGGCAGCTTGGGAGATGAGTGATATGTTCGAGCTCAAGGCTATCGAGATGATTCATAAGTACCTGCCTATCGCTGTGAATGATCCAACCAATCCTAAGGGTCGCAACGGTATGGCTGTAGCTCAGTATATTGCCGGTATGGCATTCTCTAATGTAGGTTTGGGCGTTGACCATGGTATGGCTCACCCAATGAGTGCCCTTCATGATGTTCCTCACGGAGTAGCTTGTGCTATCCTGCTTCCTACCGTGATGCGTTTCAATATGGAGGTAAGTGTTCCTAAGTATGTACAGATTGCCAAGGTTGTTGGTGTTTACAAGGATGGTATGACCGACCAGGAGGCAGCAGAGGCAGCCTGCAATGCTATCGAGGAGTTGTCTAAGTTGGTAGGAATCCCACAGCATCTCAGCGAATTGGGTATTACAGAGGCTGACATCCCTGCCCTTGCCGAGCAGGCATTCACCGATGTATGTACTCCAGGTAACCCTCGTGAGGTTTCTAAGGAGGATATCATCGCCTTGTATCACAAGATCTTGTAATATAGGCTAAAAATAAGATAATACTTTAGTAGTTTAATCGCCCCTGAAAGGACAAGCATAAACGATGCTTCCCCTTTCAGGGCGATTTTTTTATTCATTTACCCCCTCATCTACCAATACACCCTTCTTTCTTTCAAAAAAAAGAGTAATAACGCAATCTGTTTGGATTGTTTTTACTCTACATGGATGCTTCTTACTAATCTTTTGCATATCTACAGAGATTATAAAAGTCTAGCAAGGGCGTACAGAAACTACCTTTGCCACATGTCCCTCAGGAATTCCTGGTACTACTATCGAATAGCTAACAGGATATTTCTTTTCAAACTCCTCAATAGGAAGAGCGAATACTTTTAATTTCTTTTTCTTCATAATTAACTCCTTTCTTGTTTATTTATTTGCTACATCGATATTGCAAACATTATGCTATCTTAAAATATTTAGACTGTCCAAAGAATATTCTGCCCAAATTATCCTTGATGGAAATAACCAATCCCATAAAAGGATTGTGCTCTACATCAATAACCTGGCCCTCAATCCAATCGGTCAAACCTGTTAAAGAAGGATTTACCTTCATCATATCTCCTAATTTTGGTTCCATAACTATCTGTTTTAAATATTTATTTTGTGCAAAAATACACAGAAGTTTTCAAAATACCAAATATTTTATAGAGAATCTAGAATTTGGTGAAGTATAGCCTCAACATCTTAGAGCGGAGCATCATTTTATCGCCCTTGAGCTTCTCTTTGTAAAAAGCTTCTCGCAGATTATTGATACCATAGCTTCTGATGCTGTCATTCACAACGGTTGCAGGAATATCTCCACCATTTTCTCCATGATCCTGATGCCAGTTGTTCTTGTAAGGCGAATGCAGGATCAGACTGTCACCAGTCTGTTCGAATCGGAAATAATAGCCACGGAAACTGTACATATTCGTGGGGGTAATACTGGCACAAGATATCAGCTTATGCTGCACTCCCCAGAATACTCGTTCCTTGGAAAGGTCGAGATAGTTGCCCGTAGCCAACGTATCTACCCGTTCAAGATGCCAGAATCCATCAAGATTTCCATTATCGCTCGTCTCGATGGTACAGGAACTCACTACCAAACAGATAGCTGATATCAAATATATCATTCTTTTCATAATCTTTTCTCTTTCATAAAGTTAGAACTTGACAATACCTTGTCTAGTCAGGGTAATCTGGAAACCTCTATTGTGGCCCAACATCTCTGTACTGCCGAAATCCATTCCGTAAGCTGCCTTTACCGTATATCTTCTTAAGAAGTGGTAGCTGCCTTCTGCCATGAAGCTGACATTGTGATGCTTCTTGGTAAATGGCAGGACATAGGTTCCCCATCCCTTTTGGTAGGAAGCAAGTACACGATAGCCGAATTTATCGGAAGGCTGACCATCGAATCCCAGGTGATAGGCGACGAAACGGTTATCCTTCACCTCAATCTTTCCATCTGTATTATAGATTGGCGAACGATAGAGCGGATTACCCATTACCTGCCCCCAATGCTGCCAGCCGGTATAGTTACTATGATTATAGTAATCGTCCATTCCTGCCAAATGATCAGGAATATTAACTGTATGGTCATGGTTATATGGTCCACTCTGGTACTTGGTATGAACGTATTCTAACACAACATTACGAATCCATCTGCCATATTTGATATTCAGTTCCGCACCCAGCATCATGTCCTGGAGGGAATACATAAAGAAGCGATGGCTTTTCTTGCTCTGCCACTCCTTTCCTTCGCCATATCCATTATAATCAAGCATAAACATCTGACTATCATCCTCGAAGAAATGATCAGCATAAACGCCCAACTTCCAGGTGTCAGCATTATAGTTGATGCGCATGAGCCAAGATCCCAACTGGTTGCCGGCAATATTGGCATACTGACCTTCACCATCATCATGACCGCCAGGAATAAAAGCATGCCACATTCCCTTTAATCCTCCTTCTGTAGCCTTGCATTTGAGTCCGCCATTTCCGTCATAGGTGTATGGCTTGCCCCCAAACTGTGCTGCCATTTCCAAGCCCAATTCTATACTCAAAGGGCAGAATGCGGCTTCGTTTCCAATTCGCAGATAGCCAGCCTTGCTATGATAGAGCACGCCTTCGGAATACTTGGATTTGCGCTGGGTGAAATCATGCTGCCAGTTTTCATCGGTGAATTTTCCAAAAGCGATATGTCCCTTGAGTTGAACCCAATGATTTAAAATAGGTAACGACCAATATTCCGGTAGGGCTAATCTTACCTGCGGTACAGGTCGAGCGTTAATGCCCAGCGTCTGGCTACCACTGGAAAGCGTCTGGTTCTTCAATTCCATCGGATATTCTTTAGCTCCCACACTGAGCACACCATGCAGCCATCTTACTTCTGCAAAAGCCTGCTGCACAATAAACTTGCTGGTAAAATGAGTGGGCAATACCAAATCTACACCATAACCTACTCCCCATCTGCGCTGATTATCTGTGGATAGAGGTCGTATCAAACTGCCTCTTAGATAGGCATTCGCCTCTTTCAGAGAACTTAAACCATACCGATTGGCATTGAGCCAAAGTGGTGTCTTGCCCTTTGAAAAAGTAGCTTGCCTTTCTATTCTATATTCCAGAGCACTATCGAGTCTTAATTTTGTAGGTTCCGCATCTTCCTGAAAACAATATTGTGCCTTTAATGATTGTGGGCACGCTATAGTAAGGAGGCAAAGCGAAACCAAATAGAAAACTTTCTTCATATCAATGTTTTATCTATAAAACTGCATAAACACTCATTTTATTGTAGTTTTTGCAGTTACTTTAACATTCCTTACGAAAAGTCGGGCTATAAACCTGGATTGGAAAGATAAAATTCGCCAAAATACAATAATTCAACAATACATACGTTACATTATATAAGATATAAGAATTAGATTAGAAAGGTTTTTGTAAACAAGATAAATAATGGAAAATAAAGAAGAACATCTCAAACAAATAGATGTGGTGGCAATAGCTAAGGAAATGAAGAAGCATAAGAAACAGTATCTTATCGCTCTTCCTATTACTTTCATTCTCTCTTGCCTGCTCATCCTCTGCGTGCCAAGGTATTATTCAAGTACAGCAAAATTGGCTCCGGAAATATCAAGCTTCAGTTCGAGTTCATTAGGTGATATTGCTTCTTCATTCGGTTTCGACTTAGGGGGAAGCTCAGCAAACGGAGATGCCATCTTCCCGGAGCTCTACCCTGAGCTGATAGAATCCAACGACTTTATGGTCGGTATGTTTGATGTCAAGGTGAAATCTAAGGATGGAAGTATCAATACTACCTATTATGATTACCTTGCCAATCATCATAAATATCCTTGGTGGATGACAGGAATTCAAACTGTAAGAAAATGGTTTGCTGAACCAGATACAACAGTGGTAAAGAGCAAGAAGGCAAATCCTTTTCTATTAACCAAGCAACAGGATGAGATTGTCAAGCTGATGATGGATAATATCAAGTGTAATGTAGATAAGAAGAACTATGTGATTTCTATCTCCGTAGAAGATCAGGATCCTCTGATATGTGCAACCCTTGCTGATACGGTTCAGGCTAAGCTTCAGGATTTCATCACCGCCTATCGTACCAAGAAAGCGAAGAAAGACTTAGAGTACTACAAGAAGTTGAGCAGTGATGCCAAGTCAAAATATGAGCGCATCAGGCAGCAGTATGGCAGTTATTCTGATGCCAACCAGGATGTGGTATTGGAAAGCTACCGCTTGAATGCCAACGATATGGAGAATGAGATGCAGTTGCTTTACAATACATACACAACTCTTCAGGCTCAGGTGCAGCAGGCTCAGGCGAAACTTCTGATGCAAACTCCAGCCTTTACGACCCTGCAGAGTGCATCCGTGCCATTGAAACCGGCAGGACCTAAGAGAATGCTGTTTGTTCTCGGAATGACCGTTTTGGTTTTCCTGATTATCTCAATTTATTCAACAAGAAAGATTATTTTTGGAGAAATGGAATAAATCATGTCAGAAAGACACAAAGACATATCCAACAGTTCTAAGCGAATAGCCACCAACACGCTGGTTCTATTCGCTAGAATGCTTGTGCTCACCTTTGTCAACCTCTATACGGTTCGTCTCGTATTGGCAGGATTGGGAACAGAAGACTTTGGTATATTCAATGCCATCGCAGGCGTCGTAACGGCAAGTACCTGCATCAGCAGCGTTCTTGCACTGTCAACCCAACGCTTCTATTCTTATGCCATAGGAAAAAGAGAACCGGAACGGTTGCGAGAGATTTTCTCGGTGAGCCTGAATATCTGTCTTTTGATGTCAGTCTGCTTCATTCTTCTATTTGAGATAGTGGGACCATGGCTGGTTTCCACCCTGCTCACCATTCCACAGGGTCGTATGGAAGCTGCACAGTTACTCTTGCAATTCTCCTTATTCTCCTTCATATTTACACTACTCCAGATACCATTCTTCGGATCCATCTTTGCCCATGAAAATATGAGCTATTATGCTTTGGTATCGACCTTCGACTGTATCGTAAAACTTCTCATAGCTTATGGCTTGGGGAAAACCACTCATGATCATCTGGTATATTATGGAGCTGCATTGATGATAGAGTCACTTGTCGTGATGATTATCTATATGACAATAGCAAGGAGAAAATATGCTGAATGCCAATATGCCATTGTAAGGGAAAAAGTGCTTTATAAAGAACTCTTTTCATTTTCAGGCTGGTCTTTTTATGGTGCATTGGCAGGTGTAGGTATGACACAGGGCAGTTCTGTCATCCTTAACGTGTTCTTCGGTCCGTTAATCAATGCTGCCTTTGGTATAGCCAATCAAATATATAATGCTATCAATACGCTGACGAATTGTATTGTGATTGCATTCCGGCCTGCCATGATCAAATCATATTCGTCACAGGAAAATGATTATCTGGATCAGCTTTTCTATGCAAACAGCAAGGCGATACTCTATTTGCTGGCGATGGTTATCATTCCCTTCATCTTTGAGGCTGAGACTGTGCTTACTCTCTGGTTGGGGAACTGTACTGCTACGATGATTTTGTATGCCCGACTTTATGCGGTTTACACCCTGTTTCTGGCATTGCATAATCCTATCACTACAATCATACAGGCAACCGGTAATATCCGTAAATACAGTTTGTATGTAGAAAACATAACTATCTTGTGCTTACCCTTCAACTGGTGTCTCTTCTTGTTGGGCTTTCCATCCTATTTTCTGTTTTTCACCATGATAGGACTCTGTATTTTGGCTCACATCATCAGATTGTTTATGTTGAGATCATGCGTACCATCCTTTACGGTTAAGAAGTATCTTGTGAGGCTGGCTTTTCCGGGTATCATCATCTTAGGAATGACAGGCCTGATGGTAAATGGTGTGGAGTTTCTGGATATAAATAAGTTGATCAGACTTATCTTGTCGTTTCTGGTTTCCATAGCAAGTACATCTATCCTATTATATGTATTGGGTGTTTCTAAAAAGGAAAGGAATCTGATTCGAGAGTTTGTCTTTAGAAGAATAAAATTATAAAGTAATATGGGATATATAATCATAGCAATATTCATTATCGTAGTGATATTGTCATATATAGAGGATTATCTAGGCAAATATAAGCTTCCCTTATATTTGCTGATAGGTTTTACGCTCATCTTGCTAGCAGGATTGCGCGAGGTGGGCATAGACCCGGATTCACAGAATTATGAAATATCCTTTCAGCGGTATTACGATAGTAGTGCCCAGGAACGGGTTGAATATTCATATACTTTCATCTCTATGTTATTGAATTTCATTACGGATGATGTACATATACTTTTTCTATTCTATGCATTCTGGGGGCTTACGCTCAAATTTGTTGCATTCAGAAAATATTCAGCACAGTGGTTTCTCCCCCTCGTAGTTTATCTTGCCTATTATTATGAACTCCATGAAGTAACCCAGATTCGTACGGGCATATTGTCCGGATGTCTTCTGCTGGCAATAAAGCCTATAGCTGAAGGAAAAAGAAAGATAGCTCTCTGCATTTTGCTGATAGGATCCATCTTCCATATCTCGGGACTGATGCTCTTACCATTGGTATTTTTGAGCAACAAACCAATGAGCACAAAAGAAAAAACCATTTGGGCGAGTCTGATTCCTATAAGTTATGTTATTTATTTTGCTGGAGCAAATTTGATAGTCAATACGAATCTCCCGTATATTGGTGATAAACTTGCATTATACCAAAAGGGTGTAGAAAAAGGATTGATATCAGTTTCGGTAAATGTATTTAGTCCGATGCAGATGTTTTCCGTCATGCTGTATTATTATTTGTTATTCTTTCATGATACTCTTGTCAAGTTTAACAAATACTTTGTTGTCATGATGAAGATTTTAACATTGGGATTGTTCTGTTTTGCGGCATTTGCCATCTTGCCGGTAATGGCGCAGCGTGTATGTTACCTGTTCAGTATAGTCAATGTGATACTTTACACAAACATCTGTTATACAATTAAACAGAAATGGATAGGTATAACTCTCGTATCCTTGATCTCACTCATCATATTGAATTATGGTTTAGGATACATCAACTTTCCTTTCTTATGGAAGATTGGATAGATTGTGAGGTGAATTAATAAACGCATCAGTGTATTTTCGCATACTCATAAATATATAAAACTCGAAAATAATGAAAGCAAGAGTTATAGCATTTTATCTGCCACAGTTTTACCCGATACCCGAAAACGACAAGGTGTGGGGACCGGGGTTCACAGAATGGACGAATGTAGCCAAGGCTCGTCCGGTATTTCATGGGCACTATCAGCCTAGAATACCGGCAGATTTAGGCTTCTATGACCTTCGCCTCCCAGAGACTCGCGAACAGCAGGCTCAGTTGGCCCGTGAAGCAGGTATAGAAGGTTTCTGCTACTGGCATTACTGGATGGGTAATGGAAAGCGCCTGTTGCAGCGTCCTTTCGATGAGGTACTGGATTCCGGCAAACCAGACTTCCCGTTTTGTCTCGCATGGGCCAACCATGATTGGAAAACCAACACCTGGAAGAACAATGGTGGCAACCAGATGATCTGCGAACAACTGTATCCTGGGGATGAAGATTACATCGCTCATTTCAACTATGTACTCAAAGCATTCAGAGACCATCGCTACATTACTGTAGATGGCAAACCACTGTTCATGATTTATGACCCATATCATTTCAAGGATGTCCGTCATTTTATGCAACTCTGGAGAAAAATGGCAAAGGAGAATGGACTTAAGGATATTTTCTTCGTAGCGATGTGCGCATCAACAAGTACCGTGAAAAGGAATGAAGATGGTACCTTAGAGCGTGTAATGCCAAATCTGAAAAGCAGTGCAGACATCTATAACACATTTCTGAAACTGGGTTTTGATGGAATTAACCCAATGGGTAAAGGTAGAGGTGAGATGATATATATGGGTAAATATTGGCGCATAACAAGAAAGGCCATACAGAAAACATTCCCGGTTATGCCAGCCCTGAAATATGACTATCCTAAGGTGATGAAACATTTCTTTTCACCGGAAGATAACTGGGATAATGTGTTCCCTACTCTCTTTCCGCAATGGGACCGTACCCCAAGAGCTGGTAAGAACGAAGGTATCTACGTGAATGCGACTCCAAAGAACTTTGAACATCATATAGAAGATGCATTGTTACTCATCAAGAATAAACCAGAGCAGAGAAAATTACTCTTTCTCCGCTCATGGAATGAATGGGGTGAAGGGAACTATGTTGAACCTGACACGAAATATGGTCATGGCTTTTTGAATGCCATCCGTGATGCAATCATAAAATAGAAAATAATCAAGATAAAAATGGATTATGTCATTTAAGATAAGCGTTATCATACCCACATACCTTCCAAAAGATTATCTTTGGGAGTGCATGGACAGTCTAGAGAATCAGACTTTATCGAAAGATGAGTTTGAGGTGATTCTTGTGCTCAATGGTGAGAGAGAACCTTATGAAAGTAACATCAGAAAGAAACTACACGAATATACATTTACCAACAAACTGCTCTACTCTACTCCAAACGGAGTGTCTAAAGCAAGAAACCTGGGTTTGGATCATGCTCAAGGTCAATACATCTGTTTCATCGATGATGATGATTGGGTTTCAGACAACTATCTAGAGGAACTGCTTTCTAGAGCTAATACTAATAGTATTATTGCAGCCAATGTGATAGAAGTAGATGAAGAGACAAAAGAAGTTAGCGGGAAGCACTTCCTAAGTTGTGCATATAAGAACTATCAACCAACCCAAGAAGCAAGTTGCTACGCTAATCGCAGCTTCTTCTCTTCTGCCTGTTGCAAGATACTTCCTATAGACTGCATCAATGGTCAGCGATTTGACACACATATAAAGCGAGGCGAAGATTCCATCTTTATGTATGGTATATCCTGGAATATCAAACATGTAAGAATCGCTCCACCTAGTTGCATCTATTATGTCAGGAAAAGACATCAATCGGCAGGTAGGCGCAATACGAACTTCATCATAAACTTATATGAGTTTCTATCACAAAGTATAAAATATACTACGATGTACTTTCAGCATTTCACTCATCGCAATCCGCTATTTTATCTCAGTAGAATAGCCGGAACATTCTATAATAAATTGATACAGAAAAAATAAAACATAATTAATATGATACATCCTGCTTCAACAAGAAAAGGAAGAATCCTTTTTGCCCCGGTGATTGCTTTTTGTCATTTTTTAGGCAAGCACTATCCGGAATTACTCTTGAAGATGAGATATTTCCTAACCTTCAAGAAAAAGCTCAACTTAAATGATCCTCAAGATCTGAACGAGAAGATAATATGGGCAAAGTTGTATTCAGACACAACCCAGTGGACAATCCTAGCTGACAAATATAAGGTGAGAGAGTTTGTAGAAGAAAAGGGACTTGGTGAAAACCTTGTTAAACTCTATGGAACTTGGGATAATGCAAAGGACTTCGATTTCGACCAACTGCCAGAGAATTTCATCCTTCAAGCTAATAACGGAGATGGAAAAGGGACCAATAAAGTTGTAAGAGGGAAAAGTACCCTTTCTGCAATTCAGAAAGCAGCTATTGTCAAGACCATAGACGAATGGTTGCACCGCAAGAATATCGGCTTGCTTCATGCAGAACCACAATACAAGGGAATCCATCCTATGGTCATTGCCGAGGAGCTACTACCTACTCCGAATGGAGAATCTACTTTGGTAGATTACAAAATGTGGTGCTTCAATGGTAAGGTCCATTACATCTGGACATGTTCAGAGCGTTCAAAGAATGGTGCAAGTGCTCATGTTATGCTCTATGACAGAGAGTGGAAAGCCTGCCCACAATATTCTATCTTCAGTTCTAGATATTCTAAGGGAATGCTGATGCCTAAGCCGGAAAATCTTGAGAGAATGATAGAAGTGGCTGAAACTTTGGCACAAGGCTTTCCTGAGGTGCGTGTTGACTTATACAATATCGATCCTACTGATGAGAATGGTAAGATTTACTTTGGAGAACTTACCTTTACTTCTCTTGGCGGATTTATGAATTACTTTACACCTGATTTTCTGAAAAAGGCAGGTTCCCTATTTAGTATCGAGGACTTCAAAAAGAAAAAATAATTTCTGTAGAATAACAATAAACATTACAATTAGGCGTTATTATCTATAAAACGGATAGAATGAATGGATAGGAACAGGTTAGTATCAGTTATCATGCCCACTTATAATGCCGGCAAATATCTTGCCGACAGCATAAGTAGTATCCTTGACCAAACCTATCTTGACCTGGAATTGCTGATTACAGATGATGGTTCCACAGATCCGGTAACTCAGGATATTCTGCACAAGATAGAGGAAAGGGATAGCCGGGTGGATGTGCTCTATCTTGACCACAACCATGGAGCAGGATACGCCCGGAACAAGAGCATAGAACGTGCCAGGGGAAGATACATCGCTTTCTGTGATAGTGACGACCGGTGGACACCGGATAAACTGGAAAAGCAAATCGCATTCATGAACCAGAAACAGTGTGCTCTATCCTGTGCCTCATACATCATCTTCAATTTGAACGAACAAAAATCTGTAGGCATCAATATCGCACCGCCTAAAATCACCTTCTCTATGATGAAGCGGGATAATAAAATAGGTTGCCTCACTGCTATCTATGATACCCAACTGCTGGGCAGAAAATACTATATGCCCACTTTGCGCAAGCGACAGGACTGGGCACTTTTCCTGCAGATTCTGAAAGATTGCAAGGTGTGTTATTCCTACCCCAGCCAGCCGCTGGCTGTGTATTGCCGCCACAAGCATTCCATATCCAGCAGCAAGATATCACTTGCTAAATACAATATAGCTGTTTATCGTAGCATTCTGGGGTATGGATGGTTGAAGGCTTGCTTCTACTTTGCTTTTTTGTTTTTACCAACTTACATTCTGAAGCTAATGAAGCGAGAACTGGATAGTTACTGCTTTGTTAAAAGAAAAGGATAGCTAAATATAATATATGGCACAACTTTACGTTTATATAGTAAATGGAATAACTCTATATGAGAAATAGTATTGTTAAAACAGAAGTCATAGCAGATGGTATGAGTGCTATGGAGCGAAACGTCAAGCGAGTTGGCGACTTTCTGTTAGCAACCATCAGCTTACTGCTCGTTTCGCCTCTCATGCTTCTAATATATATAATGGTAAGATGTGAAGATGGTGGACCAGCCATTTTTCGGCAGGAACGAATCGGACGGTTTGGGCGCCCCTTCAACATCTATAAATTCAGAAGCATGACTGTGGATGCAGAAAAGAATGGTCCTCAGCTCTGTTCCCATAAAAAAGATGAGCGACTTACACGCATAGGCAAGTTTCTGAGAAAACACCATCTGGATGAGCTTCCTCAGCTTTGGAATGTGTTGTGCGGCGATATGTCGTTTATTGGTCCTAGACCCGAACGAAAGTTCTACATAGACCAGATTATGGAGCGTGACCCTAGATATAAGAATCTGTATCAGATTCGCCCTGGTGTTACTTCCTACGCAACCCTCTATAACGGATACACAGATACGATGGAGAAGATGTTGCGCCGCCTGGATATGGACCTATACTACCTGGAGCATCGCTCATGGTGGTTTGATGCCAGAATCTTAGGCAAGACTTTCATCAAGATTATCTTCGGAAGAGTGTTCTAAATTCATATAGAAAAGAATCATCTTAATAGAACTCAATATAGGTTTTCTAAAACAAAAAAGTCATATCCCCAATCAAAGGGATATGACTTTTTTGTTTCTTACAGATGATTCGAAAGCCCCAGCAAAGCCAAGGCTGCCTCATTATATTCATTGATGACATCGGCATGCTTCATACCCATGTCTATCGCTTCCTGCAAGGCATTGGCATACTCCACATAGCTGATTTCGCCACTCTCATACTCGGCAGTACTAAGGCGAACGATTTCTTTTGCCTTAGAAATGTTCTCGCCGTTATAATAAGCCATGCGTTTGGCTGCATTCTGGAAACGGTTGTAGCCTAGGCGATAATCTCGTTCCTTTTCTTTCTGCTCCTGCTGCATCTCCAGTTCTGCTACCTCACGATTCTTCTTGGCAGCCTTCACCTTTGCCTTGGTAGCACCATAGAAGAGAGGCACGCCTACTCCAATCTCAAAGCCGAAGAAGTTACCCTCGGTAAAACGCTGACGGTCGATGTGATAAGGATCCCAACTGGAAATGAGTGCCTGGGTACGGACCGTAAGCGAAAGAGATGGTGCATAACCCGTCTTGGCGCACTTCACCTCCTTAGCGAGTGCCTTCAGACGGTCTTGCTGATACTGCGCATCAGCAGTCTGCTGATAGTTGAAGGTTCCGCTGACAGGAGATTCCAGTGCAATGAGATAAGATTCGGCAGGCAAAACTGGCTGATCGGTATTTAATAATGCCATCAGTTCCATCTGCTTGTTCTCTGCCTCACTCTTCACATTTACCATCTCTAAATGGTTTTCATTACGCAAGCGCTCGGCTGTAAGGAACTCCAGCTGTCTGGCTTCACCCGCCTTGTAACGCTTCTCGGCTACATCGCAATAACGGTCGAGGATAGAATCCTGGCGCTGAAGGATGCTCAGACGATGGGTCTGATAGAGCATTGCATAATAAGCAGAAGCAATCTCAAGCTTAATCTGCTGATCAGTTACACCCAGACGACTTTTCTCTGCCTGAGTTTCAGCCTTCAGCTGACCGCGGCGGGCGGTATAAACCGTAGGAAATTCAATGCCCTGTGAAAATGCAAGAGCATTGTCAGTATCGCCACTTGAAGCCGGATTCTGTCCGAAAGCAATCTCCGTCTTGTCCACATCCCATGCCGTTCCTTCCATTACCTTGGCACGTTCTATCGATTTTCTTCCAGCCTGCAGCGTCAGGTTCTGCTTATCTGCCAACTGGAAACACTGCTCCAAAGTCATCTTCGTGCCGGGAATGGTGGCATCGAAAAGGTGAGCCTTTGCCTCTGAAGGAGCCAGCAGCATCAAAACTGCTGCCAGCCCGAATATAGTTTTCTTTTTTCTCTTGTTCATCCTAAATGTTTTTATGTTATCTTCTAAAAAGCCTATTTTTTGGTGAATGTCTTGTAGATAGCAGGCAACACCAGCAAGGTGAGCAGCGTACTGGTTATCAGACCACCTATCACCACCGTAGCCAGTGGGCGCTGTACCTCTGCTCCATCACCCTGGGAAAGTGCCATCGGCAGGAAACCCATAGAGGCAACAAGTGCCGTCATCAAGACAGGACGCAAGCGAACCATACAGCTCTCGATGATGCGATGATGAATCAATTCTGTCACTCCACTGGATGCTGACAGTTTGTCTGCAGTCTTTTCTTCACGCTGCATCTGGTTCATCTGTCCGATAAGTACGATTCCATTGAGCACAGCTACACCAAAGAGGGCTATGAAGCCTACACCTGCCGAGATGCTGAAAGGCATACCTCTGAGCCACAAAGCCCAGACTCCTCCGATGGCAGCCAGCGGAATGGCAGAGAAGACGAAGAGCGACTCACGGACATTCTTCACCGTAGCATAGAGCAACAGCAAGATAATGACAAGCGCTATCGGTATCACTACCATCAGACGATTGGTAGCACTCTGCAGGTTTTCAAATTCACCACCATAATTATAATAGTAGCCATCCGGCAACTTCAGCTTCTCATCGAGAATCTCCTGGATATCCTCCACGGTACTCTGCACATCCCTGCCCTTCACGTTGAATCCTACATAGATGCGGCGGGCACCATCCTCATGAGAAACCTGAGCCGGCGCTGGTGAATAATCAATATCTGCCACCTGAGACAACGGAATATTCGTACCATTCTTGAGAGGTATGCTCAATTGCTCAAGCGTCTCTACGTTGCGCTGCGAAGGATCCATACGGAGCACAATATCAAACTTCTTGTCTCCTTCGTACAGAGAACCCGCCACGGCTCCGGCAAAGGTGGTTTCCAATATCTCACTGATATCATCCACACTAACCCCGTAGGCAGCCATCTTCTCATGGTTGTATTTTACCTGGATCTGAGGCAAACCGGCAACTTCCTCCACAAAGATACCGCTCACGCCCGGCACATCTTCTATCATTCTCTTCACCTTGCCTGCCTGCTGAGTGAGCACGTCCAGATCTTCGCCAAATATCTTGATAGCCACATCCTGCTTGATACCTGTCAGCAGCTCATTGTTGCGCATCTGGATAGGTTGAGAAATCTCTGCTTCCAATCCAGGAATGGCGCTGAGGGTTTCCTCCATCTTCTCCATCAGTTCTGGAGTAGTCTTGGCAGAGGTCCATTCGGTCTTCGGTTTCAGGGCAATCATGATGTCGGCACGTTCTACCGGCATCGGGTCGGTAGGAATCTCTGCACTACCTATTCGGCTAACTACCTGCTTGATCTCAGGATATTCCTTCTTGAGCAGCTTTTCAGCCTTGGTACAACTCTCCACCATCTGCGACAATGAAGTTCCCTGCGACATACTCATCTCCACGGCAAAGTCACCTTCTTCCAGACTTGGGATGAATTCGCCTCCCAGATATTTGAAGCCCACGACACTGACGCAGAAAAGAGCCACAGCACCAGTGATGACATCCTTGTTACGCGTCAAAACCCAGTCAAGAACCGGACGGTACCATGCCTGCAACTTTTCTATCACGCGGTCGGAGAATGTTTTTCGGGTATGAACCTTTCGACTTAACATCAGTGAACTTGCCATCGGCACATAGGTAAGCGAGAGAATGAAGGCTCCCAGAATGGCAAAGAATACCGTAAGTGCCATCGGACGGAACATCTTTCCTTCGATTCCTACCAGTGTCATCAGCGGAATATATACAATCATAATGATGATTTCACCGAACGCAGCACTTTGACGGATTCGGGAAGCAGAGAAATGAACTTCCTCGTCCATCTGTTTCTGAGTCAGGGCAAATGGGATTGCTGCTCCGCCATTCTGACATTGAGCAAGATAAGCAGCACGAACTTCCGGCTGTGAGAAATGACCGGTATTGATATGTGTCACCACAGCTTCAACAATGATGACCGCAGAATCCACTATCATACCAAAGTCGATGGCTCCCAGCGACATCAGATTTCCGTCGATGCCAAAGGTCTTCATCATACCAAAGGCAAAGAGCATACTCAGTGGGATGACACTTGCTACAACAAGTCCGGCTCGCCAGTTACCTAGGAAGATCACAAGTACGAAAATTACGATAAGTCCGCCTTCAATCAGGTTGCGGGCAATGGTGCCCTCTACTCGGTCCACCAGGTTGGTTCGATCGATAAACGGTTCGATCACCACTCCTTCCGGAAGTGATTTCTGAATCTGATTGATTCGTTCCTTTACATTCTTGATAACTTCCTGGAAGTTCTCGCCCTTGAGCATGATGGCAATACCAGCCACCACCTCGCCTTCGCCATTGCGGGTGACGGCACCGAAACGGGTGGCATGGCCCAACTGAACCTTTGCCACATCACCCACCTTGACAGGTATTCCATCCACCGTCTTCACCGTGATGTTGGCAACATCCTCCAGATTCTTCACCACACCGATGCCTCGGATATAATACTGGTTGGAATTCTGCTCGATGTAGCTGCCACCCGTATTGGCATTGTTGCGCTGCAAGGCTTCAAACAAATCGTTTACTGAGACCCCGCTGGCGTTCAGCTGGTCGGTATTGATAGCCACCTCATATTGCTTGACATAGCCGCCCCAACCGCTTACTTCGGCAACGCCCGGGGTTCCGGAAAGCTGTTTGCGCACAATCCAGTCCTGCATGGTTCGGAGCTGGGTGAGCGAGTATTTATGCTCGTATCCCTCCTTGGCACGAATGGTATAGTGGTAGATTTCGCCCAATCCGGTGGCAATAGGTCCCATCTCGGTTTCGGTGTTCTTTGGCAGTTCTTTCTCCAACTGTTCCACCACCTGGCTCACCTGCGAACGTGCCCAATAGATATCGGCTGCATCGTCGAAGACAAGCGTGATAACCGAGAGTCCGCTTCTTGAAATGCTACGGCGTTCCTGGATGCGGGGGATATTGGCAAGCGCCATTTCTACAGGAGTGGTTACATATTGTTCTACCTCCTGAGCTCCCAGCGAAGGAGCCTGTGTGATGACCTGCACCTGATTATCTGTAATATCCGGGGTGGAATCGAAAGGAAGATGCATCAGCGACCAGACACCCCATATCGCCAGGGCTATAGAGAGTACTCCAATCACCAGTTTGTGGCGAATGGAATAAGTAATAAGTTTCTGAAACATAAGCTTTAATCTAAAAATGATTCGTTGAAAACTATTAAAGCTTAATGCGCATGTTCACCATGCTCGCCCGTAAGCGAAGCCAGATAATAAGCGTTCTCGGTTACAATCTTCTTGCCGGCAGCTCCATTCTTGCCCTTCTGTAGATGGTTGCAAAGCTTCACCTCCGTATATTTACCATCCGAAGCGCCTGTGGTCACCTCATGACGGGAGAAGCTGTAGCTACCCTTGCTGGGAGCTCCATTGAGAGCGAAGACATACTGCTTTCCATCTGTGCTCACAATTGCCTGGGATGGCAAGGCGAGACACTGCTGGCTACCTGTAGCTATCTTTCCGCTTACATACATACCTGCGAAAAGCTTTCCGCCATGAGTATTGCCTGAAGAAGAATGCAGATAACTCTTCACGCTAGCTACATCCAACTTTACGTGAACAGCAACGGATTTCGAGTTATCGTTAAAGTATTGATTCATGCCATAAACGGTTCCTGAAAGTTTTACGCCAGGCTGATTAGTCAGGTTTATGGTCACCCGATTTCCAACCTTAATCTTTGATAAATCCTTCTCGAAGACATTGAGGTCACATTCCACTGCCTGGGTGTTTCTAATCTTCATCAGGGGAGTCTGCATATCAGCATAACTTCCTAGACTGGCAGTCATCTCGCTCACGATGCCGGAGATAGGCGCATGCAAAGGGAACGCTGTGGTAAACTTGCCTTTGGATACAGCAGAAGTAGAAATACCCATCTGGCTGAGCTGCCTGCCAATACCCAAAAGATTGGCATGAGCCACTTGGTAATCTTTCTTGGTCTGCTGTAAGGTACGCTTCACACCTGCTCCCTGCTTACTGAGCAGAAGTTGACGCTCCAAATCTGCCTTGGCAAGTTCACACTCCTTGGCAGCAGAGTAATACTCGCGCTGAAGACTTACCACATCTGTATTTTCAACGGTAGCAACAACCTGCCCTTTATGAACAAGCTGTCCTTCTTTTACAAAAATAGATTTCACGATACCGCCCATCAAAGAGGCAACATCACCCATCGCCTGTGAACGCAGTACGAGCGATCCCTTCGCTTCTATAGTAGCATCCATCTCGCGCTCCACAGCCTCACCCATCTTCAAATCTATGGTGCTGACCTGCTTGGCAGTCAACGGAATATGATCAAAATCTACTTCTTCTTCATGCTCATGTTCCTCATGTGCATGAGCCTCTGAACCGGTCTGCTTCCCAAAGAAAGCGAATCCAGCCCAGGCAATCGCCGTAACGGCGACGATCAAAATTATTCTTTTCATGTTGTTTCTTCTATTTTACAATTCTACTTTTTTTTATCATTTTACCCTACGATTCCACGCAACGAATCTTATCAAAAATCCGTTGGCAAAAGTACACAGAAAATCTTGCAACTCAGTTGCATTCGAATCTTCAAACCGATTTTTGCAACCAAGTGGCAAACTTGTAAAATCATAAAATAGAAGGAGGGCCCCGTCTGCTATAGCCAGCCGCCAATCCCTCAACAAGAGGAGAAGCTGCCACATGCTGCCATCTCACTGAAATGAGTGAGAGACGAGGGAGGGTTAAAAGGGAAGAACAAGACAGGATCATAAACTGATGGTTCTCATCTATCAGCAACTTGCGGATTCCCTTCACCATCTTGGAATTGACGACAAACTGATGCATTTGACGAACGCTACAGTTCTCACGATCTCTATCATTTTCCTGATCATGATGTTCGGTATGTTCATCATTGATGTTGCCATCCTGCTCGCATTGCTCCTGAATCATACAGATACGACCCATGTGGTGATGATGGGTCATCACCGTAGATAGCAATATACTCAATGTAGCTATCCAGAGACTGAATATGTATAACCTTCTTTTCCTCATTCGCAAATTGGCTACAAAAATACAGAATTTTTGTTATATTACCAAGAAAGAGAGATGATTTTATAGCATTTTTTTCTAAAAAAAACTAAAAGACTAGTAACCGTACTTAGTTCATAGCCGTATTTAAAATAAAATTTAGTATCTTTGCAATCAAAATTAGTACATAAATAAAAATGAAAAAGTTTATTGCAGTTTTACAGTTACTCTTAGTAGTAATGTTGGCTCATGCGCAGATGATGAACCCTGTGAAGTTCTCAACCTCGCTCAAGACCAATGGAACCGCTGTAGCGGAAATCGTGTTTAATGGAAAGATTCAACCGGGATGGCATGTCTATTCTACAGGTTTGGGCGCAGACGGCCCTATTTCAGCCACTTTTAACGTAAACAAGCTTGACGGTGTAGAACTCGTAGGCAAGTTGCAGGCTCGTGGCCATGAAATTTCAAAGTTCGACCCTCTCTTTGAGATGAAGTTACGCTTCTTCGAGGGTAGCGCTACTTTCGTACAGAAAGTGAAGTTCACCAAGCCTAACTATCGTATCGATGCTTATTTAGAGTATGGCGCTTGCAGCGACCAGAATTGTCTTCCACCTAGCGAGGCAAGCTTCAAGCATAGTGGTAAATCTCCTGCTGTAGATGGCAAGGATGCTGTCAGCTCTGAAGATGCGAAAGCTGACGAAAAGGCAGAAGATCCAGCAGCTATCGCTAAGGCGAAAGCAGACTCTTTGGCTCAACTTGCCGTAGCAGAGAAAGTAGATAGCACAGCTAATATTGATTCTTCATTCTCTGTAGATGGTAATGATGCTAAGGCTTGGTGGAAACCGGTAGTAAAGGAGCTTCAGGCATTTGGTGGCAACAATGACATTGCCAACCATTCACTCTTCTATATCTTCATTATCGGTTTTGTGGGCGGATTGCTCGCTCTTGTAATGCCATGTATCTGGCCAATCATTCCTATGACAGTAAGCTTCTTCCTGAAGCGTGCCAAGAATGACAAGAAGAAGGGTATCCGCGATGCCATCACTTATGGTTTGAGTATTGTCATCATCTATCTGGCACTCGGCCTCACCGTTACTGCCATTGCAGGTCCTAGTACCCTCAATGCGCTTAGCACAAGTGCGGTATTCAACATCATCCTCTTCTTGCTTCTGGCAGTCTTCGCATTCTCATTCTTCGGATGGTTTGAAATCAAGTTGCCAGACAGTTGGGGTAATGCTGTAGATAACAAGGCTTCCAGCACAACAGGACTCATCAGCATCTTCCTGATGGCGTTCACACTCGTGCTCGTAAGTTTCTCTTGTACCGCTCCTATCATCGGCCTGCTTCTGGTACAGACTGTTACATCGGGTGACTGGTTGGCACCAACCATTGGTATGTTTGGTTTTGCCCTTGCTCTCGCCTTGCCATTCACCCTCTTTGCACTCTTCCCATCTTGGTTGAAGTCAGCTCCTAAGTCTGGTTCTTGGATGGAGACCATCAAGATTGTGCTTGGTTTCATTGAGCTTGCTTTCTCTTTGAAGTTCTTGTCTGTAGCAGATTTGGCTTATGGCTGGCACATTATGGATCGCGAGGTATTCCTCTCACTCTGGATTGTCATCTTTGGCCTGCTCGGTCTCTACCTGATTGGCAAGTTGAAGTTCCAGGTAGATGCCATCGGCGGTGACCTCAACAAGCCAATGCCAGTAGCTTGCATTATGCTTGGTCTTTGTTCTTTGGCTTTCTCTGTTTATATGATTCCTGGTCTTTGGGGTGCTCCATGCAAGGCTGTAAGTGCTTTTGCCCCACCAGTAAATACCCAGGATTTCAACCTGAATACCAAGGTGGTAGAACCGGCTTATAAGGACTACGAGGAAGGTATGGCAGCAGCAAAGGCAGCAGGCAAGCCAGTACTGATTGACTTTACCGGCTACGGTTGTGTCAACTGCCGTAAGATGGAAGCTTCTGTCTGGACAGACCCTAATGTTACTGACATTTTGACAAAGGACTACGTACTCATCTCTCTCTATGTAGATGACAAGACTCCATTGTCACAGCCTATGGAGGTGACTTTCAATGGCGAAAAGCGTACATTGAGAACCGTCGGCGACAAGTGGAGCTACTTGCAGGCAAGCAAGTTTGGTGCTAATGCCCAGCCATTCTACATTCCTGTGGATAATGAGGGAAATCCTCTGAACGCTGCATTCAGCTTCAAGGAGGATGTCAGTGCTTATCTTGACTTTCTGCATAAGGGTCTTGATAACTATCGTAAGTAATAATTAACTTTTCATAAGGCGGGAGTGGCATGTTATTTGCTATTCCCGCTTTTGTAATTAAAGTATAACACTATAAAAAGAGGAATTTATGAACAATAAAGAAGTTCCAGTCCTGCTTTTGACAGGCTATCTGGGCAGTGGTAAGACTACCCTGCTCAACAAGATTTTGGCTAACAAGAAGGGTATCAAATTTGCCGTTATCGTCAACGATATCGGTGAGGTGAATATTGATGCAGCTCTCATAGAGAAAGGTGGTGTGGTAGGTCAGAAGGATGATTCCCTGGTTTCACTCCAGAATGGATGTATTTGCTGTACCTTGAAGATGGACCTTGTAGAACAGCTCAAGGAAATCGTAGATATGAAGCGTTTCGACTATATTGTAATAGAGGCAAGCGGTATCTGCGAGCCTGCACCTATAGCACAGACCATCTGCTCTATCCCATCCCTGGGTCCTCAGTATATCAAGAACGGTATCTTGCGCTTAGACAGCATCGTTACTGTAGTTGATGCACTTCGTATGAAGGACGAGTTTGCCAATGGTTCTGATTTGATGAAGCCAAACCTCGATGAGGAGGATCTCGCTTCTCTCGTAATCCAGCAGATGGAATTCTGTAACATCATCCTTCTCAATAAGGCCGCAGACGTAGAGCCTAAGGAGTTGGAGCACCTGAAGCAGATTATCCGCGCTATCCAGCCTAAGGCAGAGATTTTCGAATGTAACTATGGTGATGTAGATCTCGATCTGATTGTCAATACTCACAAGTTTGACTGGCAGACTGTTGCAACATCAGCAGGCTGGATTCAGGAAATCGAATCTGAACGAAGCGGAGAAGAGGACCATGATGAAGAAGAGCATGAGCATCATCACCATGATGAAGACGATGACGAGCACGAGCATCACCACCACGATGAAGACGATGACGAACATGAGCATCACCATCACGATCACGAGGATCATGAACATGGTCACCACCACCATCATCATCACGATCATGACCATGACCACGAAGGTGGCGAAGTTGAGGAATATGGTATCGGAACCTTCGTATATTATCGCCGCAAGGCATTCGACCTGGGTCTCTTCGATGAGTTTGTTGCAAGAAAATGGCCTCGTGACATTGTTCGTGCCAAGGGTATCTGCTATTTTGCTGATGAACCAGATATGTGCTATGTTTTCGAGCAGGCTGGTCAGCAGAAGACTGTCAAGCAGGCAGGTCAGTGGCTCGCAACAATGCCAGCCGACCAGCTCGCAGAACTGCGCAAGAACAATCCGCAGCTCGAAAAGGAATGGGATGAGAAACTTGGTGACCGTATGATCAAGATTGTATTCATCGGTCAGCACATCAAGGACCAGAAGGATGCTATTATCGCCGAACTTGATAAGACTTTAGCACTCTAGGGGAAGTCGCCCTGTCAGGCAAAAGCATGAAGAGATTTATGTTTTTGTCCTCACAGGGCGTTATATTTTACTTGTTAAACTTAAGAGATAATAGCGCATTTTAACTACCGAAAAGATGAAAAAAACAGAAATTAAAGGAAAAATGCGGGTAAAAATGCAGTTTTTTCTTCGTTTGTACTTTTAATTCGTTTTTTTTTGTTAAATTTGCACCCGATTAATAAATAATTAAGTGAATTTACAAAGAAATGAAGACCGATTTTCGACCTGCATATATTAAGGACTTTGAGGCGTGTTGGAACATCATTGATCAGGCTCGTCGCTCTATGATCGCATCAGGACGTCATCAGTGGACTAATGACTATCCTGCTGAGCACGATATAAAAGACGACATCAACAATGGTAACGCATACGTACTTACCGTAGATGGCGAGGTGGCTGTCTATGGTGCAGTAGCACTCAATGGTGAACCACAGTACGATTTTATCGATGGCGACTGGCTTACCACAGGCGATTATTATGTAATACATCGCTTTGCTACGTTGCCTAAATATCAGCGTGAGGGTTTCGCACGTATATTTATTAATAAGGTGAATAGTCTCTGCGAGGTAGAAAAGGTTCCTAGCATCAAGGTAGATACCAATTTCGATAATCTTCCGATGATTAACTTGCTCTCTTCCATGGGCTTCTGCATCTGCGGAAGAATCAACTATGGGAACAGAGGTATGCGCTTTGCTTTCGAAAAGCAAACGATACAGCCACAAATACAATAACGATTTACAGACATTATGGAGGATAAATTAAATAGAATGAGAAGCTTGGTCAATCAACTGAACCAAGCTTCTGATGTTTATTATAACGGCAAAGGGGAAATCCTTACCGATTACGAATGGGATGCCCTGTTCGACCAACTCAAGAAGCTGGAAGAGGAAACCGGCGAAATTCTCCCCGACTCCCCTACCAACAAAGTTTCTGAAGATACTATCGTCGGCCAGAAGGAAGAACACGAGTTCGCAGCTCTCTCTCTGGCAAAGACCAAGAAGGTCAGCGACCTCGTCAAGTGGGCAGAAGACCGCCCTATCTGGATTTCCTGGAAGCTGGATGGTCTCACCTTGGTAGTGACCTACGACAATGGCAAACTAACCAAGGTGGTAACTCGCGGTAATGGTCATATTGGCACCAACATTACGCATCTGGCACCAGCTATCAGCGGTATTCCGCAGTCTATCACGGAAAAGGGACATCTCGTGATTCGTGGCGAGGCTGTCATCTCCTATGCCGACTTCGAGCAGTTTATCATCGAAAGCGAAGGTGATTATGCCAATCCCCGCAATCTTGCATCCGGATCTCTTTCTTTGAAAGATGTAGAAGAAGTAAAGCAGCGCCATATCCAATGGATTCCTTTCACCCTGGTTTATTGCGAACAGGAAATCACATCATGGGGCAAAAGGATGCTGTGGTTGGAAGAACTGGGTTTTCATCCGGTAGAGCGCCAGATCATAGAGCAGCCATCTTCCGACAACATCCAAATGGAAATTGATGCTTTTACAGCTAAGGTGACCAACAAAAAGAATCCTTTCCCTGTAGATGGTCTCGTCATCTGCTACGATGATACCTCCTATGCTGCTACTGGTTCCGTAACAGGTCATCATGCAACAAGAGCCGGTTACGCCTTCAAATGGCAAGATGAGCACGCTGATACCGAACTCGACCACATCGAATGGTCGTGTGCAGCCAATACCATCACTCCCGTGGCAGTCTTCAAACCTGTAGAACTGGAAGGCACAACTGTTCAGCGAGCCTCTCTCTGCAATGTAAGTGAATGCGAGCGTTTGGGTATCGGAGGTAAGGGAACCCGATTGCAGGTCATCAAGGCGAACAAGATAATCCCGAAGGTGATCAATGTGACAAAATCACTGGGTGTTTTTGAAATTCCTGAAGTGTGTCCTGTCTGCCATGCTGAAGCTATCGTTAGAGAAAGCGAAAGCGGTACGAAGACTCTGCATTGCACCAACCCTCAATGTGCGGCGAAGCAGTTGAAGAAGTTCACGAGATTCGTAAGCAAGGAAGGTTTGAACATAGAAGGTATTTCAGAACAGACCATCTGGAAGCTGGTAAACGAAGGTCTGATCAGTGAGTATGCAGACTTTTATCATCTTTCCGATCATGCCTATGTCATCTCTTCCTGGGAAGGATTCGGAAAGAAGAGTGTAGGCAATATGCTGGAAAGCATCCGCAAAAGCCGAAATACAGATGGTCGTCATCTGCTCTATGCTCTGAACATCCCACTGTGTGGAGGTGATGTTGCCAAAAAGCTGATTGAACGCTATCCTGTCCAGAAACTGATAGAAACCGCACGACTCTGCATGTTTGATGATGAGTTTGCCAGCATCGACGGCATTGGTCCTGAAAAAAGCGCCAAATTCATCGCCTGGTTCAAAGATGACAACAACTTCGCTCATGTACAGCATCTGATGAAGGAACTGACCATTACAGAACAGGCTCCTGTAGAGAAAGGTACGCAGTGTGATGGACTAACCTTCGTTGTAACGGGTGATGTTCATCATTATAAAAACCGCACCGAGCTGAAGGCTTACATCGAAAGCCAAGGTGGCAAGGTGACAGGAAGCGTAAGCAAGAGTACCAACTATCTGATCAATAACGATGCTGCCTCGCAAAGTTCAAAAAACAAGAAGGCTCATGAACTCAACATCCCTATCATCACGGAAGATGAGTTCGTTGAGAAATTCGGATAAAAAGAAATCCCTTAGACTTCCACAAGCCTAAGGGATTTTTTTATTCTGTTATTCTTGAGAATTAATTTGTTCCGCAATATTGTCCCATAAAAAGGATACCGCCACTCTGACTATCCTGAATCATATAGACAAATGGACGGTCAGCGATGAACTCCACATTTCTTGTCTCCTCAGGTGCCATGGCTGTCAGCATCACGGCAGCTGTTACAGCAGCAGCCTTTGTTCCCTGCTCATTCACCTCTATCTTTGCCTTCTGGAGCATCTTGCTTACAAAGAAATTGCCGTCAGCAAAATGACTGAAGTTCGCTTTGCCTGCCACAAACATAGAAGGAGCACCCAAATCACTGATGATCGCATTCAGAGGCAGTTCCTGTTCGACAGTAAATTTAGGCAACTTGAGATTCACCATACAGTTTTCCATATTCTGCGAAATCTGATTCAGCTTCTCTTCATCCAGACCTTTCATCATTTCCTGGATATTCTTGCCCTCATTTGGCAGAAGTACCAGCATGCGATAGCTGCCATTGCCATAAGGAAGATCTACAGCCTTGAAATCCTTGTTCTCAGCATAGAAGAGCTTCTTTACCTGATGCATCATTTCCACTTTCTGGATATCACGTGTATAGCCACGGAAGTTCTCCAGCTTAGTGTCCTTGGCATTGAACTTGTTCTGCCATGTTCCCTTGAAATAGATGGCATTCATCAGATACGATACTGCATCGGCTGAAACCTGATCAATAATACGGGGAATCATGCCGTTGGTCTTTTCCTTGCACCAGCCATTGATGCGGTCTGTTGACTTGGAAGAGGTGAAATCCAGACTTTCAATACCAGCCTGATAGCCATCACTTACCTGTTGGAAGAAATCCTTGTTCAGTTTGAAGTTCTTGTTTACTGCGATATAATTGGCAATATTAACAGTTGTCTGCTTGTCTTGATGATTGGCATTAAGAAGCATAGCCTTATAAAGCTCATTCAGATCGTTGACAGAAACTCCCTCGCAACCGATAGCTTTCAATATCTCCTGCTGCGTGATTCCATCCGCACCATTTGCCAGCATTCCCATCAGATAAGATACGCTCATAGGTGAAATCACCTTAGACTCCATATCTGTAACCTTATTGAAGAGACGAAGCGCAAATGCATTGTTCTTCTTCACTATATCCTGCTGGGTGTCAGAAAGAACAAGATAGCGATTATCCAAATCCTCTTCATTCTTACCCATTTCGCTGTCCTTGCTTACATTGGAATCACCGTTTATTTTCTTGCTGCTAGCACAAGAAGTCATAGCCATTGCAACCATCATCATCAGGGCTGCCATAGTTATCTTACTGTCATTTCTCTTTTTCATAATCTTTTAATTTTGTTGATAATCTGTCTATGAAATGCAAGTTGCTGCGATTCCTTGCATCGGAAGGCTAAAATTTAAGACTCGTTAACTGCCTCCTTACCTGGCAACACACGCAAATGATATCTGTTACCATCAAAGTCAACACGCATCAGACTCTGAGGTTTGGTTATCTTGGCTAACTCAAGAGCCACATGCCCCATCGTTCTGCGAAGATTCAATTCGATACAAGATACAAGTTCTAACTGACCATCCTTTGCTGCAATCATCATATCTACTCCAAACGGCCCATTATAGTTTTCCTTTAACGCGGGTTCAACTATATCTATAATCTTCTGTCTTGCAGAGAGAAGCGCATCTTCACTGATGTATTTCTTCATTACATCAATCTTCTCTTCTTCAGAGCAGAGCAAGTTGCCGGTATAGGCATTCTTGACGGTATCGAAGAGCGAGAGTCCCAGATAGTGAACCTTGCCGTCACGCATCTCGAATTCCATACCGAAATCTTTCACCTTATTATAATATGGTTCTACGGTAACACCACCCTGTCTGAAGATGATGTTGCTTACCCAGCGTTGGAAAGCCGGATATTCACCATTTGTCCGGAACTCATCGGCAGAAACATATTTCACGCCTCTTCCACTGCTGCTCCAAGGAGCCTTGACTACAGCCTTGCCCCACTTCATTACGTATTCCTTAACCAGAGCAAAGTTGTCTGCATATACTACGTCCTGCTGCAGATGTTCAGCGGCCCATTGGCGGCTGCTTATCGCGCGTATCTTATCTAATACCTCATCAGTAGGCAGCATAATCTCTGGCAAACCGATACGTTCCAGCTCGCCTTTCAGACTCAAGTCCCATCCCCAAGGATGCACACAGTCTATAAACTCCGTCTTAAGCAGATGCTCAAGCTGCAGTTTGGTTATAAACTCAACTTTTTCCATCAGGTGCTCCCCCAAATGGCGCACCTTGTCGCGTGCATTGTCGATGTCGTCAACAAGCACCAAGTCACCCTGATCTGCCCACAAGGCAGGAATAAATGCAAGGTCGCTTCGCAACTGTCTTCCTGCATGTGGAGCGGTAAACTGTCGCAAATGAGCGGCCAATGCCAAATCGTGTTCTGGATTGAAGATATGTAGTTTCATACTGCAAAGATACAAATTATTGAGATAAAAACGGCAAAAGAAGGTTAGTTTTACTTAGAAAAGTGCTAAATAATGAAAAAAATGTTAGTTTTTGCTATCTAGAGTTTGCAAATTTAAAATATATTATTACCTTTGCATCGTAAAAAACAAATATGAATCAATATTAAACGCATGGAAGAAGCATTCTTCAGAACACATACATACCTAGTTGAGCATACAGATGCTCCAGTCAGACGAACCTTGATGGATGAGATTGACTGGAACGATCGTATGATTGGCATCAAAGGCACTAGAGGCGTAGGCAAATCTACCTTTCTCCTCCAGTATGCCAAGGAACACTTTGGACCATACGATCGCAAGTGCTTGTATGTGAACATGAACAACTTCTATTTCCAGAGCAGAGGTATTGCCGATTTTGCAGGTGACTTTGTGAATCAAGGTGGACGCACACTTCTGATAGACCAGGTTTTCAAGCAGCAGGACTGGAGCAAGGAACTCCGCAAATGTTACGACTTGTATCCTGAATTGAAGATTGTGTTTACAGGTTCCAGCGTCATGCGCTTGAAGGAAGAGAATCCAGAACTCAATGGCATCGTGAAGAGTTACAATCTCCGTGGCTTCTCATTCAGAGAATATATCAATCTGAAGACGGGCAACGATTTCCAGCCATACGAGCTCGAAGATATTCTCCGCAATCATGAACACATCATCAAGCAGATCCTTCCCAAGGTGAGTCCGATGAAATACTTCAATGATTATCTGCATCATGGCTTCTACCCATTCTTCTTGGAACAGCGTAACTTCACAGAGAATCTACTAAAGACAATGAACATGATGACCGAGGTTGACATCCTCCTCATCAAGCAGATAGAACTGAAGTATCTGCCAAAAATAAAACGCCTGTTCTACGAGTTGGCTGTCGAAGGCGCCAAGGCTCCCAACGTGAGCCAGCTGGCCGAAAGCATCAATACAAGTAGGGCAACCGTGATGAACTACATTAAGTATCTGGCTGATTCCAGACTCATCAACATGATCTATCCAGAGGGTCAGGATTTTCCGAAGAAACCATCTAAGGTGATGATGCATAATACTAACTTGATGTACGCTATCTATCCTATACAGATTGACAAGCAGGAAGTGATGGAAACATTCTTCGTCAATTCACTTTGGAAAGACCACAAAGTTCACCAGGGCGGCAAAGACCACTATTATACAGTGGATGGCAACAGAAAATTCAGAATCTGTGATGCACAAACTCCCAACAAGATGCGTAGTAATCCAGATACCATCTATGCCCGTTACAATACGGAGGTGGGCAAGGACAACAAGATTCCGTTGTGGCTCTTGGGATTCCTGTATTAATGAAATTTCGAAAGAAGAATTAAATACAAAACATTTTTAATATTTTATCTAAAAGTAAAATGGCTAAAGAG
>ERZ1034973.44-NODE-44-length-79091-cov-108.969356_pt1 | contig 79091 bp, 72 predicted proteins | sample MGYA00520686_ERZ1034973 | MGnify/ENA primary metagenome ERZ1034973 (study PRJEB33766, sample SAMN09781775) | gut metagenome | biome: gut microbiome | host: Homo sapiens | place: Madagascar | study: EMG produced TPA metagenomics assembly of the PRJNA485056 data set...
TGACTTCTCACGGCAAGCTTTACTCCGCTTCTTTCGTAAAAAAAACTATTTGAAGTGTCCGTGAGACCTCCTCGGATAAGGGCATTGTCTTTCCATCTTATACCCACTTCATTTTTTCGCAAGCTCAAGGAAACTCCACCAACCATTCCGAATAGCTATGGGACTTTTATTTGCTTTGCAATCTTATCCATGGTTAAATGCCTTATATGAAGTTTAGGTCAGATGTTTGCCGCCAGCTTCCTTCAGATTTCACCTTGCGATGAACACCCTTGCTCTTGGCTATGTAATTCCCGCTATTAGGGCTTACTCGGGACTTGCACCCGTTAGATAATGCTCATGCCGAGCGTACCTAAAGAAAAGGAGGAAACATATATCATGGTTTCCTCCTTTTTATATATTACTACTGATATATATAAATAATTTAGATCACTTACTTATACACCTTATTATATATATATACATATCTGTTGATTTATTTCCCGTTTTTTGATTGAGAAAAAAGATTTAAATGTTATTAGAAATAAATATTTTTCAAATTATCTTTGTTTTATTGATTTAAAACACTAAATTTGCAGAAACTAAACATTATAACATAAACCACAACTAAAAACACTACATTTATGAAGACCAAACTTTTCTCACATCAGTCCTCTTCAGCTTCGCCATGTCGGCTTCAGCACAGATTCAGTTGCTCTATATGGATCTATATGGACGCGATGTAATCGACCGTAACAAAAAACTATATTGGATGAATGGTGACGACGATCCATGTTATGACATTTTGAACTATAAGAAGGTTGGCAGCAAGGAAACATTTAACCTACGCTCAAAAGAGGAGCCATCAGATACTTATAGTGTCGTGATAAACCTCTTACCCAATGGTGACCCAAAGGATATCACACTGACAAGCAAACAGTATGGCAAAAGAAGTAGCCCCGTTGAGACATCATCTGGAGATGCAAGAGAAGACGCACGTGTTATAAAATACTTTAAAGGACTTGCTGGCTACCCTGCAACTGTTGATGCAAGGGAGGTAGCATCAGACCCTAAATCGGCCGTAAACAACGCTAAAGAAGCTGGTGCTGCAAATGCCACCGAAAAGGTAATGGATGTGGCCAAAGGTGCCGTAAATAAAGTTAAAGGACTGTTTAAGAAGAAAAAATAACAAATAAACCTCACCCCCATCCTTATATAAGATATATCAGATGGGAGTGAGGCGTTTTTTTTAATCATCCTTAAAGGATAGTTTCTCCAATTTTTCTTTCAATCGTGGAGCCTCCGATTTCCTTATTGACAGACGAATCTCACATGTATTATCATAAGTCTGTCCTACAATACGAGGCGACATCTCCTTTATAATCTTCATAACATCATTCATCATGATGTAGGGAAAATCATAAACAATCTCTTCCTCTTGATAAAGCTTGATAATCTCCGCATTGGCAATAGCCTCTGCCGCTGCAGTGCGGTAAGCAACAATAAGTCCGCTTGTACCAAGATTTACACCTCCATAGTATCTTACGACAATGATAAGTATATCTGTAAGATTGTTCTTTGTAATCTGTCCTAGGATAGGTTTGCCAGCTGTACTGCTTGGTTCGCCGTCGTCATTAGCGCGGAACAAGGCATAGTCGGGTCCTATTGTATATGCCCAACACACATGTCGGGCATCGTAATACTTCTTGCGAAAATCTGAAACAATCTGCTTTACCTCTTCCTCGGAAGTTACATGAAAGGCAAAAGCGAGAAACTTACTTCGTTTCTCGCTATAAAATCCTTCCGACGTTTTATCTGTAATAGTTAAATATTCGTCTGTCAGCTCCATTAATCCTATGAAAGTTTATGAATTATCAGTCCAGAGCGCAATTTAGGCTCAAACCAAGTAGCCTTAGGCGGCATAATCTTTCCGCTGTCGGCAATATCAATAATCTGCTTCATTGATACCGGATACAGAGCAAGAGCCATACGCATCTCGCCACTGTCTACACGGCGCTTCAACTCTTCTAAACCACGTAATCCACCAACAAAGTCGATACGCTTATCAGAACGCAAGTCCTTAATACCAAGAATCTCGTCAAGAATAAGTCGACTTGAGATGTCCACATCAAGCACTCCGATAGGGTCGTTATTGTCGTATGTACCTTCCTTTGCATTAAGAGCGAACCAGTGACCGTCAAGATACAATGAGAACTCGTGCAGATGCTGTGGCTTGTATACAGCCTCACCCTTATCCTCTACTGTAAAATTCTTGGCAAGAGCCTCAAGGAACTGCTCTGACGTTAATCCGTTAAGATCCTTAACAACTCGGTTATAATCAAGCACTGTTAGCTGCGAAGCCTGGAAGCATACTGCCATGAAATAGTTGTATTCCTCGTCGCCCTTATGGTTGGGGTTGTTCTTTGCCTTTTCAGCTCCAACAAGAGCAGCAGCGGCACTGCGATGATGTCCGTCAGCAATATACAGAGCGGGCATCTTTTCAAACTCTTTTGTTATAGCAGCAATATCGTCATCGTTGTCGATAACCCAAAGCTTATGACCAAATCCATCATCAGGAGCAACAAAGTCGTATTCGGGCTTTGTGGCTGCATGACGCATGATAATCTCGTTGAGCACCGAGTTGTCGGGATAAGCAAAGAATACAGGCTCAATATTGGCATCGTTCACGCGAACATGCTTCATACGGTCTTCCTCCTTGTCACGGCGTGTCAGCTCATGCTTCTTTATCACACCATTAAGATAGTCGTCCACATAAGCACCCACAACAAGACCATACTGAGTCTTGCCGTTCATTGTCTGCGCATATATATAATAAGACTCCTTCTGATCCTGACGCAACCAGCCTTTCTCTTGGAACATCTTGAAGTTAGCGGCAGCTTTCTCGTATACACGAGGATCATACTCGCTTGTACCTGGTTCAAAGTCAATTTCAGGCTTGATAATATGATAAAGACTCTTCTCGTTATCACCAGCCTCAGCTCTTGCTTCCTCACTGTCAAGCACATCGTAAGGGCGTGATGCTATCTGTTCAACAAGATCTTGGGGTGGGCGTACGCCTTTGAATGGTTTAACTGTTGCCATATTTTTGTTTAGATTTAAGGATTTATAGTTTAATATAAGCCTCACCCCCAACTCCTTCACAATATGGGCGAGAGTAGTATGCTACAATTGCAAGAATCTATATACATAGAAAAGCAAAACATTCTACTCCCTTCATATAGGATATGGGCTTGGGGATGGGGCTTTTAAAATTTTATTTATTCACCTGGAATTTTGTGCATCCGTCCTTGAAGAACGCATTAATCTGCTTGGCAGCAGCAATACCAGCATTGATGTTAGCCTCAGCAGTCTGAGCACCCATCTTCTTAGGTGTTGAGAAGTAGCGACCCTCAAACTTGCGGAAGTCGGCATCAGCATCAGGCATAATGTCGGTAATGTACTTAATGTCGGTGCGCTCCTCCATCAACTTAAGCAATTCGGGCTCATTGATAACCTCCTTGCGTGCTGTATTGATGAGGATAGCATTCTTCTTCATCTTACCAACGAGAGCGGCATTAATACTCTGCTTGGTCTCAGGAGTTGCAGGAATATGCAATGAAACAACATCACAATTCTCAAAAAGAGCATCCTGTGAATCGACAGCAGTAACACCAGCAGCCTCAATAGCCTCCTTAGGGCAGAAAGCATCGTATGCATAAACCTCCATGCCAAAGCCCTTTGCTATACGAGCAACGTTACGACCAACGTTTCCAAAAGCAAGAATACCAAGCTTCTTACCCATCAACTCAGAGCCAGACTTGCCATTATAGAAATTGCGCACTCCATATACAAGCAGACCAAACACAAGTTCAGCCACAGCATTAGAGTTCTGACCAGGAGTGTTTTCTACTACAACACCCTTCTCCTTAGCATAAACACAGTCAACATTGTCGTAACCAGCACCGGCACGCACAACTATCTTCAACTGCTTTGCTGCATCAAGTACCTCAGGAGTAACCTTGTCCGAACGAATAATCAATGCGTCAGCATCGGCCACAGCATCAAGCAACTGCTGCTTATCTGTATATTTCTCAAGTAGAGCGAGTTCGTTGCCGGCTCCTTCTATTTCTGCCTTAATACCATTCACAGCAGCTGCCGCAAAAGGCTTCTCGGTTGCCACCAATATTTTCATAGTAAGATATTTTTATTAGTTATACATCTGTTACAGTAAGACTATAAATAGGACTTATATTCTTAGTGCTGAGCCTCGAAGTCCTGCATGCACTTAACGAGAGCCTGAACACCCTCTATAGTCTGTGCATTGTAGCAGCTCGCACGGAAGCCACCTACCGAACGATGGCCCTTAATGCCTACCATACCCTGTGAAACAGCATAGTCGAGGAATGGTTTCTCAAGATCCTTGTACTCGTCGTTCATAACGAAGCAGATGTTCATCAATGAGCGAGAACCAGGCTCTACAGTACCACGGAACAACTTGTTGCGGTCGATTTCGTTATAGAGAATCTCTGCACGCTCCTTAGCGCGACGATCCATCTCCTCCAATCCACCATTCTTCTTAATCCAACGCAATGTCTCGAGAGCGCAATAAATAGGCACAACAGGTGGCGTGTTGAACATTGAGCCCTTATCTACATGTGTGCGATAGTCGAGCATTGTAGGAATCTGACGAGGAGCCTTGCCAAGAACATCGTCCTTAACAATAACAAGTGTTACACCTGCCATAGCAAGGTTCTTCTGAGCGCCTGCATAGATGCAATCATACTTGGCAACGTCTACTGGGCGGCTGAAGATATCCGAAGACATATCACCAATCAAGCGAACAGGCACATCTGGATCCTGACGAATCTCAGTTCCATAAATAGTATTGTTTGTAGTGATGTGCAGATAGTCGAGATCTGCTGGGCACTCATAATCCTTTGGATAGAAAGTATAATTATCGTCCGCTGACGAAGCTACCTCTACAACAGAGCCAAATAGCTTGGCTTCCTTCATGGCCTTCTTTGCCCACGTACCAGTGTTGAGATAACCAGCCTTATTGATAAGGAAGTTGTAAGGAATCATGCAGAATTCCAAGGAAGCACCGCCACCAAGGAACAATACCGAATAACCTTCAGGAACATTCAACAATTCTTTAATCAAGGCAACTGCCTCGTCAACCACAGGCTGAAAGTCTTTTGCTCTATGGCTAATCTCAGCCAAAGAAAGTCCAGAACCATTGAAATCTAAAATCTGTTTTGCTGTGTTCTCAATCACTTCGCGCGGAAGTATCGACGGACCGGCATTAAAGTTGTATTTCTTCATATGCTTGTCTTGTTATTAAGTTAATAATTATTCTTTCGATAGCGAAGTTACGATTTATTTTCGAATAGTCCAAATAAAATGCAATAATTAATTTACTTTGAAAATAAACGGCATAAATACACCCCCTTTTCTTTACATTTGTACATCGTTAATCTGCTTACACATTATTATATAGTAAAAAATGTATAACTATATCATTATGACAACTAAAAAATCTTTGAGCCAGAAAAAATAAAAAAGCCAAGACTGTTTTAATGTCTTGGCTTTATCTTTAGTTTCGGTATTCTCAGTTTATCGCCAGGCTTCACTTCCTTTCGGTTGTTAAACACTTCAACGTAGCATTCCATGCCAGGACCGAGATAGGCTTTGCTAATAGATGCAAGGGTCTGACCGCTACGTACTGTCACCGAGGTCTCTTCACCAACAATAATGTATGCACCTGTGCGCACACGTACATCAAAATTATAATCAGCAGCTGGCTTTGGCACATTTGATTTCTTTTTCTCTGCAACAGGTGGCTCATGAGTTTTATCTATAGGCTTAGACACCTCTTCCTTAGCTACAGTTTCCGCTGCATCTGTTATAGCTACTTGTTTATCAGCATCTGTTGTATCTGCTACAATATTCTTTTTAGAAGCTACACCCTGCTTAGGTTCTACAGCAGCCGACTTAAGCGCCATCGAATGCATTGCAAGCTTGGTCTGCAGCTGTTCTATTGCCACATTCTTTGCCTTAACTTGCTCGTAAAGGAAATACATACCAACACCTATAAAGATGAGCAACACAAACGAGGCTATGGAGAACCAATACATCAAACGCGGATTGCGCTGCTTGCAACCTTCAGCCACTACAACCTCTTTTGGTTGAGGAGTAGTCGCCGAACTTTCAACTGATGATTGCTGAGAGTCATCCGAGCTTTTTTCAACTGATTCATCCGAGCTTAATCCAACTGTCGATTGTTGAGATTCATCCGAATTATCTGCTTCAACCTCAGACATTGGTTCATGTCCATATTCAGGCACAGATTCATTTTTAAGCTCCGGCTTTGCCTCTTCCTTTTGTCCCTGATCCATTTCATTCTCAGGCACAACATCAGAAGCCTTCTCCTCAATTGCCACATCACTCTTATCTTCTTCCGCTCCAACTACCGATTCAGCAACCGATTCATCAATAGTCTCAACAACAGCCTTTTCAGCTACCTCTTCGGCATCATCCGCAACAGTCTCATTTGCAGCTTCCACAGTAGAATCACTTGCAGCAACCTCTTGCTTACTGCCATTAAACTCGTTGTCAATCTCTGAGAAGTCAACACCATCATTAAGCACAACAGTCTCAAACTGCACGAAGGGGCGGTTAACCCTATCGCGCAACATAACCTCAGGCGTAAACGATATCTTATTACGCCCTTCAATAATGATGCGTTCGCCAGTATTTACATCCACACTTGCACGTGCGCCAACACTCGTAACCTTAAAAGTTCCGAGTCCCTTTACCTTTACCTGTTTATCAGCACCGTCAAGTTGTTCGCATATAATGTCGAACATTGCGGATATAAATTCGGTTGCCTCTTCTTCCTTCAAGCCATAACGCCCTACAAGTTCCGAAGCGAAACCAGAGACCTTAGCCATTCTGTTCTCCTTTCTTCATTTTGTTCTTGACCGAAGCCACAGGCTTAAAGCTTAGCACAATTTTTGGAGGAACCATCATACGCTGACCAGTCGACGGGTTAACGACAATGCGTTCCATCCTGTTCTTCAGTTCGAAAGTTCCAAAGTCGGGAACCATTACATTCTCTCCGCCATCAAACTGTTGTGCCATCGACTCTATCACACAGCGTACCATACGCTGTGTGTTATCTTGTGAGAATCCCGTACGACGGGACAATTCGGCTATGTATTCCTTGTTGTTCATTTCATTAGGAGATGTTTCAGTCTGTCACTTCGCCATAAAGGTCGAAATCGTCGCTGTCTGTAATGTGTACATTATAGAAGCAACCCTTACGCAGACGACGTGTGTCCTTAATAAGTACCTCTGGGTCTACCTCTGGCGAGCAGAACTCAGTACGTCCTATATAATAGTCGCCTTCCTTTCGGTCGATGATTGTCTTCATAACACTGCCCACCTTGCTTGCCTCCACTTCTGCAGATATACGCTGCTGTACAGCCATAAGCTTGTCAAGGCGACGTTGTTTCACTTCTGCAGGAACATCATCCTCATAATGCTCGGCACTGTATGTGCCTTCTTCCTCACTATAGGCAAAGGCACCCATACGCTCAAACTTAGCCCATTTCACAAAATCGACAAGTTCCTTGAAGTCTTCCTCCGTCTCTCCTGGGAATCCCACCATAAGGGTTGTACGTAAATGTATACCAGGCACTGCCTCGCGTATTTTCTCTATCAGCTCCATCGTCTCCTGCTTCGACACATGTCGGTGCATACGTGTGAGCATGTTGTCCGAGATATGCTGCAAGGCGATGTCTAGATACTTGCAAACATTAGGACGCTCGCGAATAACATCGAGCAAGTCCATCGGGAATTGATTTGGATAAGCATAATGCAAACGAATCCACTTAACCCCCTTTATGTCGGCAATATCCGATATAAGGTCGGCAATATGACGCTTGCCGTCAATATCCACACCATAATATGTCAATTCCTGTGCAATAATCTGAAACTCCTTAACACCACGTTCCACAAGAGCGCGCACCTCATCCAGTATTTCCTCCTTAGGACGACTCACATGCTTGCCCGTAATAAGCGGAATGGCGCAATATGCACAACGACGGTCGCATCCCTCGCTTATCTTTACGTATGCATAATGATTAGGCGTTGTGATATGACGCTCGCCCGAGCATGTCGAAACCTCAGGCTTTCCAAGATCAGAGAGAAGCTGCATAAAGTTGAACTTGCCATAATACTTGTCCACTTGCGGAATCTCTTTCTCCAGTTCCTCCTGATAACGCTGCGACAGACATCCCATAACAAAGAGTTTGCTTATGCGTCCCTCCTCCTTTGCCTGTACCAGCTCCAGTATAGTGTCTATACTCTCCTGCTTGGCATCCTCAATAAATCCACATGTATTCACCACAACAATCTCGCCTTCAATGCGTTTTGCGTCGTGTGTGCAATGATAGCCGGCTTGCTCAAATTTTGTCAACAGAGCCTCGCTGTCAACAAGGTTCTTCGAGCAACCCATTGTAATAATATCTACTTGTCCTTTCTTCATCTTGTTCTGTGATATGCCTACTTGTTAGCATTAAAAAGCGAGTCAACAAACTGACGTCTATTGAAAAGCTGCAACGACTCCATCGACTCACCCAGTCCGATATACTTTACCGGCACCTTAAGCTGGTCAGATATGCCTATAACCACACCTCCCTTAGCCGTTCCATCGAGTTTGGTTATGGCTAATGATGTTATCTGCGTAACCTGTGCAAACTGCTTAGCCTGTTCAAAGGCATTCTGTCCGGTGCTTCCGTCAAGCACGAGCAACACTTCATCAGGTGCTTCGGGCAGCACTTTCTTCATCACATCCTTTATCTTCTTAAGCTCATTCATCAGTCCTACCTTGTTGTGCAAACGTCCGGCTGTATCAATAATCACAACATCCGCACCGTTAGCTTTAGCCGAAGACAATGTATCAAAAGCCACAGATGCAGGGTCCGAACCCATTTGTTGCTTAATAACAGGTACACCTACACGCTCACCCCAAATGCTTATCTGCTCTACAGCAGCAGCACGGAATGTATCAGCAGCACCAAGATACACCTTCTTGCCCGACTTCTTAAACTGATATGCAAGCTTGCCGATAGTTGTGGTCTTGCCCACACCGTTCACTCCAACAACAAGGATTACGTATGGACGATGGTCCGTAGGCAAATCCCAGTCGTCGTTGTCGGCTGTATTGTTTTCGGTTAGCAGCGCGGCAATCTCGTCACGCATTATTCCGTTCAGCTCGGATGTCGACACATACTTGTCGCGAGCCACACGTTCTTCAATGCGCTTTATTATCTTAAGCGTTGTCTCCACGCCTATGTCTGATGTGATAAGGGCCTCTTCCAGATTGTCAAGCACTTCATCGTCAACAGTCGATTTGCCCATTACGGCACGCTGAATCTTGTCGAATACACTATGCTTGGTCTTCTCGAGTCCATTGTCAAGAACTTCTTTCTTGTTCTTATTAAAAAATCCAAAAATTCCCATATAACGTTATTTGTGTCTGCAAATATAAGCATTATTTTCCGAACAGCAAAGCGATTGAGCCTTAAATACATACTTTACCACACCCCATTTAAACCTGCACACCCAAGCCAGTACCTATTTTTAGGTATTTTAGCACAATAAATTCGAATTATAAAACCAATTTTCAATTATTCTGTGTAACTTTGTCATGTTAGATAGCAAAAGAAATATAAAAAACTGTATACAGAATAACATATATAGATAATATGAAGTTATCAGATTTGAAAACCGGCGAACGCGGTGTCATCGTTAAGGTGATGGGACATGGAGGATTCCGCAAGCGTATCGTCGAGATGGGATTTATCAAAGGCAAGGTGGTTGATGTCTTGCAAAATGCTCCTCTACACGACCCTGTAAAATACAAGCTCATGGGCTACGAAGTATCGCTACGCCACTCTGAGGCTGATATGATTGAGGTCATAAGCGTGGAGGAAGCCGAGAGAATTGAAAAGGAAAACAAACAAAACAAGTCAAACAACCCGTCCGATACATACGACGAGGCTGCCAACAACGCACCTGTAGAAGACAAGTCTGCCCCTAACCCTACCACACTTACCGAGGGACAGTTACGCGATGCAGCTATGAAGAAACGCCGCACCATTAATGTTGCGCTTGTAGGCAATCCTAATTGTGGCAAGACTTCTCTCTTCAACTTTGCCTCTGGAGCTCACGAGCGTGTAGGCAACTACTCTGGTGTTACTGTCGATGCCAAGGTTGGTCATGCCGAATTCGAAGGCTATGAGTTCAATATTGTTGACCTTCCTGGCACATATTCGCTTTCTGCTTACTCGCCAGAAGAACTTTATGTGCGCAAGCAAATCATCGAGAACACGCCCGACGTTATCATCAACGTTATAGATACAAGCAATCTTGAGCGCAACCTGTACCTTACCACCCAGCTCATCGACATGCACTTGCGTATGGTGTGCGCGTTAAATATGTTCGACGAGACTGAGAAACGTGGAGATAATGTCGACTATGCAAAATTGGGCGAGCTGTTCGGCGTGCCTATGATTCCTACTACTTTCACCACTGGACGTGGTGTCGAACTGCTGTTCCATATCATTATTAATATGTATGAGGGTCTCGACTTCCTCGACGCCAACGGCAATCTCGACCCCGAAGTAGCCGAAGGTATCAAGCAGTGGCACGAACAATACAGCAAGTCGGAAAAAGAACAACCCGACCACGACGAGGATTTTGCTTCGGGTGTCAAGCCTAAACATAATGTGTTCCGACATATACACATCAACCATGGCACCTACATCGAGGAGGGCATCACGGCAATACAGGCCGAACTGAAGAAGGAAAACGACCTACGTCACAAGTTCTCCACACGCTATCTTGCCATCAAATTGCTTGAGCGCGACTCCGATACCGAGCAGCTTATCAAAAGCTCTACTTCCCATCCCGACCGTATATTGGCCGTTCGCGATAAGGCAACAGCCGACGTGCAAACCTATACTCACGAGGATTCGGAAACGGCTATCATGGATGCCAAATACGGTTTCATTCACGGCGCTCTTCAAGAAGCCGGCTACCAGACAGGCAACAAAAAGGACACCTATCAGGTTACTCATCTCATCGACAACGTCATCACCAACAAGTATGTTGGCTTCCCTATATTCATTCTTATGATATGGGTGATGTTCGAGACAACGTTCTCGCTTGGCCAATATCCTATGAACTGGATAGAAGCTGGTGTCGAATGGATTGGCTCTATGATTTCCGAGCATATGACAGCAGGCCCTCTTAAGGACATGCTTATAGATGGAGTGATTGGAGGAGTAGGTTCTGTCATTGTCTTCCTACCGCAAATCCTCATCCTCTATTTCTTCATCTCCTTTATGGAAGATTCCGGCTATATGGCCCGAGCTGCCTTTATCATGGACAAGCTAATGCACAAGATGGGACTGCACGGCAAGTCGTTCATCCCTCTCATCATGGGCTTTGGATGCAACGTGCCAGCCGTAATGGCAACACGCACTATCGAGAGCCGACGCTCACGCCTTATTACAATGCTCATCCTGCCACTCATGAGTTGCTCGGCACGCTTCCCTATATACATTATGATTATAGGAACCATGTTTGCTCAGCAATATCGCTCTGCCATCATGATGTCGCTATATATTGTGGGCATCGTCATGGCTGTCATAATGAGCCGACTGTTCAGCAAGACTCTGTTCAAAGGCGAGGACACTCCGTTTGTTATGGAACTTCCACCATACCGATTCCCTACAGCCAAGGCCATTGGTCGACATACATGGCAGAAGGGTAAGGAATATCTCAAGAAGATGGGAGGCATCATCCTTGTAGCAAGCCTCATTGTCTGGGCTCTTGGTTACTTTCCACACGACGAAAGCCTATCGCGCGAACAACAGCAGGAACAGAGCTACATTGGTCGCATTGGTCATGCTATCGAACCTGTATTCCGTCCTCAAGGCTTCGATTGGAAACTTGATGTAGGTCTCATCTCTGGTGTAGGTGCCAAGGAAATCGTTGCTTCCACAATGGGTATTCTTTACCATAGCGACGAGGCTGCCGAAGAAGGTTCCGAGGAATCCTACTCACATTTGCAGAAACAGATGGTTGCCGATGGCATCACACCGCTTGCATCCTATTGCTTCCTACTGTTTGTTTTGCTCTACTTCCCGTGTATAGCCACTATTGCAGCCATTAAGGGCGAGACTGGCTCATGGAAATGGGCTACTTTTGCAGCTTGCTATACCACCGTGCTTGCATGGATAGTATCGGCTATTGTCTATCAAATAGGCAGTTTGCTGATGTAACAACGACGCACAGATAATAAAGCATAAATGGAAACAAACCTTCCATTTAACTGTAAACAAAAGTAAAATTCATGAGATTTCAGTTAAATTATGCTATATACGCAATAAATAACGACGAAAGCACTTGCTTATTTGTAAAATCAAACTATCTTTGCAATGTGTTTTTCATGGTATTAGATTATTAAGGTTAAGAAAGCATAGGTTGTTGTGAAACAATCTATGTTTTTTGTTTTTACAAGGACCTAAAACCCCGCTTGAAACGACATCAAGCTCTTTTTTTTAATCAACATCAGACACTTTTAAATAAATATCAAGAAAAATAATCATACAATAAATTGATAGTTACAATTAATATGATTATCTTTGCAATTAGGAAATGCCGCCAACGGGCGGAAATCGCAAAAATACATATATAGCAACAAAATTTAAACCTACAATAAATAAAATGAATAGCAAGCAACTTATGAACCACGCTGCAGACAACATCCGTCTGCTTGCCGTTTCTATGGTAGAAAAAGCCAAATCAGGACACCCTGGAGGTGCAATGGGCGGAGCCGACTTTATCAATGTCCTCTTCTCCGAGTTTTTGGTATACGATCCCGACCAGCCTACATGGGCAGGACGCGACCGCTTCTATCTCGACCCTGGACACATGTCGCCTATGCTTTACTCTGCTTTGGCTTTGCAGGGAAAATTTAGCATTGACGAACTCAAGTCCTTCCGTCAGTGGGATTCGGTATGTCCAGGACATCCAGAGCGCGATATTGAGCGTGGCATAGAGAATACTTCTGGTCCTCTCGGCCAGGGCCACACATTTGCTGTAGGTGCTGCTATTGCCGAAAAGTTCCTCGAGGCTCGTCTTGGCTCTACTATGATGCAGCACAAGATCTATGCCTACATCTCCGATGGTGGTGTTCAGGAAGAGATCTCACAGGGTGCTGGTCGTATTGCCGGTCTGCTGAAACTCAACAACCTCATCATGTTCTACGACTCTAACGAGATACAGCTCTCTACCGAGTGCGATGTCGTAATGAAGGAAGACACAGCCAAGAAATACCAGTCATGGGGATGGAATGTTATGGAGATTCCTGGCAACGATCCCGATGCTATACGTGCCGCTTTAGTTCTCGCACAAAAGGAAACCGAGCGTCCTACACTCATTATTGGCCACACTACAATGGCTAAGGGTGCCCTTAAAGACGACGGTTCAAGCTACGAGCACAACGTTAAGACTCATGGAGCTCCTCTCGGTGGCGACGCTTACACTAATACTGTAAAGCACCTTGGTGGCGACATCAACGACCCATTTGTTATCTTTGACGACGTTAAAGAATTATATGCTAAGCGCAACACAGAGCTTCGCGAGATTGTTAAGGCTCGTCATGCCGAGGAAGAAGCTTGGCGTAAGCAGAACCCTGAATTGGCAGCCAAGATGGACGATTGGTTCTCTGGCAATGCTCCTAAGGTAGACTGGAGCGCTCTTGTACAGAAGCGCGACGGTGCTACACGTGCTGCATCTGCTGCTTGTCTCGGCGTATTGTCTGAGCAGGTAGAGAATATGGTTGTTTCATCAGCCGACCTCTGCAACAGCGACAAGACCGATGGCTTCCTAAAGCATACCCACAACCTTCAGGCCGACGATTTCTCTGGAGCCTTCTTCCAGGCTGGTGTTGCCGAGCTGTCTATGGCATGTATCTGCATCGGTATGTATCTGCACGGTGGTGTTATCCCGGCTTGCGGCACATTCTTCGTGTTCTCCGACTACATGAAACCCGCTGTTCGTATGGCTGCTCTTATGCGCGTACCTATTAAGTTCATATGGACACACGATGCATTCCGCGTTGGCGAGGACGGTCCTACACACGAGCCTGTTGAGCAGGAAGCACAGATTCGCCTTATGGAGAAACTCAAGAACCACAAGGGCGAGGATTCTGTTCGCGTGTTCCGCCCTGCCGATGTCGACGAGGCTACCGTATGTTGGAAAATGGCTATGGAGAATATGTCTACTCCTACAGCCCTTATCTTCTCTCGTCAGAACATAACATCACTGCCCGAGGGCAATAACTACGAGGAGGCACGCAAGGGTGCTTACATTGTAGAGGGTTCCGATACCGACTTCGATGTTATCCTTGTTGCTTCTGGCTCAGAGGTATCTACACTTGTTGCCGGAACCGAGCTTCTCCGCAAAGATGGCATAAAGGTTCGCGTGGTAAGCGTACCTTCTGAGGGTCTTTTCCGCAATCAGAGCAAGGAATATCAGGAGAGCATCCTCCCTGCTGGTTCTAAGATCTTCGGTCTCACAGCCGGTCTGCCAGTCAATCTTCAGGGACTTGTAGGTGCCAACGGTATGGTTTACGGACTCGAGTCGTTTGGTTTCTCAGCTCCTTACAAGGTGCTCGACGAAAAACTTGGCTTCAATGCCCAGAACGTTTACAATCAGGTGAAAAACTTTTTATCTAAATAAAACTAATTAATTGTCTCGCACACACCTTATTATATATAGTGGTGTGCGATACCTTAACCCATTAAAAACCCAACAGCTATGGAAATCAAGACAGTAGGTATTGCATGCGACCACGCTGGTTACGCATTGAAGAAGTTCGTTATCGAATATCTTGAGAATCATCAAATTCCATTCAAAGATTACGGTACTTATAGCGACATGAGCTGCGACTATCCCGACTTTGCTCACGCTCTCGGCAATGGCATCGCCAACGGTGATGTTTACCCAGGCATCGGCATATGTGGTAGTGGCGAGGGCATGGCAATCACTCTTAACAAGCATAAGGGAGTACGTGCCGCTTTAGTATGGAGTCCTGAGATTGCTCAGCTTACACGTCAGCACAACGATGCCAACGTTATTGTACTTCCGGGTCGCTTCATCGACAATAAGACAGCCGAGAAAGCACTTGACGAATTCTTCAAGACTCAGTTTGAGGGCGGACGTCACGAGCGCCGCGTACAGAAGATCGACTTGTAATATCCTTTTTATCCCAACTCATTTCATAGGAGGGTACGGCTCTTTTGCTGTATCCTCCTTAAAATTATCTACTAAGCCCAAACCCTATGAAACGCCTTTTCATTTCAGCCTCCTTGTTCGCTCTATGCCTAACCGCCAGTGCACAGGGCACGTTTATATCCAACGCAGCCTACCGCACAACTATGCAACAGCAGTTTAACGAGCGTATAAAAACAGTAGGCAAGACCTTCTACAACACCAGTAACCTCAATCTCACAGCCGACGAGAACCAGGCTCTTGAGTTTCTTTATGCATACATGCCCCTTGCCGACATTACCGACTACCCCACCTCATTCTTTGCCGACAACGTGCGCCTGTCATTCCAAGCCCGCAAGGAGATGCCTTGGGGCAAGGACGTGCCCGAATTACTCTTCCGCCACTTTGTAGTGCCTATCCGCGTCAACAACGAAGCGCTCGATTCATCACGTAGTGTATTCTACAACGAACTAAAGAATCGTGTCAAGCATCTTTCTATGCACGATGCCATTCTTGAGATTAATCATTGGTGCCACGAAAAAGTTACTTACCAACCTTCCGACGCTCGCACATCATCGCCATTGCAGACACTGCGCACCGCAACCGGACGTTGTGGCGAGGAGAGCACATTTGCCGTTGCAGCCTTACGTGCTATGGGCATACCTGCAAGACAAGTATACACCCCACGCTGGGCACATACCGACGACAATCATGCTTGGGTAGAGGCATGGGCAGATGGCAAATGGTGGTTCCTCGGAGCATGCGAACCCGAACCTGTACTCAATCTTGGTTGGTTCAATGCACCAGCCTCACGCGCCATGCTTATGCACACCCGTGCCTTTGGCAATTATCAAGGACCTGAGGAGGTTATGCTTCGCACAAGCAACTTCACCGAGATTAATCTCACATCCAACTATGCTCCAACAGCACAAGTATGCTTCACCATAAAGGATGCAAATGGCTCTCCTGTACCAGGAGCACGTGTCGACTTCAAAATATACAATTATGCCGAGTTCTATACAGCCGTAACCAAATACACCGACCAGCAAGGACATGTGTCATTGTCTGCTGGCATAGGCGACTTATTGGTATGGGCTTCCAAAGATGGCAAATACGGATACCAGAAAGCATCATTCGGCAAGGACAAGACTATAACCATCCAACTCAACCGCGATGCACAAACCGACAGCAAGCAACTGATATTCCCTGAAGAGACAATCGATGTAGTTCCACCAGTCGAGAGTGCCAAGATGCCTTACGTAAGCGACGAGATGCGCAAGGAGAACAACCGCCGCTTTGCCTACGAGGATTCTGTGCGCAAAGCATACACAGCCACGTTCCTCACTAAGCAACAGGCCGAACAAATCAATCCGCAAGCTGCCGAATACCTCGTTAAATCACGTGGAAACAAGCAAACCATCATCGACTTCCTTGCTCGCCATAAGGACAACGAACAGCGTGCACTCGGCATCCTTGCCACATTAACCGATAAAGACCTGCGCGATATTCCTACAGAGATACTCGAAGACAACTTCACAGCTGCCACCAATCAACTGTCACCACGTGTGGAGAGCGAGATGATATCACTACCTTTCAAAAACTATCTTGCCAAAGCCTTCCCAACCTCAACAGCCAATGCTTTCCGTAAGAATCCAACAACCCTCGTTACTTGGATAAACAAGAACATACGCCTCAACCCCGACAAAAAGGCATTGCAGATAGCTCAAACACCAGTAGGTGTCATGCAATCAAAGCTTACCGACGAGCGTTCATGCGATATCTTCTTCGTAGATGTTGCACGCAGCCTTGGCATCGAAGCCCACAAAGACGCAGTTACAGGCAAGGTGCAGTACAAGAAAGACGGCAAATGGCAGGACGTTAAATTCGAGGCAAAAGAACAGGCAACCGCACCTACAGGCACACTCAAGCTCACATACAAGGCAAGTCCAATACTCGACGACCCCAAGTATTACAACCATTTCACCATCAGTCGCATAGTTAATGGCACCACCCAACTCATGAACTTTGAGGAAGGCCAGGCTGATATGGGCAACGGAACATGCTGGAGCAACACCTTCAAAGACGGTGCAACATTCGATGTAGGCACATACATGCTCACCACAGGCACCCGACTTGCCAATGGAGGCGTACTTGCAACCACACGCATGTTTAATATCACCGAAGGCAAAACCACAACCCTGCCCCTCGACATACGCTACGATGCCAACGAGGTAAGCGTTATCGGACAGTTCAATTCCGAATCTATAATCAATAAAGACGGCAAGGATGTCAGTATCCTCTCCCAAACCGGTCGCGGTTATTATATACTCGCCGTGTTAGGAGTTGGACAAGAACCCACCAATCATGCCTTGCACGACATCGAGAAAGAGCGTGCCGCATTTGAGGCTTGGGGCAGACCTATTGTGTTGCTATTCGAGAGCGAGGCAGATGCCAATAAGTTCCAAAAAGACGAGTTCGCTTCGCTACCCTCAACCGTACAATATGCTATAGACAAGGACGGTTCCATCCGTGAGCAAGTAGCACGCGAAATGAAGTTGCAAAACAAGACACAGCTACCAATGTTTATCCTCGCCGACACCTTCAACCGTGTAGTCTTCTCATCCCAAGGCTATACAATCGGCTTAGGCGAGCAGCTTAAAAACGTGTTCAAGAAGCTATAGCAGGTTAATATTGTTAAACTTTACAAAAAACATCTACATGTATTTCCTTGCTACACAAATAATTAGTACCTTTGCAGCCGATTTAATCCGCATAGGCCAGAAAAAGTAACAACATGGTGTTGTTCGCCTCACGGAAAAACCCGTTTATATTAATTAATTAAATGTACGCAATCGTAGAGATTAACGGTCAGCAGTTTAAGGCAGAGCAGGGCAAGAAGCTCTTCGTTCACCACATCAAGGACGCTCAGGAAGGCCAGACTGTTGAATTCAACAAGGTACTGCTTGTTGACAATGAAGGTTCAGTACAGGTAGGTGCACCTGCCGTAGAAGGTGCAAAAGTTGTATGTGAGGTTGTTAACCCTCTCGTTAAGGGTGACAAGGTAATCGTCTTCAAGATGAAGCGCCGCAAGGACTATCGCAAGAAGAACGGTCACCGTGAGCAGTTCACAGAGATCACAATCAAGGAAGTAATCGCTTAAATTTTAGGAGGAACAAGAAATGGCACATAAAAAAGGTGTAGGTAGTTCTAAGAACGGACGTGAATCAGCTTCTCAAAGATTAGGCGTTAAGATCTGGGGTGGTCAGAAGTGTATCGCAGGTAACATCATCGTTCGCCAGCGTGGTACAAAGCACAACCCAGGTTTGAATGTAGGTATTGGTAAGGACGACACTCTCTATGCATTGGTTGACGGTACCGTTAACTTCCGCAAGGGTCGCAACGACAAGAGCACTGTTTCCGTAATACCCGAAGCTGAGGCTTAATTAAAACAAAAAAACTATTCCAAACAAACATAATTAATCCCAACCTTCAAGTCTTTGAAGGTTGGGATTAATGCTTTATACAACAACCACAAAATCATCCGCCAAGAATAGTCAGTGTTCAATTTAGGGAATACAACTTTTATAGACACCTTTGCAAGTGCCTATATAATGAATAAAAAAATAAAAGATTAGTTCCCCATTGCAGTATCGCTCTGCACTATGCCGCCACTCGGATGAGGCTAAAAATTAAATGTTGAGTGTTGAATGTTGGGGTATTTACAATAATTGAGATACTTTATCCAATACTTCCAATATTTTCAAAATTCCTTTCGCATGAAACACAAATGAATAGTTACTATTTAATGCAGTTTTATTTCCATGCATATACGCATTTCTCGCCAGAATCATTCGTGTCCCATCAATGATCAACGTCGGGTCGCTTGTAGCTAATTGTGTATTTATTAGGTCCTCAAATTTTTCAGGAGTATTACTTCCTACTGCTGACAAATGTTTGCACAACAACGGAATAACGAACTCAAAAGCCACAAACGTATAAGCAAAGCTGTTTTTATTATTAGTTCCCGTTATTTTCAGCAACTGATGAAATGCCATATCTAATTGGGCGATAGTTTCCTTTTTATTATTCTCATTTAATCGAGGTGAAGCATTAATATTTTCCTTTATTCCCTCCACCAACTTGTAACTCTTACGCAAGTAATTTCGGCGATAGCAATATCCTATAGTTTTTACGAGATGCTTTGCGTTTTCTCTTGATTCTTCTTTAGAAAAATGAAAAAGCGGTGACTCTTTAAGGTAATATTCGTCAGCTCCATTGTCGATTAGAGCTTTAAGATTCCATGATTTACTAGAAGCAGTGAATATTATCACCTGATTTCCTGGATTGGCCTGTTTGATACCTTGCAAAACTTTCATTCCAGAGAAATCCATAACATTTAAATCCTTATTCTCCTCACAAGCCATCAAACGCAAATCCAAAAATATTACATCATAAAAACCTTCTTTCAGCTTATCCCTTAGGTCCTGTGGAAGGGCGTTATACGATGCTGTTTCTTTGTCGTGAACATCAAATGCTTCTACTTCTATGACACAACACATCAATACTTCTTTCCAACCTTCATTTCCTTTGTCGTCAATCAGCAGATACTTTCCTCCTTTTTGTTTGTCTTGCTGAGGTATAAGATTGGCATCCTTTTTCTCATTGTCAAACGTATCTTCCAAAACATCACGTATATCCATATTCTTTATTACAGAATATCTGAAAAACATATTCTTTTCTGCTTTTCGCAATATCTCAGAAATACAATTTGTGTCCTTCGATACAAAGCGATTAAGAGCCATCAATCCCCATTCGTTTGCCAATGAATGATGACCGTATGTCGCATATTCTTTAATATTGATTCTATCCAAGAATCCCGACTCAAAAGTGTCACAAGTCAATAGTGGAGTATTAGCTAAACAAGAATCCAAATCTTCAACGCTACAGATGGCAAAACCCTCTGTTTGTAGAATTTGTGAATATGGGAAATAGCGATAAAAACTATCTATTGATTGTTCGGTTACCCCAATAATACGCGCCAAAACAGCCTTGTGCAATTGTTCACACATCAGTCGTATTGTGAATGCCATTTGAATGCCATGTTTGGCATACTCATCCAAATCGAGAATGATAGTGTCTGTATTTGAATCTATAGTTGATATTATTATATCATCAATATCCTTATCATCATCTATAGCATAGAATTCGCATTTGTTAGCCTGTTTCAATAATTGGCTGCTATTTAAATTTTCTTCATTGCCAAATACAACAATGTTGTTTGGACTACTCAATTCCAAATAGTCATTTGAAAATATTTCCAAGTCTACTTTGCCAACATTCTTATAATGCTGAATAAAAAACTTCAGTCGTTTATAAAACATCTCTTTGGGCATTCCAAAGATTATTTGAAGTTCTTCATCGTAATCGATGGCAGTACAACCTTTAGAATATTTCACCAATGGTATTTCATCCATTAAATCTTCTATGCCAGTCAACAACATCGAAGCTTGTTTCCAAACACCATTTTCTTCTATAGCCAAGGATGAATGATAGCAGATGCAAGCTGCATCATGAAAATCCTCCACCTTTGTTTCTTTACTCGGTTTCACCCATCTAACAACATCGTTGTATATGCCAGCCTCTATGTAGCCACAGGCTTTAGACAACTCCCCATACTGGTTATCGTCAATTATATATATCATTTTATTACCATTCATAGTATATCAGTTTGATTTTATTTTATAGAAAACAAATTCATGAGTAAACCCAATTGTCTGTTCTGCTATTTCTTCTATCTCTTTCACACCTTCACTTCTTAATATATTCCAACGTAAGTTTTTGTCGTTCCATTTGGATATGATGCTCCAGTTACAATAACTTCTCATCTTTTCCTTTATAACTCCCAAATCACCGGCACCTTCATTCACCCTTTTAATAGCATCGTTTATATCTGCCGAGGGAAACGACCCAACCTGTGTAAACTGGATTGTGTACACTATCCAGCCATTCATAGTAGATCTTGTACATGAAATTTTTATTTCTTTATGTTCTGGATATTGACCAAACATTAACAACACATGCACCAGACACCAACGCAACATATATACATTTGTATAAAAGTCTGCTTTTTTTAATTCCTTTGAATCATAGTCAAATACAAACTGTGTATTCTGCCCTTCAAGGGCTTTTATCAAATCCAACAGTTTAGGCGATCTTATTCTTATTGTATTTCTGAATATATCTATAATGTCTCCATATCGTTTTATAGGATGTTCTTTCTTTTTTTCCCAATCATTCCATGTCTCCGTATGTAGCTTCTCGTCATAACCAAGCCATCCTTTTATATTGTTACTGACACCAGACATAAAAGTATGCACTAAGCTATATAGTGACTGTGGTATATTGGGATGTCCCTTTGCTTCTTCGTTAAAAACGGTCCTACATTGCTTGAGAAGTTTATCTATTGTCCAACTTGCATCAGGAAAATCGTGAGTCAAAAATTTCAACCCATTAGGATCTTCAAATAAATGCAAGACTTCATATGTAGCCTCAATATCATGTTTCTTGACCTCTTTCTTGTTGTTTACAACCTCAATAACCTCACAATCCTTGTCCTTCTTAGTGCTTTTTCCTATTAGTTTATCTAATCGAGAACGCAGAGACATATACAAGGGATTCTTACATCCCTTTATCATTTTCAGATATTCAATTTTTCCATCAAGAACATTTTCCAATGAAACGAACTCACCATACGTCCTATGTTTTACATATGCATTATGATACAATGCATATTTTTGACTTGCAACCGCATAGCTATAACATTCCCACATGAATAACAATGATCGAATCTCCCTAACATACGCTTTAGGAACATTCACCTTATCACTAATTACAAGTCCCGTAACCTCTTGATGCCCTCCACGCTTTTGTAACTTCACTTTTGATGTGTTTATAGTAAAATGTTCATCTTCGATGATATGGCGTAGTTCTTTACAGAAATCTCCATCGTGTTGATATACATTGTGCATACTGCTGAATGTTATATCATCAGCATAACGTGTATAAGTCAATCCAAACCGTCGTGCTACACCTGAGAGTTTCCAATCCAAACGTTCACATACAATATTCGATAACATAGGCGATGTAGGGGCTCCTTGTGGCAAGACATATCGTTTATTTCCTTTCTCGTCTTCAATCTCCATAGAACAAAGACCAGCAATAGCACTTGCAACCTCTTTAGTCAGACATAAAGGTCGTAATTGTAGCTTTTTCCATACTCTTGCTTGATCTATGCTTGGAAAAAAATCTTGTAGATCTACATTAAAAATGTAATTCTTACCTATATGAGGTGATGCATTATCAACTATAGACTTACCTCGAACAAAACCTGTTACATTGTCTTTTGGATAATATATTAATTCTAATAAATAGTTCAGACATTTCAGTATCTCTTTCAATCCTCTTACTGGAGCTGATATATGTCTATAGCCTCCTGATTTCTTAGGTATTTCGAAAGAGACATAATTACGGACTGACCTTTTCGGTGAGGAAAAAAAGCAATGGTCCTCCCAAGAAATCGGGTAGTATTCCACCCCGAATTCTTTTGCCATATTTTGTTTTATAACATTAAGAACATAGTGCAAATCCCTCGATGTAGTCATGGAAGCTATCCTTTTTCTAATGGTCCTATCATCCATAATTATTCCTTTAATTAGAAAAGAGAGCCTTCGAGATTTCTCTTCTTTATTTCATACGCGCAAGGCGAAAGCGATGGCGTGAACGTCTAAACATTGTTTATTCTCCAAAACTGAAGAACATCAGTCAAATCTACGACTGACGGTGCAAAAGTTTATCTCTCAAGCTCTTTTATATTTTACCATCTTTCATCATATCATGGTAGTAAACCAACATTGCGCTTCGCGCATAGTGTTAACTGTTAACACAAAACCTGTCAACCATCCATTTGTTATCTTCATATCTTCAACTACATCTATTGCCATATTCCAATTCAGCCACAGTCACTTCTGATACAAAAATATCATTTGGACTTAACAATGCCAAATGTTCTGCTATGTTTTTCTTATTGCGCAAGAAAAAAACAACAATATCTGTGTCAAGCAAATATCCATTCATAATATTATTTCTGAATTATTAGTTCTTGCTTTATGTATATCTTCAACTATTTGGGCTGTAGTGCGCTGGTCCTGCCATTTACCAGCAAATTCATCAACCCACGACTTGCTTGCAGTAGCAGTTGATGCTGTCGGCTTTTTCTTGTCAACAACCTGCCATTTCATCCTCAAAGCCAATTCCTTGAAAAAACTTAAATCTGAATTAGGAATATAATAGCTTGTTCCGTCTGATAAAATTACTGTATTCATAATATGCCCTCCTGGTAAATGTTTTATACATATTGCAAAGATATACATTATTTGCGAGATAAATATGATTCAAGCCATAATAATTCAAAATTCGACAATTCAAGCTTGTCTTTCATCACAAGTGTCAGGATATGGCATATAGCCTCCAATAGAAACTCAGAATACGAGCAATGACTCTCTCTATCTGGCTCAAAGTAATCCACATCCTTACAGTGTAGCCTTGCAAGTCGTTCAAGAAGATAAAAAGCGTTCCCTGCCGCCTCCTCATTCTTGCCTTCTTCATATTGCTTCATAAAGACTTCAAGCAATAAAACATATGCCATAGCAGCCTTTTTTACCATCATTCCACGTGTTTGGTTCTATCCAAACCTTGTCTATTTCCTCACGCATGGTAGGTGTGAACCCTATAAAACTGTAGTTCTTCCATGACTTCACCGTGCGCATGGCTGCAGGATGTCACTCTCCACTACATATTCACGGCTGTCTATGACCTCTGACCAATAGGTCAGATAGCGGATTAGTACATCATGAGGCAATGCCTTCAGTTCTTCTACGACTTTCTGTATTTTCTTGTCTACAACGTAAGTATTCGGTATCCCCTCATATTTCCGATACGCATATGAGTTTTAGCCCTCCACCAGCTAATACCAGTGGAGGTTACAACCTCAGTAGTTTTTCACATAGTATTTGTCAAGATACTCAGCAATCATTTTCTTGATGCCGTCCTTGATCACCTCATCCGCAATATGAGAATGTCCCATCACAAGCCTCATTTCCCCTAACAGACAGGCAAAGTCATCATGTGTATAAGAAAACAATCTCACAAAGCTTTTCAGCTCCTTACCCGTAATCTTCGAGAGTACCTTATCTATCTTATCAAGATCTATGTTTGTGTTCATTGCTACTTCTAATTCTTTAAATATTCCAAGAAGATTTTCTTTACATACACCAAATTCATTTTCCAACATTGCCAATATAGCAGTAGTCCAACAGATACTGTAAACACAAATAGAATCCATGACCAACCAAGGATGAAAAACATAATTATCGATGTAAACAAGTGAGCAAAGAAGAGGTTTCTTGACAAAACCGATTGATAGTAGAACTCTTGACATCCATCCATGTTGATGCTCTGCTTAGCCTGTGTTAAAGCTTTAGCAGACTTTCCATTGTCCACAAAGCCATTTCCTTGAAGCCCTAATTTATTTCTAAGGTCACTGTTCCTAACAATATGAAATCTTGTAAAGCTATTATTCAAAATCAGTCTAGAAGGGCGAGGAATCCCCCAATGGTACATGAGATATTCCAATCCTCCACTGATGATTTCATTGATATAGCCCACTACAAAAGCAGCAAAGAACAACAATACAAGAAGTATTGCAGATAATTTGCCAATAATTTCTACTATTCCCTTATCAAAAGCATTATGATTTATAAGAACACTAATGCCTATACCAAACAACAAGTAAAAGCCTGGTATCAATATTTTGATTATTTCTTGCCAACGATATGTCATTTTTTATCTTTTTTTTGAGGTTCTACATATTTTTCGTAACAGTATTTATATCCAGGAGGAGGATTTTTGAAACCTTTCAAAGCTTTATCATCTTCTGATTGTGCTTTCCACAATGCATCTACAGGTATAGATACAACTTGAGTCGTAAACAAGTCCTTGCCTTCGTGCTTGTAACTATACCGCTTGTATTCTTCTTTTGCTGGAGTAAAACACACGGAACCACCGTAATGCCCCGAATTACAAATTACGACATTACAGTAAATGAGTCGTGAAATGGCTTCTGCCAAGAAATAGAAAGACTTAATATCCTTATTGTTGGCGATAATCAAAAGATGCTGGATGCGTCCCTTGTATATGGCGTATCTCTCTATGTCATAGAAGTCGGCACAGATAGATACTCCCATTTTCCCATATTCACCTAAGTCAACAATATAAAATTCATTGCAGGGTCTGAATACTTTTCCCCATTCATCTTTAATGACATCAAGTTCATGTCTTGATGCAAAATGCTTTCCAAAATAGAATGAGGATTGATCGACTTTTCCAACATTCTTTTCTTTCGGCCAGTTTCTTGGAATATAGAACAAAGCCTTATTCTCAATTTGATTATCCTCACATTGTCTAAAATCCAACCCTGCAACTATGATTGCTCCTAATTTCTGTGCATATTGCCTAAGGCGAGACTCAAAATAATTGGCAACTGCCAATTCTGGAATAACTACAATATCAGGGATATTCATTTTTGACATTTCTTGGAATGAAGCAAACGCAGCTTGTATCTGCTTCCAAATGGCATTGGCTTCATAAACATCCATTTGAGGCGAGTTATGCCATGCCAAGTCTTCATCTACAACAGCCTGGATTATTCCTATGTTCAAAACGTTTTCCATTATAGCTTGATTTTTATAAGTTGGCGTGTTTCGTGGTTAGCTACAGATATTTGGTTCTCCTTCAGTTCTTTGAGAGATTCCTCAAGAGCACTTCGCAAGTCCTCTATGGTTTCTATTTTTGCGTCATTTACCTTTTGTTTGGCACAGACAGCATCATTCAAAATTCTTTTCAACTTAATGGTCTCTCTATTTTCCAAGGATAGGCAAGAGGCTATAATCTCATAATTGGTAGAAGAAACCTTTCCTCTCTCCAGCAAACGATACAAAACAGATTGCCATTCATAGCCATATTCAGGTCTGTTAAATACCCATGGCAAAGTAAACTCCTTTGTCAATAGTTGCAGGAATATGATTCCTAAGCCATAAACAGTTCCAACCATTGGAGAATATTCATCAGAGGCGAAACTTGGATAACGATACATCTCATCCATAAAGGAATCTTTTACTTTGATTTCAATGTTCTTGTTGGGTGATAGCCAATTGTCCCAATCCTTTTCATTCAGACATTCTTCTCTCTTTACCAAAATAGCAGCAGGATGAATACTGAAACTATCAATGTGCTCTATATCATCACAATAATGGTCAACAACTTTCTTTATGATCAGCGTTGCTGCATATTCTGAGCATAGTGCATTACCCAAAATATCTCTATCCGATAATTCTATTTGATGGACTTCATGAATCCACTGAACTAAAGAAATCTTATTTGGACTTGCCATCTTCTTATCATCCAATCCAAATACCTTAATAACTTGCTTGGCTCCATTCCGTCCCCATACTGATAGCAAAAGGTTCTCCTTCTGCAAGTTGTTTAGCTTTAGCTTCTTAAAATCAATCTTGCCAAAGCTTTCCAATGATATTTGATTAATACAAGAAAAAAGTAATTGCAAAAAATAGTCAGAGTCGGCATTTGCTTTGCACAAGTTCTCTTTCAGGAAATCAGGCATCACCATATTTGGAGTAGGCTTCTTTCTATTAAATTTCTCTATACCCCATAATAACCAGAAAGAGGAATCTAAATTAATCTCATGATAGATGCAGCCATTCAAGAAATCACTTTCATTTGCCTCTCCTTTAAAATAAGAAAGCCATATTTTTGTTCTATTCACAATGAAATTGGCATCTTCATAGAGATAATGATGTGGCAAAGGGAATTTATCATCCACAAGAACATAAATAGCAAGGAGTCTCTTATCAATATCTTTTTTCCTCGGATTATTATACTGATTCGCAGAAAGTCTTGCAATGCATCTCATCACTTGCATTGCAAGATGAATATTCATCACAGATACTATATATTCGTAACCTAAATCATGAATTTGCTTATTTTGATTCAGCCTACCTAGTTTACCATACAGCTCTTGAATATTCTCAGGAATGTGATAGATGCAGAAATCCAAGATTCTCAGCCACATCTTAGGCTTGTCTGGAACTTCTTGCAAAGAATAAATCAACAAGTGGAATATCCTTTCTTCTATCTTACTTATTTCTTCTCTTGAATTACCTATGGCAGCAATGATAGCATCATAATATTTATAGCCTTCTTTTACTATGTCCTTTAAGTCATTATCCAAAGACTCAGGATATTCGTCTCCTACGGTAAATACCAAAGACTTCAACCTTTTCTTGACATCTTTATCTACTTCATCTACAGGTAGATTATCAACATAAGACAACCATTCTTTGCGACGTTTGTGTATCTCGGCATAATCAACATTGATGTCAGAAGTTAAGCGAGACAACATGGTACAAGCAAAAGACGTTCTTGTGCCTTTCTTTATTTCTTCTTCAGGAAACTCTGTTACAAGGAGCATCTGTAAGTCCCGAAATACCATATTGAACTCATTCGTATTTAGCAAGTCAAGAGGCATCTTGGCTATATCCGAGATTTTATGCAACGTTTGTGTGATTAGAGGTGTAGGATAATGAGAATCAAATTCTATTGGTTTTTCATCTGTTTTAGCTTCATTCACTCTTAATTGTATCGCCTTTAGCTCTTTGATATACCATTCTTCCCATTTGACCAACTCTTCCTTGTCATCTGATAAGAACAAATGGTCATCCACATATCTGAAATGCATGATTCGATGTGTCTTTACGCTTTTCAATCTCTCAATGACTTTCAAGTCAAGCTCCAAAAGGTAAAGATTGGCCAAGGCACCAGCTACAAGTAAACCTGTTGGCAATCCCTCAAAAACAACATCTTCATATAACCCCATCTCACTTAGCTCTTCTTCGGAAAAAACATTTCCAACAGAATCATCATTAACAACCTCAAATTTCGTGAGAGCAGTAATAAGGGAGGTAAAATTGGCATCACCAATAGGGAAAGCATCAAGTAATATATTTCTTATTCTATCCATCTTTACCGAAGGATAGAACTTTTCTAAATCTATAGCCACATAGTAAAGTCTTGTATGATAACCCTCGGTTCCAAAATATCCTTTCTCCAAATAGGGGAGTTTAAAAGCCTCATTTACTTGAGCATCATTTTCTTCAATCGCTTGCAGCTCTGATTCATTACAAGTTTGTTCATCTGTCTTTTTAGGGAACGCCATTCGCTTGATACATGCTGCCAACATGTGCCTGTATAGAGGCCAACCTTGTTGCCACTTTCTATAGAAGTTTCTGGATGTCGTTCTGTAAACACCATTTATCCAATGACCATGCTCGTCCTTCCAAGTATTCAAGAACATTCGATTACCATAACTCCATGCTGGCATTTGTTCTTCAAAGTATGGTCCGAGCACCCCATATACAGCCATCCACACCACTTGGTCTTCCACATTGATACAGAATGATTGCCTTACCCGCAGTTCTTTTGTTTCTTGTCCTACTTCATTCTTTCCGACCTTCATTCCTTTAGGGTAAGGAGCAGGTTTTATCGGCTTCATTTTATAGTTTCCGTTCTTCATCTGCTCAGAAAGGCGTTCTATATTCTGTACCAAATTGAACTTGAATGCAGAAATTTCCAGTTCGTCAAACCAAACATCACCATGTTGATAGGAATTCTCCACTCTTCTCCATGCCAATATGAGGTTTTCCTTGCTGCATATAGCTTCAAACAAATTTTCCTGTATCTTTCTCATGTTCTTTGAGTTTGCTCAAATAAAATTCAGAATAATCTTTATGTTCAGTATCTTTGCGTATGTTGTGAATGCTATTTCCCACTTTTCTCAACGCCACATTCATTTTTTCAAGCAAAGACTTTCCGGCATCATCATTGTCAACATATATAAATAAGGTCTTGTCTTTTAGATATTGAGCATACTCTGGTCTAAAAGAGCCTGCACCAGGCAAAGCAATTGCGTTTTTACCTTCTGACAGATAAGCAAGACAATCTGTTACGCCTTCAGCAACATATATCTTATCATATCGTCCAGATGATTTTAGCACAGGCATGTTAAACATTAATGGAGTAAGCCCTTTGCAATTATTAAATCGACCCTTTTTCTTTTTTTCTAAATCCCCAAGAAAACGACTTTGTATATTTCTAATGTTTCCATCCATGTCATAATAAGGGAACAATAGGCACGGAACTCTAAAAACAGGTAACGTCTTTGAACCGTATTCTATCAAGACACCTGCTTTTATACATCTTTCCTTTGAAAAGACTTTTGTCAAAACTGCAACAAATTTTGTGGCATCAGAAATACTTCCAATTTTCATTGCCTTCACAACATCCTTGGAATATTTTCTTTCCTGAAACAAGAAATCCTTTGCCAACTCAGATAAACCTGCATTACGAATAATCCATTCCAAGACCTCTTCATCTACAACTTTTGGAGTTTCTTCTACTTTTGGAGATACTTTTCTTGCTGCTACTTTTTTCAGTCTGACTTCCTTTGTGTCGGGAATCTCTATGTTGAAATTTCTTGCTAACCATATACCGGCTTCTTGAAATGTATAGCCATTATAGCGTTTTATCAACTCAATGCTATGTCCACCTACACCGCAGACATAGCATCTCCAACTATTGTCACTCTTCTTAAATGACATACTTGGATGATGGTCATCATGCATAAAGCAAAGAGTATGATTGCGAACAATTTCTATTCCCAATCTCTCTGCCACATCATAAACACTAAGAGTATCAAGCTTTGAAACTATATATGGTGGAATGTAAACCATAAGAGACAAATTTTCTTTCCTTCAAACATGGACTATCAAGCAATATTCTTATATCATATTCCCAACTTTACCATCATTTCTTCATATGCAGGAATATTCTTTTGGTTTTGTCCAAGATCTTCCATACACCCCCTTATAATTGCCCATTCTTTCTGCTTTCTATAACTTAACATCGTTCTTTCACTCTCTGTCAAAGAACTGCCAGCATTAGTAAAGAGCCTTAGTATAGTTTTGAAATCATCAATATTTTCAAGAAGTTTATGGTGATACCATTCCTGAATTTCATTGAATACCTGATTTGCCACAAGCTCCAATACAAATAAAGGAAGGTAATAATATTGAATGGTCTCGCTGTCAAAGGTGCAACAATGTTTTTGTTTCAGTATGGTTTGGGCAAGAAACATAAAGAATTTTTTCTTTTCGTCCAAGTTGGAGAAATATTCATTGTTCTCCAACATCAACGCCAATGTTGTCATAACGAAACTCTCTCTACGTTGCGCCTTGTAAATTTTATCCAGCGAAGTCGCATTATAACCTTCCCATATTATCAGATTATTCTGCAACAAATGCTGAGGATACCCTTTGTCTAACTTCATTATCAACTTGTTCCATTTGCGAATATCTGACAGCGTAGATTCATCCAATGACATATTCCATGAGAAATCTTCTCTTTCTATGGCTATTTCCATTTCTGAAGCATACTTATTAAGTTGTTTTTCATCAATATTTTTTTCTTTTAGATAGCAAGACACACAGAACAAAACGAATCGGTAATCGCCATTACTTGTGTCAAGTTGATGCCAATCTACTATCTGAAGCAAGCAATCCCATAAAGTATTTACTATTCTGTTATTAGCTTCTGACTGTGTAGTTTGTCGAGAACTGTCAAGAAGTTTTTTCTTTAGACACCATTTTGAGAAATCCGAGGCAGAAAATGCTTTAAGCATATACCCTATATATACATTCAATTTTTCCACCAATGACTGAATCCACTCTTTCGAGCAATTACCTATCAGTTTTTTCTCTTCATCATTTGCTCCATTCAATTTTACTGCATCAATTAGGTTTTTGCTATTATCAATTAAGCATTGATACCAACGCTTGCGTAATAATGCCAAAAGAACTTTAACTTTTTTATCTTCATGTACTTTCTCTAAAACACAACCAACAATTCTCTCACACATACAGCTATCATCAAGCACAAACAGTAGTTCATTCTGCAAGACAGGAAATTTCATTTTCTGAATAAAATCAGTCCACAAGGCTATTTTACCTTTTTCGATTAACTGCCTTGACAAGACATAGAAGATGCTCTCAATGGGAAAGAAACCTTCATGAGCAAGATAGCTTTCTATGTTACCGACCACTTCATCAACATTTGTAGTTCTAAAATCTTCCAAATATGTCTCAGCAGAGCCATTTGGAGAAAAATATCTGTTCTGTTTTAGTAAATCCAAAGGATTGACATTAGAAATAATTTGCTTAATAACATCTTCATCAAGGCAGAAAGTTTCAAAGAAACCAGGTAAGGGGATTTCTGCCATTCTCTCTATAAAATCTAAAGTTTTACATTCTTGCTTTGATGAACAAAATGCTCCAAATGCAACACCTATGGAATAGTCTATAATGTATGTTTTTAAATAGTCTGTATTTCGTTCCTCTTCAATAGACACTACTATATCAAACAGCTGGAGAAAATGTTCAAGACCCACAAACAAAATATTCCAAACATCTTGTTCACTTAATGACAATAGAGTTTCTATCTGTGCCAAAGTTTCTTTGCTGATGTTACTTTGTATAAGGTTATTAACCACATTGCCGTCGAGTGTACATTTTTTGCTATGTACTAATATATTACATTGGTCTTGCAATTCAGAAAAAACAGAAGACAAATCAAAGCAAAATTCCTCTGAATTCAAATTGGCTAAAAACTGACGTTCTCTGTATACACGCAAAGCGGAATCTCCCATCTTCGTGCGAAAAATCATATAAATATCTTCTTTATTCATAAGTCACCAATTGCTTTAATTTTTACAGTACCATCATTTTCTGCAACTCTTCTATACTTATCAAATTTTGTTTGAATAAGTTGCTTATCCAATGTCTCCGTTATCTTATAAATCCCTGTAGTTCCTGGTGCCCCCTTACTGGAATAATATCCCCACGATGTGCCCACCAAGAAATACCTGTCATCAATAATCAAGAAACGATCATGCAGATTATAGTTATTGAAATTTGTCCCATTATGTATCTTTGAATCGACATACATTAGCTTAATCTGCATGTTTTGCAATATAGATGTCTGTATGTTCTGCTTGATATAATTAAAGGCTCTGACAATTTTATCATCCTTATCACTGGAGCAGTTCGTCAGCACCAATAAATCTATAGGTATCATAATATGTGAGAATATATCATACTGAGATGCATCATCATTGCAATAAGGATCCCATATATAAACTCTTTGTCGTGCTGTTTCCAACAACTGTCCATAAAAGCCAGGATCTACATTGCCATAGTCACTATGATCGAAAAGGGCATAGTTGACTCCATGCTCCATTCTATCTTGCACTGGTTGTACTCCTGTCAGACTAATTTGTGGCATAGTTTTCCAAATCCTCTGTTATAGTATCATCAAACCACCAAGCGTCTACCTTAGATATAATCTTGGCTCTTGAGTCTTCTGGAACCATAGCAATCGTAGTTGCTCTTTCGCCAAAGTTATTGAGAGATGTTCCCAATATCCACACATTGTTGTCCACTACGAGAAAACGGTCATGCAAGTCTGACTGTCCTCTCATCACTCGACACTTCACCTTGCTACCATTCACTATCGCATTGTATTTCTCCTGAGCCAACTTCAATGCTTTTGCTTGTTCTTTTGTGATGCTCTTACTCGTCAATATTCTTACGCTAACATCCAATGATCTTTGATGAAATACATATTTATATAGTTCATCGGCTCCAAAGTAAGGATCGCATATTATGATTTTGTTATTAGCATGATTCTGTATCGCCATCAATACATCATGTGCTTTTTGTAGATTTTGTTCTTTCAGATTCTTGTCACCATCAAAGAAGATGAACTTAAATTCTCGTTCAGCCTGTTCGTATGACTTAGTATCTTTAACTATAATCTGGTCAATATCTGATTGCGCACCAATTACGGACCTTGTAGTTGAAAATTTAGGAATGTCCTCAATATGCTCCTTCCCTTCTTTATCCTTGCTCTTCATCTTTACAATCATAGAGTTGATACTCATACCTAAGCTTATACTACGAATAAAATGCATATTTTGAGTTCGATAGACTATTTGCCCATTATCATCCACAATCAATACTTCAACCTGTTCTATATCAGAATCAAATGGAATCAAGACCATTCTGTCACCTGTAGAAAAATCGATAGTTTTTCTTTCTAAGATGATTCCATTGGCATCAGAATTAATCGCACAGCATTGATATTTAGTGTTTCCTTGTTTACGATATGTTACTTTTCCTACCAAGCCCCCCAATGTCTTGCAAACCTTCCAGTCAATTTTTCTAAACTCAGGATGGTATTGTATCACATACATGTTTCCAATCACATTCGTATATCGTGTAAGGTCACAATGCAAGAACTCTTGTGACAATTCCGACATCTGCTTTTGTAAATATTCATTTCCTTTGAATATTGCAAGAATAGCATCAGAACTACCTTGCAGAATATGGAGGCTACATCCACAATCTCTCTTGGGTAAAACCATCTTTAAAGGTCTTGCATCTCCATCATTGTAAACTGTGAAGAATGTGTTGATTGAATTTGGATACAGTTTGAACCTATTACCTGATAGCATAAAAATATGATCACCATCAACAACATAATTTTCCGCAGGATTTGCTACGAACTCATTGCTAATGGTCGCAATATCTGATGTGTAATATATATTATATGGATTTTTCCCAGAAGATGTACTTGCTCTTTCGCAAATAGTCTTCTCTCCATCATGTGGGTAATCTTGCATATCATTCTCAACTGCATCTATTATCCCCAATAACAAATAAAAGTTCTTTGCTTTCTCATTTCTTAAAAGAATAGTGTGTCTGCGTACTTTCTTTCCAATAAGATTGTCCATCTCAGTATTGACATTGCTGCCACCATACAAGTGTTTGTCAAGCCCTCTAATGCCAGTCGCCAACTTGGGAAGACTTTCTTTGTTTGTATTATTTTTATCTGCCATAATCTCACATATTACAGAACGGGCTACTAAGCCCCATCACCGAAAAGTAGTTCAAAAAAAATAGGAAAGGGAGCCGTTAACCCGTATATCTATTATTCCTTATTCTTCATCCTCCAGAAGAAGTGCCATGTTCTGAAAATTGGCTCGCTTAAAGCCTCGGCAAGATAATATCGCACGAAGTGCATTTTCTCGTCAGGTAATCCCAAAACCTTATGCTGCACATACATCACCGCCCCTGCAAACTTCCACAAGCCAAGATATCTCAGCTCTCGCTGCAATGCCGTCAGATTCTTCACTCTTCACTTGCTCCGTCAGAAGCACAGTCTTATCTGGTCCAATAGGCATCCGTACCATCACAGATTGATGCGTCACAAACGCATCCTCTATCTGCCGTAACATATCCTTCTGGTATTCGTACAATTGTCTTTGAAAACTTAAAGCTTAGCAATTTCTTCCTGTGAAAGGCCTGTTGCTTTCATTATATTGTCAATAGACATTCCCATTTCAAGAAGATTCTTGGCTATCTCTATTGCTTTATCTTTTTTACCTTCTTGTTTGGCACTATCCAAAGAGTTCTTAATATCTCGATAAGCCTTAAGGCTATCCTCGTATTCCCTAAGTTCTGCCCTTGTGAACTTGGCTATTTCGGCTTCAGCAAACAAACGGTTAAATACAGCTGTTTGCAAATATTCAGGCTGGCGGTCAAGACGCGAAAGATTTTGAAGAACAAAGAGCCACTTATCATAGTTAGTCTTAAGTTCTTCAATCCTTTTGTTGAACTTAGATATTTCCACATATTTAAATGTGAGTTTATCGTTGAACACTCGGTGTGTCTGCTTGTCAAGCAAACCGATATCATGGTTTATAGTATCATCTGAAAAGGCAGGGTCGCTCATATCGTAGTTGAGCAGCGCCACTACATAAACATGCTTGAGTTTATAGTTCCAGCCTTCTCCTTTTTGAGCCTGCTCACGAATGGGGAATGTGGCATAATACAACGAGCGATCCTTGAAATATGTTTGATATGCATTCTGCATCTCTACAATAAACTTTTCCCCATGCTCATTCTCGCAATACACATCAAATATCGCTTTACGATCGGTATGTACATCGCCCACATGTTCGCTATTAAGGAACGTTACGTCTTTCACAACCTGTTCACCATTGAATAAAGAGTTGAGAAAGTCAATAAGCAAATCCTTATTGGGTTTTGTGCCAAAGATTCGTTTGAAACCAAAATCGGTCAACAAACTAATATATCGTTCTTCTGTGTGTCGCATAACTATATAATTTAAAGGTTTATCTTCTACAAAGATAGCGCAAACCGAGAGCAGAACGTCAAGCTTGCTTGTTCGTTATGCCGAGGTGCAGCTTATCTTCTACAAAGATATACATTATTTGCGAGACAGAAATGATTTAAGCCATAAAATACCTATTATTTTGAATTCTTATTAAGGATATCCCTTGTAAGTTTTGCAAAGCACATACCTACTTTACCTTATTCTTAGCCAAGAATAATTCAAAAATCAAAACTCAACATCACCCTTTATACGCCCCATCCTTGGCCTCGAATATCACGCTCGGCTCTATTACTTCCACCGTGTGCCATGCACCTTTTGGTATCTGGCATCCATACTTTGCCTCTGCTGGACAAAGGTGAATGCGTTGTACCTCGCGATACTCTACTTTCCGTGTTACATCTTGCGCATCTATAGCCATAGGCAATGCTTCAGATGCATTCTTCTCGTATGTCACTACCTCCTCATATATCACTTCGTCCAATTTTCCGCACAAGCAGACAACTGTTTCTGTCGTGTCCTCATGTCTGTGTATAGGTACAACTGTACCAGGCAACAGAGCATTCAGCATGCGTTGCGAATTGTCATTGGCAGATGTACGCAAATCCAAATTCTGACGTAAACGAGGATTAACAACAGCCTGTTCAAACAAATTATCGAGTAATTCTTTATTTATTTCCATATCCAATTAATATTAAATCATAATGTAATTCAAAATTGAGTAATTCAAAATCGCATGCGTAGCAGCGAACAATTCTTGCTCTGGCAAGCGGCACAGCCGATTACAAAATTCAAAACTCAAAATTGCCTCTGGCAACCAACTCCTAACTCCTAATTCAAAACTCCTAATTCAGCAAGATATTCCTCATGCAAGTGATAGTATCTCTTCATGAACAATACGTAGGCGATAGCCAATACAGCCAATGCCCCCACGAAATACATCCAATGGCAAAGTACATTGTCAGGGCACAGATAAATAAATCCAAGCGAAACCGCCAGCTGCAACGCCATATATAATAATGTAACCTTCACATGCCCAATCTTCAACTCATTCGCCATAATCTGGTAAGCATGCTTTCTATGAGCCTCACCTAAATTCTCGTGCAACATGATACGATGTATGATTGTCAAACAACCATCCACACCATATACTAATAAGAATATTAGCCATGTTATATCTTCTGTCTTAATAATCACATTTCCCAATAAGAATAACATAATGAATGCTATACCTATTGACCCTACATCGCCAGCAAAGCACTTAGCTTTACCTTTCGGTCGGAAATTGAATATACAAAACACTATTGCTGCAATAATCGTTGTAAAGATCAGCGATTGCGCCACAAACTTATCCTCGGTATTTAAAGCAGCCAAAGGAAATAAAACAGCTAATGAATATCCTGCCGTTATTCCATTTATTCCATCCATAAAGTTTATTACGTTTGTCGCTCCTACATAAACGATTAGTGCCACCAACACTATCCACCACATATTCCAATGCAGTATGTCTAATTGGTAGAAGGCCATGGCAGCCGCTGCAAACTGCGCCACCAATCTCACAGAGTCAGGCAGCGAATGAATGTCATCCACAAAGCTCACTCCAGCTACCAATGTCAGTCCGGCAAGGAACCAAGGATAATCAAAACCGAAGAAAGCACTCCACACCCAGGCACCAATCAAAAAGATGATGCCACCACCTCTTAACACAATCGTCGTATGCGACGACCTCTGGTTAGGCTTATCAATAATGTTATACTTATCCGCAATGCGGAAATACACGAGTTCTGCAACCAATAGCAGAACGAAAATAAAAATATAAGTTATCATAAAAATAAATTGAATTTACACTTATTAATACAGATTTAAACTATCACTTGTTATTTTATCTGCCTCCGTCATATCAAGTGGGGAGAAAGGCACATTACGCAATTTCATTGTCATAATATGATTATAAATGTTTAATTGATAAAATTATTTGTTTGGATAATTTCGATTTTCTGTGATTTATTTGTTTGGATAATTTCGTTTTTCAACGAATTATTTGTTTGGAAAATTTTATTTCGCTATCTTTGCAATTGAAATACAACAAATTACGAATCACTATGTACTACAAAAGAATTATAGATAAATATCTATCAGAATGGGCTTCACGCGATACACGTAAACCTATTCTACTTCGAGGAGCACGCCAGGTAGGCAAGTCTTCTGCTGTGCGTCATTTAGGCAAGCAATTCAAAAACTTTTTAGAAATAAATTTTGAGATGGAACCTCAATACAAAGCTATATTCCAGCCCGACCTAAATGTCAATCGTATCGTTATGCAGATTTCTGCAATATCAGGCTCAAGGATAGAAGAAGGCGAAACACTTCTCTTTATGGATGAGATACAGGAGTGTCCAGAGGCTATCATGTCATTACGTTTTTTCAAAGAGAACATGCCCAAACTTCATGTTATTGCAGCAGGCTCCCTATTAGAGTTCGCCCTTGCAGAATTACCGACATTTGGCGTAGGTCGAATCCATTCTATGTTTATGTATCCAATGACCTTCGATGAATTTCTTCTTGCCAACAACGAAGACCTATTGCTCGAAGCTCGCAACGCAGCATCTTCACAATCACCTCTTCCTGAGCCATTGCACGAAAAGTTAGTCAGTCTTCTTCGCACATATATGCTTGTAGGAGGTATGCCTGAGTGTGTTGGCAAATGGGTTGAGACTCACGATTACTTGCTTTGTCAAGAAGTACAAAATGATATACTTGTAAGTTATGAGGACGACTTTCCTAAATACAAGAAAAAAGCAGATGTCAATTTACTTCGCAACATATTGCGTAGTGCAGCAGTACAAGCCACGAAAAAGTTTGTCTATACCAAAGTAGGCGACTATAAGACAGCAGAAGTCAAGAGTGCGCTCGACCTACTCATTCTTGCAGGATTACTAATCCCCGTAACTCATACCAGTGCCAATGGACTTCCTTTAGGTAGCGAAGCAGACAATTCCTATCGCAAGATTCTATTCTTTGACTGTGGACTTATGCTGCGACTTCTGGGCATAACTATAGGAGATACCACCATGCTTACCACCCAGATACTTACAGCCACAGCAGCCGACATTGTCAACAAGGGCACTATGGCTGAGCTTGTTGCTGGCTTGGAAATGCTTCACTATATGACACCCAACTTGCGACATGAGATGTATTATTGGGTACGTTTGTCAAAGAATTCATTAGCAGAGATTGACTATCTCCTGCCATCGCACCTTAATATTCTCCCCATTGAAGTCAAAGCAGGCAGCCAAGGTGGAATGAAAAGTTTGTGGGCTTTTATGCGTGAAAAGCATATCACCGAAGCCATTCGTTGCTCATTAGAGAATTTCGGAGAGTTTAGTTACATAGACAAGGAAGATGCAGACACCGTTCGTCATGTCAGTGTTTTTCCTTTATATGCCGTATCGCAGATAATAAAATCTACAACAACTAAACCTATATAAACAATCCTATAAGGATTTTGTATTGGTACTCAATCCATATATATAGGCACTTTTGTAAGTGCCTATATATTGAGATGTTAAAGATTTCACTTGTTTATTAGCTGTTTCATACTTTTTCTCGCCATGGCTAAGTTCAAGCAAGCTTGCTTTGCTCATGACTTATCGAAAAAATTCCAAATCTTCACTGCTGTACATAATTCAATGTTTAAAATTCAGCAGCGAAGTTACTTCTTTCAAATTTAAGCCCTAATTTGAGTGCTTACTTTATATTCATTTGGCCATATCTGCTGTAAGTCGTCAAATAAGCTTGCACACTACCAATTCAGTATTCGTTTAACAGCCAAACGCAACAGCATATCTGTCATACTTTCTTTATACACCATATTGTATTTTCATTTATGAGTCCACTTGAAAAAGTAAGAGCACTATCAAATTGAAACTTAGATAGGTGATAAGCAGTTAAGAACTATACGCTATTTGGTTACTCGTTCACTTTTTAAAGTTCAAAATTGAAAAGCCTTGTTCTTTTTCTTACGGATTGTAACTAAATTTTGTTAATTAAAATTTTCAACCACTTTTCCAAGTTGACTCATACTTTATTGTTTTCCACCTCCTCAAATGGCTCCACAGCAATGTTTGGAACATGGGGAGGAGTCATTCTTTGTATACAAGGGGGTGCTTCCAACTGCGGAACTTGAATGTGAGGATGGGGAAATTCCATCCAATACTCTCTTATCTATTGGGCGCAAGTCTTGATAGGTGCATCTGTAAAGAAAGTACCTTGGGAGTTTACCAAATCTACCAAGGATTTTTTGAAGACCTTATTTCTCGCAGCAATTATCAATAAGATAAGACATATTATGATCATAACAATTTATTTCTCTAAATGAATATCGTTTATGCCTAAACGAGAAGCATGAGAAGAGAATTTTTGTAATATGTCTGCAAACAATCCTGGTTTAGCTTTAAACCATAAAGCATATTTCGTATTATCTAAGATCTCATTATCATTCAGTGTCCATAGATATCTAAAATCAAATACTATACATTTAACATTATCTTCCCCTGGTACTATAACAGGACTAACTGCATATCTTTTATCTTCTCTTGGAGAATCAAAAACCATGTTTTTTTTCCCGACCTTGTTTTTTCCTAATGGAATATCAAAAACATAGCCTCCAACAAATCTTGAATAGATTTTTTTATTCGTAAAATCACAAGGAGGTGTTAATTCAATTGCGATATCTACCTTATTATATTTTTTGTTTCTTACATATTTATCATCTTCCCCTTTAATAGGAATATCAACCACTTCACTTGTAGGAACTGTCAAATAACTATTACTATCCAATATGCGGTATATATTGCCAGGTATCACCTCTTGGGTGTTTAAGTTTTGACTATCAATAAAAAGTGAAGTGTTTATCTTTGCTGACATTTCTTGCAATTTGGCAATATCATCTCTATATGGATTCTCTGTGACACCACTTAAGTTGGGTAAGTCTTCATCGCGTATTATGGAAGACAATTCAGAATGAAGCAAATTATCAAAAGCCTTGTATGCACCAATAGTCAAGTTTACATTTTCTTTCTCTCCGGTCTCATTCTTTGATAGAGCCTTTAAAATATATGATAATTCCTCTTCATGTTTCTTATAGTCTGTCGATAATCGAAAAATATTATTTGTTACATTTTCAATAGACATATTTATTGTCTGCTTCCATTTTAACGAAAAATAGGCGGTTTTACTCTCCTTCAACTTTACATTGATATCTTGTAGAAGGTTAGAAAAATTCCAACAACCATTTTTCATATATTCCATTTTGTCAAGACATAATACAAACAAAGGTGGATTCGCAAGAAAAACTTGTGTCATAACCTCATCATCTTCCTCTTCATTTTCGACCTTAGTTTCTTTACCTATATTTACTGCCCTACTTATTCTATCTAAAAAATCATCGGCAAATTCTTTATGCTTTGTCCAAATGATAATGCCATAGAATTTTGAATCTTTAGGCTGTAGCTTATTAATAATTCCTATCAGACGAGAAATATTTGTTATTGCTTCATCCTTGTTTTCGTTTAATAGCAAATCAGCAACAATTAACTCCCTTGAATGTATAAACGTGTCTATTTCATCTATACTACCATCAGGTTTTACTAATATGAAATCTGTATGAACGTCAGCATCAGACAAAGCCTTAACAATAGCAGAACTTTCTTCTTTCTTGTTGTCTATGACAACAGCTCTATTTACAACATCCTCAATTTTCATAGTTCAATATTTTTTATTATCAATCAGCTTTGGGGAAAGACAAAGCAACAATAGCATTAACTATACCTTTCTGTATTGCGTTCTCTGGTAATTCAATATTTTCATCACTCAAAATATTCAAATAGCCTTTCATTTGTTTCATTGTCTCATTGGCTATATATAATCCAAATCCCATACCTGCATTTAGAGGTTTTCCTGAAATAAAAGGTCTTATCGCTAACTCTGCTGGCAATTTAAATCCAGGACCATTATCACATACTGCAACTGTAACATAACCTTCCTTATAAGTATCTGTTATATAGATATACATCATCCTACCTTCATTTCTTGAACGACAAACCCAATAGATAGAATTATCAATTAAGTTTGTAATGGCAGCTATTGATTCCGTTTTACTCAAATACGCACAGCTATCATTGTTCTTGAAATTTGAGAACAGTCTGATTTCATGATCTTGGAACCTAAATCGATTATACTCTATCACTTTTTTAACAATTTCCGACACCCTAACCTCTTGAATTTCTGATTTCAACATCATTGAAGAATAGTTATCAATTATCGATTCAAGAATTGGAATAATAGATTTTATTTTTTCGATATCTCCTGATTCTGCACAACTTTTGAGCGCAGCCATTTGCTTTTCCAACTCATGTATTGCACCACCCAAGTTTACACCAATACTTGCACTATGTATCAAAGAGTCTCTAACCTCATTGTATTGATTTTCCATTCTATACAAATAGTTTAGAATCTGCTTTTGATCATCTGTATCAGAAACCTTCTCTTTGATTATTTCAATCACATTTGAAAGTTCTCCGATAACAGGTTCTGTAACATTCTTGCCTTTTTTATAGATTGCCATAAGATTCATTCTATCTTGATTTCTCTGTTGGACGATTAAATCCAATGCATAGGAAATAGCATCTACAAAAGCATAATATGCTTCATCTTCAATAAACCCTTCTCTATTAGTTTTCTCTCTAAGTCCAAAACTTGAGTTTCTATCCAACATAACAGAACCTAAGAGAAGACTATTACTAATATTACCGCCACTTCTTCCAAGCCTTCTCTTGTCTATGGACAACCAATCGTTACCAGGCTCACCGTAGTCAAAAACTCGCATATTATCTCGATAAACCCTAATACCTGAGTTTTCACGAAGATAATCATTCAATCCTTTCTTCTCTATATTCAAAAGACTGAAAACAGAAGAGTCTTTTTCGTACATGATAACATCAAAGTTGATTTTACCAATGTTATATTTATACAAATCCAACACTTCCTGTTTTTTAACGATCTTGCCTATTTCTATCTCCGTCTCTACATTATGTATTAAGAATTGTTCATACTCGTCTAAAGATAAAACAGTTCGTGGCTTTATCTTATCCAATGCTGCCCACGGCTTAAAATCGTAAGAAAAGTCTGTTATCCTATTTCCCTCTATTGTACAATGCCCAAAGAACAATCCCGCATTTTTTATTGCATCAATATTAGGAAGTCCAGAAAAAACGTTAGAATTAGACGAAACTATCACATCAAAAGAATCACTTTTTTCAGAAAAAGGACTATTCAATGTAGTCAAGTCTCTAAATACAGATCTCAACTTACGACGATTCCAATCCCCTTTAAGTCCTTTTACAATAATTCTTGTTCCATACTCATATTTTTCGAAATGCTCTTTCTTGGAATAACCATAGTCAATCTCAAAATCGTCAATTTCTTTTGATTTAGCAAGTTTGGTCCAATCGATACACACATACACCTCTTTGTCTTCTTTAGATTTTGAATATAGCTTTATGTCATTACCTAACTTGTGTACTCCAAGACGTCCAATTCCTTTTTCTCCTAAAGGTAATCTTCCTTGACATTTCTTCTCTAATTTGACTTTTTTATTGTCTGTACCAATTACTAACCATACATTTTCTATGGTATTCAAAGACATACCAACACCATCGTCAGATATTGAAATAGCCTCTAAATTTCCAAATATATCAAAATCAAAGTCCACGATACACTTTGTAGCCCCTGCATCATACGAATTCTTAACGAGTTCCAACAAAGCAATACTTTCATCCTTTATAAGGTCCTCACCCAAATGAGCTAAAACTCTAGAGGTTATTTTAAAAGGTCTCTTCATAAGTACTATAATTACTATAACTACATATTACAGTAGAAGTTTATGATATTATCTTAATGTTATCAACAATCAGCCACTTCCTTCTTCTAATCCTTTATCGTCCCCACCTTCTCAAATGACTCCACAGTAATGTTAGGAACATGGGGAGGAGCCATTCTTTGTAAACAAGGGGATGCTTCCAACGGTTGTGCCACCAACGGTGGAACTTGAATGTGAGGATGGGGACATTCCATCAAGTACCCGCTTGTCTATTGGGCGCAAGTCTTAATAACCGCATTTGCCAAGAAATTACCTTGGGAGTTTACCAATTCTCCCAAGGATTTTTTGAAGACCTTATTTCTCAATACCTTTTCTTATATAGGGCATCACTCCTACGATATCTGTTACTACTGAAATAGCTCCCTAAGGAGTAGGACATGCAAGCAACTGCGCAATGTCCGCTATTAGAATTACAGTACTGATAATAACATTCCATTGGAAATGGACGGTCTTGGTAGACTATGCCTTCTCATTAAAAAGACATATCTACACTCCGGATGTTTTGATTTTCACCTTCATAGTGTAAATAAAATTTTAATGATTTTGCCAACCACAAGTTTAATGTCATTGGTGACTTATGGACATTTCGTGTTCAATACAGGGACTGTACCTTCACTATGCCTTCAACATCCCTAAGCTATCTGCCACCCTTTTCAGACTTTCTTCAAACGACACAAGTTGATAGTCGAAATCCATTTTCGACATAGATGGATCATAATAATATGTGGCAAACATCTTGTTGATAGGTTGTAGGAAGAAGGAGCCAAGCCATACAAAAGGATTAAACAATCGAGTAATCCAAACATTATGTCCCGCTGCTTTTGCAAAGAAACGTATTATCTCCACAGTGTCAGCCTGTTCACTGTTCTGCGGATAGAACGTGCCACTCAATTCACGCAACACAGCTTGTTTCACAAACTCAGCCAGGTTGTCGATATACAGCATCGAACGTTTGTTATGCCAGCAAGGGAATACAGGCACCTTGCATGCTAACTTAGCCAATCTTGGGAAGTTACCCTTTGCATTAGGTCCATATATCATGCAAGGACGCAGTATACATACCTTGAAATCATCCGCATCCAACTTATGCAAACCAATTTCTGCCTGAAGCTTTGAGTCGCCATAGAATCCATTAGGGTTTGGCTTAGTGTCTTTAGTCAACACCTCACTCTTTAGCGACTGACTCTCGTGAAAAACAATCTGGCTTGACATAAAGATGAATTGCTTTACGCCACACTCCTTCGCATGTTTTGCCACCTCAATAGTCAAATCTCTGTTCACCTTATAATATAAAGGTTCCATCTTAGGGTCGGCATTCACATGAGCAATACCAGCCACATGAAACACAACATCATACTTAGTGAAGTCAGCCTTCTTCCATTCGTCGTTCATTGTACCAACGGCATCAATCTCAAACTCTCCAGGAGTTGATGCCAACATATATTTACGCACACTCTCACCAACGTAAGAGCCAGCGCCTGTGATTAATATTTTCTTCATTTCTGTCCTAACAATTCATTATATATTTTAAGGTGTCTCTCCTTCACAATCTCAATGTCAAAATATTTCTCCGCATACTTACGGCTTGCCAGTCCCATGCTCTTTCTTATATCAGCATTGCTGATAAGCAAGTCCAGTTTTTCAGTCAGAGCATCCACATCTTTTGGTTTTATCAAAAATCCATTCTCACCATCCACAACAGTTTCCTTACAGCCTACCGAATTGCTTGTAATAATAGGTCGACCAATAGCGTCAGCCTCAATAAGGCTTTTGGGCAAGCCTTCCATGTAATATGATGGGAAAGCAACGATATGGCACTGCTTCAACAAGTCACGCACGTCAGTTCTGTAACCTAACCACTTAATATACCTACCATCACACACAGCATCAAGCTGTTCCTTAGTGATAGCTCCTGGATGATCGTCCAGTCCGCCTACTAAAAGAAATTCTGTAACCTCTCCATATTTCGGACGCAATCTTTCAGCAGCTTCTGTCAACAGAAAAATGCCCTTTTCAACAATCATACGGGCAGTAAGAATTACCTTAACTTTCCCTTCTTTAGGTTCTTCTGTATAACAATAATCCTTCAAGTCCACTCCTGAACCTTTTATAAAGCGTCCTTGATTGTGCTTGATAATTCCATGTTTCACATAAAGTCCCCAGTCATCATCATTTTGGAATATGCAAAGTAAGTTAGGTCTGTTATGCGAGAATTTCAATACTTTTGGCATAACCTTGCTCAGCAGTCCCTTGTTGTCTTCAGCAAAGAATCCTCCAAGTCCGCTAATTGCATTGACCACACCTTTCACCTTACTGAATTTGGCAGCCAGCGTACCCCAAAGAATCGTCTTCATTCCCACATGATGAACCACATCAGGACGTTCCTTTGAATAAAGATTATAAAGAAATCTCAATGTTTTCAATTCCTCCATAATATTCATTCCACTTCGGCTCATAGGTAAGTTAATCACCTTCAAACCGTTTTCTTTTATAACGTGCATCTTACCTGTATCAGCAGTGACAATCGTTATATCCCATCCAGCGTCCTTTGCAGCCAACGCCACAGGTAGTCTATGTGAAAGGAAAAACCAATCCACATTCACCACCATAAACAGTTTCTTCTGTCTCATGTCTTATGTTTTATTTATATTTTTCTTATTTATGTTTTTCCATATTCTATGATAAACCAGCCATATAGGAGTCCAAACAACCTCCGATGGATAGTGCATCAACAAATGCGCCCCATGCCTGGCCATCATCTTCATCTTACTGTTGCCCTTATATCTCTTGTCTTCTTTTCCAAAGTTTCCTGTCTGTTCTATTTCCGACAACAAGAAACGTCCTTCCTTTTCATTGGGTGGACAAAGCAAATAATCCATTGACAATCCCAAGTATTCATACAGCACCCACATCACTGCGCCAGCAAATCTTTTCATCCTCAACTCCTCAAGCAAGCCCATAGCCTCAGCCTTTTCCTTCTCGCTTGTCTTGTATGCTTTAAGCACAAAAAAGTAATCCATCACTTGTCTAAGTCCAACACCCTCAAACAAGAAATGTCTGTAAATATGTGTTAGGATAAACACTCTGTTGAAACTTGCAGGAGGCACAGCAAATCCCTTGTCTGTCAAAATAAAGGAATTTGGATCAAAACTGTCACACCATTTTTGCAGCTTTCTATTGTCCCAAAGGTTGCGCATCAATGTAGGACGAAAATGTAACTCCACTTCTGTTTCTTTGTATATGTTGTAGTGAAATCTATGATATGCAAAATCATCCGAAGGGCAAGTGTTTTGAATATAATTGTTCACCTTATCAAAACCACCTTTTACCCACATATCTATATCACCGCTCTGTCTTAATATCGCTAACTCTCCATATAGCAATGCAATGCCTTGACCTTTCAATAAGGCAGCATCAAGACCTGCAAGCCTCAGATTTTGCCACATGTCAGCCGAAAGCCTATCCATAAGCTCGTTACGCTGTTGAATCTGTGCTGTATTCGATAACCATTTCAAAAACAACGTAGATGGAAGCGCTTCAATACATCTACTTCCTTCTTTGCGCAACTTTTGCACTCCTGCAAAACAAATCCCAATTATAGTTTGTTTTGCGGCAAGGTTGAATAGTTTGTTCCATTCTATTGCCGATGGTGAATAAGGCAACTCGCTTTTAACTCCAAGAGCAATCTTTATTAAATCAAATAACAAATCCATCAATCAACGTCCTTTTTCTTTTCCAACCTTTTTCCTCAGCAAGATAGCACCTATTGCTGGTGCCATACTAAAGTTACCTGTATATATGTGATTGATTTTAGTATTCATATCTCAATTTTTGTATCTTATTACTTTTGCAGGAACTCCTGCAGCAAGACAATTACTTGGAATGTCTTTTGTGACAACAGATCCTGCTCCAATAGTTACATTATCACCAATGTGAATATTTCCGGCAATTACAACATTTGCCATTACTTCAACATTATTACCAATTATCGGTTTACCTTTAGATGTATTTCCTATCGTTGTACAATGAAAATTATCCCCTATAGTTTCTGCATCTATTATAACCAAGAAAAACATATCGAACAAATCAACCTAAGCATGTCTCTAATTTTTCGTTTATTCATCATCATTTCATTACCTCTTTATAAACTTTCATATATTTGCTCACCATATTATTTATATCATACTCAGAAGCACGCTTCCGACATCTGATTACCATATCGTTATAATATTGTTTGTCTGATTCCAGACGTATTAGAATCTTGGATAGTTCGTCGCTGTTATATAATTCAAATAATTCACCAGCTCCTTTCACTACTTCACGAAGTCCATTTACATCTGTTGCAAGGAAAGGCTTTCCTGCTGCCATTCCTTCAATAGAAGAAAGCGAAAGACCTTCATATTCAGACGACATCACTACCACATCTGATGATTTCAATATCCTTGGTACATCAGAACGGAGATACAAGAAATGTATTCTATCAGAAACTCCAAGTTGCTCAGCCAAATCCTTAACCTTTAGCAAACCTGTATCTGTAGGCTCACTACCTACAAAACAAGCATGAAACTTAGACGGCAGTTCCTTTATTGCTTTTACAATAGTGTCTTGACGCTTCATATACATAAAACGCGCCACCATAGTAACAACAAAACTATTTTCAGGAATACCCAATAAGTCATTCTTTGTATATGGTTCTGCCTCCCAATATTTTTTAGTATCAACACCATTATTTATGGCACATACTTGTTTTACATTCGGATACACCTTCTGATAAGTCTCAAGAGCCTTATCAGCACAAGCTATCACCTTATTATAACAATATTTATAAACGAATGTATCTACACGTCTAAGAATAGGATTGTCTCTTCGACGGTTCTTTGTCGAGTGTTCTGTATAGACAATAGGAGTTTTGGAAAATGATAACAACTTAGCAAAGCCAACCCAATAAAGAGCAGGGAACAAATGAACATGAACTATGTCATAGTTATTTAGCCATGGCATTAGCAGAAAAATTTGTAATGGATTGTGTAATTTGATTTTATTAGTCAATACCTTAACCTTTACTCCCTCTGCCTTTATTTTATCCGTTACAAGAGTATCGTCACAATCCTCCAAAACAAGAACCGTAACATCATTTCCTTTTCTCTGCTGTATACCTGCTAAACCTATTAAGAGGTTTTGCCCTCCACCCATCGATAAGTTATCTATGATATGTAGTATTTTCATTTTATCCCTCTTAGTTTTCTTTGTGTAAAGTAAGCACATGACAAAAACCTTCCCAACAGACTTTTGTTCCTTAGATTCGACAAATCAATTTCATCAAAACCAATAAACTCATTCTTATGAATCTTTAAGAAGTTTTCTGTAGCTTCGAAGTTAGCATCAGTCATAGCAGAAGGATGCAAGCAGGAAGTCCATATTCCATTTATCTTCATCTCCGTACAATGTCCTCCTAATTGAGGAAGGAAGACGAAGTCACCTCTTTTATATGGTTTTGTGGCTATGGTGTCGCTAATAATCCTGATATCTGTACATTCCTTCAAAGCCTTCAGAGTATTCTCGTCAAATGTATGACTCGGAGCAAAGAAATACCTTGGTTTAATTCCATGACTCGAAAGGATCTCGAAGCCATCTCGAATCTTTTGTTTCTGCACATCATAAGGTACACCGGCAAATTCAGAACGAGCCCAAAGAGGATTAAGCCCCCTTAAGCCCTTGTCTGAAATATAGCAATGGTTATAGCCATGCAATGCTATGGCATAACCTTTCTGTTGCCATAGCTTCGCCTTATTCCAAAACTCCACATCATGAGCATCTATCTCCTGCTTAGGATCTTCATTATGCGGAATGATACCGACCATAGGGCGTACACCATAACGGTCAAGAATGTCAAACATTCTCTGCCATTTAGCATGATCCATAGTCGGACAGGCATCATCCAAACGAATTAAATATCTATTGTTCATTAATGTTTCAGTTTGTCAATTATAAACTGGAAGAAAGGACGCTTATCATCCTTTGTATATTCCAATAATATATCTGTACGGTGCAAGTCTTTCAACCATCGACCAAAAGATAATCGACGTTGTAATACCAGCTTGAAGTCTTGAAACTCTGGCATTACAACAATATGCTTCGGCTTATGCAATTCCGAACGATAGTCTTCGTTCAAACACGCTTTCACCCAAACTACTGGCAAATTGACTCCACTCTCAGTAACACAATAAGCATTACCATCATTACGGAAGTTTGTTTCAAGGAAATACACTTTGTCATCCTTTCCTCTTATAAATTCTATTGAAAAAAGACCAGAGTAGCCACAATCACGAATGTAAGCCTTGCTGTGTTCTACAATGTCTTCATAAAAAGGATCTATTGGTCCATATTCCAAAAATCCCGTATTAGTATTAGGCTGTGAGCGAAGGACATTCGTCATACCTGGAATTATGATGTCTTCACCACCATTGAGCGAGCAACCAATAAACTGCACCTCTTCCTTCTTGTCAATATATGGCTGCACAAATACATTGTCGGTATTCTCAGCTAAGAAGTTGTCCAACTGTTCACGGTTTCTACAGATAACGATGTCAGCCTTGCCACCATGACTGCTTAAATATGATTTTGTAATACATGGAAAGGTTACCTTTTCTTTATCTGTAGGCAAAGTCCATATATGTGGAGCGTTAATGTCATTATGAGCAGCCATCTCTATCATTGTAGTCTTGTCCATCAAGTCCACAATCTTTCCTTGCTGCTTTACACCAGGCAATATGTATCGTTCTGAAAGTCGGTTGTAATGTAAGTTAAGATGTTCTGTCACTGCATCTGCACACGATATAACAATCTCCTTGTCCTTTTTCGCTTCCCTGTATAACAGATAAGAGGCAAGTTCTTTTACATCAGCCAAAGCATGGTGTTTGCATACATATTTGCTGCTTGCTATATAGTTTTTACGCAAACTACCAAAAGTTATCAATTCCACTTGATAACCTCGTCTACCCAAAGCACGAACTACTCCAAGAGCATTGTGGTGATTACCCCCCCCGATTACTAAAACAGTATTATCCATATTATCCTTTACTTTCAATTAGTTTGATGTATTTTTGTACAAAAGCTTCTTTAGAGAATAGAGTCTCGGCTATTTCTCTGCTTTTGTGTCCCCATGCCAAACGTTCTTCCTTTGACATTTCTATTATCTGCTTCAATCCGTTGTATATACTGTCCACATCTGTAGGATTAAAAAATAGACCATTCTTGTTTTCCTGAACAATATGCGGATTGTCACATACACGGCTGCAGGCTATAGGCTTTCCGCAACTCATTGCTTCGCATACCACATTAGGGAAACCTTCATAAATGCTCGGTAGACAGAACACATCACACGACTGATAATGCTTTACGATACTTGTTGTGGCAGGATAAAATTCAATAACGTCTTCCACACCAAGTTCAATACGCTTTTTATAGCAAGCCTCTCCATATGCCTCTTCACCTGTCTGCACATCGCCATACCAATCGAAATGTACACTATTGGCATATCCATCATGCTTTAAACGTTTGATCGCTTCCAAATAGTTTAAGATGTTCTTTTGCTTTGCAACACGTGCAGCGGTCAATATAACAAGTTTGTCATTGGGTGTTGTCGCATTAGGTTTGAAATGGTCTGTATCTGTGAAGTTCGTTATCGTAACCGTTTTGTCGCTCAATGCTGCAAAGTTCTGTTTAATAAACTTCTCCTGTGCATACGCATTAGGCACAACATAGTCTGCCCAACGATAAAACCAAAACTTCATCTTATCACCACGACTGATACTTTGGTTCGTATTCCTTTCCGAAACAATCAGTCGGAACTTTGTGCCCATCATTTTCAGCATACAACCGATGACGGCAGGACCATCCTTATAGGCTATCACCCAATCATAGCTACCAGCCTGTTTTATATGCTGCTTTACGGCCTGCAACTTCGACCATTTACTATCCTTTACATGTAGGGTTACAGAGCCAAGACCATATCTGTCTACCAACTCTGCATAAAAATCATGGTCATAATAAGTGACCAAATCCACATGATACCCTTTTTCTTTCAAGAAGAGAGCCAACCCTATCATCTGTCGCTCAGCTCCTCCCATTCCAAGGGTATCTATCAAACATAATACTCTTTTCATTCTGTTACATTGTTTATATAGCCTTCTGTGGCATTGTCGCGATGCTTAATAATACATGGGTTGCCAAATACTATACTATGCGAAGGCACATCACAGTTTACATAACTACAAGGAGCTATCAGCACATCATCACCAATAGTTACATTGCCAACTATCGCCGAATTTATGCCTACCCAAACCTTGTTACCAAGTCGAGGCGCACCTTTACGCTTTCCTCGGTTTTCTCTGCCAATCACAACACCTTTATGCAGATTGCACCAATCACCTATAATAGCATGATTATTCACTGTGATATTGAAAGCATGCCCTAAATAGAGTCCTTTGCCAATCTTTGCTTCAGCAGGTATTTCCAAACCATACTTCAATCTATACCTTCTCAAAAGCACCTTGCACAGAAGTTTTACTAATTTATTATTACTATAATGCGCAGTACGCAATATATATAGGAAGCGAGTTATTACCCCCCCCGATTTACGCTGACGATCAGCGGTAATTATATCTTTTACGTTCATTTTTATAGAAAATCAATATCAAGTTGTTTATTTTCCAAAATGTCATTCAATTCTATTATTCGATGCTTTCCTATACCATTTTCTTGAATGAACTTCTTTATTTTCCTTTCATTATCCTTTTTATAATCACTGAATTCCCATTCTGCATTTTTTGCCTCTTTGGCAATTTGTCTTAAATAAGGTGCATCTACCTCTGAGAAAGACATACCATATACATGAATGTGGGTGACATTTGATAAATTACAAAAGAACTTATTATTTTTTTTGATGATTTGCTCTACAGGCTTTCGCTGTGAAGCTACCCCTTGGAATGCAGCTTCTTCAGCCAGCTGTTCATGAAACTCTTTATAATTGATTTGTTCATTCCACCATTCTGCATATTCCTCCTCATTAAGGTTCTCAGGAGGGTCGGGGGGTTCTTCAGGATTTTCTCTTTTCAAATCATCAATTGTTTTGCCATGTCCTATAATAAAATTTTCATCACAATCGATGCCCCCGTGTATGTGAAGGATATTCTCAGGTTTAATGCCATATAAGTTCTCAAGTGTCTTTGTATAATTGAAGTTCAGAAATACAGAACCTTCAATTTCCATTTTTATTTTCTTTCCACTTGAAGGTTTTTCCAATTGTAATATCCAATCATGAAAACACTCTTTCAAGTTGGCATATAAGTTGTCCAAACTTTGCTCAACCTCAATCTGCGCATCATTCCATGTTCGATCACAATGGTCTGACATCAAATCAGGTTGATTCTCATACGCAATATTATCAGCGTACTCAATAATACATAATGATGCCAGTTGGTTTTCAAAATCAGCCCACCATTCATCATCACATTCTCCATAAGCCTCTTCAAAATCAGTCATTACATCAGAGTGCTCCTTTTGCATCCATTTTCTGAAATCTGAGTAAGAGCTATTGATACAATGATGTATATCAAAGCCATTACCTATCACATATAAATGTTTCTCCATATTCTTATTTCTTTATGAATTTATTGACCGACAGCGAAAGTAAAAAACTTTCGTTTTTCTACTTTCAGATTTCCATGGAAGATAAGGTTACTTTATAGACAAAATAATATCATAATAAGTCATTTTCGTAAACTCCAACACCATTTTCTCCATTCAACACGCCACTTATAAATATAATAAGATAAAAAGCTACTATGGCATACAATAAGATAGTATTAGTCTTGTTTTTGTAAAAATATCCACATGCTTTACTATATATATATATATCAGCAAGAAGGAAATACATATTTACTCTATTAAATGCTAAATTTGAAGCGAAAAATTGTCTAAAAGACTCTCCTATTAGAAACATCCAATAAAATAAATAAGAGTTGTCATTTTTATTGACTATATGATCCTTATACAGTATAGGTATAAAACTTAATAGCATAATAATAATCCAACCAAAGCCTCTATCTTGAGCCACTCCTCCATAAATAAAATATTTCTGAGCCTCACTGCCATATACATCTTGAACTATAGAGATACTACCTATTACATCATTGATTAATGAAGGGTATAATACACCAATAATATTAGTAATTCCAATAATTATTATTGTTGGCAATGTTGGTGGTATATACCGAGGAAGAAAAAAAATTAATGCAACAATAGCAACTGGGAATACTATACTCTTATGAAAAGAGAAACCTATAAATACTGCCAAACAAGCTATCAGTAAATATTTACCATTTTTCTTAAAATAAGCTAAGAAAAAAAGAAACATGGACATTGCTACAGATTGTCTCAAACCATTCTGAAAAAAGAAGACAGTACATGTATAAGCAAAAAACACATCAAATACTTTCTCGTAAACAGAATTATTTGTAGGTAAACATAAGATACTAACAATCTGAATAAATGAGACTACAACAAAAAGGGATATACTAGTAAACCCCAATGAAGATAAGAACTCACATAATGCAAAAAAACCAAATTCATAATCAGCATAAAAACCATTTGATATGATTTGGAATGCATTACAATATGCTTCATAATCAGTTCCTACATCAATCCTAAAGCCCCAAAATAGCACATATACCAATACAGGAATTATAAGAAAGCCTATTGCATTCTGCACCTTGCCTGTATATAGATACCTTTTATATAAAGGTATTGATATCAAAACAGATATAATATTTATAAACAGTATAAATATATACTCCCAATTAAATATGAACATAAGCTATGATATGGTTATTAAACATTTTTGGCTATTTAATCCATAAGTATAAAGATATCTACTGAACGAATCAAACTTTTGGATATATTTATAACCCAACAATGTATATTTATTAGGTTTTATAAGATAAAACATTTTTGCCATATTAGCAAATGAATAAGAAGCTGCCCATTTAATAGAACCAAGGTATTCACGAACATTCTGCACCGTAGCCTCTCCATTGGTATATCTTTGATACAATGAGCCGATTATGAATTCATCTATTGAACGGCCATATAATGGACGTAAATCAAACAGGGCATCATACAATTGTCTCCATGAATCAAAAGGAAGCTTTGTATATGATGCACTATCTTCTCGTACGTTACAGTAATACACAGATTTTAATGGGCAACAAACAACTTTATTTATTCTTTCAGATATTCTATAGTTCATCAATAAATCTTCATTATTTTTTATCTCTCTAGACATATTGAATATATCAGAAGAGAATAATTTCTTAGCATAAAACTTTCCTCCTATACCTGGACTTATATATCCTTTTCCTAACATATTAATATATTCATGGCTACTATATTCACCTTTGGTTTTCATTTTTAGCCTTTTTGCTTTGTCACCAACAATATCGCTACATGGTGTTATAAGTAATTCACTATTATGTTTTGTTATTTGATTGAGCCAATATTCTATCGCATCTTTAGCAAGGATGTCGTCAGAATCAACAAAAGCTATATATTCACCCTTTGCTTGCTTTAATGCAAATTGTCTTGCCTTCGTTACTCCCGAATTCTCTTGATGAAAGACTTTAATACGTGTATCTTTTAATGCGCAAATATCACATATTTCACCACTTTTATCAGGAGATCCGTCATCAACAACAAGTATTTCTATATTTGAATACGTCTGATTTGTTATGCTTTTCAAACATGCTTCCACATATGCTTCTACCTTATAAACAGGCACTATAACACTAACTAAATAATTTTTCATTTTATAAAGAACTTAATAAATAATCTAAAGACTCTTTCTTCCAAACCTCCAATCGACGATTAACATCTTGCCAATCTATATGTGTATCTAAACACATACTGTTGTTATCTGAGACTAATCGACCTTCCAAACCCAATCTACTTAACAAAGACACTATTCTTGAATTTCCCCTTTTTGTATTTGCAAAAACAACAAACGGCTTGTTGAATATAATACTAAAAACCGTCCCATGGAAGGAATCTGTTACGATAAAACTTGAATCATAAAAATTCCTCAACCATTCTTCTATTTTAGGGTAAGCCATGCTTTTAAGTTCCTCATCATTCATAGTTGTTTTTGGAAATACTTTTGTATCTATACTCACTACATTATATTTACCTTGGTTATTCACTTTATGAATAAATTCTTGTTTTTTCTCATTATCATCCAAAAGATAACAAAACAAGTTTTTCTTCTTTTGTAAAAATGAATCAGATGACATTAATTTCTTATAATCATCCATACCTAGTAATAGTGTAGGATCTGCTACCCACACAGCATCGTTTCTTCCTAAATAATTTTTACATAATGAGACACCAGATTCCTCACGTACAGAAACCTTATCAAAATATTTAATCAAGTTTCTACATCTTTCAGTCATCTTACTATCATACTCCCAATAATCAACACCAAACGAAGCTGCATATGATATTCTTTTCATATTTACCATGTCTTGGCAGAAATCAAGATAATAATTATATATGTGCGGTGTATAACAAGGACGCCAAACTTGATCTGATCCTACAATTATAGCTTCTATACCATATTCATGACATGACTTCTTTAATGCTCTTGTTGAATGTAGCCATGGAGTCCGATTAGGAATTCTTTTTGCCAAAAAAGTACTAAAGTTTTTGCAAACTATAGCCAGTTGCGAAGAAGTAAGCCTTTTCGTATTTTTATATATACCTAATAAATTAAGTAGTCTAACTATCTCAAATTTTATTCTCTTTATTAGAGAAAAAGTTTGTTCACTATGAAACTCACGTTGTAATAAAATAGGATCATAACCATTTCTTTCTAAAACAGTATAAAGCGCAAACGCTTGCAAAGCTCCACCATAATTATCATGAACTGGATGGGTCAATATTCCGACTTTCATATACTTTAGTTTTTAAAATTATTGTTTATCTTTATATTTTCGCCCAACATTATATTCCATCTTTCAGGATATATTTTTTCAAATCCACTTCCATCAAAGAAAGTTAGTTCTCCAAATAATATCTTCCCATCAACATCATATAAATCTACACGTACATGAGGTATATTCTGAGATAGTTTAGATGCTATTTCTTTCATCTTATCAAAATTTCTTGGCAATATAGGAGTCACTGGATTTTGAGGTTTGCCCCATGTAATATCTTGATGATTTCCTGATTCATCAAAATAATCAAAATACATTGAATCTGTAAATCTACCAGAAGCCATCATCATGAGTTTAACCTTTCCATCAAAACAATAGAATTTATAATCATTCAATTGTCCATTTCTATCAGAAAGGTATGGTTCTGCAATTATTCTTCCTGTTACATTTTTATAAGGCCATTCTCTATAATATTTATAAATATCAGATTTTAAAGACCTCTTTAGTATATTATTTGTTTTTGTCTTATCTATACTTTTTTTGTCCTTACAAATAACAACACCACTACCTCCGCCTCCATGAGTAGTTTTTAAAACAAAACTATTTGGTAGTTCTTTCCAATCGATGTGTTCTGGTGAATCCCATACACCAATTGTCGGTATTACATATTCAGGTCCAATAATATCCGAGACAAGTTTTTTTACTGCAAACTTATCAACCATATTCGTATATATATCTTTTCGATTATATAACTTTAGCCATTGAAGTTTCTCATTAAAATTTCTTGGTCTTTTCCAATTTATCCAATCCCCCATAATTGACCTATATCTTAGTGATAGATATAACTTGTCTCCAAAGAGAAACCACAAATTACAAATACACGAATCGATAAATTGTTTTTTATTATGTATAGCATAATAAATAGCTCTTCTTAATGATATCATAATTATATGTGTTTATTTTTTACTTAATTTTTATCTCTATATTGTAATTCTTCCATCCTGCATCTTTATTTCTAAAGCTTACTGAAACAATATGTGGATTTTTAAGAATCTGACTGATTTGCTCACTACATGTTTGAATTATATTTAAAGTAACTAATTCATTTCCCCCCCCCAATATTCTATGTACAATCCGCTTACAGACTCTAAGTTTCATAATGACTTGTTGTATAATAGTAGGTTTTGTACAATCATTGACAAGAACAACCAAGTCCTTACTGTCAAGATTGTCGAAGAAATATTTACGTTTTGGAGGTTCTGATACAGAGCAATAGCAAACAGGATTAAGATGTTTTATATTCTCGAATGTCGTCTCACGATACTCCACTTTGGAGAGATCTAACAAAGTTCTCCCTTTATCGGTATTGATAAAGATCAAACCAGTACCCTTGTCATCATCCATATCGGGGAAGATCGTTTGTATACCCCAAAAGTCTGCAATGGTGATATCACTCAGACTGCTACAACCTTTAGCCTTGCAATCATAACATGAAGGACGAAGGATAATGTCATATAGGAACGCCTTTATGTAAGGGTTTTTTCGGAAAGAAGTTAGCAATGAAACAGTCTGATCACATTTATTATATTTAAGGTTAAAACAGAAGTTCTTCCACCCATTTTGCTTATTGCGGAACTCTATGCTACTAATACATTTCGCCTCATCAACTAAATCTTTTAGATATAATGCCCATACCTTCGGACTGGGTGTTCCATGACAGATAAAATCAACTGTCATGAGATTATCATATGTTTTGCGCAAAAACTTATGAAGACCTGCCACCTGACAAGGTGTTCCTGAAAACAGTACCTTACGCCCTTCTTTTAGAAAACGCCTTACATCTTTGTAAGCGTTCTCAATTCGTGCCTGTACATATTTGCTACCCATAAAAGCTCTTACACCATTTATATCCTCTGTATAGTCTATCAACACTTGCCACTGTTCATCAAAACGAGCTCCGAAAACAACACCACCTTCATTAATTGTCTTTTCTGCAAGTATATAAAAGATTCCTCCAGATGATGATTCAAGACGAATATCTTCATTCTTGTTAATAGCGGCAAGTACGTTTAGTGGAGTACGTTTGTCATATGGATTCAATTCGTTACAGACTTTCTCACAAAGGCCACAATCTATACAATCAGACACTTCTACATGAGGATAAAGAAAACCTTCACTGTCTGCTACCATACATATACATTGTTTAGGGCAAATTGATGCACAAGCACTACATCCACAACATTTTTTCTTATCTGTTATATTTATCATATTCTTTTACATTTTATGATTTTAAGTACTTTTTTACGAAAAAAATCGCGTTCATACTTAGTGATACCAATCCAATATATACTTAAACCAACTGATATCACGCATGTAAAACATACAGCGAAAAATTGGGGCCATCCATATGCAAGTTGAGCGTGTACTATCAATGGCAATATTATAGACATTACTACAGTAGCAACTACAGGAATATAAATATTATTTAAGTACTCTCGTATTGGAAGGTTTATTAGACTACGCAACATGTACATTCTATAAAATTGAGCAACAGATTCCACACAAAAATGAATAATAAAAACAGAATATGCTGGTGCGCCCAATTTCAATACTAAGTATGAAATAGGAAGAATTGTTAGAAGTATTCCACCTACAACCATCTGATACACTTTCACTTTACCTGTCGCTTGATTTGCAATAGCACAAGGATTAGCAGTTGTGTAAATTAATGATATACAAATCATTATTTGGGTGAAAACAACTGCATTTTCAGGAACATTCTTCAACCATAGAGCCAATAGAAAATCTGTTTCTAAAAGAACTGGTAGTGATATAAAGAATAAAAGCAAGAAAGAGAATCGTGCACTTCGGAACATAAGGCTATGCATCTCTTCAAGATTTCCTGCAGCATAATTCTTTGTAATCTGTGGATTTAGGGCTGTTTGAAATCCACTTACAAATTGTTGGACTGCAGATTGTACCTGAATAGCTATACCTCTAGCTGCATTAACAACAGGACCAAAAAAGATGTTAAGCATTAAATTTAGACCTTGAGTATATAATATAGAAGAAAGATTACCCCAAAAACTCCATCCTGCAAATCCTGACATTTCTTTGAAAAGGGTTTTATTAAATTCTAGTTTTAATAATGATTCCTTAAAATGCTTATTGCAATAACGAGAATAGATATAACGAATAAACAATTGAACTAAAAGCAACAGAATGGCATACACCGTTAATTTATCATATGGCGATACAACCAACATGTATACAATAAGCAACTTAAGTGTTACTTCCAAAATGGATATATAAGCAAAAGCTGACATCCTTTCATGTGCGATTATATCTGCATTATATGGTACAGACATTATATTTACAACACATGAAATAATAGAACATTGATATACCCACATAGCAGCAGTTATTCTACTTTCAGGTATTACAAGTTTTTCCAATAGAAACCACACGCCAACAGTTTCACCAAGAATTATTATGACTATGGAAATGAGGGCATGTATTTGTATGGAAGTATTGAATACACTTCTTAATCTGTTTTCATTTCCTATTGCCAACTCAAAATTAAGATAACGTTGAGTAGACGACACCATAGCTGAATTTATAAATGTGAACATTGTTATTATGCCACCAACGACACTATAAATACCATAATCCTCAACTCCAAGCGTATTTAGTATAACTCGCGAAGTATATAGTGACACAAGCATAGTAAAGAACATTCTGAAATAAAGCATCAAAGTATTCTTAGCTATTCTTGTGTTATTAATTTTATTATCCATCATATTATGAAAATGACTAAATGAAACTTGTGACACATGATCATACATTGTCCGTCATATATTTTCCTTTCTTTAAGATATATACATAGCAACTATCATAATTTGCTCCATTACCAGCTTTATTTCCTCGTCCTATGTCATAGCCAAATTCGCCCATAAGCCTTTCAACCTCTGTTGCACATTCTGCATTACGACAAAGCCAAGCCCCAACCTTATTTCCAACAATATTAAAGTCATTATCGCGATGCTGTTGCATGCGTATGTCTATATCGTTAGTTATACCACAATAGAAAGCATTCTTGTTATCGCCTATATCATAAAGAACTGTATTGACATAATTACGTATCGAATCGCGTATCTTATCAGCCGGCCAATCCTCTGCATCTGTATAAGTATAATTATAATGCGCAGCTTCTACATGATACTTCAAATTAATAAACTCATAAGCATTATCTTGGTTTTCTTCTATAACCCTTCTAATAACCTCTTTTGCATGGTTTATAATACTTAAGTCACATCCTGTAAGACTTAATCTACGAAAACCTGTTTGTAAATACATTGAAGTTTGAAATTGACTTATTGGTTCACGGCTTTCAATATCTTTACCCATAATCAAATTTACTTTTCCGTTATGTAAATCTATATCCGCCATCATTGTTTTTTCCCATCCTGTATTTGATATGTACAAGACACGAACAATATTAGCATTTGTGGTGTCTATCCACAATGTCGTTGCTTCTTTAGTCATAATTATCTTTTTAAGAGTTACTTATCGAAAATGTTGGCATATTACTTCTTACTTTACCTTCCATTTTGCTTAGCCTTATATTCCAATAAGTCAAGAACCATCTTGAAATCCTCAAACTTTTTACAATATTGAGTGGCTAAAGGTTCTGGAAAATACTGGCGAATAGAAGCCTTTATCATATTTGACATTGCCTCCTTGCTGAGAGCGTGGAGCAAGTCGTTAAAATGGTTGTGATTTTGCGTTTTATATATTACATACACTTTTTACTTCTGCGTTTTCTGAAAAGTAATATGCTTTAGTGACATCTACCACATACTGTCATTTAATGTGTAATTTATTGAACATTTCCTCGGTCAACCTACAATTATCAGAAAAGAACATCACCTCGGTACCTTTACCATTGTTGTTGGCACTATAGTTGAGTTCAAACTCCTGAGAGCGAAATTCTTTGTACAAATCTTTTATGAATGCAGAATTGTCGTAGGATACAACCCAATGAAGGGCGTTTACCTTAGATATTACATCACATATCTTTGTATGGTCGGAGTCGTTGTAATAGTTCATATATAAACCCTGACCTTTCTTATAATATGGAGGGTCTAAATATAATAAGGTGTCGGGGGGTGCTGTTTGGGCTATATCTGCCACTAAGTCAACTGCATCCTCATTATGCAACTCTATACGATCGGCATAAGTAGCAATGCGTCGAATACGAGATATGAGATTTTCCTTACGGTAACGGGCTTCTATCTTATAACGGTTGCACATTGTCCCAACCAGTCAACTCTGCATTACGAACATAAGAATCCATTACATTAAGTACTTTCTCATTGCTCATATCCAATTCTTGAAGTTTCCGAATACCCCAAGCATAATTACCATGCCGACGCACGATTTTGTCTATCTCGTATAGATCTTGCTCTGTATTTTTTGTGTCTGGCTCAACTGGTCTATCCTTATTATAATACTGTGAGGCCAACTTTGCTTGTGGAGCTATTTGGTTTTGACCACCCCATACGTTGATAGTGCTTCCCATTGTGTGCTGACAATGGAGCTTGTCAATAAAAGGGTGATAAAGTGTCGGAATAATCTTCCTTAACAGGCATTGTACTCTTGAAACATCTGCTTGGGGATTCTCATTGAGAAACTCCTGAGCTAAATCTATTTGCTGTTGATAAACATCAGGCATATGTAATTGACTAGTATTTTAAGGTTAATTATCTGAACGGGAAAGTAATATAATATACTTGGCGATTTAATATAATATAAATGCCACTTTAATATAATATAAATGGCAAAGTAATATAATATACTTTTTGCTATAGATTTTGATTATTTTATGCGATTGGGTTTGGGGCGTGACAATAAGGCGTCGTTGATGCGGGCGCGGAGGTTGTCGATGGTCCTGCCCTTGGTAAGCTTAGTAGCTAAAGGAAGGAGGATACTTATGAAACGCTCCTTTACTATCTCTTCTTCGGTAAGTTTTGGTTCCTGCTCGAACATGGAAATTACTACTTTAGCAAGTTCGGTGGCATTTTGACACTCACTGAGTTGGGCGATATAGTCAGGAAGATTCACCTTATCTACATATAGAGACAGCTTGCCGACTTCTGGACATAACTCTTTGTCGACAACTGTGTTACTGAGTATTTTCTCGGCAAACTGGTCACCATAGAAGTTTTGTACAGCTTCGGTAGCATTGGGAAGAATTTGATTGTTACCTCCGTTAATGTTGATTGTAATGTCGTTCATATAGGTTGTAAACATTAATCGTCGTTAATCGAACATTAATCTGACGTTAATAAATCGATGTTAATTCGTGTTTACTTAAAACTTGAACAATGGGATTAATTGTTGTAATAACGAGCGTACCACTCTGCAAAGCGACGGAGACCTTCTCTTAGACTTGTGTTTGGCTTAAACCCGAAGTCTTGCTCTAATGGTGTTGTATCAGCATAAGTTACTGGAACATCTCCTGGTTGCATAGGTACAAGTTCCTTGTGGGCTTCGAAGTCGTAATCCTTAGGCAATACTCCTGCACGCACAAGTTCTTCCTGTAGGATGGTTACAAAATCAAGAAGATTTTCTGGAGAGTTATTTCCAATGTTATATACTTTGTATGGAGGAATAGGAAGACCGTCCTCACCATTCTGCTTCTCTGGAGCGTGCTGCATAATACGGACTACACCTTCTACAATATCATCAACAAAAGTGAAGTCGCGCTTACAGTTGCCGTAGTTGAAAATCTTGATAGTCTCGCCTTTAACAAGTTTGTTGGTGAAACCAAAGTATGCCATGTCTGGACGACCAGCTGGACCATATACAGTGAAGAAACGCAAGCCTGTAGAAGGAATGTTATAGAGTTTGCTATAGGCATGAGCCATCAGCTCGTTGCTCTTCTTGGTGGCTGCGTAAAGTGACACGGGGTTATCCACCTTGTCATCTGTTGAATACGGAACCTTCTTGTTGCTGCCATATACAGATGAAGAAGAAGCATATACAAGATGCTCTACCTCATGGTGACGACATGCCTCAAGGATGTTGTAGAAACCAATGAGGTTGCTCTGGATATAGGCATCAGGATTGGTGATGCTGTAACGAACACCTGCTTGGGCAGCAAGGTTTACGACAACAGAGATATTGTTTTCGGTAAAGATCTTTTCTACAGCTTCTTTGTCGGCAATAGAGGCGTGAACAAAAGTCCAGTCACGATTCAAAGCCTCTATTTCTTTCAAACGTTCATACTTGATGTTAACATCATAGTAGTCGGTGATGGAATCAATACCGATAACCTTAATGTTCTTTACATCGTGGAAAAGACGCTTTACAAGGTTGCTACCTATAAAGCCAGCGGCACCTGTCACGAGGACAGTCTTGCCTTCGAGATTTATATTATAATTTACCATATTGACCCCCTCTTATCCCCCTTAAAGGGGGAGGATCCGGAAGGGTACGGATATTAAAAATTATTCTTAATTATGTCTATTACTCTTTCGGTATCGAATAACACTTCTTCATTTGTGAAACGCAATACCTTGTATCCCATATGTTCAAGCCAATCTTGACGGATTCTATCATATTCTATTTGTTCTGCTCCTCTCCACCCCTCTCTTAATGTGCTAGAGAAGTCCATCAACAAATCACCTGTAGGTTTCTTATCAGTGACGGAAGAAACATTTACATTTGAGGGGCTTTGAGGATCTGGCCTATGATAACCTCCATCCAATTCTACAATTAAAAGGCTTTCACGAAAGAAGAAATCAACAATATAATCACCTATTATATATTGTCTTCTACATTTCTGACCCAAACCATTGCTTTTGGCTATTTGCCAAAAAGCAGCCTCTGCTTGTGTCAAACTCTTCCTGTTGACCTTTGCATTTTCTTTCAGTACCTTATATACTGATTTATCTGCTGTTTGCCAATCGTTCATACAGATAAAAGCCTATCTTTAAAGAAATTGTAACTTAGCATTCTTCACAACCAACTAAAGCCTCCCTTTAAGGGAGGTTTGGAGGGTCTCTAGTCTCTACGGAAGATATCGCGTGTATAAACCTTTGCTTCTACATCCTTCAAGCAGTCATCAAAGCGGTTGGCGATAATAGCCTTGCTCTGTGCTTTGAACTCTTCAAGGTTATTAACGACCTTGCTACCAAAGAAAGTAGTGCCGTCTTCAAGTGTCGGCTCATAGATGATTACCTCTGCTCCCTTTGCCTTGATACGCTTCATTATGCCCTGGATGGCTGACTGGCGGAAATTGTCTGAGTTTGACTTCATGGTCAAACGATAAACGCCTATCACACAAGCCTGCTCTTTGCTTGCATCCCACTGACCGTTCTCTGCATAATAGCCAGCTTTACGCAATACAGCATCAGCAATGTAGTCCTTGCGTGTGCGGTTTGACTCTACAATGGCAGACATCATATTCTGAGGAACGTCGGCATAGTTAGCAAGGAGCTGCTTGGTGTCTTTCGGCAAGCAATAGCCACCATAACCAAATGATGGGTTGTTATAATGGGTACCAATACGTGGGTCGAGACCTACGCCTTCGATGATAGCCTTGCTGTCCAAGCCTTTTACTTCTGCGTATGTGTCTAGCTCGTTAAAGTAGCTTACGCGAAGAGCAAGGTAAGTGTTGGCGAAGAGCTTGACTGCTTCCGCCTCTTTCATGCCCATGAAAAGAACAGGAATGTTCTTTTCGAGTGAAGAGTGAAGAGTGAAAAGTGAAGAATCCAATTGCTTTGTATCACCATTATGACCGATAGCTCCCTCTAAGAGTAAAGAGGCGAAGGTCTTGGCAGCTTCTTTCAACATATCAACATCTGTTACTGATTCGATAGCATTGTTCTCGGCTTCGAACTCTGGCTTGTTGATAATCTTGGGGTAGCCAACGATGATACGGCTTGGGTAGAGGTTGTCATACAAGGCTTTGCTCTCACGAAGGAACTCTGGAGAGAAAAGGAGATTGAACTTCTTAACACCTTTCTGGGCGTATTTTAAGTAGAGATTGCGGGTGTAACCTACGGGAATTGTACTCTTGATAACCATAATGGCATCTGGGTTTACTTCCAACACCAAGTCGATAACTTCCTCCACATGGGTTGTGTCGAAGTAGTTCTTTACTGGGTCATAATTGGTAGGAGCTGCAATAACCACGAAGTCGGCATCAGCATAAGCAGATTTGCCATCAAGAGTGGCTACAAGGTTCAAAGGCTTTTCAGCCAAATACTTCTCGATATAGTCGTCCTGAATAGGAGAAATCTTATTGTTAAGTTTTTCCACCTTTTCGGGGATTACATCTACTGCTGTTACATGATGATGTTGAGATAGCAATGTAGCTATGCTCAGTCCTACGTAGCCAGTACCAGCTACTGCTACTTTAATGTCTTTAAAATCTCGCATATTTTAGAATTTTGAATGTTAAATATTAAGTTTTGTAATCGGCTTTGCCGCTTGCCAGAGCAAGAATGTTGAGTTATTCTCGGCTAACGCTTGCGATTATGAATTGGTCAATTATGAATTGATTGTCTTTGAATACGGATTGATCTGATTCTGCTGATTTACAGGCTCAAAGCGAAGCATCTGAATAATCAGATAAATCTGTATTTATTTTTTTGAATACGGATTTTTCTGATTTTACTGATTTACAGGCTCAAAGCGAAGCGTCTGTTTAATCGGAATAATCCGTATTCATTTATTATTGAAGTTAGTGCTCAATTTAGGGCATAGCCCTTTGTATAGGCACTTTTGCAAGTGCCTATATATTGAGATGTTAAAATTTTACTTGTTTATTAAGTATTACATACTTTTTCTCGCCATGGCAAAGTTCAAGCAAGCTTGCTTTGCTCATGACTTATCGAAAAAGCTTCATACTTTTTCTCGCCATGACAAAGTTCAAGCAAGCTTGCATTGCTCATGGCTTATCGAAAAAGTTTCATACATTTTACACACATGTGATTTTCGGCTGCACTCGGCATAGCTCAAACAAGTTTGGCTCTGCACTCGTTGGCACGAAAATTCTTCGCTCGACAATGCCAATTAGGAGTTTTGAGTTTTGTGATTGACTTTGCCACTTGCTAGAGCAAGAATGTTGAATTTTGAGTTATTCGCTGCTACGCATGCGATTGAGAGTTGGACAATGTTGAATGGTTGCCTTGGCAATATTGAATTGCCTTTATTCTTTATCGAAATTGTTCCAAATCTTCACTGCTGTACATAATTGTATGTTTTAAATTCTGCAGCAAAATACTTCATTCTAAATTAAGCCATAACTTGAGTACTTACCTTCAGTTAATTCAAATTTTAATATTGCAGAATGGATAGGCAGAGTTTATCTAATTTTACCTAATTCATACAATATTTCTCCTACAAGTATTTTTGACTAATAATCAACATTTCGCTGTCTTATTTCATTTTTCTCCTTTAAGAACTTATCAGATATATTCTTCCTTAATATATCCTCAACATTACCTTCGATAAATTGACTGCCAAAAAACTTTGCTTTTTGTATTAAACTTTCATAAAGATCCACATTGCTGTTGTTCTTAAAACAGAGCACATACAGCTTACCATATGTAGCATATCTCAAAATGCCCTTACTTATATATTGATTCAAATCATCAATAAGGTAATAGTACTTATTAATATCCAAATCAACAAGTACAAAGGTCAATAAAAAGATTTTGAAGGAATTTCCATGGGGATTCTTCTTCAAATCCTTCAATTTCTCTTCAAATATTCTAGATAAATTCTTTTGGGCAACAGCATCATATAGAAAAGCTTCTACCATCAACGGCATATATTGCATAACGATTTTTATCAAATCTTGTGCCTGCAAATCATCTATGTTTGCTTTGCCTTCAAAGTTATTCATAAACATCAATCCCAGATTACAGGTTCCTGCTAAAAGAAAATCCAGAATCTCATCGGCAGTTTTATCCTCCGTGCAATCACAAATATTACTGTTGCGATAGACTCTGGCTAAAATAAACAATGCCTTCTCAACATTTTCTGTTGTCGGATCTATTTTATCGTAGTATTTTTTCTTCTCAACTTTTGATGTTTCTATTAGATGTTGTGTTGATATCGGACAGTAATCATCGTCTGTTTCGACAAAGTTTTCTATTTTCGTTATCAATTTATTCACGCTTGACATCAGTTTGGATATACTCACTACATCATTCTTCAAGCGGTCATCTATTGCATTGTAGTCTGGCAATGCTGTCAATGGACTTAGAATCTCTTTTGTCTTGTTGAAAATAAACCTTGGAAATTCAAAATCGTCTTTTTTAAAACCTGAGTATAGTTCAAACTCATTACCAAAAGAAAGATAGAAGTGTTCCTCTTCCATTACTCTCTTCTTGAATGCCTCATCCTTAGTCATCTGATAGGCCAAAAAATATTCAAAAACACCTTTTAGTCTGAATGTATACCTTTCATGAGGAGTCTTATACATCACACCTATCCGAAGCAATGTGGAAAGTGTGTTTTCTACATTTTCAGTATATTTCTGATGTTTAGCAATATGCTCCTCGGTAAAGTTTGCCCATTGAGCATAAGACAATGAATAGTCATCGTCATACTCTGACAACAATCGTTCTGCAAGGCAACCCAAGTAAGACAACAAATCGTAATACTGAATATTCAGTTCATTATATTTAACAATGCCCTTACGATGAAGCAATTCATCAATATAGAGTTGCACCAACTCAAAATTGTTATGAATGTTAGTCTCATCCGTCTTCTCTAATATCCATAAGAACAGGGAAGCTGTCCAATAATTGAAAGGGATGTGCATCTGCTCAAATATTTGAACTATTTTTTCTTCAAAATCCCGTTTCTTTTCCAATGATATGTTTGGCCATTTGAGAGTAAGCTGATGTATTTCACGATACGTAACGGAATGTATATATAACTTGGAGAAAGTTTTTCCACAAACCTCAACTCTATCAAACCCAGAGGACAAACGTTCTTCTGAACACGCCAACATTCTATAATTATCAATACCAGTCAAACTTTGCTCTACTTGCTCTATGACTATTTTTTCTTTATAATCGAAATTGTCCAAAAGAACCATCAATTGATACCTCGACAAGATTTTTTCAGTAGAACGTTTGTTCATGTTTAAAGTCCTCGCCAATTCTGTCTTAATATTTACTTGCCTTCCTTTCTTCAATTCTGTACAATCCAACAAGACAGGTATTGCCTGTAGAGTATCATAATTCAGCAAAGTATCCAACATTATTTTCCAGAGAAGCGAAGTCTTTCCACACTTGTCCAAACCGAAGAAAATATAATTCTCATCTTTATTCAACAATTCCTCTATGGATATTCTATTACCTTTTCTTTTGCTCGCAAAGATTTCCTGATAGCTTTTATCTTTGATAATGGGTGAGGTGAAAAGGTTCTTAAAACCATAGGCTTCATTCTGGTCTGTATCATGTCCTGTTACAAATAAGTTATCTGCCTTTTTCAAATTATCCAGATATAACCTACGCATGGATTTTCTGAACTTATTGGCATTCTGTTTTTCATCAGACATAGGTATCTGCTGATGTCGTTCCTTCCCTTCTATATATGAACTACCCTCCTTGAAATAACTTTGTAAACCTACGGTATAATCATCCTCTATATCTAATATGTCAAAACCAAATTTTGAACTCTTGTCATTTAAGTTAATTGTTGCTGGTGCTATATTATGAAGAAGTCCAATTTCTTTTGCCTCATGCATGGACATATGCCCTTTATGGTAATGACCTGTAAGCAGCAAATGACAATGTTCATAAATAAGATCTTCTATGTCTTGTGTTACAAAATCCTTGAAGTCAGACAAATTATGATGCATAGCGCACATGACAATATCGCAATCTTTGACTTTGTTCAAAGAATCCAATACAGCCTCTTTAGGCAAGAGTAAATTTCCTCTATCGGAATCAGAACGAAAACAGCGCCATGCAGAGTTTAAACCTACCATACCTATCTTACGTCCCCTAATTTCTATTATGTTTGTTACATAGAATGAAGCAACTTCAAAAGTGCTACCTTTATAGAAATCATGAACATAATCCATATAGAATTTCATACGCTCTAAGCTGAGTTCTAATTGTAGATTGGAACAGAGAAAACTATTAAGACTGTCCCAAGAATTACAATCCTGTAAAGAAGATGTTATCGCAGGAATTTCAGCATCACGATTTATGTCATGGTTTCCAGGTACAATCAAAATTCTATTGGTATCCAAACCCGTTGCTTCCATTAAAGGTTCCCAAAATATTTTAGACACTTTATCATAGTACTCTATTTGGGTAGCCTTATACACTAAATCACCTGAAAAAACTATTATATCAATAGATAAATCTTTTACAATATCGCAAAAAGATTTAACCATATCAGTATACTCCAAATGATTTTTATCTTCATAATGAAAATCTGAGATATGTAATATTCTTATCATATTTGCTTTAACTGTTATTAGTGGATAGTATTCAATTTAGCGCATAGTCCGCTGTATAGGCTTATCGAAGATGTTGGCATATTGTAACTGTTCTGTGGTATCAATTATGCAGATAGGTCTTCCTCTCAAACATATAGGATTTAAGTCTATACAAATAGAGCCAGATGCCTTCTCAAAGTATTATATATTACTTGGTGAAGTAATATATATTAAATGGGCAAGTAATATATAATACTTGGGCAAGTAATATTATGCTAGAAGCAGTGCGCGGTGCGCAATGTTGAGTGTTGAGTGTTGAATGTTGAATTGTCGGCTTGGCCGATGTTGAATGGTAGCCTTCGGCAATTTTAAATTTTGAGTTAGGAATTACGAGTTATTCGCTGCTACGCATGCGATTGTGAGTTGGACAATTGTAAATTGAAGCCTTCGGCAATGTTGAGTGTTGTTATCGGCTTTGCCGCTTGCCAGAGCAAGAATGTTGAGTGTTGAATTGTCGGCGAAGCCGATGTTGAATTGTTCAATTAGGATTTTTGGTATCTTGCTTATTCAAGCAATTTGTCACTATCACGTAACCTTTGTTTAATACCATCTAAAGTCACGTCAGCCCAATGCTCATAGTTATTCTTCAGCTCCTCTTTCTCTTCATTAGAAAAATCGGAATGTTCAATGTAATCTTTCATACATTCAATTGCCATCTTCTTGAGCTTATCAAGATCTGAACGATGAATCCTACCAGTAATGAGATGCTCGGTAATTGTGCAATACTTATAGCCATAAAGAAAATTAGGAGTTAGGTAATCGGCTTTGCAGCTTGCCAGAGCAAGAATTACGAGTTACGAGTTGGTCGCAGCTACACCTGCGATTGTGAGTTGGTCAATTGTGAATTGATCGTCTTAGTCATTAAACACGAATTATCATGAATTATCCATGGGATTTGTCCTTGGACCCACAGACTGTAAGGAAGTAATTTTGTCATGAATTAACTTTCTGATTCACTATTGCCAAGGCTGGGCGTAGAGTTTGTAGAGTGAACATTAATGACCGTGAATTGAACATTAATTATCCGTTAATACTTCTATTGAGAATTTGATATTTCCTCATTAACTTATGCAGCATAATTCTTAGAGATCTGCAACATTCTTAAAATTATCAAACTGCTGACAATACTTACTTGCATAAGGTTCGGGAAACCTATAGCGTATATCTGCCTTTATCGTGCTATTTTTTTCGAATGTCTCCGTCTCCCTTTATCCAAAGGGAGCTCCACTTCTAACCAAGCCTTCCTCCTCAGAAGGAAGAATCTAAACCGACGCATAGTTACAAGTAATTATAACAATCACACATTACCATAATATCTTTCATGATTTGATGAGGCCTTAGAGGTCCACACATCCAAGGATCCATTACATACAGAAAGATAAATATTTCCATTACTACGAGTTGTCAAAACTTTACCTTTATAAAATTGATTATCAGATAAAGCCTTATATACTATTCCTTTACAATAATCACCATATTGCGAAGATACATCAGTTCCATCTTTATTGGCTTCAGAATCTTTTGAATGAATTACACATCTTACATTGCCAGTCAAATCAAACAGGCTCTTTGGGAATCCAGAAATATGACCATGATGAGGAGCTATAAGGATATCCAATCCCTCCTTCATTAATCTTATAAATCTTAAATCATTATTACATAACCATTCCCAACCATCTTTCTCTAAATCACCAGCAAAAAGAATTCGGTATCCATTATATTTGATATATCGAAGAATACTTGAATTATTTCTAACCTTCTTATTCAATTTTGCATTAGTTTGAACTTCTTCAAAAGGTATGCAAAAGACTTCATTTACATCTAACCCATAATTAACAATCTCAGGATCATTTCCATTATAAATAGAATCTATATATTTTTTGTAATCTTGATTGATAGAATTACTATCAGAAAACAAGCTACAATTATTTCGACGAACTAAATAAGGGGTCAGTTCTTTTCTCACCCGCTCGGCATTTCTTACATGATCATCATCAGGATGCGTTATATGAAGTAAAGCCAACTTATAATGAACTTCTGATTTAGTCACGTAATCTTTAGATTGCAGCCATTTTAAATTTCTGAAAAATACATCTACAGGATTATCCTTTTCTTGATTGCATCCACAATCTATCATCATAGAATAACCTGTAGGGACTTTTACTATAGCCGAAGCTGCATTTCCAACATCACATATAATAATCTTCAAATCTGCCATAATCTCATTTTTTTAAAGAATCATCCTAATTATTTTTAAGCAAGAAAGGTAAATGCATGCGAACTTGCACCTCTGTCATCCACTCAGAATGTTCTATCAGAGCATTTATTTTTTTATCTGTAAGCCCAATCAAATTAGTGCAGACTTTTACAGCAATTGTATGATTCTTGGGAACTCGTTTCAAAAGCTGTTGCCAGCCTATATTTTTCTCTACTAATAAAAGAATCTCTTTGAAAGCATCTTCAGATGTCTGAACATCCCTTAAGCGAGAAAGCATTTCGTTCGATATTCCATGTGCATCAAGAACTTGCTTAGTTATATAACCATCCTTGATGTTTTGAACAAATCGGCTAGGAAAAGTTTCATACTCATCCCACAATAAATCATTGTAAGCATACAATACCTTTTTCTTATAGTCAGGAATATAACTATTGTGTTGTCGTTGGAAATTCTTGATACGCTTCATTAATATCTCAGATGTCATGATCAATGTTCCTATAGGATTAACACACCATTTTGACGATATTTCTGAATTACCAGCATCACTTACTATTGCATAATCTACAGCATAGTAGCTATCTGAACTTTCAAACTTATGTGCACCCTGGTTGTCATAAAGACCTCCATCTACTAATAATGGTTTCTTTAGACTTTTACCTGTTCTATACTTTTTGCCTATCTTTATCGGTGAAAATATTTGTGGAATACATGACGATGCCATCACTGCTCTTGCTAAAGGAAAGCCTGAAGTTTTAAACTGTAGATTTTTCCTATAAGGATAACAGGTCATCCTATCCTGTGAAAAAGTAAACTGATTACCAGTAGATAGATCCGTAGAATTAATAGCAAGAACTGGAGAATCTGGCAAGGAGTCTAATTTCGCTCCTTTAAAGAACAACAAGCTATATGCCCATTCTATAAATTTACTTACTGGTAAAATATAATACCATACCAATAAGAGTAATACTATACATCCCACAAAAGCCCAAGTACCATAACCATCTGGAGAGAACTTGACTATAGCAATGATTGCTCCAATTACCAATAAAAGTTCTATAATGGCTATCCATAAAACATTATGTTTGAGTTTCTCCTTAAAGGATTTCTCAAACGTATCAAATCCTTTATCCTTATTTAGGACATAGTAAGCAGCCGTTATGGAACCTCCCGATACTGACGATATAACATCTACCTTATCAAGGACTTTAAGTTTATGGAGAGCTCGTAATGTCCCAATATGAAAGGCAGCAGCCCTATAACCTCCACCTGATAGAGCCAAGCCGATTTTCTTTCCTTCAGTCATAATTATAAAGGGTTAGCTGTTGAATAACCTTCATGAGTTATGGTATTATGATGATGACACATACTCCCATTCACATTAGTCGAATACACATCTGCACCTGCTTTCTTTAAAGCATTTACCACTGCCTTACTCAAATAATGCCCATACTTTTCTGTTGAAATATAAGCAACCTCAGGATGAATATGATTAATCATATCATTATCTATATTATATTTACTCCCATGATGGGGAACTTTCATCCAATATACATTTTGAATAGAATCAATATTTTCTTCCGACATATTATCTATTGCATCTCTACCAGCATCTCCCATAAACAAAAAGACATTATCATCATCGGGAATAAATTTAACAATAACACTGCTTTGGTTATGCGTAGATGGATCATCCCCTGCATCCTCTAGAGTTTTGCTATATACTTGACCTTCTGTCAATTCTACAGAAGAGTCTTCATTTTCTTCAGTTTCATAATCTTTCTTCTGTAAATCATTACGAAAATCAGGCACCAAATCCGAATAATAATCTACAGTCGGACCTATGATGGTTATCAGTCCTGACCATTTTGAAGAGATATAAGATTCAACTGAATAATTATCAGCATCTGCAAAAGGTTCGAAGAACTTAATCTTTTTATCATCAACCAATTCATCTATAAGTTCCATTAAATTAGTATCACCTAAATCAAACACTGAACGAGCCTCAATCTCTAAAGTTTCTTGCTTGCGATACCATTTGATTTTTCCCAACTCCACATGATTGGCAGGATCATCTACCCATATTTCTTGTATGTCCATGTTATCATCCCCATCGTCTCTTTGTTGTTCCAAAAGATAAATAAGTCCACCATAATGGTCTTTATCACAATGGGTACAAATAGCCAAGTCTATATAATGCTGAGTATAGTTGGTTCTTATGAATTCAGCAATTGTCTTACCATCATCATAATTACCACCATCAATGAGTACAACATATTCATAGTTATTCTCATCGTTGAAGAAGTGGATAAGAAAAGCATCTGCTGCTTTCACATCCAGCATGTCTATTTCATACTTTGTAACCTTCATTGTTATACCACTATTCTATTAATTTTCTAATTTTCGTTACCTCCGCATCCGTACAATCTTCAAAATGGCGAACATAGTCACATGGTAGGAAAGTCTTGGTATAAAAATTACTCATTCTTGTATTTATCATCAAGAGCTTTCATTTTCTCCAAAATACGTTGTTTATCTGCTTCTGGGATATTTGGATGCTAAAGGATTTTCATTATCTCCTTCTCCATTTTCGCTGTTTTTAGCGTTAAATTCAGCAGTCTTTCAATCATAAGCTGCTATTTGTGCATTTGCCTCTGCTGTACGAGCTTTGGCATCTGCTATCTCAGCTTTCAATGCTTATATTTCTTCTTGTATAGTCATAGGAATTAGAATGTATATCACCATTACAACGTCCCCACTACATTACAAGTAGTTGCACCTATCAGTTTTTGAAAAAGTTATTTTGTATCATTTTGCTGAAGATAAGCTGCACTCGACAATGTAAAAGCCAGCTTTCATTGCGCTCATTTGCATTGTCTTTTAGGGTAAAGCATCGAGTATACTAAATGCTCCGATATATTCTTGAAGACTATAACTCCTCCTTACTTTTAAACTACTTATGCAAAGATTACCTACTGTTCAATTATAATTATACTAAGGACGCTGCCCATTCAGGTATATCTTCAGAATATTTCTTTATCAAGTGTCCATCAGTTGTTCGATAAAGCAATTGCGGCAACTCATTATCTCGTGAATTATCGTAAATATATGCTCTGTCAACAAAACTTATAGCCTGAGCAGCAAGTGCCAACGACTTGTAATATCTACTGAACACCTTTGAAATGGGAACTTCATGTCCTCCATTAAGATAACGTTGAGCTATTCGCAACACATTTATCTCTGGATTCTCTGTACATACATAAAAGAATCGGATAAAGAAACCTTCTGCATGTGCTTTTTGAAGAAATTCCAATTTTTCTTGAGACGAAAACACTGTTTCAAAAACAAAACTCATCTTTCTTTCCAAGCAATCATAACGCAAACGTGTAGCTTCCTTTGCTGCTTTCATTACAGCATCCAGAGAATTCCAGTCTCCAAAGTTCTCTTGTGCGATATTGTCAGGATTTATATAGACACTATCTGCTGTCCATTCGTTGGCAAGCAGTTTTTCTGTAGTAGATGTCTTGCCAGAACCATTCGGACCTGCAACAACACACAAAACGGGGCGAAGCTCTTTTACCATGATTATTGACTATTAGATGAAAGTGTTTGTCTTTGTCTCTGTATCAACTCTATAGTTTCTTGCATTTTCTGCTTTAAAACCTGTTTTGCATTATACGAGCTTTGCCTTGCAGAACAAGCTACTTGATACATTAATTCATGAAGCATGGCATCCGTTGGTTCTTCCATAGATGTCAAACGATATTCTTTGATACTCATATACACCCTCCTTTTTTCTGCAAAGATATAGTATATCTTCCATCTTTACAAGGATTTTGACACTAATTTTCTAATGTTTGGGATTTATTCCCCATACAGATTCTTCATAAACGCCATCATTCTCAGGTCTTTTGCCGATGGTCCTTTCTTGCCTTGCAGAGCAAGGTCGAGGTATACTTTATAGTCATCGGAGAGAGACTTGCGAAGTTCAGCTGGCATGAGCATGTACCATTATCCTTTTTCTTCATCGCAATAGGTTACTACCATAAAATACTTTTGAAGGATATAAGGAATCTTGCGTTCCTTGCGGACAACGTAAGTACTGTCTCTTGCAGACTTTCAACATGTTGGTTTTTGTGGTGCTGCCAAGAATCTGAGAAAGACGAATAGCATCAGCGGTATAGGTTTTGGAGGGTAATGTAATCATTTACAAAACTTAAAGTTTAGTTATCTCTTCCTGTGAAAGGCCTGTTGCTTTCATTATAGCGTCAATAGGCATATCCATTTCAAGAAGTTTTTTTGCTATTTCTACAGCTTTGTCTTTTTTACCTTCTGCAAGACCTTCCGCACGACCTTCTACAAGACCTTCCGCACGACCTTTTGCAAGTCCTTTTGCAAGTCCTTTCTCTTCTGCATTATCCAGCGAGTTCTTCATGTCGCGATAAGCTTTGAGACTGTCCTCATATTCACGAAGCTCAGTTTTTGAGAATCTTGCGATTTCAGCCTGATTAAACAAACGACTAAAGACTTCTGTTTGGAGATACCTGGGTTGACGGTCAAGACGCGAGAGGTTTTGAAGAACATAAATCCACTTGTCATAATTGGTCTTTAGTTCTTCTATACTCTTTTTGAACTTGGCTATTTCAACATACTTAAATGTGAGTTTATCGTTGAACACTCGATGTGTCTGCTTGTCAAGCAAGCCGACGTCGTGATTGATTGTATCTTGTGCAAAAGCAGAATCTGTCATGTCGTAGTTGAGTAATGCAACAACATAAACATGCTTGAGTTCATAATTCCATACTTCTCCTTTTTGCGCTTGCTCACGAATAGGGAATGTGGCATAATAGAGGGAACGGTCTTTGAAGTATTTCTGACTGGCATTCTGCATCTCAACGATAAACTTCTCGCCCTTCTCATTCTCACAATATACGTCGAATATAGCCTTGCGGTCTGCACGTACATCACCAACATGCTCACTATTAAGGAATGTCACGTCCTTTACAACCTGTTCACCATCAAACAGAGAGTTGAGAAAATCAATTAACAAATCCTTATTGGGATTAGTGCCAAAGATTCGCTTGAAACCGAAATCGGTCAGCAAACTGATATATCGTTCTTCTGTGTATCGCATAACCTTTATATTAAATTTGTATTATAACACAAAGATAAAGGATATATTCCATATTTACAAGAATATTGGCACAATTTTGATTATTGAGTGTTGTAATCGGCTTTACCACTTGCCAGAGCAAGAAAAAAGTAATATAATATTCTTGGCTATTTAATATATGTTCAAGTGGCATTTAATATATATTAAAAGGGCATTTAATATAATATAAATGGCTAAGTAATATATAATGCTGTAATGTGGCTACTTGAGTGGGGTAATGTGGCTACTTGAGTGGTACGGTTCGGAGACCGTACCTCCTACAGTTACTCGATGACTTCAAGTACTTCTGGTTCTACCTCTGCTGATATGGCGAGGGTGTCGGGGATGATAACTACGATTTGTTTGCTGCGTTTGCGGGCAACCTTGACGAAGATACCTTCGAGCTGGTCTAAGCCTCCATTGCAGTGTACCCTTACACGAACTCCTTTCCTTATGTCTATCTCACCAGGACGATAGAAGGTTAGCTTCTTGTCACTATGCTCGTATAGCTGGATGAAGTTCTGCATGTCTCTGTTTTCTACGGTGAGATAACGAGTTGTCTTGCCATCATGCTCGCGCCAGATGACAAACTGCAGGTCGTTGTAGACGGATTTCTTGAAGTTGACTATCTGCTTCTGCGAAGCTTGCACAAAGACTAAACTGGGGATGACGGGCACCATGATAACGATCTTCTTGCCATTACGTGTGCGCACAGCACGCTCCTTGGGGATGAAAAACCTCATTTGTCCATACTCCTGAAGTTTTTCTTCCGCTTTCTTCTCATTTTTATACGAGTGCATGACGTACCACCTCGTGATATCAGCACCTGACAAGTTTGCCATACTTGAAAAAGGAAGGGGATTTTGTGTTAAAACAGTTTAGTTTACGATACCAACTTCTTGACACAAGCACACAATCTTAGTTCATCTCACCACGTGTAGCAAGATGGAAATCAACGAGTTACAGCCAACGATGTCGCGAAAGGCCAGCTTACAATGTACTTGTACCATTACGGTAAAACGTGTATATACTGTTCTCTATCTTGCGGAGAGAGAGAATATTAATGTACAAAAGTATAAAACTTATTTGATATGGCAAAGAAAAACAATTGAGGATTTTAATTGGAATAAGAAAAATATGCATGGTAATTAGACAGAAGAACATGGAGATTGCTTGCGAGGGGGAAGACAGAAGAACATGAGAACATGGGGATTGTTTGCGAGGGATAAGACAGGAGAACAGAAGAACATGGGGATTGCTTGCGAGGGGGTAAGACAGGAGAACATGAGAACATGGGGATTGTTTGCGAGGGGTAAGACAGGAGAACAGAAGAACATGGGGATTGTTTGCGAGGGGTAAGACAGAAGAACAGAAGAACATGTTCTTTGGTTGAGGGATAAAACATGTTCTTATGTTCTCATGTCTTCAAAAAAAACTTGTTCTTCTGTTCTTATGTCTTTCAAAAAACTTGTTCTTCTGTTCCCATGTCTTTCAAAAAATAG